>NICF_comb_assmDRAFT_10001845_pt1 | contig 16476 bp, 9 predicted proteins | sample NewIslPassag4_SG_FD_11279 | JGI IMG/M metagenome (IMG submission 11279) | reverse complement strand
GGGCGAGCCGAATTCCCCAAGGCTGTCGCGAGTCGGGGTCGTGGATCTGGTCGTAGAGCACCTCTTCGTCCGCCGTGAGGCGCACGCTCGGAAACGGCAGTCGCAGGCGTACGATGTTGCTTTGGACGCCGGGAGCCTGGTACGGCAGCGAGAACCAGGCGGCGAGTCCGGCTTCGGCGTCGGCAAACGACTGATGGAAGTGCTCGCCCCACAGGGCGTTTCGGTAAGAGGGGACGGCGACACCATCTTCGTCCATGAAAGCGATTGAGTGTTCGATGTCGGTGTAAAGGCTTCTCCGCATGGAGTTGGCCGACCCGATGAAGGCCCATCGGTCGTCGATGATCACGGTTTTGGAGTGCACCGTCCGGTTCGTGTACCGAAAGACGCCAATCCGTTCCATCTGCGATGGGCCGAGGCCTAGGATAAGGTGCTCGTTGACGGCGAAGCGGAAGTACTTCTCAAAGGCGTTGTTGGGCTCATCGTTGGGATCCCATCTCCCGATCAGAAGCACGACGCGAATCTGGTCGTTGGCGATGACGGTTTCCCGGATCCAGTCAAAGACCTCCCGGGACCAAAAGCCTTGATCCTCAATGTAGATGTACGTCTGGGCGGCCCGGATGCCGCGCTCTCGGGCCGCCCGGTTTTCAAACGCGCCCGACGGCGCAAACCTGAGCGGCGAGTTGGTCGGCAAAAGCCCGACCATGCTCGCCAAATCGCCGAGGAGAGAGAAGTTGTACTGGGGCAACGTGCGCAGGCTCTGGACGTGCAGGCGGCCCGAAGAGGGGCTCGAGATCGTCCTGGAGGGAAGCTGTGGCATGGAATGGGTGTGGCTGTCCATGGTGATCCGCGGCACGTTAAACGTCTCCCCCGCAGGGCTGGTGTAGGTAAATGGGCGGAGGTTGATGGCAACGGGCGCTCGGCTTTGGATCTCGTTCCACATGCTCCGGTAGTGTTCGTAGATCGCTTGAACGACCGGACCCTTTACGGCCGCTTGCACGTCGTGCCAAGCCTGGACGTGGCGATAATTGTGCATGTCGATTCCGCCGGTGAAGGCCGTGACACCGTTGGGACCGCCGATGATCACCATCTTGCAGTGAACGGCTCCGGCTGGGTGCGACAAGATGTTGAGGACAGCCTTGTGGGCGAGGGCGGGTTCGGCTCGTAAGTCTTGGACGAAGAGCATGGTGCTGGCGTTGCCCGCGAGGGTGGCGTGGGCGTCCCGCGAGCTTTGCACCATGCTGCTGTTGAGCACTTCGGGGGCCAGCACCCACCCCAAGACCCGCACATCGACACCGGCCGCCGCCTTGGCCTTGAGAAGGTCGGTGAGAGGTCTCCCCCCCGACGGGCCGTCGAGCGAGAAGGCGCGGCTAAACGTCCAGCCGGCGATGTAGACGAACTCCCCCTGCCTCCCCGTAAGCGCTTCAATCTCGCGCTTTAAACGCTGGAAGTAGAGAGAGCCTCCAATCAAGGGCTCGACCTCGCAGCCTGCATACACCGGCAGGCCGCTCGTCGTGTTGCCGCCGGAGGGACCGCCGCCCGAGAGGCTTCCGCCGGAAAGGCTGCCCCCCGAAAGGCCCAGGCTTCCTCCAAAGCTGCCTCCGCTCGAAACGCTTCCGCCCTGGGGCGCTTGACCGCCCGTGAGCATGTACCACGCTCTCAGCTCGTCGAAGGTCGACATGTTGACGCCTCCTCGTCAGAGCCCGGGGATGCGAAGGAGGATGTCTTCGCGCGTCTCCACCTTGGGCTCCGTCTGGCTCTCGCTGCCGTCGGCATGCAGCAGGGTGAGCCGCCACGTGTAGGTGCGGGCCCGGCGGTCGGGCAGGCGCACCTTCCAGTCCTGCGTGTGCGTTGCGGGATCGTCGGTGACCAACAGGGTCTGGCGCTGCTCAAAGTCGGGATTGCCCTCCGGATCCCGGTACTCCAGGTCGACCAGGATCGCCGTGATGCCAAGAACCGTCGGCTGGGGCCCGATGTAGCGCACGACGACCGTCATGGTCCCTTCCGCCGGGATGCCTACGACCAGGTTGGGACTGGCCGATACCCGCCACGGTCCCTCTTCGAAGCCGCCGTCGCGGTAGAGGCGCCGCTCCCGGTAGCGCAGTTCGGGCGTGCCGCCGTCGTCATTGAGCCGCACCGACCAGACTTCTCTCGCGCCCGGAGTGGTGAGCTCGACGGTGCGGGCGTCAACGGTCGTCTCGCCTTGGACGACGCGCGTGTCCACGAGGACCCGGGAGAGTTCGCCCAGGGGATCGAGCATGATCGCCTCAACGTCGAGACGGCCTGCCCGCCGGGCACCGATCACGACCGCGTCGACCGCGCCGGCTGCGGCGTCGTCCGGCACCCGCACGAGCGGCAGCTCCTCGACGCTCCCGTCCGAGTAGAAGAGAGTGCCGCTCACTTCGTATCGCGCCACTCCGTCGGCGAGGCGGATGGGCACGGTCACGCTGCGCTCTCCCGGCGTGAGGCGGACAAGGCGCGAATCGTCGATGCCACTGGCCTCGTGGCGGTAGCGTAGGCGCACCTGCGCTTCCGTCACTTCGGACGCCACGTTGGGGGCGAGCTGGAGGGTGACGGGGAGGACCTTGCCCACCCACTCGGGGTTGACGGAGAGAGTGCGGGCTTCAGAACGGACCCACTCGCTTTCAAGCCGGGAGGTGCGAAGTCCAATGCCAAAGTCGTCACGGTAGTCGACGATCAGTTTGTANTCGTAGGTTTGGGTTCTCTGAGAGTCCATGAAAAAAGTGAGCGTGCGACGGTCGTCGGGGCTTCGCAGGATCACCTCGGCGGTATCTTTGGGAAAAGAACCATCGGGACGGCGACCGTAGCGCAGCTGTACCGTCATCTGCACGATGCCTGCGGCGCGGAAGTCCACGCCGCCTGCGCTCACCGTGACGTTGAGCCGTTCGAAGAAGGGGTGGTTCAAGTCGACCACGTGCAGCTGGCGGCTCAACAGGCGCGGGTCGGAGAGGAACTGGATGAAGTTCTGGGGCGCCACGACCTGCCTTTGCGCCGTCACTTGACTAAAGGAGTAGGTGACGGTGCGCCGCTCCTCTTGGCGCAGCTGCTTCACCACGTATGCCGCCTGGGGCCGGCCGAGCCGGTTCCATAGGTCCGCGGCCGTGGGTTGCTGCCCGCCGGAAGCGCCTCCCGGCGCGCCGCCTGAGGAGCCCGCCTCGCCGCTCGCCCTGCCGCCAGCTGCCGCGCCGCCGCCTTGACCGGAGCCGGTCCCCGTATCGGGCTGGGTCCCGCTTCCCGAAGCGTTCTGCTCGCCGTCCCTCGGTGGGTCGCCCGAAGGCGCCGACGTTGCCGGAGCCGACGAGAGCCCACCGGAGAGCGCCTCTCCAACGCCCGCCGCGACCGCCGCCGTGGGACCGTCCTGGTACAGAGCGCGTGCCGCTTGGGAGCCTGCCCCGGCGCCCGCGGGAACGCTGGTCGGCGCGGTCGTCGTCGGGTCAGCCGCCGTGATCGTATCGCCTTGCACGCGGGGCTGTCCGGGCACGAGGGAGGGTTGGAACAGGGCGCCCGTCGCTAGGTCTTTGACCAGCTGGTCGATGCGCTCTTGCCGTTCCCGAATGGCCTCCGGATCGGAAAGTTCCAGCGTGCGGGAGGTCTCTCGGACCTTGATGGCCTCCCGGCGCTGGAGCTCTTCGACGATGTTGTCGATGTCGGCCTTAAAAAGGAGCGTTCCTAGGGTGAAGCGGTTGCGCAGGTATTCATAGGACAGGGCGAAGTCGATGGTCACCTCGAGGTCATAGGCGGGTAGGAGGCCGATGTATTCGAGCTCGTAGACGACGCCCACCGGCCTTGCCTGCGGGCTTCCGGAAAGGACGTCCATGAAGAAGGCGGCTCCTTCTTCGCTCAAGGAGAAGGAGAAGATCGCCCGGTTGTCGCCGTCGAGGGAGGGCGTTCCGGCGCCGAGGATCCGCTCGATAAAACGGGGCCCCCGGGCGACGAGAGGATCGACGCCCGCGGCGTCGCCGGCCGGGTCGGACGATGCCTGGGGATCGCTCGTTTCGCCCAGGGCTATGACGCGGGCGGTGCCGCTTTTAAAAGGGACCGACGCCAGGTTGACCTGCCGGCCGAACTGCTCCTCCAGGCGCCGCTTGATCCGGTCATACAGGGGGCCGATGCTGAGATCGACAGTCATGTTGAGAAAGCCGCCGGTGAGTGTAGAGTCGGCGTCGCCGCTTTTCCGAAAGCTGTAGAGCTCGAACTGGGGAACGCCGTTTTCGACGGTGATGTGCGGCGGGCCGGGCAGATAGTAAAACTGGTCGGGCCTGTCGGAGTCCTGAAAGACTGTGATGCCCAGGATCTCCATGCGGGTTTCCAGGTTCAGCATGCGTCATGCTCCTTTCCGGACGCCAGCGCGGCTCATAGAGAGCGGGTCGAGATGACCAAGAGCGAGCTGGTGGATTCCTTCCAATCCGACTCCGTCACCTGGCCGTCACTGCGAAACGCTGTCGTCTGGTAGCGATAGCTCAACATGCCTCCGGGAGGCAAAAGCAGCGTCACGTCTTGCGCGGTCTGCCCCGGTTCGAAAAGGAGGCTCCTGATCCCGGAGGAGTCGTCGGAAGCTGTGGGGGCGATCTTGACTAAGAGCGCGTCGAGGCCCACTTCGGCCAAACCGGCTCCGACGAGGCGGACCTGAACTTGGGCGTGCCGGCTTACGGGGCCGCCGACGAGAATCGAGGTGTCGTCGGTCGTCTGCCATTCGCCCTCCGTCAGGAATCCGGGTTCGGCCACCGTCACGCGGTAGTGGACCTCCGTATGGTTGGGATCGAGGATCGGCCAGGCGATCTCACGGGAGGCGAAAGGCGGCCTCATGTCCAGCAGAAAGCGGCGGTGGTAACCGTGGCGCTGGTCCTGGTACTCGACCTCCACCGTGATCGCCGTCGTCTGCTCGGACCCGGCGTTGGGGCGTATCAAGAGGCGCCGCTCGAAGCGGAACGGGCTGTTCACCACGAGAAGCCGGTCGGAAGTAGTGAGGGCCGGCGCCGTGTACGACGAGCCGTCCCGAAAGTAATAGGTGAACGTGGCCGTGTAGGTCTCATCGCCCTGCTCTCGCGTCCGCACGGTCCAGCGGCCGCGGGTGACGGGAAGGCGTGGCGCAGCGTCGAAGTGCGTAGCGGCGGGGACTGGACTTGGGCCCGTGCCGTTCGATCCTGGATCGGCGCCGGTGCCGGAGACGGAAGGAGGGAAGCCGGCGTCGAAAGGCCCGAGCCGGAAGCGTTCCTCGGCACGAAAGCCGGATGAGACGGAGTAGGCAAGATACGCCTCCACTTCATGGATGTCGGGGTGAAGGCGGCCTGTTTCGATCTGCACCTCCAGAAGGCCAAAGTCGGCGAAGGGGTTGATGGCCAGCGTGCGCGCCGCAGTCGCCCGGGGCGCAAGCTCGTAGCGGAGGGCGTCCGCGTCGATATCCGGCCGTGGTTCAAACTCATATGTCACCTGGTACGAGTAGGAAAGGCTCCGCCGGCCCGCCCGGCGGAAGGCGACGCTCTTGTCTCCCGTGGAGTCGCGCCGGAAAAGAAGCGTGCGCTCAAGCGGGCTTGCTTCGTCGTGAGGATAGACAAGGCGCACGTGGATTTGGCGGATGCCGAGCCGGTCAAAGTCCTCTGGGGCCGGCCCCGTGACCAAGAGCTGGAGAATCTCAAAGAAGTCGCTCTGGAGGTTGATCCTGTGGATGCGGCTTTCAAGCTCGCGAGGCGACAGCATGACGGGCAGGAAGCCCTGGGGCGAATGGGTCCGCTCCTCCGGAGCGCGCTCTCGGAAGTCGTAGGTCACCTTCTTAAGCTCTTCTGCAAAGCGCGCCTTGAGCGTGAGGGAAATGTTCCCGTCGCCGGCGAGGCTTGCGAGACTCACAGCTCCTGAAGCCGACGGTTGCGGCGGGTTGGCCGGCGCCGTCGGGCGAAACATCTCCTGCACGATCCGGTCCTTAAAGAGGGAGAGCGCGAGCTCTTTGCTCTTTTCGACTTCCCCGCCGCTAGCTTGAGCGGTGATCTCGATCTCGATCGCCCCGTCCTCCACCAGCCGGTCGAGCTCGGCGCCCACCTCGGCCTTGATAAACTTAAAGCCGGCGCCGAGACTGCCGCCGAAGTGCCGGTAGATGCGGGAGAGGTCGGCGTGGATCCGCACGTCGAGAGCCGGCCGCAGCCCGAAATAGTCGAGCTCGTAGACGACTCCGACCGGGGCTGCTCCGTCCCGGTACAACCCCTCGAGGAAGGCGACGCCGTGCTGGCTAAGGGCGAGAGAGAAGATGGCGCGCAAATCGCCGAGGAGGGAGGGGGTCGCGCTGCCGAGGACCCGCTCGACAAAGGTGGGCCGTCCCTTTAGCGAAGCCGGGAGCGAGTCGGCGTTCGCCTCTTCGTCTCCTGGAGAGGTGTAGCGGTCGAGCGCCAGCAGCTTCACGCGGCCTTTGTGATAGGAAATCGGGTGGAGGACGATGCGTTCTTCCCGGATGCCCGCCTGTTCCGCAAGGCCAGAGATGATGCGCCGGCGACGGCTTTCATCCAAGGCGCAGTCGACGCCCATCGTGAGAAAACCCGCGCCGAGTTCCTCGGGGATCCGGGTACCGGCGAGCGCCGAGTGCTCCAGCGGCACGGTGTACGCGTGCAAGTCAAAGAGGAGCCGGCCCTCTTGACGGGCGAGCTGTGGATGGGGAGCGGTGTAGTAAAAGAGCTCCGGCTGGGCGTGGTCCCGAAAGACCGTGATGCCGTCGACGCGGTAGATCGGGGGCTCAAAGGTGAGCACAAGCGTCACTCCCTTTGACGGGGGATTCGGAAGGGCGAGAATCCCTCGAATCTTCTATGCACGAGGCCGGCGGATACCCCACAGTCCGTCGTTCCGAATCACCCCGGCCCGTCATCCGGTCACGCTCCTCGTGCCGAGATGGACGACGATCAGGTCGCCCTCCGTCTCTTTCCAAGGCGTCCAGTAGGTAAATCCGTTGAGATCGATAAAGAGCGCTCGGCAGCGCACCCTGGTGGCCGGCGGATCGCCCAGGAGGTACTCGAACGACGGCGCCGCGTCGCGCTGGTTGTGCGGGCGCACGCGGATTTCGGCCTGAGCCCGGGGCGGGCCGCCACCGGGATCGAGCGCTTCCAAGGTGATCCGCACTTCGCTCAGGCGGTGCTGTTCCAGCGTGCCCCCGATCCACTGCACCCGCACCAGCCGGCGGCGGACAAGCCCCTCGTCGAGGACCAGGCGTTCATCCTCCGTCTCGCGCCAGGACCCCTCGAGCAGCTCGCCGTTGGTGAGTAGGAGCGTCAGGCGGTAGGAGAGACGCCTGTGTCCCTGCTCGGCGATGGGGTAGTCGCGGCGAATGAAGGGGGCGGACGGCGAAAGGTCAATCTGCTCTTCAAAGCGCACGCCGTTTTCGTCGTCCCTGTAGCGGATCTGTACGAATCCATAGAGGATCCGATCCCAGGGGAGGACGGGAAAGATATTGAGCGTGCGCTTCATCGGCAGCGGGTCGGGCACGGTAAGCCACGAGTCGGCGCCGGTCCGCCAAGGAGTGACGATGTTGCCGCCCGCGGCCGGCTCCCGGTGGTAGGTCAAGCGGTACTCGTAGGGCGCCGTGGCGCCCTGGGCGGGAAATCGCCAAAGGCCCGAAGGGCGATCGCTGGTCAAGACGATCCTGCTCTCTCGAGAAGGCGCACCGGCTTCAGCCACCCGCAACTCCACCGTCACCGCGGGGAATTGGCTGAAGGAAAAGAGAGGCGAGACGTGCACCTCGACCTCACGCACGGTGTAGAGCATGCGCGGTTCGACGACGAGCCTTGCCGCCCGGGCTGATCGCCATTCCGAGCGTACAGGCGGCCGGGCGCCGAAGGGGCCCGCGGGGTCAAAGTGAACTTCCACGCGGTACCAGTACGGTTGGAACCGCTCGCTGGGCGCGACACCAAGGAGGTTGGCCGCGTAGGTCTGGCGTTCCGTTTCGCCTCTGAAGACGAAGGCGCGCACATCGACAGGCTCCCCTGCAGGGGTGAGGCTTCGGGCCACCTCCACGATCACTTGGGAGAGGCCGTCGGGCTGAAAGCGGCCCGTTTCCACGCTGAGCTCCACCTCCAGCCGGGGAAAGCCGCCGATATCGACGCGGGTGACGAGGCGCTCCTTGCGCATGGGCCAGTCGGGACGCACCTTCCCCTGGTCATCGAGGCGAAGGCGCTCGAAGAGATCGCCGATGGTTCCCTGCGGGGTCACCTCGCGCCGTTCGGCCACCGTCTCGTTGACGTTTGCCGAGAGAAAGCGGAGCTGCTCCTCGTCCATGTGGCGCAGGCGATAGCGCGCCCCGGGGATGAGCGTGCGCGTGAGGCTCCACAGCACGTCGTCTACCGCCCCCGACACGGTCGCTGCAATCTGTTGCTCTTTTGTGACCTTGGGGTCCGAGATGGGGGCGAAAAACCGCTCGAGGACCCAGTCGACCAGCTGCCTCCGGGCGCTCTCCGCGCCCTGGCGGGCCTCGTCGCCGGTTCCAAAGACTGTGGTGTCGACGTCGATGCCGCTTTCCTCCAAGGCGCGCCGGACCATGCTCTCGGCGTCGGCGGCCACGTAGTAGGCGTTGACGTTGGCCATGTTCGCGAGGGAACGGTAAACCCGCCGCCAATCCGCCTGCACCTTCACGTGAAAGCTCGGCCGCAGGGCCGTAAAGTGCATGTGGTAGACGACGATCACCGGCAGGTCGGCCGACTCGAGGGCTCGTTCCACAAGCTCGGCCTCAAAGGCTTCAAGGAGCAGCTGAAACGCGGCGCGGTTGTCCGCTCCCAGTGACGGTTTGCCCGAGCCCAGAAAGCGAATGCGCGAGGGGGCGTCGTCGCCCGGCGGGGCGGAGCTCTCTCCCAACGCGATCAGCTCTACGCTGCCGCCGTCAAACGGAACGGGGACGAGGCGGGGGCGAGCCCCGCGAAGCTCCGCGCCTCCGCTCTGCTCAGAGTGGCGCAGCTCAACGGCGAGGCGGTTCAGCGTCTCGCCGGGGACCGAAAGCTCCGTCGCAAGGGTCAGGAAGGCTCCGGCCCGCACGCCGCCGTTTGCCTCTCCCAAGTACTGGACCAGGGAGAAGTCGGGCTCCCCCGCGTCGTCCACCGCCAGCCGGGGCCTTGAGGGGAGGATGTAGTAGAGAGCCGGATCGGCGTGGTCGGGCAGGAGCACGTGGCCGTCGATGACTCGATAAGGTGGCCTTAAGTGGATCAAACGGCCTCGCCCATTTCAGGCGACGGGAGAAAGAGAAACTCCGAGTCCGATTGGATCACGCCCACCTGATTGTCGAGCCTTCTTCGGCTCCCGTCGGCCATGAAGTAGTCGACGCTGTAGGTGTAGGTCCTGCTGGTGGGCCCCAGCACCACGGTCCACACCTGGACGCCGGGATCGCGGAAGACCAGTGTCTCCGTATCAGACACACCCGCCGAGGGGTCTTCGTACTTGAGCCGCACGATCGCCCGGCGCACCTCGCCGCCCACGTCGAGGTCGAAGGGATCGACTTCGACGGTCGCAATGCCGTGGGGGGCGTTGCCCACCACGAGCGTCTGAGTATCCGAAGCCCTCGTCTGCCATTCTCCTTGGCGCACCGCGTTGTTGCGCATCAGAAGCGTCTGCTTGAACCGGTAAGCGCGGTGGTCGGGGTTTCTCAAGGGGAATTTCCAGTGCCTGATCCCCTCGCTGTCCTCGGAAAAGCTAAAGCTCTCCGACATGAAGTAGTCGCTCTCCTGATCCCGGTACTCGAGGTCGACGATGAGGGCGCGCACTTCGCGCCAGTCGACGGACGGGACGATGGTCAGGTTGAACTGCTGGTCAAAGGGGGTGGGAACCTTGACGTACCGGGTGGCGCTGGACGCTTCGATCCACGCCGTGGTGGAGCGCTGCTGGCTGCCGTCGCTCATGCGCAGGACGTACGTGATGCGGTAGCGGTACGGTTTCTCCCACGGGGCGTAGATCACGCGCCGGTAGGTGACCTCGGGCGTGTCGCTTTTCAAGATTACGGTCTCCACCGCCCGGGGCACGTTGTTGTGGGGATCGGCGTACTCCACCTCGACCTCGATGGCGGAGAGCACATCGCTGAAAGCGCCGGGATCGGTGGCAAACGTCACCTCGATGACGCCCGGGTTGGGCACCTCGAGCGTCAGGTGGCGGGTGGTGGTGGTATAGCGGTCAAACCGCCGCTTGAGCACGGGACCGGACTTGTAGTTCACTTCCACCTCGACTTGATACTGGTCGCGGCCCACGTCCGCGATGCGGGTCGTGAACGTTTTGGGCGCCCGGTCGTCGGCGGTAAAGAGAAGGCTCTGCCGAGCGCTGATGCGCGTGCCGTCGGATTTGGTCGCTTCGTAGGACAAGTGGCCGACCACGCTGTGGACGATGTCGCCGTACTTGGCGAAGTCCAAGTTGGTGTCGACCGTCACCTCCAGAGTGTTGAAGTACCAGGGAGCGTTTTGGAGATCGATCTCGTGGACGACTCGCTCCACGGAGGTGCCTAGCACCGCCGGGGTGATTTGCGCGCTCGGGTTGTACTCCCGGGTGATCACGTCACGGTAGGTGACGTTGAGGTTAAAGGTCTTGTGGATGTCCTGGCTGAGGAAGTTCATCCACTGGCTTTCGCGCTCCTCCTCGGTGTCGATGCTTCCGCCTTGGAGGAAGTGCTCTTTGATGAATTCGTCCATCGAGCGGAAGGCGAAGTCGCGAAGTGAGCTCATGTCCTCCTCGGTCAGGTCGACGTTGCCTTTGAGGATTTCAAGATGCACGAGTCCCTGGGACTCCATCACCTCGGCGATGGAGGTTCGCCGCCTCTCTTGGGTCGTCTTGCCTCCCCAGACGGAATCTTCCTTGATGGTCTGGACGGTGTAGCCCATGACGACCTGCTGGACTTCCTTGGAGTCGACCCGGCCGATGATGGTGACTGCCGGCAGGCGGACGGGAAAGCGGAGGTTGTACTCGATGGCGGCGACGCCCCCGCCGCGGCGAAGCGCTTCGAAGAAGAGGGTCGCGCCGTCGGCGTCCAGTTCGACGGCGACCGAGGCCGTGTTGTCGCCGAAGAGCGAAGGCCGGCCAAGGTGCACTTCTCTCACGAACCCGTTGTTCTGCTGGATAATTAGGCGGACTTGACCGTCGGTGAAGTCGACGGGCGCCAGGGTGATCTGGGCGCTCCGGGCCTCCGGTGGTAGCAACGGCCGGGCCAGCCGCTCTAGCTCGGGCTTCACCCGGGTCTCGAGGAACTGCGGGTCCTCACGCATGGCGACGGTAAAGACGAGATACCCCCCACCTGGCTGGGCGTTTTCCCGTCTGAGCGGGAATTGGTAGCGGTAGAAGCTGAACATCGGCTTGCCGTCCGGCGTCTTGAGCAGCGTCGGGGTGCGAGGCAGATAGTAGAAGCGGGTGGGGTCCGCATCGTCGCGGAAGACCTGGACACCTTCGATTTGAGCAAACGTAGGAATGCTTAACACGGGGTGCCTTCCTCTCTTCCAGCCGGTGTTCGGCTTGACGGATGGCCCCCGACGCCCCGGTGTGCGTCAACCACACGTCACGGTCAATTCCATGGCGGCGTGAAAGTTCCTCTAATTGGGTCATCGAATTTTTGATCAATATCGCGGCGCTCGGGGCGGCGCATCGGCGGTATCCTAGGGGAAACCCGCCTGGCAATCCCCGTGGGGAGTGAGGTTTTCCCCCATTCCAGCAAGGCCCCGTAGGTCGTCCCATCCGTAGGCCCACTCTTCTAAATCCGCCCCCCCGAGGGTGATGGTGGTGCTGCGCAAGAATCGCCCGCCGAGCGATTCGTAGAACCGCCGGTTTGGATTCTCGGCGAGCACCCAGACGAGCATGGAGCCGTGGCCTCGTTGGAGCAACTGTTGTGCTACCTGTTGGACTAACCTTTTTCCGATACCGCGACGCTGGCGCTCTGGAAGGATGTAAATCGCCGTGAGCTCGCCTTTGAAAGCGGGGTCTCCGGATCTTTCGGGGCCGCCGGCGGCGAAACCGACCACGCCACGGCCTGCTTCTTCCGCTACCACGACGAACGGATCGCCGGCACTGCCGCCGTCCAGCGAGATGGCGTTTCGCCAGACGCCGGCGCGGGTTTCCTCGTTTAAGCTGTCGAGGTACTCGTCGGGAACAAGGCCGCGGTACGTGGAGCGCCAGGTGGCGACTTGGACCCGGGCGATGGCCTCGGCATCTTCCAGGCGAGCCCGTCGTATGAGAATCGCCATAGCAACCTCCTTCCGCTGGAGACCGATGTCCACTCGAAAATACGGGTTTTGAGCCATTCGAGAATACAGTTGTGCAGCGCTCTTGTCACTCCTTCGGATCGCGCTCAAGCCGTCGGATGATCTGGACGATGCGCCCGACGGCACCGGCGTAGAGCGCGGCCGACAGAAGGATGAAGACATNGAGCAGTCGTATTCCCCAGCCTTCGTACGAACGGATGAGCAGCGGATAGACCGCTCCGCCCAGTAGAAGCAGCGGGAGTCCCGCGAGGATCATGACGCGAAGCTGCGACCTGTACCGTGCAAGGCGCGACGCATTGTCCGTGTATAGCTCCGTCTGAGCCGTCGTGTCGGCCGGACGCCTGAAGTAAAACCAGTTGCCGAATCGGGTGACATACTCCCATCCTGCATCCTGATAGAGCTGCAAGTACTCCGCGAGCTCTTCATTCGGGACCACTTTGAAATCGAGCCGGTAGAGCATCCGTTTCGCGGCGGTCCGTTCGAAGGTGTACCGGACTCCGCGGATGCTCTTGAGCGACCAGCCGTCGAGCGCCATTCGCTGGAGCCACTCGGCTTCTTGATCCTCTTGCCATGCCCAAAATACCCGAACGCAATGTTTCAAACTAGCGCTCATCGACTACACCTCCGCTAGCCAGCAGCAGCTTTCCATGGGCGATCATTTCTTCGAGCCGGTGGATTTCGGCTTCAACGACCTTGCGCCCGAGATCCGTGATGACGTACACTTTGCGGCGGCCGTTTTCCAAAGCTCCATCGACGGGCTGGATCAACCCGGCCGACTGGAGGTTGCTTAAGGCTCCATAAAGCGTTCCCGGCCCGAGGCGGATGCGCCCATTGCTGAGGCGCTCGACCTTTTGCATCACTCCGTAGCCGTGGAGCGGTTCGAGCAGGGAGATAAGGATGTAATAGGAGCTTTCCGTAAGCGGTGCGATTCCCGTCTCCAACGTTCCTTGCATCCTCCTCAGCGCTCGCAGATAGCCTCTCAGCGTGACAGATTATGCCGGATCCCGATATAACGCTTCCGGATATAACGGTAACCGATATATCATCTAACCATATTGTATCAAGCCTCGCCGTCCATTCCAAGGTGTGGCGCCGCCGGAGATGGTCGGTTGCAATAAGCGCTCGCGGTTTGAGCGCCACAGGAGCGGAGACCGTTGCCGCCGTATCCCGCTTGTTCTTTGATAAGGAAAAAGGGAGGAAGACGAGTCTGAGTAGATGCAAATTGAGCATGAAACTGACTATTGGCGTTGTGCTATTGAGCCAGTACGTCGTCCCCGAGGAGTCCTTCGACGAATACCGTGACAGCAACTTCGAGAGGCTCGCTTCCAACTTCAGTTGTCTGGAATCCGGCGATACTATCCCCGCAGGGCGCGGGTATGTGCACGGGCTTACGGAAAAGCAGCTTCTCGAGGAGCTGCAAAACTCCCCGTTTGCCGTCGAGTCGTTTGAGTCCGACGAACAGTACGGGGGAGAGGGGCTGCTGCGCTACAGCCGCCTGCGCAAGAAATGAAGAAACGCCGTCGACCTACCGGAAGCAGCGCACCTACAATGGGCGTCCGGATTCACGTCGGCTGCCTGCCGATCCCGCGCCATGCGCTCACGTCACATTGACCGTGTTCGTTCGAGCCTACGGCGACGACCGTGCCGTCCGACTTCAGGCCGAGCGTATGGGCACAGCCTGCGGCTACGGCGACAATCTTGCGCCAATCGCCCACGTCGCACTGGCCACGTCCGTTCCACCCCGTGGCGACGACGGTGCCGTCGGCTCTGAGGCCCACGGTGTGGTGGCTGCCTGCCGCGATGGCCACGATCTCGTTCCAGCTGCCGACGTCGCACTGTCCATCCTTGTTGGATCCCACGGCCGCCACGGTTCCGTCCGCCCGCAGCCCGGCGGTATGGAGGTAACCGGCCGCGACCGCAACGATCTCTCTCCAGTCGTCCACACGGCACTGGCCGTAGACGTCGTTGCCCACCGCCACCACTCGACCGTCGAATCGAAGCCCGACGGTGTGCCAATCGCCGGCCGCGACGGCGAGGATCTCGCGCCAGCCGTCGACGTCGCATTGACCTTCGTTGTTCCGCCCGGTAGCTATCACCGTGCCGTCCGCTCTCAGGCCAAAGGTGCGTCGCCAGCCGGCTGCAACCGCCACGATGCCATGCCAGCTTGAGACGTCACACTGGCCGTATTTGTTCCAGCCCACCGCCATGACCGTCCCGTCCGACTTGAGCCCGACTGTGTGGGAGTTGCCCGTGTGGGCATTGCCTGCGGCAACGGCCACGACGTCGCACCAGTCGCCGACATCGCACTGTCCATAGCGGTTATCGCCGGCGGCGACCACCGTCCCGTCGGTCCTTAGCGCGACGGAGTGGCGGTAGCCTGCGGCGATGGAGCGGTGGTCTCGAGGTGCTATGGGCGCCGCATCCCTCAACAAAAGATGATCCATAGAGCCCTCCTCAACACGGTTCCATTTAACCCCTGGCTGTTGAAGGGGACCGCCGAGAAGATGCGCCACGTCAAGATCCGCTCCCATGAGAGCTTGAGCGAAGACGTGGCGCATTCAAGGCGATGCTTCAACAGGAGGCGGTGTTCAGCGGAGTCTCGGCGACGGATGATGCTCGCGCAAAGCCCGGGCGCCGGGGCGCAAGCGGCTTGTGCCGCATCCTTATCCAAGGTCCGCCACGTACAACACCGATTGGTACGGGAGCAGCTTCAGCGCTGTCACCCGGTACTTCCCGTCGGCCGCCACCTCGCAATCCTCGATGCCGTTGGTCATCGGATCTATTCGCTTGCAGGCGCCGTTTCCTTCGATTTTGATGACGCCGTCGTAGGGCAGGGCGCCCATGTTGCAGGCGAAGACGAGGAGCTTGCCGTCCCAGATCCGGGTGTGCGTGAGGATGTTCTTCGAAACCACCTCGTTGGCCTCGGCGGCCATGCTTCCTTCGTAACCCGACATGACGCTGCGAAGGTCGGCCGGAACAACGAGGATCGTGCGCGGCAAGATCTTGGCATAAGCCGACGTCCCCGCGCCGGGGGCGTGCAGCGGATGGTAGCCCGTGAGCGAGAGGCTCCCGCCCGTCTCCCGGGAGATACGAGGCGGCTCGCCAGCGCAGACGACTGTCCCGCCGTGGGCGATGAAGGCGTTGAGCTTGCTGGCAGTGGCCTCGCTGATGATGAAAGCGCCGGGGAGGATGATGCACTCGTAGCGGCGCGTCCTAAAGCAGAGCCGGCCGTCGACGATATCGGCCGCTTTGATGATCTCTTCATCGATGTAATCGAAATCGACTTGCCGGTGAAGCAGATCCCACGAAACCTTCGCAAACGTCTGGTGCACCGCTTCGGCCTCGGGGGACTGCCCGGAGGAGTGCGGCCGGTCGTTGACCACGAAGGTCGCCCACATGGCGTGCTCAGGATAGAGCACCGCCACCCGGCTGTAGCGTTCGCCCAGGCGAAGGAGCGAGCCGACTTTTGCGGTGTAACGGTTGAGCGCCTGGAGCTCCTCGGCGGGGTAACGGGCCAGGTTGTAATAGGACGTGAAGTTGTTGATGCCCATGGCCAAGTGCCAGTTGATGGAGGCCCGGATCCATTCGAGCGGCACCAGCCGGTTGTAGTGGATGGAGGTGTGGTCGGACGCCTCGGTAAAGGTCTCCCCGCGCCCAAAGACGTCCGCGATGGACGCCGCGAGCCGGCCGATGGGAATGATCTGCTCGTTCATGAGTTTGTCGGGTTCGGACTCGAGTTGATCGATGCCCGGCCAGTCCAGGCGCTGGCAGCTCTTGTAGTAGGAGCCGTAGCAAAAGACGTGCTGCAAGAGGTTTTCCTCGCAAAGCAGGTGCCCTGACAAAGGAACTCCGTTTTCCCGGCACCACTTTTGGATCTCGCCGAAGAAGTTCTCCGCGAGCTGCGAAGCGGTAAACTCCCAGAAATCGCAACGCTTGACGACGCTGTTTTCACAAGGCATCCCAAGGACGGCGATGACAGCCTTTTCGATCTCGTATCCATACCGCTTTTTGAACGCCTCGGGAAAATGAGGGCTCCAGCTGATGTACGGGTAGGTGATCTTGGGAATGCCCCAGCCGATGAGCGAGGGTTCATCGGTAAAGAATGCCCGGACGCCCCGGCCAAATTCGTCGCCGAGGACGGCCTTGTACTTTTCGTGCGTCACCTCGATAAAAGCGCGCGTGGCGTTTCGGTTGAAGACATCGATGTAGCGGCGGGGTTCGCTGTAGCTGTGGGCCGCGTGCGTCCCGTCGAAGAGGCGGCGGATCA
>NICF_comb_assmDRAFT_10001842_pt1 | contig 16492 bp, 14 predicted proteins | sample NewIslPassag4_SG_FD_11279 | JGI IMG/M metagenome (IMG submission 11279) | reverse complement strand
CGGAGGGCTGGCGTCTGCGTGGGTGGCGTGTTCGTGGGAAGACGGCCGACTTACAGGGGGCCGCCAGAGGCGCTGCCGATGCGGGAGTACGCGATGCTGGGGCACTGGGGGGTGCGGCCTGGAGGCGTTCGAGGCGTTGCGCGGGGCGTTGTGGCCGGTGATGTGGGTGGTGGCGGCGCCGTGGCTAGTGTTCCGGGGACGAAAATTGATCGAAGCGGCCTACGAACGGGGCGGAGAGGATTTGCAGTAGCGGGAGGTTTGGTACCATATGGGGTGCGCAGGGGTGTAGCTCAGTTGGTAGAGCATCGGCCTCCAAATCCGAGTGTCGCGGGTTCGAGTCCTGCCACCCCTGCCAAACTACTGAGCGGATGAGCCCTGGCGAGGTCCTCGACTTGCCGGTAACGGGGCTGCATTCGTAGGATGGACTTCGTGCCCGCCCAGGTGGTGGAATGGCAGACACGCTGTCTTGAGGGGGCAGTGCCGAAAGGCGTGTGAGTTCAAATCTCACCCTGGGCACCACACTTTTTGGCTGGGCGCCGTGGCCAAGTGGTAAGGCAGAGGTCTGCAAAACCTTCACCACCGGTTCGAATCCGGTCGGCGCCTCCAAAACTCTCGGTAGGGAATGCAAGGAGCTTCGAAAGGCTCCTTTTTTCGTGCCTGCGGAAAGGTGGGCGGGGGCTTTCCGTTTGTGAAGAATGGTGCCAGCGGCGGGGAGATCGCCGAACGTTTGTTCTAGACTGATGGGCGATGGATGTCGCCTGTCTCTATGCCGGTGATTTCCTCGTCGCGCTGGCGCGGCGGGACAACCCGAAGCTCGCACGACGGCCGATAATCATCGGTGGTTCGCCGGACGAGCATTCGACGGTTGTCGCGTGTTCGCGGGAAGCGGCGGCCGCGGGCGTAGTTGTAGGGACGACGCTGCGGCGGGCGCTGGCGCTCTGCCACGATGCGGTGTTCCTGCCGTACCAGGAGAAGGTCGCGACGGAAGAAGCGAACCGGATCGTGGCGCTCGTGGAGGGCCACAGCCCGCTGGTGGAGGCAATCGCGCCGGGGCACGTGCACTTCGAAGTTCGCGGGCTGGCGCGGATGCACGGGACGACTGACGAGGCGTTCCTGCGGGACCTGCACGAGGCGGTGCGGAGTGAGACAGGACTGCCGGTGTCGATCGCGGGAGCGGAGACGGTGTTCACAGCGCACGCGGTGGCGCTGTTCCGGGCGGAATGTGGGGACCTGGCGGAGCCGGTGGTGGTGCCGCGGAGACAGGGCGCAGCGTACCTGGCGAGATTGCCGGTGGAAGTGCTGCCGGTTTCGCCGCTGATGCATCAGCGGTTGCGGCTATTCGGGCTGGAGCGGCTGGAACAGGTCGCGGCGCTTTCGTTTTCGGCGATGCAGGCGCAGTTCGGGCCCGAAGGGGCACGGGCGTGGGAGCTGGCGAACGGGAAGGATGACTCGCGCATCGTGCCGCGACGGAAGGAGCTTCGCGTCACGGAGGAGATGGAACTGCCGGCGCCGACCGCACTGAGCGAACCAATCGTGGTGGCGACGCGGGCGCTGCTGAACCGTGGGCTCGAACGTGCGGAGATTCGCGGGCAGCCGTTGCGGCGGCTGGACTGGCGGCTGGGACTCGAAAGCGGCGAGCAAATCTCGCGGTCGTTCGTGTTCCGGGAGCCAACGAACGATGCGCGGCAGATGGTGTTCGTGGCGAGAAACCGCATCGAACGGCTACAGCTGGCCTCAGCCGCGGTCTCGGTGGGCATCACGCTTTCCGGGTTCTGCAGCGAGTACGGGCACCAGGGCAACCTGTGGCCAGTGGGCCCGCGCCGCCAGAAGGAACTCATCGAGGCGGTTGAGCAACTGAACGAGCGGGCGGGGGGACCGCAGGTCTTTCGCATCGTCGAGGTGCAGCCATGGTCGAGAATTCCGGAGCGGCAGCTGGGGCTGGTCGCTTTCGGCCGCTGAACCAGCCCACGCCTATCGCCGTGGAGGCAACGCCGCAGGGCGAACCGAAAGCGGTGCTCTGGCGCGGGGTGTACCGGCGGGTTGTGGCGGTGCACGACCGGTGGCGGATCGACGACGAGTGGTGGCGCGAGGAGATTTCGCGGCGCTACCACGTGGTGGAGCTCGAAGGCGGGCGGCGAATCACGATCTTCCACGACCTGATCGCGGATGCGTGGTACGCGCAGCCGTACGAAGCGCCGCGCGAACGCCATCGCGCCGGGTAAGCGCCAATACCACATTCGCCACAGAAATACAACCGGGTTTTCACCGATACCGGGGGGCCGAGGCCGATCCTTACTGTGCAGATGCGCCCCCGGAGGCGACGTGCGCAATCGCTGGATTTCGATCTTGCTCTTGCTCGCCGGGCTGGGGTTGGTCGCCGTGTCCCCGTTTGCCTGGCCGCAAACGAATGCCACTGCGGCATCGGCGTGCGTCGGCGGGGACCCTTCGATCGATAGCGAGGAGCAAGCCCTGCTCGGGCTCATCAATGCGTACCGGGCACAGAACGGGCTCGGCGCGCTCACGTTGAACTCGACGCTGAACCAGATCGCCGCATGGATGGCGGAGGATATGGCGACCAACCGCTACTTCGGGCATACCGACTCGCTGGGGCGTTCGCCGTACAAGCGCGCCGTGGAGTGCGGCTATAGTGCAGGCGCGGGCGAGAACCTGGCCGCGGGAGGCGCGTGGGACACCGCCCAGGAGGCGTTCAACGCCTGGAAGGCCTCGGAAGGCCACAACAACAACATGCTGGGGCCGAACTACCGCGAAATCGGCATCGCGCGGCATTACGACGCCAGCTCGCCGTACAAGTGGTACTGGGTGACGAACTTCGGCACGCTCCAGCCTGGCGGTTCGACGCCCACCGCAACCGCAACACCGACCCCGACACGAACGCCAACTCCGACTCCCTCGCCGACGGCGACCCAGCCACCAGCCAGCAACACGCCACAACCAACCGTCTCGAGCCCGACGCCGACGGCGACTCCCACACGGACCCCGACACCCACACCGACGCGAACGGCCACCCCGGCGCCGACGCAGGCGGCCGCCACTCCGACACCGACGGCCGTCCGCACACCATCGCCTACACCGACGCGAACGCCATCGCCGCAACCTTCGCCGACGGCGCCGCCGGTGCAGACGCTGCCGCTCTACCCCGGGGCCAACCTGATCGCGTGGGCGGGCAGTACGCAGGCTGCGGCCGACGCAATCCGGCCGTACGCCAGCAGCATCCAGATGGTGTACGACTGGGACCCGAAGACGCGGACCTGGCTACGATTCGGCCCCGGATTACCTAGTTATGTAAATACTCTCAAGGAACTGCGCGAGGGCAAGGCGTACTGGGTGATCGCCCGGGCAGCCACGAGCATCCCGATCGAACAGTAGCGCTCAGAGGCCGGAAAGCGTCATCCCCTGGATGCGGACCGTAGGTGCGGCCATGGAGCCGAACCACGTGAGGTCGTCGCCGAGGGCATCAATGCCGGCAAGCATCGATTCGAGCGTGCCGGAGACGTTGACCTCGGTGACCGGGTAAGCGATTTCGCCGCCTTCGATCCAGTACCCCGCAGCGCCGCGCGACCAGTCGCCGGACGTCGGGTTGAAGCCGTGGCCGATGAGCTCGGTCACAAGGAAGCCTTCGCGAATGTCGGCGATGAGGTCGCCGAGCGGGACAGGGGCGATGGCTTCGAGCACCAGGTTGGATGGCCCCGGGTAGGGGCTGGAGTCCACTGCGCGGTTGGCGCTGCCCGTCGAGCGATTGCCGGTGCGCCGCGCAGAGTAGGTGTCGAAGAGGAACCCCTGGAAGACGCCACGGGAGAACAGGTGCTTCCGCTGACCGGCGACCCCCTCGCCGTCAAAGGGACGCGAGCCGGGCGCGGCCGGGATGCCGGGGTCGTCCACGAGGTCGAACAGCTCGGAGCCGACGCGCTGGCCTTCGCGGCCGGCCAGGAAGGTCGCCTTGCGGTAGAGGGCGTTCCCGGTGAGGCAGGACGCGAGGTCGCCGAGCAGCCGGACCGCCGTCATGGGCTCGAAGACGATCGGCACCTGGCGCGTCGCGACCTTTCGTGCGCCGACCTGGCCGACGGCCCGCCGGGCGGCGATGCGCCCGACTTCCTCCGGGGCGAGGAGCCGGTGCAGGCTCCGCTCGGAGCTGAACCAGTACCCGTTCCGCTTCTTGCCCCCGGCATCGTCGGCCATCACCTCGACGGCGAGGGAGACGCGGGTGTGCGGGTACGAGGCTGCGAAGCCGTGCGAGTTCGCGAGACAGACCTCGCCAATCCGGGTAGTGAGCGAGGCGCCGTCGGAGTTTGTCACGCGGGAATCCGCGTCGAAGGCGGCCTGTTCGCAGGCCGTCACCAGGGCCAGCTGCTCCTCGAACGGGAGATTGGCGAGGCGTTCGTCGTAGAGTTGCAGGCCATCGGTGCCGACTGCGGCGAGGGTGTCGGGCTCGGGCAGGCCGGCGAACTCATCGGGCGCCGAGATGGTGGCGAGATCGACCGTCTCCCGGGCGAGACGCTCGATTGCCTCTTCGCCCAGGTCAGAGGTGGAGCAAACGGCGGTTCGTCCCCCTGTTATGACGCGCAGGCCGAGCTGCCGCGAACCGGCTTCGACGAGCTTCTCAACCCTGCCGAGCCGAACGGTCAGGTCGAATTCCTGGTACGCGACGAGGTAGGCGTCGCACTGTTCGGCGCCGGCGCGGCGGGCGAGTTCGACGGCGTGGCGAACAAGGGCGAGGTTGTCGGCGTCAGGCAACGCGGGTGCCTCCGACCGTGATACCGGATACGAGCACCGTCGGCATACCGACGCCGACCGGGACGGACTGCCCATTCTTCCCGCACATCCAGCGGCCGTCGGAGAGGCGGTAGTCGCTCCCGACCATCGTGACCTTCGAGAGCACGTCCGGGCCATTGCCGATGAGGGTCACGTTGCGGACCGGGGCGGTGATGCGGCCGTGCTCGATCATGTAGGCCTCGGTGACGCTGAAGACGAAGTCGCCGTTCGAGATGTTCACCTGGCCGCCGGAGTAGGACACACAGTAGATGCCGCGTTCGACGCTGCGAATGATGTCCTCCGGATGGCTCTCGCCCGGGAGCATGAAGGTGTTGGTCATCCGGGGCATGACGTAGTGCTTGAAGGTTTCGCGACGCCCGGACCCGGATGGTTCGACGCCGAACTGGCGAGCGCTGATCTCGTCCTGGAGATAGCCGCGGAGGACGCCATTTTCGATGAGCGTGTTCGCGCGGGTCTGGTTGCCTTCGTCGTCGATGTTGATGGAGCCGCGGGAACCGGGAATGGTGCCGTCGTCGACGACCGTGACGAGTTCGCTGGCCACCTGTTCACCGATGCGGCCGGTGTAGTTGCTGGTCCCCTTGCGGTTGAAGTCGGCTTCGAGGCCATGGCCGACCGCTTCGTGGAGGAGTACGCCGCTATCACCTGCCGCGAGGACGACGGGGAGCGTGCCGGCGGGGGCCTCGATCGCGTCCTGCTGGAGCACCGCCTGGCGGGCGGCCTCGCGAGCCATTTCTTCGGGCGGAACCTGGTCGAAGTACTCGATACCCAGGCGGCCTCCTCCGCCCGTGCGAGCCACCTGCCGGCTGCCGTTGCGGTCGGAAAGCGCGGAGACGTTCATCCGTACGAGTGGCTGGACATCCCCAACGACCCGGCCGTCGCTCCGGGCGATGAGGATGTACCGGAGTTCGTCGAGGATTGAGGCATCGACGCGAACGATGCTGGGGTCGTAGCGGCGGGCGGCGGTATCGGCGCGTTCGAGCAGGGAAACCTTGACGCTCGCAGGCAGGTCGGTCAGCGGATCGTCTGCGGAGTAGTAGGTGATGCCAGCCAGCTGCGGGGTAGCGTCGATTGGCCCGGGCTGTGGGCGGCCTGCGCCAATCCGTGCCGCGGTTTCGGCGGCCTTGCGCATCGCGTCGAGCTCGAGCGACTCGGTGTAGGCATAGCCGATGGCGTCGCCATTCACCACACGAACGCCGAGGCCCTGGGAGATGGTCCGCGAGGCAGAGCGGACCTGCTGATCTTCCCAGCTGATCGAGCTGTTGGTTCGGTGCTCGAAGTAAAGCTCAGCGAAGTCGCCTCCGCGGGAGAGCGCGAGCGAGAGGAGCGACGACATCACGGCGGTATCGATGGCGTAGCGGGACGAAAAGAGTTCGAGGGCGGCAAGCGTGGGATCGGACACAGGCAACTCCGCGGGCTGGTGGATCGAATGGTAGCGAATCGCGGCAGGAGGCGAGCGCGGGCTGGCCCGGGTAGTGGTCTGTAACAAAGGAGTCGTGTAGGTTCCGCGGGGAACGCGGCTCGCGTCCGAAGGCTACTCCGTTGTCATCACGCGCGCTCCCATCCTTAGGCGGCGCCCGGCGCGATCGGCTTCTCGCACCGGGAGGTCCGTTTGCTGCGCTTCGTCACCGCGACTTCCGGGTTCTGCTGTTCGGCACCATGGCCCTGCAAATCGGGTCGTGGGTGCAGACCATCGGCATGGGGTGGCTGGTCCTGCAGGACCTGAACGGCAACGCGACAAGCCTCGGGCTTGTGGCGCTGCTGCGCGGGGCATCGATGGTGCTCGTTTCGCCCGTAGGCGGGTACCTGGGCGAGCGGTTCGAACGGCGGCGCCAGCTGATGCTGTACCAGTGGGCTGCCGCAGGAATCGCCGCGCTCCTCGCGGTTCTGATCATGACGGACACGATCGAGCTCTGGATGGTGTACCTGGTCGCCATCGGGGCAGGCGCGATGGAGGCGCTGGCAGCCCCCATCCGAATGCTGCTCGTGTACGACTCGGTTGGCGATGAGGACCTCACGAACGCCGTGGCGCTGAACGCGCTGGGCGGCAACGCAATGCGCGTCATTGGGCCGGCGATTGGCGGGACACTCGTCGGTGTTGTGGGCACGCAGGGCACGTTCCAGCTCCAGGCTGCGTGCCTGGTGGTCGCCGGCGTCCTCACGGCGCTGCTCCGGCCGAGCCTGCCGAAGGGCGGCGGGGGGGCCGGGATGTTCGCCAGCATCGCCGGTGGGCTGCGGTACGTGGTCCGGGACCGGCGGATGCTGGTCATCGTGTTCATGGGGCTGGTGCCGAGTGTCGTGGTGTACCCGTACGTGACGTTCCTGCCGGTGTTCGCCCGGGACGTGTTGCATTCGGATGGCCAGGGGTACGGGTTCCTTGCCGCAGCCGTCGGGATCGGGTCGCTGGCTGGCGGCCTGTTCATCGCCGCAACAGCGAACCGGACACGGATGGGCCCGAGCATGATGTGGAGTTGCCTGCTCTACTGCCTCTCGGTAGCGGCGTTCACGATGATGCGGAACCTGTGGCTGGCCGTGGGAACGCTGGCGGTGGCGGGGGTGTTCCACAGCGTCTACGCCGCGCTGAACTCGTCGCTCATGCAGTTGAAGGCTGAGGACGAGTACCGCGGTCAGGTTATGTCGTTGCAGACGATGATGTGGGGCCTCACGCCGTTCACGGCGCTTCTGATGGGACGGATGATCGACCACTGGGCGGCGCCTAGCGTGGTGTTTGGCTGGATGATGGTGGCGAGCGCGCTCACGGCGGCGACGCTCGTAGGTTCGAAGGAGGTGCGGCGCGTGTGAGCGGCGTGGGGCAGAATCAGGATATGGACAAGCTGCTCGCCGTCCTGGCACCGGGACTTCGCAAGCTCACCCCCGACGGGCAGTTGACCACCGAGCCTGCTCCCCCGGAAGCACTCAGGGAAGCGCCATCGCTGCTGGTGCTCGACCTCGAAATGAGCGGGCCGAACGTACAGCAGCACGAAGTGCTGGACGTCGGGGGCGTCCGGGCGGAGTTGGACCCGCAGCTGCCGGAAATCGAGGCGTGGGGCGCGCGGGTGAAGCCGAAGCACATCGGCAACGCGGTGCCGGGAGCACTGAAAGTTGTCGGGTATTCGCCGAAGGCGTGGCGGGACGCGATCGAGCTCGACGCGGCGATGGAGCGGCTCAGCGAACTCGGGCGCGACAGCGTGGTCACGGGCTGGGGCATCGGGCAGGACATGGCGTTCCTGGCCGAGTCGTTCCGGCGCACAGGGAAGCCATGGCCGTTCGCGCTGGTGGCGCTGGACGTGCAGCCGATTGCCCGGCAGCTCCTGCGCGGGACAGGGCACGTCGACCGATTCAACCTCGGGCATGTGGCCGACCGCCTTGGCATCGGCCGGATGGGCGAACACGGTGCGCTGGCCGATGCGTACGCTACGTATGACGTGTTGGTGAAGCTGGTCGAGCGCGCGCTGAGTGGCCAGGCGGCTGGCGACCGTTAACGCGCGGGCGTTTCTGTCGCTGCGGCCTGCTTCCGGGCGACCTCTTCGCGAACGATGGGTGCAACGCGGGTGCCGAGGAGTTCGATGGCACGCAACACCTTCTCGTGTGGCATCGGGCCTACCGGGAGTTGCAGCAGGAAGCGGTCGTGATTGAAGAGCCGGTGCTGATAGAGGATCTTCTCGGCTACTTCCTCGGGAGTACCGACGAACAGTGCGCCGTGGAGCGTTCGCGAGGCCTCGTATTCGTTCCGGCTCAGCGGGCCCCAGCCGCGTTCGCGACCGATTTGGGACATGACTTCGAACCAGCCGGGGAAGAAGTCGTCGGCCGCCTGGCGGGAGTCTTCAGCGACGTAGCCCTGTGAGTTGATGCCAACCCTGAGCTGCGCGAGGGCGTGGCCGGCCTGCTCGCCGACCTTGCGGTAGAAATCGATAAGCGGGGCGAACCGCGCTGGCTGACCACCGATGATCGCGAGCGCGAGCGGCAGGCCCAGTACCGCGGTGCGGGCAACCGAGTTGGTGCTGCCGCCGACGGCAATCCAGACGGGAAGCGGGTGCTGGTAGGGGCGCGGGTAGACGCCGCGATCGTGGACCGGCTTCGTGTGCTTGCCACCTTCCCAGGTCAGGCGTTCGCTTTCGCGGACCCGCAGGAGAAGTTCGAGCTTCTCGGCGAACAGGGAGTCGTAGTCTTCGAGGTCGTAGCCGAAGAGCGGGAACGACTCGATGAAGGAGCCCCGGCCAGCCATGATCTCGGCGCGGCCCATCGAAAGCTGGTCGATGGTGGCGAACTGCTGAAAGACGCGGATCGGGTCGTCGGAGCTGAGGACGGTGACGGCGCTCGTGAGGCGGATGCGCCTGGTCCGTGCGGCCGCAGCGGCGAGCACGGTCGAGGGCGACGACGATGCGTACTCGGGGCGGTGGTGTTCGCCGACGCCAAAGACGTCGAGCCCTACGGCATCCGCGAGCTCGATTTCTTCGAGGAGGTCGCGGAGACGCTGCCCCGGATCCCCACCCGGCTTCATGTCGGCGAAGGAGTAGATCCCGATTTCCATTGCGATTCCGATCCCGCCGGCTATGTGCGGCGATTGTTGCGCTTGCAACTAGTATGACAGGTGGAAACGGGGGTGGTATCGGCACGAAGACCGAGGCGCGGTTTCAGCGGTATGGCGGGGGCGGGCCGCGGCGCGGCCCAAACATGACTGGTTCGCTTGACAACCCTTTGTGCAAACCTAAAGGATACGGGTGATGTTCTCGGGGCGGGGTGAAATTCCCCACCGGCGGTGAAAGCCCGCGACTCCGCTTCGGCGGACTGACCCGGTGAAATCCCGGGGCCGACGGTGAAAGTCCGGATGGGAGAGGACAGTGCGAAGTCGGTGTGTGTCTGCCGACGGCAGAGCCGCGCGTTCGCGCACCCTTTTCCCGTGCCCAACTCGATGAGAACCGAGAGGGTAGCATGGGACACCTTCGAATGGCCGCGGAGTGGCGGCCAGGCGCCTTCGAACCGCAGGAGGCGCGCTAATGTTCACCGGCATTGTCGAAGAAGTTGGCACGGTCACAGAAGCGAGCGAAGGAACGCTCTGGATTCGTGCGCCAAAGATCCTGGAGGACGCCAAGCTCGGCGATTCCATCGCGATTAACGGGGTCGACCTGACGGTCGCGGAGATTCGTGGCGACACGTTCTTCGCGAACCTGATGCCGGAGACGTACCGGCGCTCGAACCTGGGCGACCTGCGTCCCGGCGACCTTGTGAACCTCGAGCGGAGCGTTCGCCCCACCGACCGGCTGAGCGGGCACATCGTACGGGGCGTCGTCGAAACGACCTGTACGCTGGATTCGCTGACACCGGAAGGCGACGCAATCATCGCCCGGTTCCTCACGCCGCCCGAGTATCTGCGCTACATCGTGGTGAAGGGCCCGGTCTGCGTTGACGGCATTAGCCTCACGGTCATCCACAAAGACCACGAGAGCTTCTCCGTATCGCTCGTGCAGTACACGCAGGAGCACACGAACCTTGTGCGACGCAAGCCGGGAGACCGGATCAACCTGGAGACGGACATCGTTGCCCGGTACATCGAGCAATTCGTGAACGAGGCCATGGCAGCGCGCGAGGGAGAGGGGCGATGACAGAGCGAGATCCAGTTATGGCAACCGTGCCGGAAGCCATCGAGGAGTTCCGGCGCGGGAAGTTCGTGATCATTACCGACGACGAGGACCGGGAGAACGAAGGGGACCTGTGCATCGCGGCCCAGTTCGTTACGCCCGAAACCATCAACTTCATGGCGAAGTACGCGCGGGGGCTGATCTGCATCTCGCTCACCGAGGAGCGGGTTGAGGAACTGAAGCTCCCGATGATGGTGGAAGGCAACACCTCGGCCTTCGGGACACCATTCACCGTCTCGGTGGAGGCGCGGACCGGCGTTTCGACGGGCATCAGCGCGGCCGACCGCGCGCGCACGGTGCAGGTGCTCATCGACCCGGCGACGAAGCCGAGCGACCTCGCCACACCCGGTCACATGTTCCCGCTCCGTGCCCGCAAGGGCGGCGTCCTCGTTCGCGCAGGGCAGACCGAAGCGAGCGTCGACCTCGCGAGGCTGTCGGGGCTGTACCCGGCGGCGGTGATCTGCGAAATCATGAAGGCCGACGGCGAGATGGCCCGGATGCCGGACCTGAAGCGGTTCGCGCGGCGGCATGGCCTGCGGATCCTGACCACGAACGAGCTCATCAAGTGGCGGTTGCGGAACGAACGGCTCGTGGAGCGGGTGGCCGAGACGAAGCTCCCGACGCCGTACGGGGACATGATGATCCTCGCCTACCGCGCCGAGTATGACCCGGCGGAGCACGTCGCGCTTGTGAAGGGTCCAATCGACCCGGAGCAGCCGGTGCTGGTTCGTGTGCACGACCAGTGCGTCACCGGCGACGTCTTCGGTTCGATGCGCTGCGACTGCGGCGAACAAAAGGAGAAGGCGCTCAAGCTCATCGGCGAGCAGGGCGGCGTGTTCCTGTACATGCGACAGGAGGGCCGCGGGATCGGGCTGCACAACAAGCTCCGCGCGTATGAGCTGCAGGACCGGGGTCTCGACACGGTCGATGCGAACCTGGCGCTCGGCTTCCCGGCCGACCGGCGCGACTATGGCATCGGCATGCAGATCCTGGTGGACATCGGCGTCCGGAAGATGCGGCTGCTGACGAACAACCCCGCGAAGCGTGCCGGCCTCGAGGCATACGGGCTGGAGGTGGTCGAGCGGGTGCCCATCGAGATAACGCCGAACGTGCACAACATCCGGTACCTGGACACGAAGCGGCGGCGGATGGGCCATCTGCTGGATGGACTGGAACCGATCCTGGAGGCTGGCAAATGACGAGCGGCGTAGCGGTTGTTTCGACGTGGAGCGGGGTGCGGTATGCCCGTTCTTGAGGGGGATCTTTCGGGCCAGGGCCTGCGTATCTGCGTGATTGCGACCCGGTGGAACAGCTTCGTGACCGAGAAGCTGCTTGCGGGCGCGGTTGAGGAACTGGAGCGCCGGGGCGTTGCACCCGAAGACATCACGTCCGCCTGGGTGCCGGGCGCCTTCGAAGTGCCCACCGCAGCGCGTTGGGCGGCCGAAAGCGGCCGCTTTGACGCGGTGGTGTGTCTCGCCGCGGTCATCCGTGGGGAAACTGCGCATTTCGACTACGTCGCGGGCGGCGCGAAAGACGGAATCGTCCGGGTGTCGCAGGACACCGGCGTGCCGGTCATCTTCGGCGTGCTGACGGTCGACACGGTCGAGCAGGCGTTGTCCCGCGCGGGTGGCAAGGACGGCCACAAGGGCGAAGAGGCGGCCCGGGCTGCGATCGAAATGGCCAACCTCCGGAAGGCACTATCGTGAGCGCGGGCAACGACGTGCCGGTAATCGACGAGCGGCTGGAGGAACTGACCGCGGCGCTGGTGCGCCTCACTGGCGAGGCTCGCTTCGACGAGCAGGTGGTGGTCGAGTCGGGGGGCGGCTGGGCTCTTGTGGCGTGGGTCGACGAGGACACATTTGCGATGGACCTGGTGCCGTCGGAACCCGGCGCATTCGAGCGCCTGGACGACTACCAGCTGGCGGTGATCTACGGCCTTGGGTTCGAGGACGAGGAGGCCGAAGACGACTCGGTGCTGTTCCGGCAGGAGTTCGAATACGAAGCGGGCGAGGAGTGGGAAGAGCAGGCGCTCCGGGAACTGGCGCTGCTGGGTCTTGGGCTGCTGCGAGACGTCCTCCATTGCTCGCCTGAGAGATTCACGGTTTCGATGGAACCAGTGGAATCGTGAAGATCAGGGCACCGCTGTAGCCCAAAAGAGCGTAGGATGCGGCAGGCGGCCAGTTCCCCTGGCAGGGGACGGCCGACCCTCGAAGAGCCCTGGAGGTTGCTATAGATGGCAGTCGATTTCGAGATTCCTGCCGAGACTAGAGAGATTCAGGCGAAGGTCCGGAAGTTCGTCCAGGAGCACTGCATCCCGGCGGAAAAGGAGCTGGAGCAGGGCAGGCCCTACAAGGAGGTACTGTCGGAGCTTCGCGCCAAGGCGCGCTCGCAGGGGCTGTGGATGCCGTTCGTTCCGAAGGAGTACGGCGGCATGGGCCTCGGCCAGCTGGCGAACGCGCTTGTGCAGATGGAGCTGGGCGAGAGCTCGCTCGGCGCGCTTGCACTGAACACCCAGGGCCCGGACGACGCGACGATCCTGACGCTCCTCACCTACGGCACGGAGTACCAGAAGGAGAAGTTCCTGAAGCCGCTCCTGAACGGTGAGAAGCGCATCTGCTACTCGATGACGGAGAAGGCGGCCGGCGCCGACGCCACCGGTATGCAGACGCGCGCGGTCCGCGACGGCGACAACTGGATTCTCAACGGCGAGAAGTGGTTCAGCAGCGCGGCTTCGGTGGCCGACATCGCTGTCATCATGGCGAAGACGAACCCGGACGCGCCGCGGCATCAGCAGTTCAGCACGTTCATCGTTGAGCTCCCGAACCCGGGCTACCAGATCGTTCGCGACATCCCGACGATGGCCATCGAGGGGCCGCTGACCCACATCCTCGGCGGTGGGCACGCGGAGGTCATCATCAAGGACCTGGTCGTGCCGCATGAGAACCTGCTGGGCGGCGAAGGCAACGGCTTCGCGATGGGTCAGCACCGGCTCGCATACGGCCGCCTGCGGCACGGCATGCACAACGTGGCGATGGCGCAGCGGGCGCTGGACATGGCGACCAAGCGGGTCATCGAGCGGTCGACGTTCGGCAAGCCGCTGGCGGAGCGCCAGGGTGTCCAGTGGATGCTGGCGGACTGCGCGACGGAACTCTACATCGCGCGGCTGATGCTCCTGCACATCGCATACAAGGCGGAGAAGGGCCTGGACATCCGCCAGGAGAACTCCATCGCCAAGGTGTTCCTCGCGAACATGGTGCACAAGGTGGTGGACACGGCCATTCAGCTGCACGGTGCGCTGGGCTACAGCCTCGACACGCCGCTGGCGCGCTGGTACACGGCCATCCGGTCGCAGCGGCTGGTGGACGGTCCGGACGAGGTGCATCGCTGGACGGTGGGCCGCAACGTCATCAAGGCGTACAAGGAGTACGGCACGACGGCCCCGGCGGCGGGCGGCGAACTGAGCTAGTTCGGCGATCCCGGGGGAAAGCAGCGAGCCCGGCCAAATTGGCCGGGCTCGTTTTGTTTGGGTTCCCGCTGCTGAGCTGGCACGCCCGGCAGGACTCGAACCTGCGACCTTTAGGTCCGCAACCTAACGCTCTATCCGCTGAGCTACGGGCGCACGCGGTGATTTGGTGCCGAAGGTGAGATTTGAACTCACACGCCCTTGCGGGCACTACACCCTGAATGTAGCGCGTCTGCCATTCCGCCACTTCGGCACTGGGATCATTATCAGGGGAGGACGGGGAGCGTTCAACTCGTGGGTGGCGGGGAATTTCCTTGAACGGGTGGCGGTTCGGCCCTACGATGAGGATCCCACGGGCGGTTAGCTCAGATGGTTAGAGTGCGTCGTTCACACCGACGAGGTCACTGGTTCGAGTCCAGTACCGCCCACCACTCATCGAACGCAGAACAAAAGGTTTAGGGCTCCCGTCGAGGGAGCCTTTCGTTTTTTGTGTCCCGTAGGTTGTGCTTCCCGTTGAGCGGCGGGAGGTCACTCGCGCACCGCATGGCGGCTCACCATCCGGTCCAGGCCAAGGGCAAGCAACACGCCGGGAAGGCCGTAGGAGAGCCGCTCAGGTTCTGCGTGCGGGCGCAGGGCACCACCCAACAGCGAGCATTCAACGAATTGATTTCCAATAAGTCACGGGCATACCAGGTGAGCGGGCGTCACACCAGGCACGAACGAAAGGCCGGCCCAAATGGGCCGGCCTTTTCGTGTGGAAGCCGGTTCGCGGGGAATTAGCCCTGGTTCCGGCTGGCGAGGGCGAAGGCGATGCCGCCACCGAGCATCACCACGGCGAGAGCGGCGAGCGGAACGGCGATCGAAGTGCCGCTGTCGTCGTTGACGCCGGTACCGGTTGTCGGGGCGCTGGGTGTCTCGGTGCCGGCCGGCGTTTCGGTCTGGGTGGGCGATGCGGTTGCGGTGGGGCTCTGCGCGCTCACGTTGTGGGCTGCAAGCCCGGCACCCGCAAGGCCGAGCAGCAGCGCGAGACCGGCAACGAGGCCGAGGGCTTTGGATTTGAGTGTTGTGGGTTCAGCTATAGACATCCGTTCCTCCTAGAGAGTTTCCCGGCTCCCCGCCCCTGTGCGATGTCGAGCAGCCCCGTGGGGAGCCGCTCGACGAATGGGGAGTTGCATGTCTTACGATGCGTGGTGGGAGCCCCGGGCCGAATAAAGCCGCGGTGGGGAGGGGATAACGGCACCGTCACATGCTCATCTAGTGCACGGAGAATGCCCCCGGCGGAACTTGGCGAGACCGAAGCATCGGTTTGCGGAAATGTCGCGTAACCGAATTGCGCTACCGGGCCCGGCGTTCGAACACCGCGCCGCCCGGCCCTTCGTACACGAGCCGGTAACCGGGATCGCCACGCAGCGACGCCTCGAGATTCGAGCAGCATGGGCGTCCGTTGCTCGTGGGCAGGTAGACGTGGGTGTAGGCCAGGCCGGTGGAGGTTTCCCACTGTTCGAGGCAGGACGTGGAACCGAACGCGCAGCCCCACGCTCCGTAGTAGTCGTTGATGCGGTGAGCGAAGGCGTCGGGTACCCACTCGGTGCCCTGCACAGTGGCGACGCTCGGCCGCCGGGCCAGGACCGGGAACCATTCGAGTTCCTTCCCGGTTTCCCAAGCGCTCGACGGGATAACCAGGAAGGTTGCATCGGTGGGTGTTGAGGTTGCGATCCAGTCCATGGCCTGCCGTTGCGAGGGGTCGAGGGCGTCGAGCGACGTGAGCTCGCCGAGACCCGGCTGCTTCACCGTGGCAGCGAAGGCGGCGTAGTAGAGCAGGCAGCCGAGCACGAACAGGGGCTTCGCGTGGGCGAGGAGATCGCGGGTTGTGGGGGGCGAACCGGTTTCAGGAACCCATTCTCCGCTCTCAGAACGCCTGTCTTGCCTGAAACCACGGCGGAGCACGGGGAGAAGTCCTTCGGCCACTGCAATGCCTGCAAGAAGGCCAATAGGAAGCGACGCGTAGGTCGCGAAGGCGCGAATGTCGAGCAGGATGATGACCACCCACCAGGCAGGCAGAAGGAAGCGGTTTGTGGCGAAGCAGAGGACCGCACCCAGCAGGCCAAGCGAGGCGAGCACGGGGAAGAACGGTTCGCTGGTCGAAATGGCGCGGGCAATCGAGAGCATCACGGAGAGGCGGTTCGCATCGTTGGAGAAGACCGTGCCGCCGGTGCTGTTCGCGGCGAGAAAGGGGTCGACGCCGTTGTAGGCGACAACAGTCAGCCACCAGGGTGCGGTCAGGGCAGCGGTCCCTGCAGCGAGAGAGATCGACGAACGGAGGCCCTGGCGGTCGCGACCGAGGAAGAGCGCGAAGAGGACCGTGCTGAACGCGAGGAACCAGCCGGTCTGGAGGTGGCTTAACACGGTCGCGGCGGAGAAGACGATGGCGAGGGCGAGCGTGCGCTGCGCGGGCTGGCGATAGAGGCGGTAGACCTGTTCGAGCGCGAGGATCGCGAAGAAGACGCCGAGAGCGCGCGTCAGGCCGCCGCCCATGATGAGCCAGATGAAGCTGCGCGGGATGAGCGCGAAGGCGGCAACGGCTGCCACGACGGCGACGTTC
>NICF_comb_assmDRAFT_10001838_pt1 | contig 16518 bp, 15 predicted proteins | sample NewIslPassag4_SG_FD_11279 | JGI IMG/M metagenome (IMG submission 11279) | reverse complement strand
GGGGAAAAGGTCGCAGCGGTCATCACCAACGACAATAGAATCGCTAAGACAAGGCGCATTCTGCCCTCTCCTTTCCGCACTGTTGTTTTCTGACTCATCAACCCGCGGGAGATTGGCACGGCCGCGTGCGGACGCCTTCGCCGGCCGCCGCGCTGCCGGTCCCGGACATGCGCGCCGCCCGCGGCGCTTGTACAGCGTCGTATACCAACTGCTACCTAGGGCACCACCCCTTTCGCCGCCTACCCCGCCGCCGTCAGCGCCGCGGGGCGTTGGCCTCGATGTAACGGATGATCTCCTGCATGTCCGTGCCGGGGTGGAATACCTTTCGCACCCCCAGCTGTTCCAAGGCCGGCACATCCTCCTCCGGGATGATGCCGCCCGCCACCAGCAGCACGTCGTCCATGCCCGCTTCCCGCAGCCCCTCGGCCACCCGGCTGATCAACGGCAGGTGGGCGCCGGAGAGGATGCTGATCCCCACCACATCTACGTCCTCATCGACCGCCATGCGCACCACCTGCTGGGGTGTCCGGCGGATGCCGGTATACACCACTTCCATGCCGGCGTCCGCCAGCGCTCGGGCCACAACACGCGCCCCCACGTCGTGACCGTCCAGCCCAACCTTCGCCACCAACACCTTAACGGGTCTGCGTTGCACCACCGTCACGTTCCATCACCCGTGTCCAACTTGTGCCCCATCGCTGCACCCGAGGGTTGCCTTACGGCCCAACCCGGATCCCGCCGTCCGCGAACACCGGCTGGTCTCAGTAACTGGTGTCCGGCTCAAACTCGCCGAAGACGTCCCGCAGCACGTCGCAGATCTCGCCCAGGGTGGCCTCGGCCTTTACCGCCTCCAGCACCGGGGGAACCAGGTTGTCCTTGCCCCGGGCCGCATCCCGCACGTCCTCGAGCGCCCGCCGCACCCGTGCCGGGTCCCGCTCCGCCCGCAGCTTGGCCAGCCGGTCGCGCTGGATGGCCTCCGCGTCTTCGTCCGGGCGATAGGCGGACGCCTGCGGCTCGCTTTCCGTGGACCGATACTTGTTGACGCCCACCATGACCCTGGCGCCCTCATTGGTGCGCTGCTGCCGGCGGATAGCCCCGTCGGCGATGATGGAGCGGGTGAAGCCGTTGCGGATGCAGGCGATGGCGCCGCCCCGGGCTTCGATCTCCTGCAGCGCCTTAAGGATGTCGGTTTCGCAGCGGAACGTGAGACTCTCCACGAGGTAGGAGCCCCCCAAGGGGTCCGCGCTCTGGAAGAAGCCATGCTCTTCCCGCAGGATCTGCTGCATGCGGATGGCCAACAGCGCCGCCAAGTCCGACGGCGTGGAGAGGGCCTCGTCAAAGGAGGCGTTGTACAAGGTCTGCACGCCGCCCATGTAGTAGGCCAGGCAGCCGAAGGCGATGCGGGCCAAGTTGTTCAGGGGCTCGGCGCGGGTTTCCCGGCCGTGGGCGTAGGCGGTGATCTCCAACGCCATGGAACGGGGGTCCTTGGCGCCGAAGCGGTCCCGCATCATGCGGGCCCAAATCCGGCGCAGCGCCCGCAGGTTGGCCACGGCCACGAAGAACTCTTCCCGCTCGTCGGCGAACACGGCCAAAAGCGGCGCGATCTCGTCGATGGAAAGCCCGCGGCGCAAAAGCTCGTCAATGTAGGCCAGCCCGTTGGCCAGGGCGAACGCGGTCCCCCAGGACGAGCCGGCGCCGGCTGCGTTCAGGTGGTTGACGCACAAGTCCATGGGCCGCCAGTGGGGCGCATGCCGCGCGCACCACTCCACCACGTCGCAGGCCATCCGCACCGCGGCTTCCACGGGGAAAATCTGCGTCCCCCGCGCCACGTACTCTTTCAGCGGGTCGTTCTGCAGGTCGACCACGTAGTCGTTGATGGACAAGCCCTGCTTTTCGCCCAGGGCGATGAACCATGCGAGGGCGATGGGCCCGATGGCGTTGCCCAGGATGCCTACCCGCTGCAGCGAGTTCAGCGGGATGCCGTCGAAGACCACCTCCATGTCCCGCAGGCTGCAGATGGCCGTGCCCGTGCGGCCCACCTCGCCGGTGGCCATGATGTGGTCCGAGTCGTAGCCCACCTGGGTGGGCAAGTCCGCCGCGATCTGGATCTCCTCCGCGCCCCACTCCAGCAGCTTGCGAAACCGGCGGTTGGTGTGCTCGGGGCTGCCCAGGCCCGAGTACATCTTGATGACGTGGTGGCGGCTGCGGTAGCCGTTGGGCACGATCCCCCGCGTGAACGGAAACGCCCCCGGAAAGCCCAGGTCCCGCTCGTAGTCGAAGTCCTCGGGCAAATCCAGGGGCGTGTACACCCGCTGCATGGTGATTCCGTTGTCGGTGCGGTAGTGCTCTTCCGGGCGTTCCGGATAGGCCTGCAAGAAGGGCTCGAGCACGTCTCGCTGCCACTGCTCCAGCGCCCTCTGGAGCTGGCTTGTCAGCTCCCGGACGGCCATGACGCTCCCCCTCCCCTTACGGCTTGCTCGCCTGCGTACGCCTGCCAGGCCGATTCGATCTCCCGGGCCGCCTCCTGCAGCCGGGGCACCAACCCCACCAGGACGTCTCGGGTTAGCCGGCTGTCCGGTCCCAGCACGCTCAGGGCGATGCAGTCCACCCGCCCGCCGCTGGCCAGCCGCACCGGCACCGATACCGCCGCTGCGCCCGCGGCCCGTTCGCCGAAACTCAGCGCGTAGCCTTGCTGCCGCACCTCGGCCAGCACCCGTTCCAGCTCCTCGCGATCGGTCAGCGTCCGCTCCGTGACTTTCACCATGGGCAGCGCCCGCAGCCGCCTGGCCCGCTCCTCATCGGGCAAGAAGGCCAGCAGCACTTTGCCGGCCGAGCCGCTGTTCAAAGGTACCCGTACCCCGAGGCCCGCCGAGTAGCGCAGCGCGTGGGGACTGACCCGCTCATACACGCAAACGCGCTCGTTGCCGACGGCCGCGTGCACGGTCACCGTCTCCAGCGTCTCCCGCCACAGCCGCTCCGTGGGACCGTCCAGCACCGGCTGCAGGAACCCGCCGTGCTGGATGGCCGCGTCCGCCAGGCTGACGAGGCCCATGCCCAGCGAATACTCGTTGTTGAGCGGGTTTTTGGCCACCAGGTTCGCCTGCTGTAAGCTGGACAGGATGCGGTACACCGTCCCCTTGTGCAAACCCGTCAGGCGGGTCAGCTCAGCCAAGGTTTTCGGCCCGGTGCGCAGGGCCTCCAACAGGCTCACGGCCCGGTCGATGACCTGCACTTTGGGAATGCTGCTCACACCGCTTCTCCTTCCGGGCGGTTTCACCGCAGCTGCTCAGCCAGCGCCGTCTTGTTGATTTTGCCGTTGGGCGTCTTGGGCAGCTCCGGAAGCAAAAACACCCGCTTGGGCCGCTTGAACCCCAGCTTCTCCCGGGAAAAGGCGATGATGTCGTCCGCCGTGGCACGGGACCCAGGCTTGAGCACGACAAACGCCGTCACCGCCTGGCCCCACTCGGGATCCGGTGCGCCGATGACTGCGGCTTCCGCCACATCCGGGAATTCGTAGAGGACATTTTCGACTTCCGCCGGCGCGATCATGTGGCCGCCGCTGTTGATCATCTCGTCCTTGCGGCCGATGAGGTAGACGTAGCCGTGCTCGTCCATGTAGCCCATGTCCCGGGTGTGCAGCCAGCCGTTGCGGATGGTGGCCGCGGTCAGCTCGGGGTTCTTCCAGTAGCCCTTCATCATGTGCGGGCCCCGTACCACTACCTCGCCCACCTGGCGGGGCGGCAGCGGGTGGCCCGCGTCGTCCACGACCCGCACTTCCACGTTGCGCCACGGGCGGCCGGCGGACGCCAACCGCTCCGGATGCGGCCCATCCAGCACGTGGTCTTCCAGCGGCAGCACCGTGATGGTCATGGGCGCCTCCGCCTGGCCGTACAGCTGGGCGAACTTCTTGGGACCGAAGATGGAGATGGCCTCCCGCAGTTGCTCGGGCGGCATGGGGCTCGCCCCGTAGATGATCTGGTACAAGTTGGGCAGTTGGAACTCCCGCACGTCGGGCAAGCGCAGGATGCGCTGCAGCATGGTGGGCACCAGCTTGATAGTTTCAATCCGCCAATCGCGGGCCAGCTCCAGCACCCGGCGGGGTTCGAACTGCTTCATGATAACGGAGCAGCCGCCGCTGATGTACCAAGGCAAAAGGAAGAAGCCGCCGCCATGGCTCAAGGGCTGCATCAGCAGGATCTTGTGGCCGGGGCGCACCGGACCGTACTCCAGCAGCAAGTTGTACGTCACGTGCAGCACCGCGCTGTGGGTCAGCATGACCCCTTTGGGCTTGCCGGTGGTGCCGGACGTGTAGAAAATGGAATGCAGGCTGTCGGGCGTCGCGTCGCACTCCACGGGCGCCGCGGAGGCCGCGCCCACGACGGTCTCGTAGTCCTCGGCCTGGAAACCCACCGGCGGCCCGTCGCCCTGGTCCACCCGCCAGATGCGCACCCGGGCCAGCTCCTCCGCCGGCACCTGCCGCAGCAGCTCATCGTAATGCGACCCGACGATGAACAGCTCCGCTTCCGCGTCGGCGAGGATGTACGCCACGTCCCGGGCGGTCGAGCGCGGGTTCAGGGCCACCCGCACGTAGCCCGACTTGGCGATGCCAAAGTCGGCTTCCACGAAATCGATGGAGTTCTCCAGCAGGATGGCGACCCGCGCCCCCGGCGACAGCCCGGCCGCGCGCAGCGCGTTGGCCAGCCGGTTGGTGCGCTCGTCCATGGTGCGGAAGGTGCGCTGTTTGTCGTCTTGGACGAAGGCGAGGTAGTCGGGATAAAGCCTCGCCGCGCGGTATAGCTGATCCGCGACGTTCATGCTCGGGTCTCTCCTTGTACCGGAACATACAGCGCCGGCGGCCGGCTGCCGTCGCCGCGCACCACCAGCTCCAGCGGGGTTCCCGGGGCCACTCCCTCTCGGGGGTCGGCGCCGATGGGTGCGAACAGGCGCAGGCCTTCGGCGGTGCGCACGAGGCCGATGATGTAGGGCGCTTCAAACTCCGCCGTCGACTGATGGACCGTGGTCGCCTGCACCAGCACCCCCCGCTCCCCCAGCACCACCTCGTCGATGGCGCCGCTGCGGCAGCGCGGGCAAAGGCGCGTCTGCTCCAGCGTCTGCCGGCCGCAGTCCCGGCACCGGTAGCCCACCAGACCCGCTTTTCCCGTGGGCGACTGCTCCGCCGCTACGTATCGCACGCCCCCAACCCTTCCCGTGTCCAGCGCTTCCCGCGTCAGCGCTGCAAGATATGGCAGATGCACACCGCCGGGTCCTCGCCCATCCACCCGCCGTTGTTGTGGGCCAAGCCCACCCGGGGCACGTGCCGCACCTGGCGGGCACCCGCCTCGCCGCGCATCTGCCATACCAGCTCGCACAGCTGCGCCACCCCTGTGGCCCCCACCGGATGGCCCCGGGAGTTGAGGCCGCCGCTGGGATTGACCGGCAGCGCCCCGTGGCGCTCGGTCTTGCCCGAGCGGGCCAACGCCGCCACTTCCCCAGGCGGGCAGAGGCCCAGCTCCCGGTAGTAGATGAGCTCGGCCGGCGACACCGCGTCGTGGAGCTCGACGATCTCCAGGTCCTCCGGCCCCACGCCGGCTTCTTCGTAAGCGCGCCGCGCCGTGGCCCGGACAAGCCCAGTGGCCGCGACGTCCCGAAACGGCGAAGACATGGCCTGCGAGGCGACGATGCGCACCGCTCGCGCGGGATTCCGGGGCCGGCTGGAGATGACCACCGCCGCGGCCCCGTCGGAAATGGCGCTGCACATGAGCAGGCGGATGGGTTCGGCAATCATGCGGGAGCCCAGCACTTCCTCGTAGCTGACCGGCCGCTGGTACTGGGCCATGGGGTTGTGGGCGCCGTTCTCGTGGGCCTTCACCGCCGTCCAGGCCAGATCCCGTTCGGTGAGCCCTTCCTCGTCGGCGAACTCCCGCACCCGCAAAGCGTCGATGGCCATGAACTGGATGCCCATGCCGCCCAGCGTTTCCAAGTCGGTGGAGGACTCAAGGGCCTTGAGGGTCCGGTGGGTGTCCTGCACGTACATCTTCTCGGCGCCCACCACAAGCACCGTGTCGTACGCGCCCGACCGCACCGCCAAGGTGGCCAGGTGCACCGCCGTCGAGCCGCTGGCGCAGGCGTTCTCCACGTTGAACACCGGCGCGCCGCCCACCCCCAGGGGCCGCATCCACGTCTCCCCCCGGATGGATTCCTGGCCGGTCAGCAGCCCCGCGTAGGCGTTGGCGGCGAAGACGGCCTGCACGTCGCCGATGCCGATGCCCGCGTCGGCCAGCGCCTCCAAGGCGGCGTGGGCCGCCAGCTGCTTCAGGCTCATCTCCGGAAACCGGCCGAACCGGTGCATCCCGACACCGCAGATGTACACGGGTGTTGTGGACACGGTGCGTTCCCCCGGCGACGTTAGGTTTTGGCAAATGGTCCTTGTTATGGTACAATCATATCATATAGTGAAACACTTGCCAACGTCAACGGGCAACCACAGCCCCGCGCCACCGCAGCCCGGCGCGGCACTGAAGAGAGGAAGGGTCTCGATGGTGGCAACGCCGTCCCCCCAGGACAGCGCGTCGGAAATAGCAGCCCTTGTGGCCGCCTTGCGGCAAGGCTCCCGCCGCGCCCTGGCCCGGGCAATCACCTATGTTGAAAACTATGATCCGCGGCGCACCGCCCTGCTGCAGGCGCTGCCGCCGGCCACCGATCTGCCCTACATCGTCGGCATCACCGGCCCGCCGGGCGCGGGCAAGAGTTCGCTCATCGGCGCCCTGACCACGGTGCTGCGGCAACGGGGGCGGCGCGTAGGGATCGTCGCGGTCGATCCCGACAGCCCCTTCACGGGCGGCGCGGTGTTGGGCGACCGCATCCGCATGCTGCAGCACACCGAAGACGACGGCGTGTACATCCGCAGCATGTCGTCGCGGGGCAATCCCGGGGGGCTCGCGCGGGCCACCTGGGAAGTGCTCCAGGTGCTGGGGGGTGCCGGTTTCGACGTGCTCATCGTGGAAACCACCGGCGTCGGCCAGACGGAACTGGCGATCCGGCATTTCGCCGACACGGTGGTGCTGGTGGTCACGCCGGGGGGCGGCGACGCGATTCAGGCTATCAAGTCGGGCATCATGGAAGTGGCCCACGTTTTTGCCGTCAATAAGGCCGACCTGCCCGGCGCCGACGTGACCGCCTCCCAGCTGAAGCAAGCCCTCAACCTGCGCCCTTCCCAGGATTGGCGGCCCCCGGTGCTTCCCGTCATCAGCACGACCAACGAAGGGATCGCCGCGCTATGGGAGGCCATCGAGTCCCATTACGCCGCCATCGAACAAGCGGGCGGCTTGGCAGCGGTGCGGCGGGACCGCATGTATGCCCAGCTGAGCCTCATGGCCGAAAGCGAGCTGCGGGCCCGGTTCCACGCGTATCTGCGCAACCGGCCGCCCAGTTGGGATGACCTGATGCGGCGCCTGGCCCGGGGCCAGACGTCCCCGAGCCTGGCCGCCGAAGAGCTGGTGGACCAATTCATCGAGACGTCCTGCTCGCGCGGCGGGCCGCCGCTCGTGTAACGGCCCGGAGCCGGCTAGGGAATCCATGGTGCCGATGAGCACCCACGCCGTCGGCAGCGTCCATCACGTTGGGAGCGCTGGGGCCGTTGGTTGCCGCGATGCCGTCGAATGCGCTCGCAAGTAGCGAAAAACGTCCGTGACACGCGCCCGAGCCCTCCTTTCCATCAATTCGTGAGAGGAGTTCCATTTCGTTTCACGAATTAACCGAGGGTGTATCCAGCCAAATACAGACGCGCGTCGTAAGCGGTGAATTGATGGGTCGGGGGAGGCCGCCAGTGCAGTTCGACACCATCGTTCGTAACGGCCATGTCGTCACAGGTGCCGGCGTCTACCGGGCGGACATCGGCATCACCGCCGGAACCATCCAGGTGGTGGGCTTCATCCCGGAGACGGCGGCCGCTCGGCGGGTCATCGACGCCGCCGGCAAGTACGTCCTGCCTGGGCTGCTCGACGTCCACCTCCACTTCCAGTGCTACAGCCACCACGTGGATCCGTTCCGCGTCGCTCTGCAGTCGGCGGCCTACGGCGGGATCACCACGGTGCTGGCCATGCTTATCCCCGGCGCCCAGGTGCGCAAGCGGCCGCTGGAAGTCATTGACGAGTTCCGGGACTTGGGCCAGCGGGAAGCCGTGGTGGACTTCGGGTTTCACGTGCACCTGCCCGAGCTGCCCGGCGCGCTGGACGACATCCCGGCGGCCATCGAGCGGGGCGTGCCCAGCTTCAAGATTTTCATGGCGTACAAATCCATCGGCAGGATGGCCTCAGATGGGCACTTGCTGGCGGCCATGGAGGCCATTGCCAAGGCCGGGGGCATCCTGCTGTTGCATGCGGAGGACGGCGAGGTCATCGACCGCCTCCTCGCCCGGCAGGTGGCCCATGGCCGGGTGGCGCCCGGCGACTTCCTGCCCACCCACCCGCCGGAGGTGGAGTATGCGGCGGTGCAAAAGGCCCTGCACATGGGCAAGCTCACCGGCTGCCCGCTGTACTTCCTCCACCTCAGCACGCCGCGGGCCGTCGACATGGTCATGGAAGCCCGGGCGCAAGGGCAGGTGGCCTTCGCGGAGACGTGTCCGCAGTACCTGGAGCTCACCAACGATCTGCTCTACACCTTCGGGCCGCTGGCCAAGGTGTCGCCGCCCCTGCGCACGCCCGTGGAAACCGAAGGCCTGTGGGAGCGGCTGCTGGCCGGCCGCATCGACACCATCGGCAGCGACCACTCCTCCCACACGGCCGAGACCAAGCGGGGCGGCTACAAGAACATCTTTGACTGCTGGTACGGCGCGCCGGCCGCGGAGACGATGGCGCCGGTCATGGCCGACGCTCTCATCCGCCGGGGGAGCGACCTGAGCAAGCTGGTGCGGCACATGGCGGAGAATCCGGCCCGCGTGTTCGGCCTCTACCCCAAGAAGGGCGCCATCCGGCCGGGGTCCGACGCGGACCTGGTGGTGTGGGACCCGGACAAATCCGTCACCATCCGGGCCGAAATGCAGCACTGCAACGCCGGCTACACGCTGTATGAGGGACGCACGGTCAAAGGGTGGCCGGTGCTGACCCTCGTCCGCGGCCAGGTGGTGCTGGAGAACGGGGAACTGAAAGTTTCCCCCGGTTTCGGGCGGTTCCTGGCCCGGCCGCCGGTGGACGCCTCCATCAAGGCGGTGGCCGCGGCGCTGCCTTAACCCGGGCGTCGCCTCAGCCTGGGCACCGCCTGAGCGTAGGTGCCGCGTTTACCTAGGCGCTGCACCAACTGAGACGCTGCCGCAGCCGGGACGCTGCCGCACCCGGGACGGTGCCGCACCCGGGACGGTGCCGCAAGCGGGACGCTGCCGCGGCCGGGAGGCTGGATATCCGGAACGCTGGCGTGGTCGCAACGCTGGCGGAGTCATAACTGTGCTCAATAACGTGGCCGTAGCGGGGCGATGTCGTGTTTCACGAAAGCGTGATCATTCAACAACTGATCAGCGGCCTGCAGGTCGGCATCATGTACGCGCTCATGGCCGTCGGGTTCTCGCTGGTGTTCGGGGTGATGGACATCGTCAACTTCGCCCATGGCGCCGGTATGATGGCCATGATGTACGTCTCTTTCGTCCTGTTTCGCAGCGTGTCGCTGGACCCCATCCTCGGCGCGCCGCTCATCTTCGCGCTGGCCTTTGCCGTGGGCGTTGTCGTGTACCGGCTGGTGCTGCGCTCCATCTCCCACGCGGGGCATTCCACGACGCTGTTGGCCACTTTGGGCGTCGCGATCGTCATTGAAAACGTGGTTCTGGCCATCTTCGGCGGCGACCTGCAGTCGGTGGTCACCAGCTACACCTCGGCCATGATCCCGTTCCGGGGCGCCTTCATCAGCGTGGCCCGCTCCTACGCGGCCGGCATCGCCCTGCTCATGTTCGCCGGCCTCTACTACTTCCTGCACCGCACCGACTTCGGCCGGGCTATCCGAGCCGTGGCCGACGACGTGGTGGGCGCCCAGGTGGTGGGCATTCCCATGCACCGGATCTATGCCATCGCGTTCGCCATCGGGCTGGGGGCCGCGGGCGTGGCGGGTGCGGTCATCATTCCCTTCACCTTGATCAGCCCCTTCGTCGGCGTCGACTTCCTCACCAAGTCGTTCGTGGTGGTCGTCGTGGGCGGTGTGGGCAACGTGCCCGGGGCGCTGGCGGGCGGGATCCTGCTGGGGCTGGTGGAGGCCTTCGGCAGCCTCTTCCTGCCCGGCTCCCTGGTGAATGGACTTGTGTTTGGGGTGCTGTTGATGGTGCTGTTGTTCCGCCCGGCGGGACTATTTGGCGGTGCGAGGGGGTGAGGCCGGCATGACCGTCAAGCGGATTCTTGTTGTGGCAGTATTGGCTGCGGCGGTGGCGTTCCCGCACTTCGCCGGCTACACCCTGTCGTCCATCGCCATCACGGCCCTACTGTGGGCGTACCTGGCGTCGGCCTGGAACTTCACCTTTGGGTATCTGGGCCGCACCTCGCTGGGGCACGGCGCGTTCTACGGCCTGGGGGCCTATACCACCGTGATGCTGGCGTCCAAGTTCGGCGTCACCCCCTGGATCGGCATGTGGGTCGGCGCCGTGGTGGCGGGTCTCGCGGGGTTGCTTTTGGGTGCGGTGACGCTGCGCTACAAGGTGCGGGGCGTGTACTTCGCCCTCACCACGATGGCGGCGGCGGAGCTCTTGCGGGCCTTGTTCAACTCCTGGAACTGGGTCGGCGGTCCCATGGGGCTTTTGGTTTCCCCGCTGCCGGACCCGGCCAACTTCGTCTTTGCCAGCGAAACTTCCTATTACTACGTCGCCCTCGCGATGGTGCTGGGCGTCTACTTGCTCAACCGCCTCCTGTGGAAGACCCGTATCGGCCTGGAAGCTTTCGCCATCCGGGAGAACGAGGACGCGGCCGAGGCGGCGGGCATCAACGTCAAGGGCGTGTCGCTGTTCTTCGTAACGCTGTCGGCGGCCCTGTCGGCCCTGGGCGGCACCTTCTACGCCCAGTACATGCTCTACATCCACCCCGACATCATGTTCTCGTTTGAGCCGACGCTCCACATGATGCTGGGTTCCATCATCGGCGGCCCCTCTACGCAGCTGGGGCCCATCCTCGGCTCCTTGCTGGTCTCCGGCGTCGACGCCGCCTTCCGCACCTTGTTCACGGGCTCGTCCATGGTGGCCATCGCCCGGGTCATGTACGGGCTGGTGCTGGTAGTGATCATGGTCCGCCTGCCCGACGGGCTGCTGGGCACCTGGGAATTGAACCGGCGGCGCCGCATCGGGGCGCAGGCGGCGGCCAAGGCTGCGGCGCAGGCCACAGCCAGGGCCGCAGCTGGAGCGGCCGGAGCGGCGGAAGCGGCGGAAGCCACGGCGAAGGAGGTGCGCCCCGATGGCACTGTTGCAGGTTGAGCGGGTGACCAAAGCCTTCGGCGGGCTGGTGGCCGTCAACGACCTTTCCTTTGAAGTGCACGAAGGCGAGATCGTCGGCCTGATCGGGCCCAACGGTGCCGGCAAGACGACGGTGTTCAACCTTATCACCGGTTTCGAAACGCCCACCTCGGGCACCATCCGCTGGCAAGGGCGGGACTTAAAGGGGCTGCCGCCCTACCAGCGTTGCCGCCTGGGTCTTGGGCGCACCTTCCAGATCACCAAGCCCTTCGCCCGCTTGACGGTGCTGGAGTCGGTCATGGTGGGTGCGCTGCACCATGCGCACTCGCAGGCCCGGGCGCGGGAGGTGGCCATGGAAGTGCTGGAGCAGATGGGGCTCGCTCCCCTGGCCCACGCGTTGGCCCAGGACCTGAATATCGTCCAGCTCAAGCGGCTGGAGGTGGCCCGCGCGCTGGCCACCCGCCCCAAGCTCCTCTTGCTGGATGAGGTGGTCGCGGGGCTCACGCCCGCGGAAGTGCCCGTCGTGGTCGACATGATCCGGAGCGTTTACCGGCGGGGCGTCACCATCCTCATGATCGAGCACGTGCTGCCCGCGGTCATGACCCTGGCCCAGCGGGTAGTCGTCATCGACCACGGGGTGAAGATCGCCGAAGGCACCCCGCGGGAGGTCACCACCAATCCCGCCGTCATCGAAGCTTACTTGGGGGAGGCCGGCGCCGTTGCTCTCGGTTGAAAACCTGGTGGCCGGTTACGGGAATATTCAAGTGCTGCAGTCGGTCAGCTTCGACGTAGGCCAGGGCCAGATCGTCTGCCTCTTGGGCGCCAACGGCGCGGGCAAGACGACCACCTTGCGCTGCCTGTCGGGCATCCTGCGCCCGCGCTCAGGCCGCATCATCTTTGAGGGCGAGCCCATCGCGGGCCGCACCCCCAGCGAGATCGTGCAGCGCGGCATCGCCATGGTGCCGGAAGGCCGGCGCCTGTTCCCCCGCATGACGGTGCGGGAAAACCTGGAACTGGGCAGCTTCATCGGCCGGGCGAAGCCGCACCGGCGTGAGATGTTGGAGTGGGTGTTTCACCTGTTCCCGCGGCTCAAAGAGCGCGAGAACCAGCTGGCGGGGACGCTGTCCGGCGGCGAGCAGCAGATGGTGGCCATCGGACGAGCGCTGATGTCCCGGCCCCGGCTGCTGATGCTGGATGAGCCTTCTTTGGGCCTCGCACCCCTGATCGTGCAGAACATGTTCCAGACCATCCAGCAGTTGCGGGCCGAAGGACTGACGATTCTCCTGGTGGAGCAAAACCTTCATCAGGCCTTAAAGATTTCGGACCGCGGCTACGTGCTCGAGAACGGGCGGATCGAGCTGCAAGGCCAAGCGCAGGAACTGCTGGCCAATCCCCACACCCGCAAGGCGTACTTGGGGATGTAGGGATGGCCGGGTTCTATAAAGATCCCAAATGCGAAAGGAGGACCATCGTGGAACGGAAGGAAGGATTGACGACCAAGTACGACCGGCGCGAGTTTCTGCGCCAGGCTGCGGTGGGCGCGAGCGCCCTGGGGCTCGCGGGGATGGCGGGACCCCTCGTCCGGGTGGTGCGGGCACAGGCGCGGCCTATCCCCATCGCCCTGGTGACCGCGCTCACGGGTCCCTCAGCCAACTGGGGGCAGCGCACGTCGCAAGGGTTTCAGGTAGCCGTTGACCTGATCAACCAGGCCGGCGGCATCCGCAGCAAGGGCGGCGCCCCGCTGGAGTTGCGGCTGTACGACACGCAGTCCCGTCCGGAAGTGGCCGGCCAGCAGACCGAAAAGGCCATTGCCGACGGCGCGGTGGTCATCGCCGGGACCAACCAGAGCGCCGCGACGCTGGTGGCCACCCAGATCACCGAGCGGCGCCAGGTGCCCTTTGTGACGCCGTCGGACATCGACCCCTTGATCACCGGGCGCGGCTTCCGCTACACGTTCCGCACCTCGCCCGTCGTCCGCAACTACGCTTACGACCTCATCAATTTTTATAAGCAGGTGGGCGAGCGCACCGGCATCATGCCCCGCACCGTGGCCATCTTGTGCGAGAACTCTGTGGTCGGCTCGTCCGCGGCCCAGTTCTTTGAGGAAGCGGCCCGGGCAGCCGGTTTCCAAGTCTTCGCGGTGCACACCTACGACGCCACGGCGTCCAACATCAACTTTACGCCTTACATCAGCCAGTACCGGGCCGCCGGCGTTGATCTCCTGGTAGGCCACAACAAGCCGGCGGACTGCGTGCTCATCGTGCGTACCGCGAAGGAGCTGCAGTACAACCCGATGGCTATCGGCTTCGCGGTGGGCGGCGCGGTGGAGGTCTCCTTCGTGGAGGCGCTGGGCCCCGACTCCGACTACATCACGGGCACGGACGGGTTCTCGGTGCACGTCAACGTGCCGGCCGTGCAGGAGGCCAACCGCATCTACCAGGCCCGCTATGGGGTCACCATCGACTCCAACTCCGCCCAGGGCTTCACGGCCGCCGCGGTCATCGCTGAGGCGCTGGAGAACGCCCGGTCCTTGAACCCGCGGGACATCCGCGACGCCATGGCCCAGGTGGACATGAACACGGGCGACCGGTACCTTCTGCACCTGACGGGCGTCAAGTTTGACGAGAAGGGCGACAACGCGAAGGCCCAGTCCGTGGTCTGGCAGCTTAAGGACGGGGTGTGGCACCCCATCGGGCCGGAGCAGTACGCCACCAGGCAGGTCGTCTGGCCCAAGCCGCCGTGGAACGCGTGAGGCGCCGCGGTGAAACCGGCCGCGGGTGCCCATGGAAGGGACTGAGGCGCCATCGCAGCGGTAGGTCGTAAAGTCGCGTGGATCACAGGCGCAGACCGGGGCATCGGGCGGGCCACCGCGCTGGCGCTGGCCCGGGACGGTGCCGACATTGCGATCGGTTTTTACACAAGCCGGGATAAAGCGGAGGAGGTCGCGGCCCAGGTGCGCAACCTGGGCCGCGACGCCCTGCTTTGCCCGGGGGACGTGCGCGACGCGAGCGCGATGAAGCAAAGCGTCGACGCCATCGTCCAACGTTGGGGCCGGCTGGACGTGGTGGTCGCCAACGCGGGCATTTACCCCCAGGGAACGATCTACGAGATCCCGCCCGACGTGTGGCAGGCAGCCATCGACACCAACCTGACCGGCACCTACAACACCGTCCGGGCGGCCCTGCCCGTCCTGCGGGCCCAGCGCTCGGGCGTCGTTATTCTCTTGTCCTCCGTTGTGGCCTCGCTGCCCAACGTGGGGGGAGGCGTCTACGCCGCCACCAAGGCCGCCATCGCCGTTCTGGCCAAGGTGCTGGCCTCCGAGGAGGCGCCCTACGGTATCCGGGTCAACGCCGTCGCCCCAGGCATGATCGCGACCGATATGAACACCGCGGCCCGGGAGCGCCGGGGAGCGGAGCTGCTCCGGCAGATCTCCATGCGCCGCTTCGGCGATCCCGAGGAAGTAGCGGCGGTCATCGCCTTCTTGGCTTCCGATGCCGCAAGCTACGTCACGGGCGCCACCTGGGCCGTGGACGGCGGCAAGTTCGCGACGCAAGTGCCCATGGACGCTTGGCCGGCAGAGTAAGGATGCGGCGAGGCGTCCACCGCTTAGGGGCACGTCGAACCAGGCGTCATCCGTTTTGGAGAAACCATCCGGCCGGGCCCCTCGCCCGGCGCAAGGCGGGAGCAGCATGAGCAAGCCGAAAGTGCTGGTTCTGGCCGCCGGCGGCACCATCTCCACCAGCAAGGCCGCCGGCGAGGGCTATTTTGTGCCGTCCAAAAGCGGCGAGGATTTGGTGCAGTCCGTGCCCGGGCTGGCCGACCTGGCCGAGTTTCGGGTGGAGAACTTCAGCCGGGTCTTGAGCAGCCAGCTGTCCATGGAGCAGGTCTACGGCATCGCCCGGCGGGTCCGCGCCGCGCTGGCGGAAGATCCGGAGCTCGCCGGCGTCGTCGTCACCCACGGCACGGGCGCCATGGAAGAGACCAGCTTTATGACGGACCTGATGGTGGACGACCCGCGGCCGGTGGTGTTCACTGGGGCCATGCGGGGCGGTTCGGATCCGTTCTCCGACGGCCCCTACAACCTGTGGTGCGCGGTGCGCGTGGCCATTTCCCGGGAGGCCCGGGGGCTGGGCACCCTGGTCGTCATGAACAGCCTCATCCACCCCGCCCGGGACGTGTTCAAGTCCCACACCACCAACGTGGACACGTTCCATTCGGGCGAATTCGGGCCTTTGGGCTTCGTCTACCCCGACCGGATCCACGTGGCCCGGCGGCCGGCCATCCGCACGCCTCTTTACACGGAAACGCCCGTATTCGACGTGGACCTAATCAAGTATGTGGTCGGCATGGACGACCGCTACGTGCGGGCGTCGGTGGACGCCGGTGCCGCCGCCATCGTCGTGGAAGGCTCGGGCCTGGGCAACGTCAATGAGCGCGTGGCGCAGGCGCTGGGCGACGCGGTGCGCCGGGGCGTGGTCGTCGCGGTCTGCTCCCGCTCGCCCTTCGGCCGCACGTTTCCCATGTACGGCACCCGGGCGTCGGCCAAGGCCCTGGTGGACCAGGGGTGCCTGCTGTCGTCGCTGAGCGGGCCCAAGACACGGATCCTGCTCATGCTGGCCCTGGGCACCACCCGGGACCCCGCCCGGCTGCAAGCCCTCCTGGACGCCAACGGGCAGCCGCTGGACGACCATGCGCCGCGGCGGGACGCCCACGGCCGGCCCGAGGAGGGATAAGGGTGGACCACACGGTAGGCCAGACGACAGGCCAGACGCTGGGCCAAACGGTGGATCCGACGATAGGCCGCCAGACGGGCCACGGCACCGCCCAGACGACGGGCCGGCCCATGGGTCAGGCGGCCGTCGACCTGGAGCACGCGGCGCGAGCGACGCGGGAGCTGGCGGCCTTTGTGGCCGGCCTCCGCTATGAGGATTTGCCGGAAGCGGTCCGGGAGCGGGCCCGCTGGGTGTTCGCGGACACGGTGGGCGTGGCGCTGCGGGGCTCCATCGAACCCGAGATGCAGGCGCTGTACCCTCGCCTGCCCGCGGGTGGCGGCGCGCGCCTGCTCAAGGAGGGCTTCCCCGCCACCGACCCCGCCTCGGCCGCCT
>NICF_comb_assmDRAFT_10001835_pt1 | contig 16521 bp, 8 predicted proteins | sample NewIslPassag4_SG_FD_11279 | JGI IMG/M metagenome (IMG submission 11279) | reverse complement strand
CCGCCATTGGCAGGGAGGCCGACGCCGTCCGCTACGGCGAGCTGTCCAAGCAGATCGCCGCGGCGTTCGTGGACGCCTACGTCGACGCCGACGGCACGGTGCAGGGGGACAGCCAGACCGGATACGTGCTGGCGATCGGCATGGACCTGCTCCCCGACGAGTTGCGGGCCAAGGCCGCCGAGCGGCTCGTCGCCAACATCAAGCGCCGCGACTGGCACCTGGCCACCGGCTTCCTCGGCACGCCCGACCTGCTGCCCGCGCTCAGCGACACCGGCCACCTCGACGTGGCGTACCGGCTGCTGCTCAACGACACCTACCCGTCGTGGGGCTACGAGATCGCCAACGGCGCCACCACGATCTGGGAGCGCTGGAACTCGATCATGCCGGACGGCAGTTTCGGCGACCCGTCGATGAACTCGTTCAACCACTATGCGTACGGGGCCGTCGGTGACTGGATGTACCGGACCATCGGCGGGATTCAGCCCGACCCGGCCCACCCCGGATACGCCCACTTCACCGTCGCCCCGCGGCCCGGCGGCGACCTGACCCGGGCCCGCACGTCCTTCCGGTCGTTCTACGGCCTCATCAGCACCGACTGGAGCCTGGACGAGCGTGGCGACCTGCGGCTGAACGTGACCGTCCCGGGCAACACCACCGCCACCGTGCGCCTGCCGGCCCCGAGCCGGTACGCGGTGACCGAATCCGGCCGGCCCGTGGCGGAGGCCGACCACGTGCGGTTCGTGGAGATGGACGGGGACGTCGCGGTCCTGCAGATCGGATCCGGCTCGTACTCGTTCGCCATCGACCGCGTGCTCGGCGACCTGGGCGAGGCGGGGCAGCGGGTCGAGGCGCTGACCGCGCTGCTGGACGACGCGGACCTGAACCCGTCGCTGGTCGAGCACCTGCGCGCTCAGCTGGGCAAGCTGGCGCGGGAGAGCTCCGCGGCCCGACAGCACCATATCGCCGGGAACGCCCCGGCAACAGCCGCGGATGCGCACCGGGCCCTGGCCACCGCCGCCGCGCTCGACCGCTGGCTGGCGAACCAGGTTGCGGCGGGCCGGATCGCCGCGCCCACCGCGGACCGGTTCTCGGCGCTGCTCGGGGAGGTCGACGAGCGGCTCTCCGCCGCCTCGGCGGCGCTGATCGGCGCCGTGGCCCGCCTCGACCTGCCCGCCGGAGACCGGCTGCCCGGCGCGACGCTGCACGCCACGATCACCATCCACAACGCCGGGGCCAGGCCGCTGACCGGCCTTGCCTCTACTTTGGATGCCCCACCCGGATGGGAGGTCACGCCCGTCGGTACGCACGCCACCGTCGTCGCCGCCGGGGCGACCGGCACCCACCGCTACGAGGTGCGGATCCCGGCCGGCCAAGCGGCCGGGGAGGTGACCCTGACGGGGTCGCTGGCCTACCGCTACCAGGAGGGCACCGCCACCCTACCCGTCGCGGCGACGCTCAACGTCGCTCCCGCGGTGGCGATCGTGTCGGTCGCACCGCAGCCGGCCGAGGTGACCCCCGGCGCCGCCACCACGCTGAGCACGGTGCTGCGCAATCGCGCGACGGTTCCGGTGACCGGCCGCCTCACGGTGACCGGGCCACAGGGGTGGCAGGTCGGCCCGGCCACGGAGTATGAGCTTGTCCCGGGCGCCCAGGCCACGGTGCAGACGCCGCTGACCGCCCCGCTGACGGTGACCGAGGGCGTCGCGACCGTCGAGGTCGCCGTCGGAGTCACCGACTCCGAACGCCGTACGGTTGATATCCCGGTACGCCTGCCCAACCCGCCGGCGCCCGTGCTCGACCACGTCGACCTCGGTGACCCCGCCTCCGAGCAGGCCCACAACCTCACCGCCTCCGAACACTCCGGCACGAGCGTGGAGGCGGGCCTGACCCGCCGCTACACCCACGTCAACTACCCCGGCGGCTGGTTTGAGTTCGACCTGGTCGTCGAGCCCGGCAAGCCGTTCATCCTGCGCGCGATCGAGACCTACGACCAGGCGCAGTTGAAGGAGTACGACGTGCTCGTCGACGGCGTCGTGGCGCACTCCCGCTCCTACCGGCGCACCGCGGGCGGTGCGGGGACCGTGACGTACCAGTTCGTCGTGGACCTGCCGGAGGCGACCAGCGACGGCCTGGTGCGGGTCCGCTTCCAGCACACCGGCACCGCCTACGACCCATCGATCGCCGACGTGTGGGCGATGCCCTACCCGGCCCACCCGGCTCTGAGGGCTGGCGCGGCCGGGTAGGGCGGCCATGCCGAACCCGTCTGAAGGAGGAGCAGATGACCCAGTCACCTCCCGTGGGGCCGGGGCAGCAGCCGGCGGTGAGCCGGCGGACTCTCCTCAGCCTGGGCCTGACCGGAGCGGGTGTCACCGCACTCGGCGCCACGGCACTGGACATGGTGGCCGGACAGCCGGCCGCAGCGGCGCCACCCCCGGGCCGGGGTGCGGGTCCGCTGCGCGTCTCCGCCCTGACCACCGAGTACGCCCCGCAGTTGCTCGGCACGGACGTCCGGAAGCCTCGCCTGTCGTGGACGGCCACCGCGCCCGGCCACAACGCCGCTCAGAGCGCGTACCGGATCCTGGTGGCGACCCGGCCGGACCGGCTCGCGCCCGGGGCGGCCGACGTGTGGGATTCGGGCAAGGTGGCCTCGCGGCGCGCGGTCGGCGTGCCGTACGACGGGCCACCCCTGGCCCCCCGCACCCGCTACTACTGGTCGGTCCGGCTGTGGGACCACGCCGGGCGCGCCACCGACTGGGCCGAGCCTGCCTGGTTCGAGACCGGCCTGCTCGACGAGGGCTTCGGCCCGGCCCGCTGGATCGGCGCGAAACCGGACGTCGAGGCCCCACCGCTGGATTTCGGTGGCGCCTCGTGGATCTGGTCCGCAGACGCCAGCACCAGCAACGCCCCGGTCGGGCCCCGCTGGTTCCGTGGCCAGCTGGCGCTGCCCTCCGACGTACGGGTCGCCGCCGCCCACCTGGTCATGACCGCCGACGATGACTTCACCGCCTACCTCAACGGACGTCAGGTACTGCACGCTCCACAGCAGACCGATGGTTGGCGGAGCGCCAAGGCGGCCGATGTCACGGAGCTCGCCCGCGCCGCGGTCGGCGGCGCGCTGACCGTCGCGGTGGTGGCCACCAACCGGCCCGGGCCGGCGGTGAACCCGGCCGGCCTGCTCGGCAAGCTCGTGGTGGTGACCGAGGACGGCGAGCGGCTGGCGCTCGTCACCGACGGCTCGTGGCGCGTCACCGACTCTGAGCAGCCCGGCTGGCAGGAGCCGGGTCACGACGACCGGGGTTGGACGGCGGTGGCGGTGCTGGCGCCCTACGGACAGGGGCCGTGGGGCAGCAGTGTCAGCGTGCCGCAGCTGCGGGCTCTGGACCTGGTCGGCGCATGGTGGATCTGGGGCCCGGGCGCGACGGTCACCAACGCCCCTGTGGGTCCCCGCTGGTTCCGCGGCAGGCTGGCCCTGCCGGCCGGGCTCGACGTCGCCTCCGCCCGGCTCATCATGAGCGCCGACGACGACTTCACCGCCTATCTCGACGGTCGGCCGACTCTGTCGGCACCGCAGCAGACCGACGGCTGGCGCATCGCCCGGATCGCCGACGTCACCGAGCAGGTACGCCAGGCGGTCGGCGGCGACCTTGTGCTGGCGGTCGTGGCGACCAACCGGCCGGGGGCGAGCGTCAATCCCGGTGGGCTCATCGCCAAGCTTGTCATCCGCACCGCCGACAGCCAGGAGTTGTCCCTGGTCACCGACGCGGGGTGGCGCACGGCCGGCGTCGAGGAGGCCGGCTGGGAGCAGCCGGAGCACGACGACTCCGCCTGGTCACCGGTGGTGGTGCTGGCCCCGTACGGCCAGGGGCCGTGGGGCAGCGGCGTCGAGCCGCCGGTGGAGGAACGCCCGGCGCCGCTGCTGCGGCGCTCGTTCCAGCTCGCCAAGCCGGTGACGCGAGCCCGGCTGTACGCCAGCGGGCTGGCCTACCAGGTGCTGTACATCAACGGGCGGCGGGTCGGCGACGCAGTGCTCGACCCCGGCTTCACCGACTACGAGCAGACGGTGCTGTACGTCACCTACGACGTCGCTGATCTGCTCACCGTCGGAGAGAACGTGCTCGCCGCCGAACTCGGTCGCGGTTTCTTCGCCATGACCACGCCCAACGTGTGGCGCTGGCACCAGACGCCCTGGCACGGCGAGCCTCGCCTGCTCGCCCGCCTGGTCGTCGAACACCCGGACGGGACGAGCACGCAGATCATCACCGATGAGGCATGGCGGATCACGGACGGCCCCACCCTGTTCAACTCCCTGTACGCGGGCGAGACCTATGACGCCCGCCAGGAACCGGACGGGTGGACGGCAGTCGGCTTCGACGACTCGTCGTGGCCGCGGGCGTCGGTGCTGGACGCCCCGGCCGGCACCGTGCGGGCGCAGGAGCACGAACCGATCCGGGTGATCGAGAGCGTCGCCCCGGTGCAGCTCACCTCACCCCGGCCCGGCGTCTGGGTGGCCGACTTCGGGCGTACCACCGCCGGTTGGGTGCGGTTGCGGGTGACCGCTGCGGCTGGCACCACGATCCGCATCACCTACGGGGAGAAGCTGCGTGCAGACGGCACGGTGGAGGCGGTCAGCGGGCACGTGCCGGGACGTTTCCAGCAGGACGAGTACATCGCGCGAGGCGGTGGCCAGGAGACCTGGGAGCCGCGGTTCTCCTACAAGGGGTTCCGCTACGTGCAGCTGGACGGTCTTCCGGCGCCCCCGACCGCCGACACCGTGACCATGCGGGTCGTGCACTCCGACGTGCGCGACGCTGCGCGGTTCCACTGCAGTGAGCCGTTGTTCGAGCAGTTCGAGCAGATGATGCGCCGCACCGTCCGCAACAACCTGCACGGCATCCCGACCGACACCCCGATGTACGAGAAGAACGGCTGGACCGGTGACGCGCAGGTGGCGACGCCGACGATGACGGTGATGCTCAACCTGGCCCGGTTCTTCACCAAGTGGCTCGGCGACCTGCGCGACTCGCAGGTTCCTTCCGGTCAGATCCCGGTGATCGTACCGAGCGGCGGCTGGGGCTACCAGGAGCTGGCCCCGTCTCCAGAGTGGACCACGGTGTACCCGTTCCTGCTCAGCGAGATGCACCGGTGCTACGGCGACGAGCGGCTGCTGGTCGAGCACTGGCAGCCGGTGGTCGATTACCTGGACTGGGAACTTGGCCGGCTGCAGAACGGTCTCGCCGTGACGGCTTTGGGGGACTATCTGTCGCCCGGCACCGGTGGCAACCCGCCCGAGGACACCCGGCTCACCGCCACTGCCTACCTGTACCGTGCGTTGCTCTGCACCGCGGACGTGGGGGAGCGGATCGGGCAGGAGGAGGTCGCCCATCGATTCCGCGTGGCCGCCGCCGGCCTGCGGGATCGGCTGAACGAGACGTTCCTGGACCGGGACCGCGGCCTGTACCGCACCGACCGGGACCCCGAGTACCGGCAGACCTCCAACGCGGTGCCGTTGGCGTTCGGCCTGGTGCCGGAGGAGATGGTGCCGGCGGTGGTCGACAACCTGGTCGCCGACCTGGAGGCGCGCGGCTGGCACCTCAACACGGGCTGCCTCGGCACCAGCGTGCTGCTGCCGGTGCTGACCGCGTACGGCCGCGCGGACGTGGCCGCGCGTATCGCTCTCCAGCGGACCTACCCGAGCTGGGGCTTCTGGGTCGAGAACGGTGCCGACACCATGTGGGAGATGTGGACGACCTCCACCCGCTCGCGCCAGCACTACTTCCAGGGAACCGTCGTGCAGTGGCTGTACGAGAACGTCGCCGGCCTGCGATCGGTGGCCAATGGCTGGGAGCGCATCCGGGTTCGGCCGGACGCCCGCAGCGGCGTCTCGTCGGCGTCGCTCGCGGTGGACACGGTGCGCGGCCGGGTGTCATCGGCGTGGCAGCGCGTGGACGGGATCTTCTCGCTGACCGTGGAGGTACCGGTCGGGGCCACCGCGGAGGTGCACGTGCCGGCACAGCGTCCGCAGGACGTCACGGCGTCGCCGGGCGGGCTCGTGCAGGCTCGGCGGATGGAGCCGGGCTACCTGGTCCACACCGTCGGCTCCGGCACGTGGCGCTTCGACAGCACATCCGAGCCGGCATTGTGAGGTCTGGGCGACCGCACCGCTGGGGCAGGCCGCCGCGTGACGAGGCGGCGAGGGTGCCGACGGCTTACCGCGCTTCGCCTTCTGGGTGGCCGGGTTCGGTCAAGTCGCTCGTGAAGGCTTTGCCCCGAATAGGTCCAATGATAGGCATAAAACGATTCAACCAGGCCTGGCCTGTCGTGGCTTGAGGTGGCAGAACCTCGGGCCGTAGGCAAAGGAGCGTGGGTTGTTGGTACGCAATGGACATCCAGCACGATCCCTCGTGGGCGTGGTGGGCGTCGGCGTCGCCACCGCCTTGGCTGTGTCGCAGTCAGCCGTCGGTGCCTCGGCCGCGCCCGCGAACGTAGGCAATGTCGAGGTGGTCAACCTCAGCGTGGATGGCCGCTACGACTCTCCTGAAGGTCTCGGCAATCCGCGTCCCACCCTGAGGTGGCAGATCGTCGAGACCGCGCGCGCCAGGTCGCATCCGTGCTACCGGACGCCGGCGAGAGTGCCGTGCCCGGGTGACCGGCAGACCGCCTACGAAGTACAGGCGGCGAAGACCGTCGAGGCTTTGAAGAAAAACGATCTCATGTGGCAGACCGGCCGCGTCAAGAGCTCTCAGCAGAGCGTGACCTTCGGCGTGGAGCTCCGATCGCGGGACACCGTCGCGTGGCGGGTGAGGGTGTGGGACGCCAACGGCAAGCCGTCGCAGTGGTCCGAGCCGGCCACCTGGTCCATGGGCCTGCTCGAGCAGAGCGACTGGGGTGCGGCTCGGTGGATCGACTACCCGGACCGGACCGAGAACCAGCCCATGCCGATCTTCGCTCGCCAGTTTGACGTCCCGACGGACAAGAAGGTCGTCGACGCCCGCTTGTACCTGTCCGGGATCGGGCTGCATCACGCCACGGTCAACGGACAAGACGTGACTGACGAGGTGCTGGCCCCGGGGAACTCGAACTACCAGCTCTCCGTCGAGTATCGGACCTATGTCATCACCGACCTCATCCGGACTGGCGCGAACACCATCGGTGTGGAGCTCGGAAACGGCACCGCCTATGTGCGCCGCAGTGTGACGAACCCCGCGGTGGGCCGGACGTCACCCTACTCGTGGTGGCAGAGCCAGCTCAAAGGGAACAGTGTTCTGGTGGCGGACGCTGCTGTGGGCGCCACGACGGTCAAGCTTGACAGCGTGTCGGGTTACCACGTCGGCGGCACGATCAACATCGACACGGGCGGCGGCGGCGACCGCCTCGAGTCCCGTACGATCACGGCGATCGGTACGCCTGGGGCAGATGGCACCGGTATCACCTTCACGCCGGGTCTGTCGCTCGCGCACTCTGCTGGTGCCAAGGTCACCGGCTCAGGCAACAACATCGCGGCCACCGATCCCTCGGCTGGTGCGGCGGTGACCCCGCGCCTCATCGGGCGCCTGGAGATCCGCTACGACGACGGCGGCGAGGATGTCATCGTCACTGACCGGTCCTGGCGGACCGCGCTCGGACCGCTGGTCACTGACGCCTGGTACTCCGGCTCGGACTATGACGCCCGACGGGAGCAGCCGGGCTGGAACCTGCCGGGCTCGGACCTGAGCGCGACCGCCAAGCGGCGCGACGGTTCCGACATGGGGTGGATCAGTGCGGGCATCGCTCCGCCGCCCAACCTGGCGACCAGACTGGTGGCCCGGTCCGGTGAGCCAGTCAAGGTGCAGGAGGAGTTCAAGCCGATCTCGGTGACCAATCCGGTACCCGGCACCTGGGTCTTCGACTTCGGCCAGAACTTCGCCGGTTGGCCGAAGCTGAACCTTCGTGCGGTGCGGGCGGGCACCACGGTCCGGATGGCGCCGGCCGAGTCGCTCAACCCGGACGGCACCGTCAACCAGAGCTCGCTCGGCCCCGGTGGGCGTGGATCCGACCTGTTCAACACCTACACGGCATACGGTGACCCGGAGGGGGAGTCCTGGCACCCCAAGTTCAACTACTTCGGCATGCAGTGGGTGCAGGTCACGGGACTGCCGGAGGGGTACACCCCGACGGCCGACCTCATCACCGGGATCCGCCTGCAGGCCGACACCCCTGTGGCAGGCACCTTCAACAGCTCGAACGCGCGCATCAACCGCATCCACAAGATGGCGCGCTACTCCTTCGCCAGCAACATGATGTCGGTCTTCACCGACTGCCCGGGCCGCGAGAAGCTCTCCTACCCCGCGGACTACACGATGCCGATGGGAGCGATCCACCGGAACTTCGAGCTGGCTGCCTACCTGCGTACCTCGATACACCACCTGGTCGAAGGCCAGTCGATCGCGGACACCCCGATGCGCGGCAATGTCGCGCTCAAGACTCCGGTGTACGACTGGGGCTATACCGGCCAGTTCGGTGACGAGATCAACTGGGGCAACGCCATCATCCTGGTCCCAGCGCTGCTGTACGAGCTGTACGGCGACATCCAGACCATGGCCAGGTACTACGACCGGATGGTGATGTTCGTCGACTACATCCAGCGCGAAAAGGTCGGCACCGGCCCCGACGAACACATCGTGGACGCGGCGCTGGCAGACTGGGTCTCTGCTGAGCAGACGTCCGGCCGGATCACCGGCACATGGGGCTACTACGTCATGATCACCAAGATGGCGATGATGGCCGAGCTGACCGGGCACCACGCCGACGCGGAGAAGTATCGGAAGCTGGCCGCCGACATCAAGGACGCCTTCAACCGGGCGTTCTTCAACGAGTCGCTCGGCTACTACACGGCCAACGGCAATGCCGGCACCACCGGCGCGACCCAGGCGGCACAGGCGCTGGCCCTCGACGCCGGCCTCGTACCCGAGGACAAGCGTCAGGGTGTGCTCGACTACCTGGTCGGCAACATCTACGCGTTCCAGCCCAGCGGCGGCGGGCCGCACTTCAGCGGCGGCACCATCGGGATGGCCCCGATCGTGCGAGCTCTCGCCGACGGTGGTCGCGACGACGTGCTGTGGGACTTGCTGCAGGAGGACACCTACCCCAGCTACGGCTACTTCCTGCAGCCCACCCCGGCCAACCCGGGCGGGATGACGACGATCGGCGAACGTTGGACCAGGGGAGACTCGAAGAACCACATGATCCTCGCTCAGATCGACGAGTGGTTCCAGTCGGGCATTGCGGGCATCCGTGCCGCGGACGGATCGATCGCGTACGACAAGCTGGTCTTCCAGCCGAAGGTCGTCGGTGATTTGACGTTCGCCGAGGGCAGCTACAAGACGCTCAAGGGCGTCGCCCGCAGCTCGTGGACGAAGTCCGATGGTCGCTTCGAGCTGAAGATCACAGTTCCGTCCAACACGACGGCCGAGGTCTGGGTCCCCACGAACGGTGGCAGTGTCACGGATGCACCGCGCAGGGCGACCTTCGAGCGAGTCGACGGGAACTACGCCGTCTACTCGGTCCCCTCGGGTGAGTTCACCTTCGTATCGGTGGGGCCTGCGTAGGCCGACAACCAGGACAGCTCGCGGAGCCCCGACAGGTCACCTACGGGCTCCGCGAGCTGTCTCGGCACGAGGCAGGGCTCCGGCAGGGTAACGATCGGCCTGTCATCACGCCGTGGCCGTACTCATCTGGCACCCCGTGCACGCCGGTGCACCGGGCGACTGCTGGAGTCGCGCACGACCAGCTCGGGCTGGAACACCACGTGTCGGTGCTTGTGAGTCTGTTCTGAGGAGATCTCTTCCAGCAGGAGCTGGGCGGCGGTGCGGCCGAGCTGTTCGCGTGGCTGTCGCACCGAGGAGAGCGGGACTGCCGCGGCCCCGGCGAAGTCGATGTCGTCGTAGCCGACGATGGCCAGCTCCTGGGGCACACGTACGCCCCGCTGGGTCAGCTCCTGCAGCACGCCAAGGGCGAGCAGGTCGTTGGCGCAGAAGACCGCGGTGGGCCGCTCGCCGGGCGGCAGGTCGGCGATCTGGCCGGCGGCGACGCGGCCGGAGGCGACGGTGAGGTTGGGAGTGGTGATGGTGAGCAGCTCCGCGGCCTCCTGCACCGTTTCGGAGATGCCGTGGTGCCGATCGGCGACCTGTTTGATGCTCATCGGTCCGCCGACGAAGGCGATCCGGCGGTGCCGCAGGGCGAGGAGGTGCTCGCCCGCGAGGCGTCCTCCATAGATGTCGTCCACCGCCACCGAACAGCGGTTGGGCCAGCCCGAGCCGCGGTCGACCAGCACGACCGGGGTGCCGCGGCTGATCAGCTGCTCCAGGCGCGAGCTGCGGGTGTCGTCGACGGGCGTGATCAGAACACCGCCGATGCGCTGCTCCTCCAGCAGGTCCAGGTGTCGGCGTTCCCGCTGCGCGTCCTCCCCGCTGTTGCAGACGACGACCATGACGCCTTGCTCGTCGGCGACGGCCTCGACGCCCCGCACCACGTCGGTGAAGAACGGGTTGGCCACGTCGAGCACGACGACCGCGATCTGCCGACTGCTCCCGGCGCGCAGTTGGCGTGCCGGGTCGTTGCGGACGTATCCGAGTGTGGCGATCGCGTCAAGGACTCGCTTGCGGGTCGCCTCGGACACCCGTTCGGGGTGGTTGAGCACATTGCTCACCGTGCCGAGCGACACCTCGGCGAGCCGGGCCACCTCTTTGATACTCGCGGACATGCCGGGTCAGTGACTCCTCGGACGGGCTCGGGAAGGCTGAAGGAGCGAGGGCTCGTTTGTGGAGGCGCCCGGGTTGCCCTGCCGTGCTCGGCCAGGCCACGCCGCGCACCCAGCGCTCTGGTTAAAACGTCTCAACCGCACGGCTCCTTAGGTTACTGCTAACGGTCACGGCACAACCCGAAAAGACCCCTTGACGTCGGGGCATCGAGCTCCTACGGTCAGCGTATGGCTTGATGAAACGTTTCACAAGCCGAGGGAAAGCGAGGTTCCGGGAGTGGTACGACCACTGCTCGCCCTCAGCGGCGTCAGCAAGTCGTTCGGCGCCGTCGCGGCGCTCCGGGATGTGCGCCTGGAGCTCTTCGCCGGCGAGGCGCACGCACTGGTGGGCGAGAACGGTGCCGGAAAGTCCACACTGGTCAAGATCCTGGCCGGGGTACACGCACCCGACGACGGTGTCCTCACCCTGCACGGGCGCCCTCTGCTGCTCTCCGGCCCCGCCGACGCCCGGGCCGCCGGCATCGCCGTCATCTACCAGGAGCCGACGCTCTTTCCCGACCTGTCCGTGGCCGAGAACATCTTCATGGGCCGCCAGCCCCTGCGCAGCCTGCGTCGCATCGATAACGCGAAGATGCGTGACCAGGCCGTCGAGTTGTTTGTGCGGCTCGGCGTGCAGATCGACCCGGACCGGCCCGCCCGCGGCTTGTCCATCGCCGACCAGCAGCTTGTTGAGATCGCCAAGGCGCTGTCGCTCGACGCTCAGGTGTTGGTGATGGACGAGCCCACGGCCGCGCTCTCCGGTGTCGAAGTCGAACGGCTCTTCGCCGTGGTCCGATCGCTGGTCGATGCCGGCACCGCGGTGCTGTTCATCTCGCACCGCTTCGACGAGGTCTTCGCGCTCTGCCAGCGCATCACCGTCATGCGCGACGGCCGCTGGGTCAGCACAGACCGGGTCGACGAGGTCACCGTCGACGAGATCGTACGTCGGATGGTCGGCCGCGAGGTGTCGGCGCTGTTCCCGAAGCAGTCCACCAAGGTACGCGAACCCCGCCTGCAGGTACGCCACCTGACTCGGCACGGTGTCTTCACCGACATCAGCTTCACCGTGCACGGCGGCGAGATCGTCGCCCTCGCCGGGCTGGTCGGCGCCGGCCGCAGTGAGGTCGTCCGGGCAGTCTTCGGCATTGACCGCTACGACAGCGGCGAAGTGCGTGTGGACGGCCGTCGACTGCGCGGCGGCGACCCTGCCGCCGCCATCGACGCCGGACTGGCCCTCGTTCCCGAGGACCGCCGCCAGCAGGGCCTGGTCATGGAGCTCTCCGTGCAACGCAACGTCACCTTGCCCCGCCGGTGGGCACTGGCCCGGGCGGGACTGCTCTTCGCTGGCAGCGAGCACCGGGCCGCCCAATCGTGGATCCAACGCCTGCACGTCAAGACCGGCCGGCTCACCGACCCGGTCTCCACCCTCTCCGGCGGCAACCAACAAAAGGTCGTGCTCGCGAAATGGCTCGCCACCCGCCCTGGCGTGCTCATCGTCGACGAACCGACCCGCGGCATCGACGTGGGCACCAAGGCCGAGGTTCATCGGCTGCTGTCGCAGCTGGCCGCCGAGGGCGTCGCCGTCCTGATGGTCTCCAGCGAGCTTCCGGAGGTGCTCGGCATGGCCGACCGGGTCCTGGTCATGCACGAAGGTCGTCTCGTCGCCGACCTCCCCCGTGAGCACGCCGACGAGGAGTCGGTGATGCTCGCTGCGACCGGAGCCGTGCCCGCAGCCGGGACCGGAGAGGTGGTGCTGCCGTGACGGTCCTAGCCCGACCGGCCACCCGCCCCGCCAGCAGGATCCGCGTGGCGCGTCGGGGCCTCGTCGTCCGCGAGATGGGCATCCTGCTCGCGCTCGTGCTGCTGGTCGGCGCCACGACCGTGACCAACCCGCGGTTCCTCAGCGCCCAGAGCATCAAGGACCTGTTGCTGGGTTCGACGATCCTGGCCATTCTCGCGGTCGGACAGGCCACCGTCATCATCACCCGCAACGTCGACCTCTCCGTCGGCTCAATCCTCGGCCTGTCCGCCTTCGGCACCGGCAGCCTGCTGGTGGCCGTACCACACCTGCCGATCCCGGTGGTCATCGTCGTTGGCACGGCGATCGGCGCGGTCTGTGGGGTGGTCAACGGGGCGCTGATCGCCGCCGCCCGCGTCCCCGCCCTCGTGGTCACCCTCGGCACCCTCTACGTGTTCCGCGGCATCGACTACAGCTGGGCCACGAGCCGACAGATCAACGCCGCCGACCTGCCGGCGGGCTTCCTGCGCATGGGCACCGCCACCCTCCTCGGGGTGCCGGTACTCACTCTGTTCGCCGTCGCGGTCCTCCTCGTCGCCGGCTTCTACCTGCACTCCTACCGCAGCGGCCGGGAGATGTACGCGATCGGCTCCGCCCCGGCCGCCGCCGTCCTGGCCGGCATCCCCGTCGGCCGGCGCGTCTTCGCCGCCTTCGTGGCCAGCGGCGCCCTGGCCGGCCTCGCCGGTGTCCTCTACGCCGCGCGGTTCGGCACCCTCGACGCGAACGCGGGGCTCGGCATCGAACTCAACGTCGTCGCCGCGGTCGTCGTCGGCGGCGTGGCGATCTTCGGCGGCAGCGGATCGGTGTACGGCGCGGCGCTCGGTGCGGTGCTGCTGACCACCATCGGCGCCGCCCTGCCGGTGCTCGGCATCAACCCGTTCTGGCAGAGGGCCGCGGTCGGCGCGCTGATCCTCGCCGCGATCGGCCTGGACCGTGCGCTCGCCGCCCGCGTCGCGCGCAGCCTCCGAGGGAGGAACAACCATGCCTGAACGCACCGCCCGGCTGCGGGGCCTCATCGGGTCCTGGGACGCGATCCTCGTGCTCGCCGTCATCGCGGTCGCGGTCGTCGGCGCGGTCACCATCGACGGGGTCGCCAGCCCTCGGTTCTGGCGCTTCGTGACCCTCGAAGCGATCCCGATCGCGCTGATCGCGCTCCCCATGACCCTGGTCATCATCACCGGCGAGATCGACCTGTCGGTGGCGAGCGTGCTCGGCCTCACCTGCGTCGTGATGGGCCAGCTGTGGGTGTCCGGGGTGACCTCACTTCCGCTGATCATCGCTGCGTGCCTGCTGCTCGGCGTTCTGCTCGGCGCGGTCAACGGCCTGTTCGTCACCGGGTTCGGGCTGCCGTCGCTGGCGGTCACCATTGGCGGGCTCGCTCTCTACCGCGGCCTGGCCTACGTCGTGCTCGGCGACCGCGCCGTGGCGGACTACCCCACCAGCTGGACCAGCACGGCCATCAAACCCATCCCCGGAACGACCATCCCCTGGATGATCCTCGTCGTCGCCACCCTGGCGGTCGGCTTTGGGATCCTGCTGCACGCCCACCCCATCGGCCGCAGCCTCTACGCCATCGGCAACAACGCCGAGGCCGCCCATTTCGCCGGCATCAACGTCCGGCGCATCAAGTTCTGGCTCTTCGTCGCTACCGGCGGCATGTCCGCCCTGGCCGGCGTCTTCTGGACGCTCCGGTTCGCCAGCGCCCGTGCCGACAACGGCACGGGTCTGGAACTCGCGGTCATCGCCGCCGTGCTGCTGGGCGGTGTGTCCATCTTCGGCGGCCGCGGCGGACTCGTCGGTGTCCTCGCCGCGGTGGCCCTCCTCGGCACTCTGCGCAACGCCCTGCAGCTGGCCTACGTCCCGGCCAACACCCTCACGATCATTACCGGATCCCTGCTCATCGCCTCGGTCGTCGGCCCGAACGTCGCCGGCATGCTCCGCGGGCGGCTGCGCCGACGCCGAGGCCTGGCACCCACCGTTTCGCCCTCACCCTGACGCCGCTCTCCGACGCGGCACGGATGAAAGGAACAGTTATGAGAGCAGGCACCACACGCGTCCGCCTTCTCGCGATGGCGGCCATGGTCGGGCTCGCCCTCGCCACCACCGCCTGTGTCCAGGACTCGGACGGCAGCTCCGGTGACAACGGCAGCTCCACCGGGGGCATCAAGAGCGGCCTGAAGATCGCGTTCCTGCCCAAGCAGGTCAACAACCCGTACTTCACCACCGCCGACAACGGTGGCAAGGCCGCGGTGGAGGAGTTCAACGGCCAGTACAGCGAAACCGGCCCGTCCGAGGCGAGCCCGTCGGCGCAGGTCAGCTACATCAACACCCTGTCGCAGCAGAACACCGACGTCATCATCGTCTCCGCTAACGACAAGGACGCCATCTGCGGCGCGCTCAACGAGGCCCGCCAGGCCGGCGCCAAGGTGGTCACCTTCGACTCCGACACCAACCCGTCGTGCCGGGACCTGTTCGTCAATCAGGCCAGCGCCGAAGGTATCGCACAGATCCAGATCAAGCTGATCTCCGAGGCGGTCGGCCCGGACGGCGGCGAGATCGCCATCCTCTCCGCGACCGCCAACGCGACCAACCAGAACACCTGGATCGAGATGATGAAGACCGAACTGGCCAAGCCCGAGTACGCCAAGCTCAAGCTCGTGGACGTCGTCTACGGCGACGACGATGACCAGAAGTCGTTCACCGAGACCCAGGCGCTGCTGGCCAAGCACCCCAACCTCAAAGGCATCATCGCGCCGACCACTGTGGGCATCGCAGCGGCCGCCCGTTACCTCTCCGGCTCCAGCTACAAGGGCCAGGTGCAGCTGACCGGCCTCGGCACCCCGAACCAGATGCGCGCCTTCATTGAGGACGGCACCGTCAAGTCCTTCGCCCTGTGGAACCCGACGGACCTGGGCTACCTGGCCGCCTACGCCGGTGCGGCGCTGGCCTCTGGCCTGATCACCGGCAAGGAAGGGGAGAAGTTCACCGCCGGGAAGCTAGGTGAGTACACCGTCGGCCCGAACGCCACGGTCCTGCTCGGGGATCCCTACGTGTTCGACAGCAGCAACATCAACAATTTCGACTTCTAGTCGATATTCCACCTCTCACCGGAAAGGGGGCATGGCGTGCGCCGTATCTGCTTCACGCTGCAGGTCAAGCCGGACCGGCTCGAGGAGTACCGGCGTCGCCATGCCCAGGTATGGCCAGAGATGCTCGCGGCTCTCCGGGACGCCGGATGGCGCGACTACTCGCTGTTCCTGCGCGAAGACGGCCTACTCGTCGGCTACCTGCGCACCGACGACTTCGCCGCCGCCTTGGCTGCCATGGACGCCACCGAGGTCAACACCCGCTGGCAGGCGGAGATGGCGGAATTCTTTGAGGCCGGCCGGCCCGACCGACACATGCACGTCCTCACCGAAGTGTTCAACCTGGAAGACCAACTGGGAGACACCGATGACTGACCTCGCCCCGCAGACCCGGTCCCGCATCAAGCAGGCGCTCCGTGCGCAGCGCATCGAGACCGCGTCCTGGGCGTACGCCAACTCGGGGACGCGGTTCAAGGTGTTCGCCCAGGAAGGCGTGCCACGCAACCCGTACGAAAAGATCGCCGACGCCGCGGTGGTCCACCGCTTCACCGGCGTGGCCCCCACCGTGGCCCTGCACATCCCCTGGGACAAGGTGGATGACTACGCCGACCTGGCCGCGGCCGCCGCTGAGCAGGGCATCGCCCTCGGCACCATCAACGCCAACGTCTTTCAGGACAACGACTACAAGCTCGGTAGCGTCACCAACCCGGATCCCGCCGTGCGCCGGAAGGCCATCGACCACCTTTTCGAGTGTATCGATGTCATGGACCAGACCGGCTCCCGCGACCTGAAGCTGTGGTTCGCTGACGGCACCAACTATCCGGGCCAGGACGACGTGCGCACCCGCCAGGAGCGGCTGGCCA
>NICF_comb_assmDRAFT_10001834_pt1 | contig 16525 bp, 15 predicted proteins | sample NewIslPassag4_SG_FD_11279 | JGI IMG/M metagenome (IMG submission 11279) | reverse complement strand
CAGGCACAGCGCGCGCTGCTCGTCGACTCACTCGCTGCCATAGCAGGTGGCTTGGCGAGCTGCTCGTCGGCGACGACGTACATCGAATCAGCCGCTGGCATTGGAGTCGGTGGACGGAGTGGCCTTGTCTCAGTCGTAACGGGATTGCTCTTCCTGCTCGCCATGCCATTTTGGCCAATTGTTGGTGTTGTGCCCCAACAAGCAACAGCACCCGCACTGATCATTGTTGGCTGGATGATGATGGGTGTACTGAGCGAAGCTGAAGCTGAGGCTGAAGACGGTCGCCAAATCCGTCTTGGTGGCATCGATTTCACAAACCTTGAAATCGGTTTGCCAGTCGCCGCAACGATGCTCCTGATGCCGCTGACATACAACATTACCAACGGAATTGGCGCAGGCTTCGTTCTATGGACCTTGCTTAAGATCTTCCGTGGAAAGGCGCGGCAGGTTCATCCAGCACTCTATATTGTTAGCCTGGCATTCCTGATCTACTTCCTCCGCCATCACTTTGGCATCGCACTCTAGCCAGGCACGACATCGAGCGTGACACGCAACGGGCACAGCGCCACTTGAGGGGTCGGAGGCCAGCATGTACAGCCACCGTATCCCCTCAAGTGGCAATACGTTGGCCGACAGTGCGGCTCCTGTTCCCTACCAAAAGCAAGCAGCGATGCGGTCAACACTCGTGTGCCTTACCTGACGCCATTGTCTATGGTGACGGGCGCCGCTCATCGCTCTGCCGGGTGAGCAGCAGCGCAAGAAAGATGAATCCGGTTAGCACGATGAGCAAGATGCCAGCAAGTGCGCCACTCACCCATCCAGCAAACGTGAGCAGGCCCAAGAGCGCGAAAATCGGGAGCACAAACCAGAGGACAACTTGCAACCGCGATGACATGGTACGCTCCTCCAGGCGAGGTACCGCCTGCTCTTCTCAGAAGCTGGAAGCTAGGATAAGGATAGCACAGGCACAGGATTCAGGTTGAGCGACCGCGCCATGGTTCGTAGCCGCGCTGTGGCTGTAAGTGTTCTGCGGTCGCTGGCTCGACGTGGACAACAACATCAGCGGGAAGGCCAAGGGCTGCTTCGACCTGTTGGGCAACTTGGCTCGCAATCTCATGGGCTTCATCGACCCGCAGCTGGGGCGCAACCTGGATATGCAGATCGACCCAAATCATGCCTTCGCCGCCTCGTGTTCGTACGCCATGAACCCCAACAACACCGGGAACGGCCCGGGCTGCTTGTTCAACCGTTTCGGCGGAAACTACGGCACGATCGGCTAAGACCTGCGCTGCATCGCGCAACGCCGTCCATGCACCCCACGCAATGACGCCTGCGACACCAATGCTGACGACCAGGTCTGCCCATGGATACCCAAGCCGGACACCAACAAGGCCAACGATAACGCCAGTTGAGACGAGCGCATCGGCAGCAGTATGTTTCGCATCAGCACTGAGGATCGAGCTATGCAATGCTACTGCACGCCGCCGCTCGAGGAAAGACACGCCGAGGTTGATCACCAAGGTTATAACCATCACGACGAAGCTCAGCGAGGTAACATCCGGGCGCTCACCGGACTGAATGCGATGCCACGCTGATTCAAGAATTTGTGTCACCGCGAGCACCATGGTGGCAGCGATGAGCAATGACGCAAGGGTTTCAAACCGTCGGTGGCCATACGGGTGGCTACTGTCTGGAGGACGCGCAGCCACTTCCACGCCGACTAAGCCCACAATATTCGCTGCAGCATCCATCAACGAGTTGAGCCCGTCGGCGGTCATGCTGAGACTCTGGGTGAGCAATCCATAGCTAAGCTTCGCGAGGGCGACCAAAAGGTTGCAGGCCAGCACGAGAATGAGCGTCCGGCGCACCTGCCGTTGCCGCTCCTTTGGATCACGGAAGATAGGTATGGTACGCTGGCCATTGAATGTAATGCTTCCCGACGTTTCACTCGGCATTATAACTGCCTCACGGAAGGAGCAAACGTTGTGCATTCACCAATGGAAACTCGTTCAACTCGTAAGCCGGTCAGAGTTCGCGAGCAGCGCCCACCGCAGAGCCGCAGTGCACAACTTCGTACGCTTTGGCAGCGTATCCAGCTTACGCCAGTGCTTGGCACCATAATCCAAACAATCTCGTTGTTCACCAGTCGGCAGGGCGGTACCTATGCCGCTGCTATCGCCTATTATGCGCTCTTTTCATTGATCCCGTTGCTGTTCGCACTTGTTACGGTCGTAAGCATCGTGCTCCGTGATGTCAACGCTCAAGCACGCGTCTTAACGTTTCTTTACACCCAACTACCGGCAACTTCACAAATCCGCGATACACTGGCACATCTCGTTGAGTCTCTTGCTACCCGCCAGGGTGGAGTTGCGGGGATCATCAGCCTTGTGCTCGCAGCCTGGTCCGCCAGTCAAGCAGTTGGCGCACTGCGCCAGGGGCTCAACGCCTTCTTTGGTCCTGGGACCCCACGCTTTGCATTACTCGTGCGCTTACGGGATACACTTCTGGTTATGGTGAGTGGAATACTGCTCGTCCTCTCGACTGTTGCGACTGCTGGTCTCGTGATCCTTCGGCACCTTATGCAATGGCTTGGCATTGGGCCGCTTGTGCCTGTTTTTAGCTCGCTCGTCGCCCTCGCTCTTTCATTCCTGCTCTTTCTCGCTGTGTTCCGGATCATTCCCAGTCAGCCGCCCGCTTTACGCCACGCCTGGCCGGGTGCATTGCTCAGTGCTGTTGGATTTGAGCTCCTCAAGCTTGGCTTTGGATTCTACATCAGCCGGATTCAACATGTTGAAGCGATCTCAGGCACGCTTGGTAGCGCCGTGATCTTCCTTGTCTTCGGTTATCTCAGCGCGACACTCATGTTACTTGGAGCAGCCTTCATTGTGGTTCAGAGAACACGTCGATCCGCCAAGTCCTCGAACACGTAGTTGCGCCAGACAGGGATGCCGCAGTAGCGCTCGCCTTCCGGACACGGTGGTCGCGTGCCCGCACGATCACGCAGGACACACGGTGGGCAGGCGATATATTGACCGATCAGGGGAAGAACACGCTTGACCTGCTCGGTCTCCTGTCGCGCTGTCTCAAAAATTTCCCGCTGCGCGTTGAAGCACAACCGCTTCACCCACTTCCACAGATAGTTCAACAAGCTACCAGTCTCGTAAAAGCGTACCCGGTGTGCATTCGGCAGAAGATAGAGGGCAACATCGGGTGAAACCCCGGCATCCAGCAGCCGGTTTTTCGCATTCCAAAGCGCTTGGATTGTCGCATGGTATTCCTCGAGTGCAGCCGGCACGCGCGCGATATCCTCCGGCACAATAACGTCTGCCTCCGGTCGGAGATGGGCCAGCAGGACGGGGCGTGAGGCAAAAATACTGCGGTGGCGCTGACTTTGCGCATCTTCAGCACCACTAATACGCTTTTGGAACGTAAACGTTACGTGGCTCAGGGTGAGCATCAACTTACTGTGCATCCCAAGGAACAGTGGGTGGCCGAGATATGGATTCTGCGCTGGATCGAGCACACGTGCAATAGCATCAGCATCAGAGAGTGCACGGCGTGGGAGCCCAAGGACAGTACGGACAGCATCAGCAAGTAAACGCTCGGCATTTGGGTTATAGCTCACCAGCTTCGAGGAATAACCATCCAAGGCCGCATCAAACTCTTCGAAGAACGCCTCATCGGCAGCATGGACAAGGCTGTCATGGAAATTCGTCAGAACCTGATATTCCAGCGTGTCTTCAAGCGACAGTGCGCGCAGGTCGAGCGGCCGCTCAGGCGTCCCGAGGAAGTTGGGGTCGACTTTCAGCACTTCCTGGACCATTTGCCCGACGATGTAACGCACTTCAGCCGGGGCATCGAGTTGCTCAGCCAAGACGGCATACCGGAGCAAGGTCAACCCGTTAATCGTGTGGTAGAGATGTGCAGGCGTTGCGAGGGGCAAGACGTAGCGCGCAACCTCTTGCGCATGGCGCTGCACTGCCGTTCGGACACGGCGCTCAGCTTCAGGGCCCTGCGCCTTTACACGCGCTGGGAACACGCGAGCATACCGAGCGGTAATGTCAGGAGTGAGGAGTTCAACCAGGCGACGGTAGCCGTCAAGCGCCCGTTGAACAGCTTGTTGATAGATCTGCAAGAGGGGCTCAGGCAAATCAGGCGTCACCATCGTTTTGCCTGAGACTTCACGATAGCGCTGGGAAACCTGTTCGGAGTTATAGTAAGGGTGCTGATGAAAAAACGACCAGATCGCAAGCCGTGAGACACCATCGAGCACAAAGACAAAGTGTGCATGCTGGAACGTCGTGTGATGGCCTGCTTCGAACAGCTCGGGATACAGTCGCATCGCACGTTCTCGACGAGCCGCCCGCACGTCATCACTCGGTTGGCCGTCAGCGGCGAGAACATCGAGCACTCGCTCAACACTTGAGGGCCGGGCACCGTAGCAAGACCANGCAGCTGCGACCGTTAAGGCAAACGGATGGTTCGCTGATTCCGTCCGTACCAGCTTCACGACCGGCGGAGCTGAACGGAATGGGAATGGACTGGCTTCCAGCTCTGGCATCACNGCGCCCATTGCCTTATCCCTCGCATTCACATGTCGATGCACCACGATCGAGCACCCTGGTTTTACTCCAGTATGCCATAGTGTACGTACACAATCCAAGCGATGCAAGGCACGAGAGCNGATCGCCCATCTGGCGAAGGCAGTGTAGTGGGCTATACTTAGTGGTGTGGTGGGAGAGGACGGTTTATCTGTGGAGTCACATGAAGAGAGCCCCGGCGCGCTGATCGGGGATCAAGAACAGCCAGGTGATTGTCCCTGGCTGGCTAGCCGACCACGCTACTGGATCATTCGTCATACAAGCCCGGTACCGATCGTTCCGGGCATCGCGTATCTTGCTACCAATCGATTCTGCGATGGTGCTGACGAGACGTTGATTACCATGCGTGAGGGCGAACTCGACGTTCTCTCGTTCCTCGCCCAATCGCCGAGCGTGATTAGCGTCATGCCAGCCTCGTTCCGCTACTTTGTCGAACATCTCGATGCCGAAGTCATTGCGGTGCTGAATCCAACTGAGGCAGCCTGGTTTGCCTCGCTTGATGAGGCACTCCAATGGGATCCGTTTGAAGACGCTGCCTGCGGCACGCCTGTCGCCTAAGGCAGAGGAGCAGCGGTGATGCCCGGCATAATGCCGTCTGGCATCGAAGCATATACCTGCATTGTGTTGCTCCATGGCCGCTCGTGTCTCCTCTTGCAGCGGTCGCCACACAAAGCCTTCGCAGGTCAATGGACTGGACTTGGCGGGCGCGTTGAGCCCGCCGAGTTTACTGACCTGTCCGCTGCTGCTTGGCGAGAACTTGCCGAGGAAGCTGGCATCACTCCTGAGCATGTTGATCGGTTACGACTCCGACGGGTCTTGTTGCATGCGCGCCCTGGCGAGGCGCTTACTCTCCTCTGCTACTTTACTGGGACGATTCGCACGCTGCCCCCAACGCTCCAGCCCCCGCTCGAACGAGGCGATACTCTAACCTTGGCGAGAACAATGCGGGAGGGTGCACTGTTCTGGGTACCGATTCCGCTACTCGACACCCTCCCGCTGATTGATAATACGCGGGAGACAGTCCCATTACTCCTGCGAGACCTCGCCCACGATCCAGTCGGCCATGCGCCCATCCATATCGGGATTGCCCGAACGAACGAGCATGGCAAACTCCTGCTGCAATGGGCATGAGCATCCAATGCTCATGCCCACGCTTGTGCGGATCCTCGCTAGCCTTCTCGCCGCTTGAGCTGCTCGACCACTGGTTTCGCCGCATCCGTCAAGGTACGCGCAACATCGTTAAACACATTTTGGGGATCTTCGCGCTGAATCGTTACACGTTCAAGACCTTTGCCGATGATCTGGTCACCATTCGGAATCCACACCCGTGCGGCATCCTGCGGCCGGGTCTTGGGCAATTGATCAACAGCAGTCTTGAAATTGGGATGATTCTGGAAATACTGCTGCATTGCTGTGCTTTGAGCTGCCGATTTACGCACAGGCATGTATCCAGTTTTTTGCGACCAGAACGTCGTCATTTCCGGTGACGTCGCGAAGGCCACGTACTGGAACGCAGCTCGCTGTACCTCAGCGGGCTTGCCTTTGAGAATCGCTAAGCCTGATCCACCGGTGCAGCAACCGAATCCAGCCGGCCCCTTCGGCAGCATTGCTGTCCCAACGGGAAACTTTGCTGATTGTTCCAGCCCGGCAAGGCTGCCGGTTGAAGCGAGCATTGCTGCCGTGACGCCATTCAAAAAGTCAGCATTGGGATCCTTTGATGAAACCGCCCAACCCTCAGTGATCGAGCGCAGCCAGAAGCGCCCAGCCTCGACCGCTGGTTGCTCCTGAAGATGAATGGTGAAGTCAGGGTCAGAATACTTTCCACCCCACTGCCACACCACCGGCTGGAAGACCCAGGCAGCATAGCTGGCAGCGTTTGGGTGAGCAAAGGCGAAACGAGTAGTTTTGCCCCCATCCTGTTTCAGCAGTTTGGGCACCCACTGGAGAAACTCATCCCAGGTTTCAGGACCACGATCGGGCAATCCCGCCTCCGACCAGGCAGCCTTGTTGTAGTAGAAGAGCGGCGTCGAACGCGCAAACGGCACCCAGTAAACCTGGCCCTTTCGTGTTCCCTCGTTAATCAGAGGATCGACATAATCGCTCAGATCGATCTTCGCCTGGCGAAGAAGTCATTAAGCGGCTGGAGCACGTCGTTGAGATAGAATTTGAACCACCAGACATCCGAGAGGAGGACGATGTCAGGCGTCTGTTTTGCAGCCAACGCCTGGGTAAGCTTTTGCGCCGTATCCTCATAGCTCCCCTGATACTGGTAGGTCACTTCGACGTCGTTCTGGGAGGCATTGAATCGGCGCACCACCTCCTGCTCGGCTTCCCCTAAGTTTCCGCTAAAGGATCCCCAATAGGTGACCTTCACTTTGGAGCCAGTCTGTGTCACCACTGCAGGCGCACCAGTCGCTGCCATCGTCTTACTCGGGGTTGCGGCTGACGCTGCAGTCGCTGGGGCAGGCGTAGGGGTAGCCGCCTGCACAGCCGGTGCATTGGCCGTTGGACTCGCTGATTGGTTCTGACCGCAGGCTGCAAGGAGGGTAGCCGCGCTCATTCCAACGAGACCAGCCATCAGACGTCGCCGCGTCAGCTGGACACGCAACATGCCATGATCCTCCCGCTGTACCACATGTTCCTCCTTCTCGCCCAAGAACCTATCCCTTCACAGCCCCACTAGTGATCCCACTGACGATCCAGCGTTGGGCCACGATGTAGAGCAGAAGCACTGGCACCATGACAAAGAGAGCCCCGGCGAAGATCGGCCCCCAGTTCTGCACACCTTCGACCTGGTAGAGATAGGTGATGCCGACTGGTAATGTCCGCATCTCAACGGTATTGGTCACGACTAACGGCCAGAGAAAGTCATTCCAGCGTCCGACTAACGCTAAGAGTCCGACTGTCACAGCAACTGGACGCGACATCGGTAAGACAACATCCCACAGCAATCGCCAGTGCCCACAGCCATCGATGACGGCTGCATCAAGCACTTCGCGGCTCAGCGTGCGGAAGTGTTGGCGGAAGAGGAATGTGCCGAAAGCAACGGGCATCATTGGGACAATAAGGCCAAAATAGGTGTTGATCCAACCCAAACGACCTACAGTCAGATAATTCGGCAACAAGGTAACTTGCACGGGCACAAAGAGCGCAGCGAGCACGAACAAGAACACAAGGTTGCGCCCACGGATGTTGAGAAAGACCAATGCGTAGGCGGTGGTAAGCGCAAAGAAGAGCTTGGCGGCAGTGTCAGCTAGTGTCACGATGATGCTATTCAGATAGAACCGCCCGAATGGAGCAGCATGCCAGGCAGCAGAAAAGTTGTCCCACCGCGGATGTTGAGGTAGCCACACCGGCGGGAAGGTATAGATCTCGCGTGTTGTCTTCAGTGAGCCAGTCGCTACCCAGAAGAGGGGCAAGCCAATAGCGAACACAGCGACGAGCATGAGACCATACCAGGGCAGCTGACGGAGCACGTGCCATACCTTAGCTGCCATAGTGCACCCTCCGTTCACCAAGCCGCAGCTGCAGCAGACTCAGCCCAAGGAGAAGCACGAACAGCACGATTGACGCGGCGGCAGCACGTCCGGCGTTAAAGGCCACAAACCCCTGCTGATAGATGTAGAAGAGCAACGTCGTAGTCGCGTTGACCGGGCCCCCGTCCGTCAGGACTTTGATCAAGTCAAAAGCCTGGAAGGAGTTGATGACTGACACGACCAGCACAAAGAGCGTAGTCGGGCCAAGCTGCGGGAGGGTCACATGACGAAATGACGCGACGGCGCCTGCTCCATCGATCCGCGCGGCCTCATAGAGCTCGTTGGGGATGTTCTGTAGGCCAGCGAGATAGAGCACCATGCTGAAGCCAGTGTTTTGCCAAATGTAGACCAGTATGACCGCCACCATGGCCCAGTGCGGTGAGTTGAGCCAGTCGGGAGCCGGCAAGCCCAGCCACCGCAACGGCAGCGAGACAAGTCCGTAACGGGGATCGAGCATGTTGATCCAAAACACACTGATTGCTGCTCCGCTCAACAGTACGGGAGCGAAGAGAATAGCGCGCGCGAGCGTTCGGCCTCGAAGGCGTAAGTTCAGTAACAGTGCGAGCGCAAGGCCAAGGATGGTTGTCCCCCCGACCGTACCGAGCGCGAAGACCGCAGTATTGAGCAGTACCGTGTGAAACTCCGCGGAGAGAGCAAGCTGACGATAGTTCGCCAAACCGACAAAAGGTTTGACTGGAGCAATCAGATCCCAGCTTGTCAAACTCAGGTAAGCGTTATAGAGCAATGGCCAATAGGTGAAGAGAGCGAGCAAGACAAGATTTGGCCCAGCGAAGAGGACGAAGAGCGGCCAATCGCCAAGCTTTTGCTGCATCCAGGTCAGCACGGCTCGCCAGTGGAACCCCGAGGCGACCGCCGGCTGCGCAACATCACGTGCCATTGAGGATTCACCTCCTTCGCCAGCAGGCTCTCTGCCTGTCTCCATTGCAGAGGCTAGCGAGTTGCGGCGCCGTACATGTTGCAGTCGTGTGAACGCAGATGCCGAGCCACGCGATGGCGTTATTCACGATCCCTTCACGTTTTGGCTCGGCATCACGCGCACACTTGCTGGTGGACGAGTGGGGCTGATTAGGGAAGCGAGGAGCAAGCGGATGGATATCGAGCTTGGGGCACGATCAGGGGCAACACCAGTGACGCCACTTGCACGGCCTCGGGTGATTGCACACCGTGGCGCATCAGCCTATGCACCCGAGAACACAGTAACAGCATTCGTGCTGGCTGCTGAGCTTGGCGCTGACATGGTCGAACTCGACTTGCGTCTCACCAGTGACGGGCAGCCGATCGTCTGTCACGATGCTGAAGTTGATCGAACCACCAACGGCCATGGTCTTGTTCACGAGTTGACGTTGGCTGAGCTCCGACGGCTCGACGCGGGCTACTGGTTCACGCGCGATGGTGGAGCAACGTATCCTTTCCGGGGGCTAGGAATTACACTTCCGACCCTCGATGAGGTACTCGAGGCGCTCCCACATCATGTTGGTATCAACGTGGAAATCAAGGCCATGCCTTGGGATGCCGCCGACCGCGCCCGTGGACAAGCTATTGCCCGTTGGCTTGCCAAGCGCTGCCAACGAGAACCAGCTCTCGCGGAGCGCCTCCTCGTCTCATCGTTTACTCCATCCGTCCTTGACGTCCTGCGAGAGCATGCTCCCACCATTCGCGTTGGCCTCTGCACCGTGCCAATCACGACACTCGCTGAGCAACTCGATCACGTCCGCAGCGCTGGGTACAATGCCCTCCATCCAATGGATACTCAGTGCGACGCGGAGCTTGCCCTGATCCTCCCGGCTGCCCATGCTGAAGGCATCGCGGTGAACATCTGGACGGTTGACACTGGTCCACGCATCGCTGCACTCGCCGCGCTTGGAGTCGACGGCATCATTACCGACATCCCCGACGTCGCGGCCCGTACCGTTCGGCAACTCCAACACCGCCGATAGCCTTGCGCGCCTGAGTCGTCACTGCTACACTCCCCACAGAAACCGACGCATGCGTCGGTTTTCAGCAAGGGGTGTGCACCGTGGCATCAGGTAGCCAAGCTCGCGCTCGTGCTCGCCGCGAGCGCATTCTTGATGCAGCATTGGCGGTCTTCACTACCCGTGGTTATCACGACGCCGCAATGGATGAGATTGCCGCAGAAGCGGCGACATCGAAAGGCGGCCTCTATTTCCACTTTCCCAATAAGCAAGCCATCTTCTTGGCACTTATTGATCGTCTCGGTACACAACTGCTCGAACGCGCTGAGGCAGCGATTACAGCGGAAACAGATCCGGGTCGCCAACTCGACGCCGCCCTGACCGTCGTCTTGCACACGTTTGCCAATCACCGTTCCCTCACACGACTATTTCTCGTTGATGCGCTTGGAACAGGGCCGGAGATTCGCCAGGCGTTGCTTCGGATGCATGACCGCGTCATTGCGCTGATTGCACGCAGTCTCGACGCGGCGATTGCTGCTGGCACACTGCCGGCAATGGACAGCTGGCTTATCGCAACCGCCTGGTTCGGCGCATTGCATGAGGTCGTGCTTCGTTGGGCATTGACCGGCGAGCCTGCACGACTGGAGGACGCGTATCCCACGATTCGCGCTTGCCTCCGGCGCAGTGTTGGCCTTCCGGTTGGCCCTGATGAGACAAACGATGAGAGGCAGCGCAACGCATGATCTACCATGCCCTTACGCTCACCGAGGCAATCGCCTGCACGCAGCATGCCGTAGCCCCCTTTGATCCTATCTGCCGCTTCCTTACTGCACCGTCCGCGTGGCGTTTCCTCTGGCTGCAGCCGACTGAGGGACTGCACATCGTCGCATACGGCATTGCTGATATGCTGCCCACTTGGCCGACTGGCGACCGCGCGCGAGCAATCCAGGAAGCACTCGCAGCCATACAGGTTGCACTGCCTGGTCTGCCGCTCAACGGGCCACTCCTCATCGGCGGCCGATCGTTTGANCCTCTCTCTTCTGGGATCGCCCCTTGGGAGNACTTTCCTCCAGGGTTGCTCGTGTTGCCCAAGCACCTTGCAATTGGCACGCAGGAACAGGCACGGGAGCTGACGATCACGGGGCAGNTGCCGATCGAGCACACGTGGTCAATTCCGTCGCGTCGATCAGAAGACAGAGTGCACGCTGAGACACAGCAATTGCTCTCCTTCGCAGCGTGGACACAACTAATTGCGCGCGCACAAGCAGCGATGCGCGCTGGTATCCTTGAAAAAGTCGTGTTAGCCCGCGCTGTCGTTGAACGCCCAACAGTCACACTCGAGCATACGCTTCGTTGGCTTACAGCCGCCTACCCAACCTGCACCATCTGTGCACTCGGCTGGGGCGATGCCTTCTTTCTGAGTGCGACACCCGAACGTCTCGTCCGAGTACAGGGCCAGCATATCGAAACGATGGCACTTGCGGGATCAGCACCGCGCGGCACCACGCCAGCCGATGACGCCGCAAAGGCAGCGGCATTACTTGCCAGCGCGAAAGATCGCCATGAGCATCAGCTCGTTGTCGAGGCGATTCGTGATGAGCTGGCTCCGCTCTGCCGCGAACTCACCATTTCCCCAGCACCATCAGTGCTCACGATGCCGAATGTCCAGCATCTGGCTACCCCCATTTCGGGAACACTCAATAGCACAGCAACGATTTTTGACCTTGTCGATCGGCTGCACCCAACACCGGCTGTGGGTGGCCAACCTCGCGCAGCGGCGCTCGCCTTCCTGCGTGCGAACGAGCCAATTGCTCGTGGCTGGTATGCGGGGACGCTCGGCTGGATCGATGCAAGAGGATCTGGGGATTTCGTCGTCACACTCCGCTCAGCCCTTCTCCGCGGCGGAGTCGCCTGGCTTTATGCGGGTTGTGGCATTGTTGCCGCCTCTCAGCCGGACAGCGAGTGGGAAGAGACAGAGCTGAAACTGCGGCCAATGCGTGCCGCCCTGGGAGTGTTAGCTGATGAGCGCTGATCCACGGGCCCTCGCAGCGTTTGTTGGCTCGTTCCTTGATGAGCTTGCTCGGAACGGCGTGCAGCATCTCTGCTTTGCTCCTGGATCACGCTCAACTCCGCTGGTCATGCAGGCAGCTCGCCTTGGACAGCTGCGGCTGTGGGACCACCTTGACGAACGATCCGCCGCATTCTTCGCCCTCGGCATGGCCAAGGCACTGCACGAGCCTGTTGCACTCGTCTGTACGAGTGGCACGGCTGCGGCAAATTTCTTGCCAGCCATTGTCGAGGCCTCTGCGAGCCACATCCCCTTGCTCGTTCTGACGGCCGATCGCCCGCCGGAAGTACGTGATTGGGGCGCAGCACAGACAATCGACCAGATACGGCTCTACGGCCCATTCGTCAAATGGTTTGTGGACGTTCCACTGCCAGAGCATCACCCTGAACTCCTTCGCTATGCCCGTGCACTAGCAGCCCGTGCTGTGATGACGGCACGTGCCTGCCCGCCGGGTCCGGTCCATCTCAACTTCCCGTTTCGCGAGCCACTGATCCCTGCAACTGACGGCATTGCCCTCCACGACGGTCGCCAACAGACCGATGACACGATCCAGCCATCCGTCCGTGGCCGGCCAGCAGTGCTAATGGCCGATCCGCTTGCTGTGGCACAGGTTGCAGAACGGATTCGCGCACACCGGCGCGGCCTAATCATTGCCGGGCCGCAACCCGATCCGCAGCTTGGGCCAGCAATCGTCAAACTGGCAAGCGTAGCTGGCTATCCGATTCTCGCTGATCCGCTTTCACAGGTACGAGCTGGCCCGCACGTGGATACGCTTGTTCTTGACGCCTATGACGCGCTTCTACGTGATGAGACGTTGCGTTACCTGCTCACGCCAGACTTCGTGCTGCGTGTGGGTGCTATTCCGACATCGAAGGCGCTCTGGCAGTTCTTGGAAGGGCAACCAGCAGCCGAGCATGTCCTCGTCGATCCTGCGGGCTGGCCTGATCCCTCCCACCTGGCACATGAACTTATCCAGGCACCGCCGACGTCGTTCTGCCAGGCAGTTACTGATGCCTTGGCCAATAACCAGCCACCCCTGGACATTACTTGGGTCAAGCAATGGCAGGAGGCTGATCGGGCAGCCCGAACAGCTCTCAATGCAGCGCTTGCTGCAATGCGGGAGATCGCTGAACCACGCCTCTTCTTTGAGTTGGCTCAGTTACTTCCAGAGGGTGCGACCCTGTTTGTCGGCAACAGCATGCCGGTACGAGACCTTGATAGCTTCTTCCCAGCAACCACTCACTCACTGCGCATCGTGGCGAATCGTGGTGTCAATGGCATTGACGGTGTTGTCTCAACGGCACTTGGGGTTGCCGCGGTCAGTTCGGAGCCGGTTGTGCTCGTCATCGGCGATCTCTCGTTTTATCATGATATGAACGGCTTACTTGCCGCTCGACGTCACGCGCTTCGCGCGACGATCGTGCTGCTCAACAACGATGGTGGCGGGATTTTCTCATTCTTGCCCCAGGCAGCCTATCCCGACCACTTCGAATTGCTCTTCGGTACGCCGCACGGCCTCGACTTCCGCCATGCCGCGGCACTCTATGGGCTCCACTATGTTACGCCGAATTCCTGGCCAGACTTCCAGTCGGCCCTTCGTGACAGTCTTGCTAGCCCAGGGGTTACAGTAATCGAATTGCGCACTGAGCGAGCACGGAACGTCGCACTGCACCGTGCGCTTTGGTCGCAGGCGATCGCCGCTGGCCGCGACGCCCTTGCTGCTGTCGCCACTCGATCAGCCGGCTAGCAGGCAAGGCGGCCAGGTCGAGCGCTGCAGGCAGCTGTTAACTAAGGTTTTTCTTGGTTTGTGAGGAGGACAAAATATTCGCGGACAATACGAGCAATGAGGGACCCATGGAGCCCACAACACGCCTGGTTACTGTTCGAGGGATACCATTTTCCCTTCAGACGGCCGGTACTGGACCAGGGTTGCTTCTTCTCCACGGCTTTACTGGCAGCAGCGCAACGTGGGCCGCGTTTTTGCCAGAGTGGTCAACACAATATCAGGTGCTTGCTCCCGATTTAATCGGCCATGGGCAGAGTGCTGCTCCAACCGATCCCGCACGCTACACGCTTGAAGAAGCAGTAGACGACTTGCTCGCCTTGCTGGACACGCTCGGTATCGACCAATGTATTGTGTTGGGCTACTCACTTGGTGGTCGCCTCGCGCTCACATTTGCCGTGCATGCGCCAGCGCGTGTAAGCGCGCTCATCCTCGAGAGCACATCACCTGGCATCGCTGATCCCAGCGAACGAGCGGCTCGTAAGGCCCAGGACGAGGCCCTCGCGGCCATGATTGAAGAACGGGGTATTGCCTGGTTCGTCGAATACTGGGAACAGCAACCCCTTTTCGCTTCGCAGGCGCGCTTACCGGCTGATGTCCGTGCTCGGATTCGCGCCGAACGGCTGGCGCAGCGCCCGAGCGGGCTCGCAAATAGCCTACGCGGCATGGGCACTGGTGTGATGACACCGCTCTGGGATCACTTGCCACAACTGGATCTGCCGGTCCTCCTCATCGTCGGCGCGTTTGACACCAAGTACGTCACGATTGGCCAGAGCATGGCAGCGCAACTCCCGCATGCTGAGCTTGTCATCGTGCCGGACGCTGGCCATGCCGTTCATGTCGAGCAACCCGAGATCTTCCAGAACCTAGTTAGCACGTTCCTCCAACGAGTCACGTCACCCAGGTGATCTGCTGCATCTTACCGGCACATGAAATACTTTGGTATGCTGACTGCGGAACACAGTAGTGTGGCGCAAGGGGGCAACGGTGCTAGAAGCGAGCGTACCGTTTGAAGTGACGTGGGGCGATGTCGATCCTTCAGGCTTTATCTACTACCCGGCAATCTTCCGTTACGTTACGCAAGCAGAAGCAGCGCTGTGGCGGAGCATTGGCTTTTCAGCTTTGTCGATGATCAATCAGGGATACGCCAATCCACGCGTCCACGTCGAGGCAGACTATCATACGCCGCTTGTTGTCGACGACATCGGCACCTGCCGGGTATGGCTTAGCCGCATCGGACGCTCGTCGCTCCGGCTCGATTTCGCCCTCACCAAACAAGGGGAAAGCGAGCCAGCCGTTACTGGCCACCTCGTGATGGTCATGATCGACTTTGCAACAAAACGGCCGATTCCGATCCCTGAGCCAGTCCGGCAGGCGATCGCTGCTGTTGCGCCTGAACTCTTCGTCCCCACGACCTAAGGCGCTGACGCTGGAGCGCAGCCTAGTTTTCCACAGCGCGGCTGTGCTGCTTGTCTACTCGCCCAGCTCGTCGCCACAGCTCGCCACCGTAGCTTGATAACACGGTGCGGGCCATACAAGCCTGCGCCCACCTTCGACTCCAGGCAATGTCACCGTAGGCAAAGCCTTACTCCGTGCGTGCCTTATCCAGTGCGCGCCGCAAGCAGGGTCGTATCGTACATACCCGAGCAAAACGCTGGATCATGCATGAGTTCCCGCAAGAGCGGCACGTTGGTCTTAATTCCCTCAATGACTATGCCATCAAGCACAGCCCGCATCTGTTCAATTGCCGCATCACGGGTCTCAGCCCAAACAATGACTTTACCAACCAGCGGATCATAGTACGGCGTCATTCGATTCCCAGCCTCGACGCCGAACTCGTATCGGGCGCCAGGTGGCAATTCGAGGCGTGTAATCTGGCCGGGCGAGGGCAGGAACGTCCGAGGATCTTCAGCATAGACTCGGCACTCGATAGCATGTCCACGCTGGCGGATCTCATGCTGGTTTAGGCCAAGCGGCAAGCCAGCAGCAATCCGCAGCTGCAACTCAACGAGGTCGAGGCCCGTCACCTCCTCCGTGATCGGATGCTCAACCTGCAAGCGCGTGTTCATTTCAAGGAAATAGAACTGCCCTGCTTGGTCAAACAAGAATTCAATAGTACCAAGGTTCGTGTAGTCGAGAGCTTCAATCCCCCGTAGGGCGGCAGCACATAGTGCCGCACGCCGTTCTGGCGTGAGGAATGGCGACGGCGTCTCCTCAATGACTTTCTGGTGCCGACGCTGAACCGAACATTCGCGTTCGAAGAGGTGAACGCCATTCCCATGCACATCGCGAGCAATCTGCACTTCGATGTGCCGGGCATGTGGGATGACACGTTCAAAGAAGAGCGTGCCATCGCGAAAATAGCGCTGTGCGCGCTCGCGCGCTGAGTCAAACGCTTGAATAAGCTCTGTCTCAGAGGAAAGGTACTGCATGCCAATGCCACCCCCGCCCGCGCTGGCCTTCAGCATGAGGGGATAACCGAGCTGGGCAGCTACTGCGCGTGCCTGATCCAGATCCGTCAGCGGCTCATCCCAGCCAGGCAGCACCGGCACGCCAGCTTGGCGCATAAAGCGACGAGCGCCGATCTTGCTCCCCATTGCCGC
>NICF_comb_assmDRAFT_10001833_pt1 | contig 16531 bp, 14 predicted proteins | sample NewIslPassag4_SG_FD_11279 | JGI IMG/M metagenome (IMG submission 11279) | reverse complement strand
CAGAGGCTCCCTGTCAAGCCTGTTGTCGTTTTTCCAGCGAGTGTTGAATAACTGGAAAATGACTGACGATTTTTTGGGGTAATTTAACGTGATAAAAAACATCCCTCATAGGTACGATACAAACCTGACCAACGTCGCCGTAAAACGTGACGAAAACGAGTTTCAATCCCTCATAGGTACGATACAAACCTAAAAGCGCAGGTTTCGATTGACGCCGAATCGTTTAGTTTCAATCCCTCATAGGTACGATACAAACTTCGTCTCGGTCGTATGCGGATCGGTGTACTCTCCGGTTTCAATCCCTCATAGGTACGATACAAACGAACGACACGCCGATCCCGATTCCCCGCTGAACCTCGGTTTCAATCCCTCATAGGTACGATACAAACTACGCTCGACGTCTCTCACGATGGCCATCCGCTTGTGTTTCAATCCCTCATAGGTACGATACAAACTCGGTGTTCGACGGCGATACACCGGACACGCTTTGCGACGGTTTCAATCCCTCATAGGTACGATACAAACTTTTGTCCTCTTTTCCTGACAGGCGGGCGGGCGTATCGGTTTCAATCCCTCATAGGTACGATACAAACCGACCGACACACTGTAACATGCAGTTCAAGCGCACCCTGTTTCAATCCCTCATAGGTACGATACAAACGCTACTACAAACGCGGCAATTTGGCGGTACTCAAAGGGTTTCAATCCCTCATAGGTACGATACAAACCGAAGTCGGGTCCTCGTTCGATACCGTCAAGTCAAAAGTTTCAATCCCTCATAGGTACGATACAAACAGTCCCCCGAGCCATTGGGAATAGTCATCCGTGATCTTGGTTTCAATCCCTCATAGGTACGATACAAACGAGCTACAGCAAACATTGCCCTACACAGGGCATGTGGTTTCAATCCCTCATAGGTACGATACAAACCCAGAAGGAACAGCTTATAGTCCAGCGCACCCATCTGAAGTTTCAATCCCTCATAGGTACGATACAAACCCCAAAAAAACGGCGTAAAATCAAACATTTTGTCCAGTATGACATAAATTGCTCAGCGCCAGGTTTTTAATTAGTATACCATAAACAGCCTAGAACTATCAGTAATTCTCATCAAGCCAAATTGTCGTCGATCCCCTGGGTTTACTACGCTATTGGGGATCGACGACAATTTCATCACAGGATATTCTCGTCTCCGCCCTTCTTCAGCCCCAACAACTCTCTCTTCGAATAACGGGTCGTTCGGAAGGTGTAGAAGATCACCGAATCTTCCTCTTCGTCCATCAACCTGTGCAATTCCATCTTCAACTTCTCATAATTGGAAACCGAGATTTCGCCTTCAAACACGGAATTCTGCACCCAGTGCAAATATTTGCGAGCTATCTTCAGCGCCTTGGCCACTCGCTTTTCCCCGAAATCATATACAAGAATCACAAACATCTCCGGTCCCTCGCTACCAAAGGGATTGATACGGTTGATAATCTTTTTCGCCCAAAATATGTTTCTGAATTTTGTAAAGTTCCAACCGGATCATGCGCCGATAGGAGATGGACTTTCCCAGATGGCGATGGTTGACCGTCGTTTGCATCCGTTTATCCAATTCGCTCACAAAGGTACGGCGTCCTGTCTCCGATAGGATGATCCCTTCCGTATGTTTGTCGAAATCTTTTTTGGTGATCATCTTCTTGTTGATAAGTGTGAATATCAGGCGATCCACCACAATAGGCTTGAACACTTCCGCCACATCCAGATTCAACGAGAACCGCCTGAAATTCGACGAGTGCAAATAACCGATGCGAGGATCCAGATATGTCTTGTAAATCTCACTCAACGCCATGGTATAGCAGATGGAATTCCCGAAACTGATCAAGGCATTGAGGCGATTCAGGGGCGGCCTTTTGCTTCTCTTCTCGAACGGAAAATCCGGATTTTTCAGTATAATGTCAAACGCTTTGTAGTAGGTTTCGCGAACATGCCCTTCGACGGCCATCAATGCTTCCACGGTGGTCGCATCATGAAGCGTTCCCGCTTGATTTTCAATTTGGTTCATTATCGTGGACAGTTCTTCGGCGTCATCCTTGTTTCTTGATCGATAATAGCGAATGACCTGCTTCATCTGGCCAATCGCGCCTTCCACAAATTTTCGGGCCAATTTGACTCGTTTGTTAGAATCAATATAGTGTTCGGCCTGCTTGACCACAACATGTCCGGCGTTCAGATGTTCCCGTGGATAGAAGGTGCCCACGTAATAGCCGTAATGGTTATAGTAATGAATGCATACTTCCTTCTGTGATGCGAATTCCAGGAACCTCTTCGTGACATCCACCTCGCCGAAAATATAGATGTCATTCGTATCCTCGATCGGGATAACCCGCTTGCCTTCCTCCGATTCAAAGAACAGCGTGTTATCCTTCCGGCGCAATTCACCATTCTTGAAAATATAGAGCGTCTTCTTCATTCCTCTTCCTCCGCCCAGCAGTATTCCCGATAGGCACACCGACGGCAATATCCGATTTTTCTCGGCGGGGGAGCTACCGGCATCCTGGCAATACGCCGAATGTCCGCTATGGCCGCGTCCAATTCCTTTTCCTCTTTGTCCGTCAGGATGACGGTTTCTCTCCTTTTCTCTTCCGGAAACAGCAACTCCCCTTCCGCCTGAATCCCCATTTCTTTCAACGTTCGCAGATAATACAATAGCTGATACCGGGCGCTTTCGAGAAATGTCGATGACTTCTTGACCTCCCCAATGATCAACTGTCCGTCTTCCCTGCGGATCCTGTCTACCTTGATGTTCCCGATTGTGATTTCCTGTTTGTTCCTCTGGTACGTATGCTCATTAATGAACCGCCCCAGGTCGACATTTTCATCCTCTTGATCGGGTGCGATCTGGTGAACCATGAGCCATACTTCTCTCTTGCAGATAAAGTAGTACCAAATATGCGTACCGTTGACGGGCATGACATATCGATCATCGTCCACATTCGACAATGCCATCCCTCCTGTTTCTAGATCACATAAACTTCGCCTGATTCATCCATAAAGCCGGTTCGCGGATTGTAGAAGCGATCAATGTCTTCCCGGGGTATCCAATAAAAAGGCGCTTCCACCCCTTTCAGCGACCTGTCCCTGAAGGACATCGGGCGATTCTTGCGCAATCGTTCGTACCGGATTTGAATCATATAGTCCCCCATCTTGCTCAGGATGACCTTAAGCAAGGCTTTGCGTTGATGGAAACTCAATTCAGAATCAAGTCTGTCAATCTCGGCTTCGGGAATGATACCCTTGAGGACATCCAGGTTATAGCGCGCTTTGGGTTCTTTCAGTTCAGCATAACAGTCAGACAACCTCGCGGCCTCATCATCCAACTCCACGAAAATATCCGCGACTTCGCCGATCTTCTCGATTAATTGAAACTGTTCAACCTGGTCAAAGCTCAAAGTCATAATGCCCTGTTCCCAGATGACTCTTGATGCGTCGTCGATCGGATGGTTGAACAGTTCGGCGTAATAATTTTCAATCAAGGATTGGTACTCACGTTCAGCAATTGCCTTTCCGGCGTATTTCAACAAATAGTGTTTGGTTCGATCAAGGTGCTGCAAATCATACACATACAGGTGGCCCTCTCCCAGTTCCACCACATAAACCGGGCAAATCACGGGCCGTCCTTCACCATCCGTTCTTTCCCCCTTGCGGTTGACACGCCCGGCGGTCTGTACGATGGCTTCCAGCGGTGCAAGCGCCCGATAGCCGACTTCAAAATCGAGATCCACTCCGGCTTCGATGGTCTGGGTGGAAACCAGGATGACGCGTTGGCCTTGTTCGAGCATGCCCTTGACTTCATCAATGATTTCTTTGCGATGCTTGGGGATAAGGTTGGTGGACAAATACCGGATCTCCGTATCTTCCAATCCCAGTTCAACCAGAGCCTCATAGAGCTTCAAGCTTTGCTTGATCGTATTGACCACAATGACGCTTGATCGCTGTTCCCAAGTTTCCAGGAAAAAGTCCACAAAACCGGGTATGTCCATCTTGCGGTCAAGGACCGGTATAATCTCGGTCCGCTGAAGGGATTTGAAGTACTTCGGGTGATCCGGAAGCAGCTCAATTCTTTGCAGAGTGCGATCTTCGGGAAGTCTGGATTTCGATTCACTCAACAATCGGATTCCCAATTCGATGATCTTGGGTTGGGTGGCCGTCATCAGGATAAAGCGCGTCCCGTAATATTCACCCAGCTTGATCAGACACGCGCCGATAAGCGGCATGTATTTTTCGGGGATGGATTGCACTTCGTCAAGAATCACGATGCTGCCCGCCAATTTGTTCAATTTCTTCAACCGGCGGTTATTGCCGGTAATCAAGCTCTGGAACAGTTGCACGAATGTCGTGAGAATGACGTCGCCTTCCCAGGATTCCACTTCCAGCAGCTTTTTGTCGAGGGGAGTATCATCATCCGGATCGGCCGCGACAAAATCGGCGTTTTGATGATGAACAATCAAATGGGCGAGATCCCCGAGCGTTCCTCTGTAATCCTTCTCCGTTCCCTGCAGGATGTTGATGAAAGGGATGGCGGTTATAATCCGTGGATAACGGCCCAGCAAAGGCGCCAATCTTTCACGAAGGACAAGCGCCGCCTGCAACGACGACAAGGTTTTGCCAACGCCGGTGGGAGCGGTGAGGGTGTACAGCCGGCAATCCCGCAGTTGTTCCTCTGTCAATGTTTCAACAACTGAAAGTATGGACCGCCTTGCTTCTTCACGACGATCGGCGACACCAATTGCATGACGGCTTCCGGAAACTTGACCATGTTTTTGGTTCAAGTACACGGGAACCAGATCCGGAGACAGCCGGTTGAGCGATCTTTTGCCAAGTTGGGCGGAGTCCAGTTTGTCCGAGTCAATGAGCAGCGAAAACAGGTACAGCAACAAGAAATACCAGCGTTCATGCTTTCTTCTGTCCCTCAGTTTGATGTTCATCAATGTCAGGGATTTGCTTTGGAGAATCGGTATGACATCAAGGATTTGCCTTAATTCGGACGGAGAGATCCCGTAGCATGCGGAGATCTCATCCTTCTTCTTGAGCAATTGGGCCGCTTGTTGCCGCAGCGCCGTGGTCGCGGACAAAACATCCGTTCTCAGAAACAAACCGTCAGTCGTCAAATGTCCATGGTGCAGACGAACCGCAAGGTATATCAGATAGAGCAAGACTTCCTGATCTTTCGAATCACAAGATAAGGGACGGAACATTTGCAAATATCGGTACAACACCAATGCGGAAATATGTGCGTGGTTCTTCAGTTCTCCAGAATTCTTGTCGTACTTGATATAGGATTGAAAAAAATCGGTAAATTTCCCGAGGTCATGAAATTTACCGATGGCAGAAGCAATGGTATGCAGTTCATCATCTTGAAGCACATCAAACCGGACGGCTTGGGATAACGATTCGCGCATGATGGCAACCGTCTGGTCCAGATGAACGTCCAGCGGTTGAAAATGCTCTGTCCTCTTGTCGAAGTGGGCCAGTACAATATCTTTCCAATCCGTCATGTTCCGTCTACTCCATCCAGGTAATCGTTTCTCCGTCGCTCAGACGAACATAATCCGAAACATAAGCGCGCACAGGCGACGTATGGACATTGATCAGCATATTGCCTTTGTCCACCAATTTGCGTTCTTTGTCAAACTCAATGGGCATGTCTTCTTTATACAGGCGATACTCGGACTGAGGACTGGAGAAGTCGATTTTAAGTAGCTTCCCGGAAGGGATGACCGAATGAATGTCGGCCAGTCCCTCCCCGTATTCTTCGACCTCCAAAGTCTGTCCGTTCTCCACCCAGCCCAGATGCTGGGCGGTCCCGAGGGCGACGGATATTCCTTTCGTAAGATATCCTGGCCCGGCGGTGAATGAGAGCAGCTTGTCCATGACGGACTGATCCCGATGGGCGAGCCAAACCCGATAATCGATGAAGCCCGTCCGGATATTCTGCGGCAGTACCAGCTCCGTCGCCGTCTGGGAATGGAATTCTTGCGACCCGTTCAGATCGTTCGGTGATTTGACCATCAGCAGGTTGAGTTTCTGAATCTGTTTCTTGATCGGCGCCCGCACGCTGACGGCGACTTTACATTGATCCTTCGAAAAGTCTTCATAATAACTGTCCCGCGGATACCCCAGCAGACCGGCCACAATTCCGATGATGGTCGTCCGCGGCGGGATGGTGTATGAGAGGGCTGAAGAGTTGGAATAGTATCTTCGGAAGTGCGCCATCTTCCCTTTCAAATGGAAGGAAAGAACCTTCATGCGGAGCCCTCCGTTACCGGTTGCCACAAATCCACGAACTCGTCAAACGGGAAATGGAATACTTCCCGATAATTGTTGAGCGGATGATGCCAGCCGACAACTTTGCTGATATACCCCCTGTCTTTCATATCCCGAATGACATCATCAAGGGAGTCCAGGGAGACGCTCAAATCGCCAAGCGAACGGATTGGCCTGCTCTCGTCATACGTCACATTCACATATTTTCGGATGTCGCCCATGAAACCATCGAATTTGGGCGTATATTGAATTTCCAGATAGAACAGCGGAGTCTGCCCCTGCTTGCTGTCGGTCTGATTCTGCATCATCCCCTGCACCAGCGCTTTGCGGAACAGTTCCTGATCCCGGTCCGTCATCCCCGTCAGCTTTGCGGCGTATTTGTTGATGGTGCCGCTGTGCATGAACAATCCGTAATACAGTTTGTGCTTCTTGCCGAACGTGGAGTTGTCTTCGTTCATGATGGACGTGATAGTGTTCGACTTCACCAGTTCGACAGGGTGCAGCGAGTACGCCCACGAGATCTGCACAGGACCGGTAAATGTCCGCGTTACATTCTCCACCGCCATGGCGCTTCCGAACAGGCGGACGTCTATCAGTTCTTCCTGGATGATGGCGGTGATCAGATCGTTGTTGAAACGTGTAAACTGCTTTTTCGCCTCGCCTTTCTTCGAGTTTTCCTTGATGGCCGTATAAATCCCGAAGAAGCTGTCTTCCTCTTTGACGCTTGCCGACAATTCATTCCACTTCTCCCGCAGCGCGGAACGCGAGCTCAGCAAGTGCTCGAACCGTGCGTCATCATCCATCCATTTCTTCACTATGTGTCCGAACATCACATCGGCGGGTACCTTCTGCTCCTCGATGGTATCCACGAAAATCGGATATCCCTTGCGTTTGAAGAATTCCCTGCAATCCCGCTTCCTTCTTGCGTCGCTCACCAATGCAGTTTTGGTATCATAGTCCATTCTCGGTTTGTTTTCCTGATCCGGATCTCCGTTCGGGTTCGTCATCACCGCTTCAAAGGCAAACAGAAATTCGCTGTTGTGATTAATCATTCGATTCTTCCTCCTCTTCATTCGATTCCGTGTCTTGCAATTCCTGATTGGTGTAATAGCGCACCATATAGGAATAACCGCTCATGATGAAGAAGACATTACGCTGTTCGGAGAGCCATTTTTGCGAATCGGGATTGCCGGTATAGTCATGGAACTTTTCAGCCAAACGCTCGCAATCCAAACGCCAGCCGGGAGTTTCGCCGCGCGCGTATTGTTTCACTTTCTCCCACACTTCAAGATAAAGCTGCAGAACTTCATTCCTGTTCATTCCCTGATATTGAATCTTGTTCAGGATCGGCTTGTGCTTATGCTCTTTGTGATACTGCGCCAATCCAATTTTGTTGATCAGGGCTCCCAGGTAAAACAAGCTTCTTTGCTCGCGTGTGAACCCGTTGTCATCCAGAAATTGTTCCGTCTCCGCGATCAAATCCCGCTTCTCTTCAACCGTCGTCAAATTCGCACCCTCCCCGACTGAATCAAATGGTTCACGCTCCAACAGCCCCAGGGTCTGAAACGTGTGAAGCAGGCCGATATATTTCATGACGATATGCCGGATATAGAAATCCGCTTTATCTCTGAACATGTTCAGGCGCATGTTCGGAAACTGGGCGGACTGTTCTTTGGCCAGCTGCTTGAGCCCTTTGTCCAATGCTTCCAACGCGTATTGGATTAATACTTGCGAATCGATCCGATATTTGCACAGCAACGATTTGTATACGGCCAGAACCCGGTGAACATCCAGTTGATCCCCGTTCTTGTTGGTGTGAACCGGGATCAGACGATAAACATCGTCCAATTTCAGTCCACGAAGATGCGGATACAATCGGTGGGCATGATCCGCCATCGTATCAATCACTTTGCGAATATGAAGCACCGGCACATCTTCGAATGCCTCAAGGATGGTCACCGAGTTGCCGTCGGTTCGGTAAACGACAAAATGCACCAAATACTGCGAGCCGTCCAATGCCTCTTCCTGTTCCGATTCCAGCTCGTTCAGCCAGTCCTCTGACGCCCGCGTTGAAAACGCAAGATCCACTTCGTCTTTCAATTGATGGAGACGGTGATACTCGAACTGCCCTTCAAGCCCTTCCGGAATAATGAATGTCCGTTCTCCCGCGATTCGTCCCTGAAATGACCGGCTGATGGCTTGTTCTCCGAACAACAGCTTCTGAAAGCAATCAGTGCAAATAGCGTAATTGTCGTCGTATTGGTTCGAATTGATTTGCTTCGAGGCGTTGATCGTAGTGGTGGTGAAGATCTTGTTGATGCCGGAACGGCTGAATTTCGTGGTCAGCGAGCTGGAGGCGTCGGGCCGGATTTCATGACAGACATAGCAGTACCTTGCGTCGGATTGATTTGCGGAATCGCCTGAATCAAGCTTTTGCTCTAGCTTGGTCACGGCAATGTAGTCCGGATGTTGGGCGATCACGATGGTGTCGTGATTCATCGTGATGATCCGCGGCGTAATCAACACAAATTGATAGGGCAGCTTTCCATCCAAACCGAGGGCGCGGAAAACAAATTGTTCGAAGGACAGCGCGTTTCCGTCAACCATAACCTTCTTCTTGCCGCTGTCGACCTTGGGTCTTGAAGCGCCAATGTTGACGATTCGTTCCATTACAACTGAACCATTGCCCTTGTTCGATCCCATGATGACAAGGCCATTTTCTTCAATCGCCCGCAGATGCGTGTACAGATCCCCGTGTTCAAGTCCGTTCCGTTGCAAGGCGATGGCCAGGTCGTTCAGCGTGCTGGTCAACAGATAGTGGAGAGATCCGGACACTTCACGGGTGACATAGTATTGCAACCCGGCCGCGGAATTGTTCCCGAAGTAATTGAATACATAGACGTGGTTCTCTTCACTGAAGGGAACCGGTTCGTCAATCCGGATCTGCCGGTTGGGCAAATCGAAAGTCAAATAGACCATGTAAGCCTCTTTGTCTTTCTCTTTGACCTCGATCGTCTTGACCAGCATCGCAAGCTCGTTCTTCGCGCCCATACTGTTCTTGACCTGTTCGCCAATCAACGCGGTCAGTTGCGGAAGGTTCAAGGACGTCTCACCTCGCTTCTACTTCATTTCGTTTGCTCTTCAAATGCTGCCTGATCAATGCATTCAAACACCCCGCACCCCTGGGCTCCCTTACTCCCCAGGTTGGAATGAAACGCCCACCGCAACAACCGGGGATCTCCAGAGATCTCGTAATCCCCCATCCAGCCCTCAATGATGATGCCGCGAAAACGCGTAATCACTTTGTTTCGCTGATCTACCCGGAGGGGAACAATGGAGAATGGGCGAGTCAACCCGCTCTCATTTTCTTCCGCATGCATGCTGAAATATCGTCTTCTGAGATTGGATTCAATCATGGGAGAGAACTGCTCTTGGTGCGGAGAATAATAGTACGTATATTTCACACCATTCGGGTGTCTCAACGTACTGTAAGTGACGATCGGACTTAGCATACGGATGCGAAGGGTATCGGGAAAAGGATCCGGTTCAGGCAGCGTTTCGAATGCATTCAAATGCACACGATATTGCCCAATCCGCAAATCGTCGGACCGTAACATCGATTGCGCAAACTCCTGCACGAATCGATCAAGAGGAGATGTGACCATCAGCGAAAATGATGGAGCGAAAGTAATGGTTTTCCGTGATCGGTTGTATCGATACGGTCCGAGCAGTCTCGAGAAGGCAAAGTGTTTGTACGTTTTGTTCTGATAGGTGTAGCCTTCATCGTGCAAAAATGAACGGAACTTCTCGTCGCCAATATTTTTGTACATGAACCCGATCAAGTATTCCTGATAATTCATAGGTAGCTCAAGCGGAATATCGGAACGAAGATGCAATAATATCCTCATTGCTCAAAAGCCTTTCATCATTTGTCCATGGAATTTGAAATTGATAAATGGAAAGTGAAGAAGTATAATTTTTTGTGAAGGAATGGCCACTCAAGGCCATTCCTTCGACCCCAGATTCAGGACGTCATTCGCTTACGCACAGCTTGACGTCCTCTTCTCTTTCTTCTGAACCCTGCAAGGCGATTAGAAGCCTCAAGCGTCTCCACCATCTCATGCAGGATCCCATTAATCTTGGTCAACACCCAACGAATAAGGCTTGCTGACAGACCGATCGAACCCATAATTGCAAGGAACAACAAAAGGCCCTTTACTAGTGTCCGCATTTCGAGCTTCACCTCCTTTCACTTTAGGTAATCCTGTCAGGTACAATAGCAATAGATAAGCATCCTCCATCTACCAGCTATATCATCGCATTTCAAAACCTCATGTGGCACTATATGATTAGGAGGAGGGTTCGCAAATATACGAGGTGGATAAATTTAGAATAATACAGAGCCAGTAGGATGTCAATTAGATATATTATCGCCAATCCCCTATAAGCTTATTGACTTCCCTCCTCCCACCGCAAAAAAAGTATACGTCCCGCTTCGTCAAAAAAATTCGAGCCAACCTTCTTCAATCCCTTCCCTCCCGTGCCTGAGCGAACACAAATATCGGCCTCCGTACGAAAAAACAACACGCCCGGCCACACGGGCCGGGACGCGCGATGCTTTTCCGGTTCGAACTGCCGCTTGACGCGTCAGTCCAGTGTTATGGTGACCAGCGAACTGTCGATTTCCTTGAGCAGGCTCAGATCATGATAGGATTCGCGGTCGGGGATCGACTGGATGTTGCCGACGGACAGCAGATACTCGCCGACCTCTGGGCCGTTGCTGCCGTTCCAGTACGAGTCGTCCACTTCCATGGTGTAGACGTTGCGCGACATGATCTCGGTCAGTTCTTCCTCGGTCAGGTGAAGCTCCGGCGCCAGAATGCGGATCGCTTCCTCGCGGTTCTCGTTGATGAAGTCCGTCGCGCGTTTCAGGGCGCGGAGAATCGCCTTCAGCGTGTTCGGATTGCGCTCCAGGAATTTGTCCGTTACCTGGATCGTGGTGTGGACGCTCATCCACTTCACGTCGCCCTGCTTCTCCGGCAGGGCGCTCTTGGTGCCGCTGAACAGGAACGTTCCGCCGGACTGGATGCCCTTCGTGATGAACGGCTCCCACGCGGCCATCGCGTCGATGTCGCCGCGCTCCAGAGCCACAACGGCGTCGCTGGGCGCCAGGTTGACATACTTGATCTTGCTTACATCGACGCCGAGTTCTTCGCCCATATTGTTGATCGCGATGATGACGTCGGCGCCGCTCGGAATGCCGATCGTTTTGCCCTCCAGATCCTTGGCGCTGGTGATTTCAAGCCCTTTTCTCGCGACGACGGCCTGCGTGCCCGCGATCTGGGCGAGCGGCGCGATGATTTTGACCGGCACGTCGTTGGATTTCAGAATGATGTCCATAAAGTTCGTCTGAATGCTGACGTCGGCGCTGCCGCCGGATACCATCGGCGCGATGTCGGGGCCGCTCTCGATGAGCTGGTTCGTCACCTCCAGCCCTTCGTCGGCGAAGTACCCCAGCTTGTCGGCCAGAATCTGCTGGGACGAGATCTGCGCATCCCGGACTCCGACGATCGTGAGCGACTTGAGTTCGGGCTCGTCTCCCGCCGTTGACTTTTCCGCCGACGCACCTCCTCCGGAGGATGCGCCGCTGCTTCCGCCGGAACCGCTGCTGCTTGTTCCGCTGCTCGTTCCGCCGCTGCTGCCGCCTCCGCCGCTTCCTCCGCCCCCGCACGCGGCCAGGAGAAGCGCCAGCATCATCCCGGCCAGCAGGGCACTGCACCATTTCCTCCAATTCAGCATGTTTTCTGGTCCCTCCACTCTTCTTTTTGGTTTGTACATGTTGTTATCACCGTACCCGATCAGCGCTGAACCGCGTCCCTGAGCCCGTCTTTCCGCCACGCGAGCGCTTTTCGCTCCACCAATCTGAGCAGCCAGGAGAACAGACTGTATTCCAGCCCGATCAGGATGATGGCGATGAACATGTTGGTCATTTTAAAATAGTTCCGCGCATCCACGATGATGTACCCGAGCCCCGACGACGCCCCCATCATTTCCGAGACGATCAGCGCCGAGAAAGAAAGCCCGAGACTGACCTGCGCGCCGACGAGAAAATGCGGGATGGCGGCGGGCAGCATGACGCGGATGAATACTTGCCTGTCGGTGGCACCGAGGCTGAGCGCCGAACGCACCAGTGTGGAGGGAACGGTTTTGAACCCGTCCAGCGTATAGACCAGCACCGGAATGAAGGTCGTCCAGGCGATCAGCAGAATCTTCGGGAACTCCCCGATCCCGAACCAGATAATGAACAGCGGCAGCAGCGCCAGCGCTGGGATAGGGCCGATCAACGTCAGGACCGGGGAGAACCAGTACTCCACCGATTTGAATTTGGCGATGAGCACGCCGGCGATGAGCGCCGCCGCGCAGCCGATGATGAAGCCGATAACGATGCGGGTCGTGCTTGAGATCATGCTGTCGAGGATGATGCCCGACTGCGCAAGCCGCCACCCTTCTTCGATCAGCATGGTCGGAGGAGGAAGAAATCTCGGATTGAACAGTTCAAGCGTTACATTGATTCTGGCGAAAACTTCCCACAACACGAACATCAGAACGGCCGGCAGAAACGTTAGTCGGTATATGGAGAAACGGGGAGTTGAGGTGCGTATGTGTGCCGAGGCGGCGTTTTGGGGCCGTATCGGTTCTTTTTCACTGCGCGGCAAATCCGCTGCTGTGTTGGTGCGGCTCATGCCGATCCCGCCTTCGGGGCATACAATGTTTCTTCCGTCGGATAACCCGCATCCGGCCTGTCGCTCCCCATCAGCACGCGCTCGATGCGGACCATGGCCTCGTCAAACTGCGGGGAGTGGGAAGAGCGCGGATGCGGCATGCCCACCTCGAACACATCCGCGATGATCCCGTCTTTCATGATGACGACGCGATCGGCAAGATACACCGCCTCGCTGATGCTGTGCGTCACGAACAGCACCGTCGGCTTCAGCGTTTCGCAGATACGGCGCAGTTCCGCCTGCATCGATTCCCGCGTCAGCACATCGAGCGCGCCGAAAGGTTCATCCATCAGCAGGATGTCCGGCCGTCCCGCCAGCGCCCGGGCAATGCCGACCCTCTGCTTCATGCCGCCGGACAGCTGTGCCGGGTAATGGGACTCGTAGGCTTCCAGGCCGACCAGCCGCAAATATTCCCTGGCCATCTCCTTCGCCTGCGCCTTGGGGACTTTCTGCACCCGCGGCCCGAACGCGATGTTGTTCAGCACGGTCAGCCACGGGAAGAGCGCGTGATCCTGGAAGACCATGCCGCGGCTTCTGGACGGTCCGGTCACCGGTTTCCCGTCCACGAGGATCTCGCCGTTGTCCGGCGTGATATATCCGGCGATCATGTTCAGCAGCGTGGATTTGCCGCATCCGCTGTGGCCGAGGATGCAGATGAACTCCCGCTCCTCAACGGTAAGGTCAATGTTCCGCAGGACGAGTCGGCCGCCGTAGCTTTTGCTGACATTCCGCACCTCAAGCTTCACGTTACCAACCCCCGCCATTCATAGTGGTCCCTTGAAATCTAATGTTACAAATTGTATCAAAATAAGTACATGATTTGGGCGAGCAATTGGGTGCGATGCATAAGCGGCAAGCGATTTCTTTGGTTTTCATGCAAGTGCGGGATGTGAGGGGATCACAAAATGAAATCCACGCACCCCCAATCAATTACACCCCCCTTGATATGTCAGTATTTTCCAAACCGCATGTCGTCGATCCCGCACACCCTTGGCCCATCAGCCCGCTCCGCACCGCAAAAACAACAAAAATGCCGCCGACCCCCGGCGTTACTCGCGCAGGAAGATCGGCGACACTCCGTAACTTCAACTCTCAACCCATAAGCGACCAGAACGCCATCACTGGGAGCCCGGAGCCGGGAACCGCGCACAGCACAACCCCAACCGGCAAACCTCAACAACCGTCAGTTCTCACCCCCGCATCTCACGCTCGCTGCGGCTCATACTCATCCAACATGAGCAGTTCCATCACGTTGGCGTGATCCACCGGCTTCAGGTGCGCCAGCCGATTGCGCGAGATGTAGATCAGGTGGAACACCCTTCTGTCGCTCTCGCTGAGGGCGGCTTTGTTCTTCTTGAAGCAATACCACCAGATATGGCGGATTTCCATGTCCTCGGGCTCTGCCAGCTTGTTCCCGAATTCGTCCTTCACCCCGTCCTCCTCGCGCAACACCGCGCTGAGCTCGGCACGGTAAACGTCGATGAAACGGCGGCGCAGCCGCTCCACCAGCGGGAACACGATCTGCAGCTGCGCCTCCCACAGCATCAGCTCGAGCCGCTTGCGGTCCGCGGCCAGATCGCTCAACACGGGATAGCGCCACGCCAGCGCCTCCAGCGATTCCAGCGGATCGCTTCGCACATCTTCGCGGGCAAGGTCCGCGCACAGCTCCGGGTCGCCGCCGGCGATCCGCGCCAGCACCTGCGCGCGGTAATCGCGCACCGCCCCCGAATCCTTCTCCGGGATGCAGAAGGCGGCGAACCACTGCATGTCATACGCGGTAAAATAATCCCCCCGCCGGAACACCGCCACCCCTTTGCGCGGACTTGCGAGCGGACAGGCCCCCCGGTACAGCAGCACCAGCAGCCCGTTGTCGGCCGGGCTGCGGCGGGCGTACTCGACGGCAAGCTCCACCCACTCCGGCTGATCCTGCACATCGGGGATGATGAACACCCTGCCGGCGAGCCATTTCCGCTTCGCCAGCACTTCCGCGCGGGAGCCGTCGAGCGGATGGTACTCCATGTCGCGTCCGCATTGCCGCATCAGCCACTCGCCCGCGTCGATCCCGCCGGCGACATCCGCGCCATCCGCTTCCGCGATCAGCAGGTTGCTGTCCCGCTGCAGCAGCCTGTCGCGAAACTGCAGGCCGAATTCCTCGCGGAACGGCGGCTCCTCGATGAGCAGGACGCGATGGCGGAAGGCCGCTTCGGCCAGATCCCCCAGCAGCCGGTCCGGGCCGGAGACATGCCGCCACCAGAACGCCGCGTGATCCATCACGCCTCACCCCCGTAAGCGAACAGCTGCTCGAGCAGCTGCTCCTGATCCCCGTTCATCTGGAAGAAACTGTACCGGCTGAACACGAACTTGTCGCTCCCGCTCGCCTCCGGGCTGAAAATGTTCAGCTCCGCCATCTCCTCCATGAGCGCTTGCACGCTGTCCAGCGGCAGATCCGCGATCTTGCCGATGCCGAACTCCCGGCAGATCTCCTGCAGATCGCCCGGCGACGCCCCTTGGCCGATGCCCCGCTCGCAATAGTGGTAAGCCATCGCTTTGGCGAGAATGTCGTACTGATTGTCGGTGTCGAGCTGCAGCGTGATCCGGAAGCGCTCCTCGATCTCCGCCAGGAAATCCTTCTGCCCGAGCAGCGTCTTGATATGGCTCTCGTCGAGGATGTAAGGCGGCGCCGTGCTCTCGCTGTAGACGCCTTTCCGGTAGCTGTCGGCGATCGCCTCGATGAGCTTCTGGCAATAGAAATGGATCAGTCCGGGATAGTAGTTCGTTTTCGCCAGGATGAGACTGATCAGCGACACGCTGTTCCCTTCCAGACGGAAGCCGAGATGGTACAGGGGACGCAGCAGCAGTTCGCGCGCGTCGAGATACTTCATCGGTCCGATCGTGATGCCGTGGAGATGGCCCAGCACGCTGTTCTCGCCGAGCAGCCGCTTGTTGAACCGGACGACGTTGCGCAGGCCGGCCAGCACGAATTTGAACCGGCCGGGCAGGAGGTTCCGCAGTTCCTGCAGCAGTTCGAGCGGGCGGTTCTTCAGCTTCTCGCAATCCTCCAAAAAAGCATCCGCCTCGTCGAGCAGCAGCATCAACTTCTGGATCGGCTGCTGCCCGTGGCTGAGACGTTCGCGGATCGCGCTCCTGAACTCCTCCCAGCTCTCGCAGGGCTTCGCGAGAACGCGCTCCATCATCAGTTCCTCGCAGATCTTCGCGAGCGTCTGCTTCGCGTCCAGATGCTTGATCTCGATATAAACGGCGTAGCTGTGAAAAACGGTGATAAAATCCCCAAAAGAAACGGTTGAAAATTCCCCACCCTTATCACAGACTCTCTCCCTCGAGGGAGAGAGACATCATGATCCGAAATGGGGAGTTCTATATGATCCACGAGATGAAAAAACGGGGAATGAGCATCTCTCAGATCGCCAACGAGTTGGGCA
>NICF_comb_assmDRAFT_10001825_pt1 | contig 16595 bp, 12 predicted proteins | sample NewIslPassag4_SG_FD_11279 | JGI IMG/M metagenome (IMG submission 11279) | reverse complement strand
CCCCGCCGAGCCATTCGGCCGCCTGCGCGGCCAGAATCGGAAAATCGGCGCGGAGAGGCAGATCCGAATCGGCGGGATCGAACGCCATGACGAGCCGCGGCTGCCCGTTGACCGTTCCGGCGAAGAGCACCGGCACGCCCCCGTACAGCGCGATCGCCTCCATCCCCGGCCCGGGATCGGCCCGCACGATCCGCGCGATATGCGTATCGGCCAGCGAGATATGCTCCGTGACCGGATGCGCCCGGATGTCCGTCCTGATGTCCGCGGGTTCGACCGCCTCGCCTCCCGGCGGCGGAGACGAGGCGGACCAGATATGCCATACCGGCCGGGAATCGAGCAGCCCGCGCCAGGCGTCAGTGCGCAGCGCGCTTTCGTCCGCCCCGTGGACGACGATCCAGTCAACGGATTCGGCCGCCGCATCGTCGGGCTCGAAATCCGCCGGATCGACCTGAACGATTTCGACGCCCGCCAGACCGAGCGCCGCGGACAGGAACAGGCTGCTTTCGCCGACGAGCAGCGCCCGTCCGCGCTCCGGCGCCTCCGGAAACGCGAAGGCCGCGTTGTCCGCCTCGTAGTCGTCGGCCGCGCGAATCTCGGCGCGGTAATATTCCGCCGCCGGCAGCCCGTCGAACGAGAAAACGCGCTGCTCGCCGGATTCGAGCCGGAACGGCCGCTCCGCAGCCGGCTCCGCGGCGCCCGCCGGCACGATCGCCAGCGTGCCCTCTGCCGGGCGCGAGCCGTAATGGACGAGCGTCGCGGCCGCTTCGTACGCTTCCGTTCCCGCCCGCAGGCCGAATGCGGCCAAGGCCGTGTTGGCGCCGTCCCTGCCGGCCCTGAACAGACGGATGTCCGAAGCGCCGATGTCCGCGAATGCCGCGCGAATCCGGCCGTCCGTCGCCAGCCACAGCTCGGCGCCTTCCCGGCCGCGGACGAGCGCTTCGGCCAGCGTGAGCGCCGCTTCTTCGTCCGTGCGGCCGAATCGCGGTTCGATGCCTTCAAGCGCGCGAAGGATCTCCCGCCGGCCGGTCTCGTCCTTGAGCAGCAGCTCCGGCTCGGCGCCCGCCGCGATCAGCGTCACGGGACGGGAGGCCGGAAGCTCCTCCGCTGCGGCCGCGACGGCCCGCAGCGCCTCTTCGAGCGCGCCGGATGCCCCGCTGCCGCGCGACGCGGCCGCCGTCATGCTGGCCGACCGGTCGACGACGATCACGACCGGCGCCCCGGAAGAAGCCCGCGCTGGGATCAGCGGCCGCATCAGCGCGAAGACGAGACACGCCGCGGCGAGCAGCTGCAGGAGCAGCAGCAGGCTGCGGCGCAATCGCTGCCACGGCCGGTTCGCTTCCTGTTCGCGCAGCGCCCGCCGCCACAGCAGGTGGCTGGCGATCTCGTTCTCCGGATAGCGGCGCTTCAGGAGATACAGGAGCAGAATGGCCGGCAGCGCCAGCGCGAATACGGCCGAAGCGGCGGACTGAAACAGCATGTTCTCCCTCCTTCGCAAGCGGTTTTCGCGTGCGGTTATCTCGCGCGGTTTTTCGCGCGCGGTCTTCCGACGGCTTGCTTCAGCGCTGCCGCCGCAGCAGCCCGTGCCGAACCATGCGGACGAGAACCGTCTCTTCCAGCGGCGCGGACGTATCGACGGCGAAATAGACGAAGCCGAGTTCCGCGCAGCGCCTGCGGATGGCGCCGGCATGCTCCCGCAGCGCCTCGTCGTATGCCTTCAGCGCGTTCGCATGGATCGCGACATCCTTCGCCGCGGCGCTCTCGGCGTCGATGAGCCTGAGTTCGCCGCGCAGCGACGGAGCCAGATCTTCCGGGCCGAGCACATGCACGAAAACGAGATGCTGGCGCGCGGCGGCGAAGGCCGCGAGCGTCTCGTCGATTCCCGACGCGTACAGCCCGTCCGTCAGCAGCCAGCTGACGCCGGGACGCGACGGCAGCGCGCCGGGCGCCGTCAGCGGAATGCGCATATCTTCCGCGCCGTTGTCCGCTGCGGCCGTCAGCGATCGCGCGAGAAAATCGAACAGCCGCCGCGCGGAGCCGCGTCCCCGGACCGGCCGCAGGCGGGCCTCGACGCTTCCCGAAAACCGCACGACGGCGGCGCGGTCTTCGCCGCACAGCGCGGCATAACCGGCGCACGCCGCGATGCGGGCCGCATAGAGCAGCTTGTTCGTCTCCGACCACGTGTCCGGCCGTTCGTCGTCCTTCCCCGGTTCGAAGCGCATAGACCGCGAGACGTCCAGATACAGGGTGACGTCCGTCTCCTGCTCATCCCAATATTGGCGGACATAGGCGCGGCCGGTGCGCGCCCAGACGTTCCAGTCAAGCCTGCGGATGTCGTCGCCCGGCGCATACGCGCGATAGTCCGCGAATTCGAGCGAACCGCCGAGCGCGCCGGAGCGGCGCTTGCCCTGCTGCGTGCCGCGCGTGCGGCCGGACGACGCCACGGCCAGCCGCTCGACGCTCCTGAGCAGCGATTCTCCGGGACGGACGAGCGTGCCGCCGGCAACCGGCTCGCCGGTCGCCGACGGCGCCCTGTCCCGCGCGCCCGGAGCGCCATCTCCGGCGCTCATGCCTTCACACCCGCCGCTTCGAGCACTTCGGCGACGATCTCGTCCGGCTTAACGCCGGACGCGAGCGCTTCGTAGCCGAGCACGATCCGGTGGCGCAGCACGGGCGCCGCCGCCGCGGCAAGGTCGGCGCGCGAAATATGCAGGCGGCCGTCGAGCAGCGCGCGCACCTTCGCGATGCCGACGAGCGCCTGCACGCCGCGCGGTCCGGCGCCGTAGCGGACATGCCGCCGGACGGCGTCCGGCGCGTCCGCTTCGCCGGCGTGGGTCATCATGACGATCCGGACCGCCAGATCGAGCATGTCGTCGGAGGCGAGCACTTCCTTCGCGTACCGCTGGACGCGGTGCAGATCGTCGGCCCCGGCGGCCTTCTCCGCCTTCGCCTCGCGCCCGGATGTGGTGCGCGCGGCGATCTCCTTCAGTTCGGCGCGGCTCGGATAGGCGACGTCGATCTTGAGCAGGAAGCGGTCGAGCTGCGCCTCCGGAAGCGGGTATGTTCCCTCCTGCTCCAGCGGATTCTGCGTCGCCAGCACGAAGAACGGGCGCGGCAGCGGATGCGTCTCTCCGCCCGCGGTCACCGTCCGCTCCTGCATCGCCTCAAGCAAGGCGCTCTGCGTCTTCGGCGTCGCCCGGTTGATCTCGTCCGCCAGCACGAGGTTGCCGAAGATCGGCCCGGGCTGGAACCGGAACGCGGCCGGCTGCCCGGCGGCGCCGAACTCGACGATGCGCGTGCCCGTAATGTCCGACGGCATCAGGTCCGGGGTGAACTGGATGCGCGAAAAGGTCAGATCCAGCGCGTCCGCCGCCGTGCGGATGAGCATCGTCTTGCCGAGCCCCGGCACGCCTTCGAGCAGCGCGTGCCCGCCGGCGATCAGGCACCACAGCAGCTGCTCGATGACCGTCTCCTGACCGACGATCACCTTCGCAATCTCGCGCCGCACGGCATGAATCCGTTCAACGGCTTCCGCGATGTCCGCTTTCGATTCGATCATGTGAACCTCCCGTCCCGGACCCGGGCTCACCGGTCCGGCTGTATCTCATCGAAGTAAAGCTTGACGCGCTCCCGAAGCGCCGGCGGCAGCGCGCCGCTCGTCAAGGCGCGCCGGGCGTCCGCCTCGTAAGATGCGTACACTTCCGCGTAATCGCGCACGCCGCCGTCGAAGACGGGCGAACGGCCGCCTTCCGTAACGCCGCCGCCGGCCGCCGGGCCGCCGTCGGTCGCAACTTCGCCCTCGCCCTCGAAGATCCGGGGCGTCGTCACGAGCGTCCGGCCGCCGCTGCCGAACCCGGCTCCCGAACCGGTTCCGTAACCGAATCCGGTGCCGAACCCCGAGCCGCCGCCCGCGCCGGAACCGGCCCCGGCTCCCGCGCCGCCCCGGCCTTCCGCGCCGCTTCCGCCGACCGCGCCGGCGCCGCCCGAACCGCCCCGTCCGCCGGACCCCGAACCGCCCGCCGGGCCGCCGGAAGATGAACTCCCGGAAGACGAACCTCCGGAGGACGATCCGTCAGAGGACGAACCCCCGGAATACGAATTGCCGGAGGATGAGCCGCCGGTTGCCGCTCCCCCGGCGGACGAACCGGCGGAAGATGCGCCGCCGGTTGACGAACCGTTCGCATCGCCGCCTTCCGTCTCCGCAATGCCGTTCCAGCCGCCGCCCGTCCCGGAGGCGGAATCGAGGCCGAGCCGCGACCCGGCCGAAGCCAGCGCGGCGGCCGCCTGCCCGGCCAGCGCCTCAAGATCAGCCGCCGACATGGCGCTTTCCAGCGCCTGTCGCAACGCTTCCGCCGCGGCCTCCGCCCCGCCGCTCTCCAGCGCCCCGGCCGCCCGCTCCAGCGCTTCCCGAAGCGCCTCTCCGGCGGCGTCCGGCGCGGAAGCGGCAAGTTCCCTCAGCCGCTCCGCGAGCGCTTCCCGCTGCCCGGGGGTGAGCCGCGCGAGCAGGCTTCCCGTCTGCTCCGCCGCTTCGCGGACGGCCTGCCGGCCGCCGCGTTCGAGCGCACGCCCGAGCGCTTCGAGCCCGGGCGTCCGCTGCCATTCCTGCGCCCAGGCGCGGAGCGCCTGCCGCTTCTGGCCGAATTCCGCCGCGAGCCGCGCGATTTCCCGCTCGGCCGCTTCCCATTCGGCCCGCAGCGCTTCCGGCTCCTCGCGCAGCGCCCGCTCCCGCAGCCGATGCAGCGGTTCGGTCAGCGCCTCGCGATCCTGCTCCGCGAGACCGCCGGACGCGTCCAGTTCATCCAGCGCCCGTTCGATCCGGCCGATCTCGTCGCCAAGAGCCTCGCGGGCGGCGAGCCGCTCCTCCATCGGATTCGGGATGAGCAGCGCGGCCGCCGCCGCGATCCAGACCGCGGCAAGCCCCGCCAGATACAGACGCCGCTCCCGTCCGCGCGGCCACGGAATGCGCTCGCCCAGCCCGGCCGCGAAGCGGGCGGCCGCCGCCTCGGCGTCGGCCCGCTGCAGGCGCGCGACCGGCGTATCCAGATGCAGCATGTCGAGCGCCGTGACGACGGCGTCATCCGTTCCGGCTCCGTCCATCACGCGGGCCGCCGCCCGGTCGTCGATGCGCGGCCGCAAAGCCAGGCCGGCTCCGATGGCGACGCCGGCAAGAACCGCGACAGCCGCGACAAGCGGCGCTTCGGGAACCGGAAGAAAACGGGCGGCCGCAAGCAGCGCAAGACCCGCGCAGCTTCCGGCCAGCAGGCCGGCTCCGGCCCGCCGGACCAGGCGGATCAGGAACAGGCGCCTGCGGACCAATTTCAGCGCCTGCATCAGTTGCGGCGCATGCGATTCGCGCGGCATGCTCCTCCTCCTTCCGGTCCGGGGAATCAGCCCAAAACAGCGTTCCCCTGTATATTTAATGGCATTAAAATTTCATATCATTAACCTTAACAAGTCCGCTGACCGTTCGCGACCATTTCCGTGACCCTTCGCATTTCATCCCTCGTCCGCCGCTTTCTTCCGCTTCGGCTTCAGCACGGGCCGGATGCGCCGGATGCTGTACAGAATTGCGATCACGGCCAACACCGAATAGACGATGAAATACTCCTGCCACAGCTCGATCGGCGCGTCGGTCGAAGGACCGGACAAGCCGACGCGGAACACGCTGTCCGACAGTTCGGTCTCGAAGATGCTGACAAGCGCGACCGCGGGATTCAAGCCCATCAGCAGCCCGATCCAGCGGTAATGGTCCGACGGATTCGTCTGGTTCGCCGTCCAGCTTTCCACCAACATCCCGAGGATGAGATAGAGGAACGCCGTGCCGACGTAGAGGAACAATGTCACGCCGTACGACGTGATGACGGACAGCATTGTGCGCTTCAGCAATGTGGAGAACAGAACGCCGAACGATCCGAAGGCGAAGAGCGTGAACAGATAGAACAGGAACACCGTGACGACTTGCCACGGCGAAATGCCGCCGTACAGGAAGACGATGCTGAAAATCGGCATCGTCGCGATGACGAGCAGCGTCATGAAGCTGAGCGAAGCCGCCAGCTTGCTCAGAATGATGCTCGTCGAGCTCTGCTGCGTCACGAGCAGCAGGTTCAGCGTCTGCTTCTCCCGTTCGCCGCTGATGACGCCCGCCGTCAGCCCGGGTGTCATGAACGCGATCAGCCCGAGCTGCGCGACGCTGATGAACAGGAACATCGACCGGCTTCGTCCGGGATCGAACGCCCTGGCCCCGGGTCCGTAATCCATCTCGAAGATGGACAGGAAGCCGAAGGCCAGGATGCCGATCGCGATCAGATAGAACAGCAGCGCCCACATGGAGCGCGGCGTCCGCATGCGGAGGGTGAATTCCTTGTCGAGCACCGGATTGACGAGCGCCGCCCGCAAGCCGGACAGCATTCGTCTTGCCGCCGATTGTCCGCTCATGCCTCCACCCCGATTCCTTTCGTCATTTCGAGGAAGACGTCCTCCAGATTGGACTGGGCTTCGCCGAAGGCGATCGGCCGGAAGCCCGCCCCGACGAGCCTGACGAGCAGCTCCGCCTGCTCCTCGTCGCCGCCGCTGAACTGGAACCGGATCAGCCCGCCCTCCCGCATCAGGCGGCCGACATGCGGTTCGCCTTCCAGCAGGGCGGCCGCTTCTTCGGCGCGTCCGGCGAGCTTCAGCTCGAGGATGCGGCCCGCCCGCAGCCGGTTCTGGATCTCGGCGACGCTGCCCTGGGCGATGATCCGCCCCTGCTCGATGACGCCGATCTCGTCCACCATCTCCGCCAGCTCGGGCAGAATGTGGGAGGAGATCAGGATCGTCTTGCCCATCGCTTTCAGTTCTTTCAGAATTTCCCGCATTTCAATCCGCGCGCGCGGATCGAGGCCGGACGCCGGCTCGTCGAGGATGAGCAGATCCGGGTTGTGGACGAGGCAGCGCGCGAGGCAGAGCCGCTGCTTCATGCCGCGCGAGAGCGTGTCGACATAGGCGTCCTTCTTGTCGGACAGATTGACGAGCTCGAGCAGCTGCGGAATGATCGCTTCGCGCTCCGCCTTCGGAATGCCGCAGCTCGCGCCGTAGAAATGCAGATATTCCGTCGTCCGGAACTGATCGTAGACGCCGAAGAAGTCCGGCATGTAGCCGATTCGCCTGCGCACTTCCTTCGGATTTTCGGTCACGTCGATCCCGTCGACCCGGACGATGCCTTCATCCGGCGCAAGCAGCGTGGCCAGAATCAGCATCGTCGTCGACTTGCCGGCGCCGTTCGGTCCGATGAACCCGAACACGGTCCCCCGCCGGATCGTCAGATCGACCGACCGGAGCGCCTGAAAATGACCGAAACGCTTCCTGAGCCCGCGAATTTCGACCATCGGGCGCTCCCCGGCTCCCCCGGCAACGTTCGCCTCCAACCGCTCTTCCGTATGTCCGGCAGCCGCTGACGTCATTCGGACACGCCTCCTTCCAGCTTCAGATCGGGCAGACGATACATGATCCTGCCGGCCACCGCAAGCTGCATCCGGACCGTCCGCCGCTCCGTCACGTATGATTCCGCCGGTCCGGGCAGTTTGTACGAGACGGCGTTCATCGGCACCTCTTCCCACGCGCCGGCGGCTTCGTTCCATACGGACAGCGTTACGCCTTCCGTCGTCACCGGTTCCGATTGGATGACGGTGAGCGCGCTGTGCGGCTCATCCCGCCAGGGCAGCGGATACTCGAACCGGATCGTCCCGTCAGCCATTTCCATCCGGTGCTCGTATGGGGAATTGGCGTATTCCCTCAGGCTCGATTCGGTGACGACGGGCTGCACGATCCGCGGCACGCCGGCCAGGGCGTCGACAACCGTCATGTCGACGGGCTGCACCCAGAGCGTCACGTTGTCGGACGGCACTTCGGAGCCGTTCACCTCGAACCAGCCTTCGCCGTCGGTGCTGAAACCGATGATCATGGGCGCAACCGAGTTTCTGGATCTGACATCATTGACATACGCATCCAGAAGCCCGCGCTCGCGGACGTGCGGATCATCTCCGTGCGTGAGCGGAAAAACCTGATAGCCGGGCAATCCGAAGCCGACGCCGGGCCCGCCGCCATTGTAAGGAATCCGCACCGTCCCCGACGCCCCTCGTTTCAGATCGCCGACGGAATACGCCGTCTGGTTCATCAGCACGTGGACATGGGTCAGGTCGGCCGCGGTGTTGTTCGTGACGGTCATGTTCAGGAGTTGGCCGTCGTAAGCGTACGTCGCGTCAAATCGGCCGTATCCGGAGGAAGCGCCGAGATGAACCCACGCCTTGCGGATGGACCAGTACGGCACATTCCGCCACTCGGCCTCGGCTTCCCTGTCCGACATGCGGGCGACCTTGCTTCCCTTCAGCCCTTCGAAGCCGCTCTGGACGAGTTCGTCGTCCCGCAGCGGAACCGCGAAGCCGGCTCCGTCGAAGGAGGCGCTCACCGTGCCGCCCGACGGCACGAACACGGCCGCGGCCGCGGTCCGGTCAGCCCAGCCGTCGCCCGCAAGCTGCACGATCCGGGCGCTGTGCGCCTTCTCCGTCCGCTTGTCCCCCGATCCCGCGGCAAAAATGACGACGCTGCACGCGACGGACAGCACGGGGATGATCCACCACATCCATTCGCGGCGGTCGAGCCTTTTCAACACCAGGTACAGAACCGGAGCCGCCAGCAGCACGTAGACGATGAAGAACAGCGACAGCGAGCCGATCTTCGGCGGCTTCAGGGAAGGAAAATAGCTCAGAACCGAGTCATAATTCCAGAAATTGTACCCGTATCCGTAATAAACGTTCATCACGCCCGGCTGCAGCCCGGCGTCGCTCAGGATCCGTTCCCACAGCAGCGGCGTTCCGCTCCAGCCGGCGAACGGTTCGACGGACGGGTCGAACGCGGCGTACAGGACGCTGCCCGCGCCGTACGGCCGGACGGCCGCGACGGGCACCCCGTCCGCCAGCGTGACGGTGCCGGCTTGAAGCTCTCCGGTCGAGACCGTGATCGGCGTTCCCGGATCGAACGGCCCGCCCCCGATCGCTTCGAGGATCGGCGCCGATTCCAGAACGGCCGTCCCGCCCGGAGCGACGGGCACGAGATCGGCGAACGCGGCGGCCGTTTTCGCGTATCCGGCGCCGCCGGACACGATCAGCTTGCCCCCGCGGATGATCCAGCTCCGAATCGCGTCAATTTTCTCCTGCGGCCAGCTTCCGGTCGCCGCGTCGTTGAGCACCAGCATGTCCAGCGTTTCGAGCCGGAGCGCGTCCGCGGGCAATTCTTCCTCCTTCAGCGCGACCGTCCGGATGTCGTACCCCCGCGACGACAGCAGCGCGAGGAAATTCATCGTGTCCGGATCGCGCGCGACGACGCCGATGAGCGTCGAGTGTACGCCGGTGCCGTTCAAATAAGGCGTGCTGCCCTTCAGCTCAATCCGCCGTCCGGAACCGGCTCCGCCTTCATAGAAGCGGATTTCGTTGTTGGTCTTGCTGTAGATCATGCCGGGCACGGTCATCTCGACGACGACCGGCGTATCCCTGGGCAGCTCCGCCGGCACGGCGATCTCCTTCGGAAATCCGTCGTCGTAAGCGAGCACGACATCGCCGCGCAGATCCCGCCCCGCGCGGTTCGTGAGCGTGAGCAGAAGCCGGGTGTACTCCCCTTCTTTGTATACGGACTGAAATCCCAGTTCCCAGCGCAGTTCGATCGCTTCCTCCGCGTCAGCGGCGAAGGACCGCGGCACAGGCCACGCAAGCAGCAGCGCCAGCAGCGCGGCCAGGGCGGCCGGCAGCCGGCTCGGGTTCCATCGGCCGAGTAAAACGGACAAACGCAATCTACCCCCCGGGATCATTCTGATTTTCTCTTCGACAATTGGACGCCGCAGCGCTTCCGAAAGTTGCGTGAACAGAAGGACAGCCCCGAACGATGTCGGGGCTGTCCGCGTTGAAAGCCGGAATGTACGGGTTCGGACAATTTACACGCGCACCGCCGTGCCGCTGACGGCAACCATCAGCATGCCTTCCCGCACCACTTCGTAGTCGATGTCGATGCCGACGATCGCGTTGGCGCCCATACGCCGCGCCTGCTCGACCATCTCGCCGATCGCGATGTCGCGGGCATCCTTCAGCTTGTTCTCATAAGCTCCCGAGCGTCCGCCCACGACGTCGGTGATCGTGGCGAGAAAGTCTCGCACGATGTTCGCGCCCATGATCGCCTCGCCGGTGACGATGCCGATATAGTCGAGAATCGGTCTTCCTTCAAGCGTCGGTGTGGTCGAAAGGTACACGGACTTCAGCTCCCCGAAAGTTTTTATGCTACATATACGAAGCGGACGGCGCGGCGTTTCAGTCCGTTCATGCCATCACGAGCCAGTAAAAAAGTCCCGCCAGCACGAAACGGTACAGCGCGAACCAGGTCAGCCTGAGCCGCTTGATGAGATTGAGGAACGTCACGACGGCCAGCATCGCGACGATGAACGACGCGGCCCCGCCGACGAGAAACAGCACGAGATCGTCCTTCGTCAGCAGGTCGCGGCTGTCGTACAGATCGAGCGCGGTCGCGCCGAGCATGACCGGCACCGAGATGATGAACGTGAAATCCGCCGCCGCCTTCCGGCTTACGCCGAGAAACATGCCCCCCGAGATCGTCGAACCGGAGCGGGAGAAGCCCGGCCACAGCGCGAGGCACTGGAACAGGCCGATGCCGAGCGCCTGCGCGTACGTGATGTCGTCGGTGTTCTCGCTCGTCACCCTGCGCTTCGCGAGCTCCGCCGCGATCATCAGCACGCCGCCGGCGACGAGGCTGATCAGCACCGGTCCGGGACCGAACAGATCGTTCTTGATGAAATCCTTGAGGATCAGATAGACGATGAGCGCCGGCAGCATGGCCAGGATCATGTGGATGACGTTCAGCTTGTTCGGCACGTTCAGCTTCAGGCGGACCATGTCTTTCAGGATATCCATATAGCGGCCGAAATAGAGCACGAACACCGCCAGCACCGCGCCGAGCTGCACGACGATTTTGAACGTGTCCGCCGACCCGCCTTCATACCCGAGCAGATTGCCGGCCAGAATCATATGTCCCGTCGACGATACGGGCAGAAATTCCGTCAGGCCTTCGATGATGCCGAGAATGATGACTTTGAACAGATCTTCCAATGTTCACACACTCCTGACGTCGTGTCGATAGGTGTTCCGCGGGTTCCGGGGACGGGCGGCGGCGCAACCCGCGGCGATCAGACTGAATCCCCACAGCGCCGCGACCCAGAGGACCGTCAATGCGGGCTCCGCCAGCCGCCGGTAGCCGGCTCCGCGGAGAATGGGCGGCAAGTACGCCTTCGCGCAGGCATACAGGGACATGACGGCAAGCAGCATGACAAGCGCCGCCCATGCCGCCTTCCGGCTGCGACGCGACAGCGCCGCGATCATCCAGCCGGCGGCGATCGCCGTGAACGGCGCCACATTGGCCATGCCGAACAGCGAGAAGGGCGGATCGATCAACCATTTCGCCAGGATCGCGAGGGCCGCAACCCCGACGGCTACCATCACGAAACGCCGTTTGTCGTCGGGCGGATGCACAGGCGAAGCCGCGCCGCTGCCCGCAGCCCGCCGCCATGCCCGCCAGCGGATGAGCACGTACAGCGCGATCGCGCCGGCTCCGATGGCGGAGAAGACGAACTGCAGCGACTCGTAGAGGACGAACCGGCCGATGCCCGGCCCGTGCAGCCAGTCGAACCGGTCCGTAAAATACGCATGGCCGTGCGTCCAGGCGTCCATGAACAGATGGGTCAGAAACCCGATGAAAGCCGAGACGGCAAACGCGAGCCAATCGCCGGCTTTCGCCAGCGGCCGCATCCCGAGCCGCTCCGCCGCAAACCGATCCCATCCTCCCATGGACGGCAGGAGCAGCGGCATGGTCGGCAGCAGCAGCCGTTCCATCACCAGCGCGGCGGCCGCGCACAGCGGAAGATCGACGAGGAAGAAGCCCGGCAGCGTATGGCCGATCGTCCGATAAGGCTCCATCGCGACGAAATATTCGAAATCCGGCGCCATGCTGCCGAGCGCCAGGCCCGAGACGCGCAGCCATTGAGGCATGAGCCGCTTGAGCGGCGCCGCGAAGAACGGATGGGCGAACGTGTGCGGCATTGCGATTCGTCCTTTCCGCTTACAGCGTACCGTACCATCATAACGCGTCCGAACAATTTTTTCTAGTGACAACGGAAGCAAACGGGAGTAGAGTTGGTAGGGAACGCATTATACGCATTATTTGACATCCAGGGGAGACGCAAGAAATGCAATCGCAATTCCTGAAGGAAACCGACAAGCCGTTGATCGAGGCCAGCCGTGCCGATCATCTTCTGTTCGTCGCCGTTACCCTGTTGTACTGGACGACCTTGTTCATTTATGTCCCGATTCTGACTCCTTACCTCGAATACCGCAGCCTCAGCTTGAGCGCGATCGGGCTCGTCCTGGGCAGCTACGGGTTCGTCCAGCTCTTGTGCCGTTTCCCGCTCGGCATCTGGTCGGACCGGCTGCGCCGGCGCAAGCCGTTCATTCTGCTCGGCATGGCAAGCAGCTTCGCCAGCTGTTTGTTATATATCATGCCGAATACATGGCTGTGGACGCTTGCGGGCCGTGCGATGGCCGGCGTAAGCGCATCAACCTGGGTGGCCTTCACGGTGCTTTACGCCGGTTACTACGCCGAGGCCCATGCCGGTCGGGCGATGGGAAACATCAGCTTCCTGGTTGTGACCGGCCAGCTCGCCGCGATGGGCGTCAGCAGCTGGCTCGCGAATGTCCTCGGCTGGAACGCGCCGTTCATCGCCGGTGCGGTCGTTGCCGGCGTCGGATTGATCGCGGCCTGCTTCATCAGGGAACCGAAGGGCGGCGTCGCCCGCGAGCCGATGTCGTTCGCGGATGTCGGCGTCATCGTGCGCGAGCCGATGCTGCTCAAGGTGTCGCTTCTTTCCATCCTCGGCCACTGCGTGCAGTTCATCACGATGTTCGGCTTCACGCCGCTGAAGGCCGTGAACGATCTGGACGCCTCGAACGCCGATCTGACGTGGATCGTCTTCGCGTTCATGATTCCGTACGCCTTCGCGTCGCTGTACAGCCCCAAATGGTTCGCGCCGAAGTTCGGCATCTGGAATACGATGCTCATCGGTTATGCGCTCGCCGGCATCTGCACGGCTGCGATCGCCTGGTCGACATCGCTGCCGGCGATGATGGCGACGCAGGCGCTGAACGGATTCGCGCAGGGGCTCTATCTTCCCCTTCTGCTCGGCGCAGCCATTCAGGATGTGCCGGGACCGAAACGCGCGACCGCGATGGGCTTTTATCAGTCCGTCTATTCGGTCGGCATGTTCGGAGGGCCCTATCTTGCAGGGTACCTGAACGACAACTGGGGCATCGACAGCGGCTTCTGGTGCGGCGCCGCATTCGCCTGGCTTGCGGCGATCCTGTGCCTGATCTGGAGAAGACGCGACGCTTAACCGCCGCTCCGTTCCCGCGGCGGCGCTGCGCTTGAGCGATCAGCGTTCCCGTTGCCGCCGCCAGGATCTGCGCTTGCGGTGCAAAGATCCCTCCAATCCTCTATTGCCCCGGCAGGCGGAACAGCGCGGCGAGCAGGACGACGTGCGCCATCGTCATGAGCGGCATCCCGATCGAAAACATCCGATGCCGCGTCTTGTGGCGGAACAGCCGCATGCCGATCCACCCGCCCGCCGCGCCGCCGATGAACGCCGCAAGAAGCAGCCGCCGTTCGGATATCCGGCGGCGGCCCAGCCGGGCGCGGCGTTTGTCCGCGCCCATCATCCCCAGTGTGACCACGCTCATTCCCGCGATGTACGCGAGCAACCCATTCGCTGCCGCGTTCATGCGAACTGCTCCAGCCGGTACGTGTCGGCCGGCACTTCCTCGATGAACCGGCACGGCCGCCCGACCGCGAACACCTGCAGCGCGTGCATCGCCCGCGTGCAGGCCGTATAGAACAGCCGCCGCTCGCTCTCCCGCGCGTACACCTCTTCGGACGCGTTGTAGATCAGCACCGCGTCGAACTCGACGCCCTTCGCGAGATAGGCGGGAATGACGCAGACGCCTTTTTCGAACTGCGGCGTGTCCTTTCTCACCAGGCGAACCGGGAGCAAAGCCGACAATGCCTTGTGCGCTTCTTCGCTCTCCTCGGCGGTGCGGCAGATGACGGCCGCCGATTCGTACCCCTCCCGCATGAACCGCTCCAGCGATTCCGCGATGCGCCGATGGAGCTCGTCCTTGTCCCGCGCGATCAGCACGGCCGGCTTCTCGCCGCTCCGGTTGAACGGCTCGATCTCGCCGCCGCCCTCGATCATGGCGCGGGTGAACTCGACGATCTCCCGCGTCGAGCGGTAGCTGCGGGTGAGCCGGATCCATTCCGTCTCTTCCGGACCGTACAGGTTCGTGAGCGGATCCCCTTCTTCCAGCACCGAATCCTGCGCGTGGATCGACTGGTTCAGGTCGCCGAGCGCCGTCATGCGCGCGCGCGGGAACAGCCACTTCAGGAACTCGAGCTGGAACGGCGTGTAGTCCTGCACTTCGTCGATCAGCACGTGGCGGACGTTCGTGTTGACGCGGAATCCCTTCAGCCTCTCGTTCAGATAGAGATAGGGCGTCGCGTCCTCATAGAACAGCCGCCCTTCGTCGATGGCGCGGACCGTGAGGCTCGCGATTGCCGGCCATTCCTCCGGCAGCTTCGCCTCCCCTTCCGCGAGCGAAGCCGCCAGATGCGGATCGGCGTGAAGCCGGCGGTAAAGCCCCTTCGCGTCGACGAAACGGAGCACGCGCACGCGGTCGCGGACGGGCTTCAGCGCGGCGCGCACGATCACCTCCGCAAGCAGATCCTTCTCCGCTTCGGCATCGTCGAACGTCGCGCGCGTGATGTGCCTCCGCTTCGCCCGCAGCTTCGCGTAGGCGCGCTGATAGTCCGTCCGGTTCATGTATTGCATTTCGTCCTCGACCCAGGCTTCGGACTTCTGCGCCTGTTCGAACGCCTTCACCTGCTCGAGCAGCCAGTCCCGGAGCAGCTCGATCCGGTTGGCGAGCCGGATGCCGCGGTCGTAACCGTAAAATTTCTCCGCGATCGCCTCGGCGGACACGATCGTGACGCCCCTGAATTTCACGGGACGGAACATCATGCCGGACTCTTCCAGACTGCGGATGTACGCCTGGATCAGCTTGAGATAACCGGATGAAGACTTGAATCGGATGGCGGCCATCCGCGTGCCGTAGCCGGCCTCGCCCTCGCGCGTCAGTACGTATTCGAGCTGGTCGTACGCGTCCTCGACACGGAATTGCCTGCCGAGCCGAAGTTCGAGGTATTCCTGGAACGTCGTCTGGATCATGTTCGTCTCGCCGAGCTCCGGCAGCACGGACGAGACGTAGCTGTTGAACATCGGGTTCGGCGAGAACAGCACCATCTGGTCGGAGGTGAGCATGCCGCGGTAACGGTACAGCAGGTACGCGACCCGCTGCAGCGCCGCGGACGTCTTGCCGCTCCCGGCCGCGCCCTGGACGATCAGCATGCGGCTCCGGTCGTTGCGGATGATCCGGTTCTGCTCGCGCTGGATCGTCGCCACGATGCTTCGCATCGCCGCGTCCGACGTGCGGCTCAGCACCTGCTGCAGCAATTCGTCGCCGATCGTCACGCCGGTGTCGAACAGGCAGCGGATCTCGCCGCCGCGGATGACGAACTGCCGCTTCAGCTCCAGCTCGCCGGAGACGGTGCCGCTCGGCGTCTCATATTCGGCCGGACCGGGCGGATAGTCGTAGTACAGGCTGGATACGGGCGCGCGCCAGTCGTAGACGAGAAACTCGTCGCTGTCCTCCTCCCGGTAGGAAGCGATGCCCAGATAGATGGTTTCGGCCTTGTCTTCACCCTTCTCGCGGAAATCGATGCGGCCGAAGTACGGCGAATCGGCGAGCTTTCTCAGCCGGTCCAGGTATTGGGCGGAGTGCCGCTCGGTGCGTTCGCGCTCCGCCAGCAGATCCGCCTGCTGCTTCATGCTGAAGTACGTTTCCTGAATGTCGTCGAACGTGCTGAAGTTGACCGTGACCTCGTCCCAGAAATGTTTGCGGATTTCGAACGCTTCGGACCGGACGGCGCCGATCTCCTTCTCCAGCCGGTCGATGGTCCTTCCGATGCTTCCGGTGACGCGGTCGACGCGGGCCTGCTCTTCCCTCCACCGCGGATCCGCTTTGTCCATCCCGATCCGACACCCCTCTCTCGAAAATGCGTCAACGTCTGTCGGCGTTTCAATCAAAAACCGTTGACATTCCACACATTTTCAGTTATAATTACAATAACTCTATATGTGCTTATTTCTGGAACATGAGTTCCATTTTTTTATTCTAGCAAAGGATTCCGCAACATTCAACCTCCCGTCCGCCCGCGGACGGGAGGTTTGTCGTTCAGCCGTCCGGACGCATGGCGGATCGGACCGGACGGACAGCACTCCGACCGGCCGGGGCCGGTCCGTCAATCCGCCAGGTCAAACCCCTGCTCGGCGAGAAAACAGCCAATTCGGCGGGGCGTCCGCCCGAGCCGCTCCCGCATCTGCTCCGACCAGCCGGCGGACAGGC
>NICF_comb_assmDRAFT_10001821_pt1 | contig 16631 bp, 15 predicted proteins | sample NewIslPassag4_SG_FD_11279 | JGI IMG/M metagenome (IMG submission 11279) | reverse complement strand
GGGGCGGGAGCGACGGGAGCCCTGGGGGCTCTGGTCCTGCAATGGTGGGCCAACGGAGTCGCCTATCCTCTCATCATCAGCGGAAAACCATATTTCAGTCTACCGGCTAACGTTCCTATCATCTTCGAACTGACAGTGCTGTTTGCCGCCCTCACCGCCTTTTTCGGGGCGATTCTGCTCAACGGACTGCCACGACTTCTTTATCCGGCAAGCACGGCGGCCTCGTTTGCCCGCGTCACCACAGACGCCTTTCTGGTTTCCATCGAGGCCAAAGATCCTCAGTTCCATCCTGAGCGAACGGCCGAATGGCTGCGAACTCTCGGCGCGGAAAGCGTGGAACTGTGCCCCGCCCCGGAAGGCGACGATGCCATTCCGGCGGTCATCAAACGGGGATTGCTGGTGCTGGCGGTTCTCGCCTTGTTGCCGCCCCTGTTTATTGCTTTGGCGCGGCAGCACACTACGGAAACTCCGCAGGAAAAGCCCCGTATTCACATCATCAAAGACATGGACTTTCAGCCCAAATATGAGACGCAGGCCGTCAGTCCGCTGTTTGCCGACCGTCGGGCCATGCGACCGCGAGTGCCGGGCACTGTTCCCTTTGATCCCCACTGGCAACCTCCGCCCGAGGGATTTCTGACGGGAAAAATCGGCAACGAATATCTCACCGAATTCCCGATTCCGGTCAACGAGGACGTCATGCGGCGGGGCCGCGAACGCTACGACATTTACTGCGCGACGTGCCACGGCTGGACAGGCGAAGCGGGTCAGTACGACGGTATGACCTCCCGCCGGGCCCGAGCCCGCGGTGAAACAACGTGGGTTCCGCCGGCCAGTCTCACCGGTCAGGCCGTTCGCGAGCAACCTGTGGGCAAGATCTTTGAAACGATCACCCAGGGGATGGTCCGCGAAGGCGTTTACAGCATGCCCCCCTACGCGGTCCAGATTCCGCCGGAAGACCGCTGGGCCATCGTGCTCTATGTCCGCGCACTCCAGCGGGCACGGGCCCCCTACCCGGAAGATTTTCAGGATTCCGCCCCTTCGGCCAGTGCATCCGCGGCTAATCCGGCGGGCGTGAATGACGGCCAGATGAAGAGCAACCTCGCTGGAGAGATGCGGCGTTAAAACCCAGACTATCGACCGCATAATACGGGATACGTTTGACCTTTGACTGAATCGCACATGGGATCGGTAATGCAGGCGACGGAATTGACGGATACCAATTCGGCGGTTCAATCTGCGATGAACCCCTCAACCGCGGGAGCATCTCGCGCACCGCAGATCTGCACGATTGGGGGAGTCATCGCGATTATTCTCGGCTTCCTGCTTTCCGGAGTATCTCCGGCCGGATGGTTGCAGGATTACCTTGTGCATTACACATTCCTCATCAGCATCACACTCGGGGCATTGTTCTTTGTATTCCTTCAGCATCTGACCCGGGCCGGCTGGAGTGTGACAGTCCGTCGAACCGCGGAGCTGATGGCCGGCGCCACTCCGACCCTCGTCGCTATCGCCTTTTTACCCATCGCCATCACTTTGTTTATCAAGGGACTGAATCTCTATCCCTGGGCGACGGGTGACTTCTTTCTGCACCATCCCGAATTACGGCACAAGACAGTCTATTTGAATATTCCGTTTTTCATATTGCGGGCTGCCTTTTGCCTGGCAGTATGGTGGTGGCTGGGGCGCTTTTACCTGACGCGGTCTGTGGCGCAGGATGCGGATGGGGACCCGCGATGGACACGCATTATGGAAAAATGGAGTCCCGCGGCCGCCCTCCTCTTCACAGTCACCGTTACCCTCGCCTCGTTCGACTGGGTCATGTCGCTCGCCCCCGCATGGTACAGCACGATTTTTCCGGTGTATATCTTTTCCGGGTGCGTAGTGGCGGGACTGGCGGGACTGATCCTGATTCTTTTACTTGCCCAGGGCTTGGGGCTTTTATCGCACCGAGTTGTCACCGTCGAACACTATCACGATCTTGGAAAACTTCTTTTTGGATTTGTCATCTTTTGGGGATACATCGCCTTTTCACAATACATGCTCATTTGGTACGGCAATATTCCCGAGGAATCTCAGTTCTATCTACCCCGACAGCACGGAATCTGGCTGTTTGTATCCCTGGGCCTTATCTTCGGGCACTTGCTCGTTCCCCTTGTGGGAATGATGCCCCGGGCGATCAAGCGCAATGCCTGGACGCTGGGTTTTTTTGCCGCATGGTTGCTGGTCTTTCACTGGCTGGACCTCTACTGGCTGATCAAACCGAACTGGCANGCAACCGTCACGCCTTTATCACTGGTCGGCGGAATCCTCGGNGGAGNTGGTGTGTTCGGAATCATCACCGCAATCGTTCTGAAAGGCCTCACACGCTATGCACCGATCCCCGTGCGTGATCCACGCCTGGACGAGGCAATCCACCATGAGGTGGTGTGACATGGTGAGGGATGACATCGGTGATGGCAGAATTGCGTAACTGACAAATGGTGGTCCGTGATGAGTAGCCAAACTGTCCACGACGCAGAATTAGAAACCCAGGTACAAGGCGAAAAAGACGTCAATGCGACCGTTATCGGCCTGATTGGGTTTGTGGGGGCGCTTATTGTCTTCGCAATCATTATCCTGCTTCAGGTTATTTATTATGCCTGGGTCAGCCGGATTGAAGCTCGGGATCGGCAGGTGCTTCCTGAAGAAATCGTGACGGTTAAAACGGAGCAGCAACTGCGTTTGGCTGCAGCGGCGTCCCAGGCCGGAAAAGAGGCGGGTGTCCTGCCCATCGACCAGGCCATGCGTCTGGTCCTCCGTGACCTGCGCGCGGGGCGACCGGCCGCTGAGATTGGGGGGAGGATGCAGCCGACCACTTCAGCGGCTCAAACCGGAGAAAAGACCGGTCAGCCGGCGCCAGAGGCCAAATCACCACCAAAAAATCCGACTACGGAGATAAAAAATTGAAGGTCCCCGACAATTGTTGGAGCGGCTCGGTTGCAGGGCATACAATTTTGAAAGACCGAAGCAGCCATCCAACGTCCAACCCGGAGTATTCCGTCAGCGCGGTTGGCCGATAAACCGCGCAGCAAACGGGAGGAACTCAAGATGTCACGAGACCGTCTCTTGACAATATTACTGGCGTGCGGGCTGATCCTGCTGGGGGAAAGCGCAAAGGCGCAATTGTCCCAGACTGCGCCCGACGAACTGGAAGGTGTGGGAGTCGATGAGAAACTCGGAAACACGCTTCCACTGGATCTGGAGTTCACAACCTCCGAGGGCCGACCGGTGCGTTTGAAGGATCTCTTCGACGGGAAAACGCCGGTGTTGCTGACTCTCAATTATTCCAACTGCCCCAAGCTCTGCCATCTTCAACTCAATGGCCTTTTCGAAGGGCTGGAATCCCTTGATTGGACTCTCGGCGGCAAATTCCGGATGATCACGGTGAGTATCAATCCCGAAGAGACAACGAACCGGGCAGCCGCGACCAAGCGGCACTATCTGTCCGCCTATCAGCGTCCGGAAGCGGACCGCGGTTGGTTCTTTTTAACCGGCAAAGAGGCGAATATCAAGCGTCTGGCGAACAGCGTGGGCTTTTATTATCGCTATGATTCGGCAACAAAACAATTCATTCATCCGGCAGTCACTATTGTCTGTACGCCCGAAGGCAAAATCTCGCGTTACCTTTACGGCGTGGAATATCCCGCCCAAAATATTCGCCTGGCGCTTCTGGAAGCGAGCGAAGGGAAAATCGGGACGACCACCGATCGCATCATCCTGTTCTGTTTTCATTACGACCCCACGCGGGGGACCTACACCCTGGCAGCCTATCGGCTGATGCAGGTCGGCGGCGCCCTGACGGTGTGTGTGCTGGGAGCAGTCCTAGCGGTGTGGTGGTGGCGGGAAAGAACCCATCGGCATGCAGACGATAGCCGCCCTAAAACCCACGGAGAAGATGCCGCATCATCGCCTGACCAGCCATCAGGCGAACAATAGAACTTGGCAGCGAACTCATGTTCCGAGTGTTTTATTCGCGTATTCTGATTAGATAACACGAGTATGGATCCGTTATACATCACCAACCCTTTGACAGGTGCCCTAATGATGGGTGCTTTACCGCTGGCTCAAAGCGGGAGTTTCTGGCTGCCGCCGTCCGGGTCCACCACGGCATCGGCTGTGGACTGGTTGTTTTATTTTCTGTTCTACGTGGCCGCATTTTTCTTTCTGTTAATCGTCACTTTGATGACGATTTTCGTCCTCAAGTATCGCGTGCGCCCTGGTCGGGATGCGCCCGAACCCTCTCCCAGCCATAATACCTGGCTGGAGTTGACCTGGTCGGTTATTCCCACCATGATCATCATCTTCATATTCGCGGTCGGGTTCGCCGGCTACATGGACATGCGGACTCCTCCGCCGAATGCCTATGAAATTCGAGTGACTGGCCAGAAGTGGAAGTGGTTTTTCACCTATCCCACGGGGTACGTCGATGAGAATCTTCACGTGCCTGTGGATCGCCCGGTGCGCCTTGTGATGACCAGCCGTGACGTCATTCACAGTCTGTTCATCCCGGCGTTTCGACTCAAAATGGACGTGGTGCCGGGACGATACACATCCACCTGGTTTCAAGCAATCCAGCCGGGCGAGTATGACCTGTTATGTGCCGAGTATTGTGGAGACAATCACTCCTCGATGCTTGCCAAGGTCATCGTGCATCGCCCTGGCGAGTTCGAAAAATGGTTGGAAGAGGCGTCCAACTTCATGAAAAATCTTTCACCTGTCGAAGCCGGTCGAATACTTTATCAGCGTCAGGGGTGTGCCCAATGCCATTCGATCGACGGCTCCGTGAAGGTGGGTCCCAGTTTTCTCGGACTTTTCGGAAGCGAAGTCAAACTGGCGGATGGTTCCACGGTCACGGCGGACGAGAACTATCTGCGCGAGTCGATCCTGGTACCCGATGCCAAAATCGCAGCGGGATTTCGACCGCAGATGCCCCCGTATCAGGGGCTTCTTGATGAAGATAAAATTGCCGCTCTTATTGAGTTTATTAAGTCACTTAAATCCGATCAGTCGGCTGGAGGACATAACTGATGGTCACTGAAGTTGCGGAACCCAGGCCGGTGGCCCGCGCCACACCTCCGGACTATCTTCACGACGGGCGTGGAATCTGGTCGTGGCTTTTCACCCTCGATCACAAGAGGATCGGGGTCATGTATCTTGTGGGCATTTTGACCTCGTTGCTCTTGGGTGGGATTTTCGCGCTGCTGATTCGTACTCACCTGGCAATCCCGGCGCTGGTCCATCATCCCGGGCAGACGACGTCATCCGGCAACAGTGTTGCCGTGGTGGGGGGCCCCAGCCAGCCGGCTCCGGCCGGCACCTCCACCGCGCAGGATGCCGCGGCCCAACTGACCGCCGAATCAGAAGCAGCGACCGCGGCGAGCACCGTGCAGCCGACACCTCCGCGCTATCTGCTGACACCGAAGGAATATAATCGTGTATTTACCCTTCATGGGGCGATTATGATATTCCTGGTCATCATCCCCGGTATCCCTGCGGCACTGGGGAACTTCGTGCTGCCACTGATGCTGGGAGCCAAGGACGTCGCGTTTCCCCGCCTCAACCTGATGAGTTTCCACCTCTGGCTGATCGGGCTGGTGTTTTTCCTCGTTGTCCTGTTCACCGGGGGGCTGGATACGGGATGGACGTTTTACACCCCCTACAGTACGACCACCGACACCCGCGTGACAACGGCAGTCGTGGGTGCGTTTATTCTGGGGTTCAGCTCCATCTTTACAGGGATCAACTTTATTGCGACTATTCATTTCCTTCGTCCGCGAGGCATGAGCTGGTTCCGGATGCCGCTCTTTGTCTGGTCTCTCTATGCCACGGCGATTATTCAGGTCCTGGCCACGCCGGTGCTGGGCATTACGCTTTTGCTCATCGCTCTGGAGAAGAATCTCGGCCTGGGCATTTTTGACCCCAAACTCGGCGGCGACCCCGTGCTCTTCCAGCACTTTTTCTGGTTTTACTCGCACCCCGCCGTTTACATCATGATTCTTCCCGGCATGGGTATTATCAGTGAACTGGTTTCTACCTTTAGCCGCAAACACATTTTCGGATATCGCTTCATTGCTTTCTCCAGCGTGGCCATCGCGATCCTCGGTTTTCTCGTCTGGGGACATCACATGTTCACGAGCGGCCAGTCACGGCTGGCCAGTATGATCTTCAGCGCGCTTACCTTCAGCGTGTCTATTCCTTCGGCGATTAAAGTCTTCAACTGGCTGGCGACCATGTACAAAGGGCGTATTTCGCTGCAAACGCCCATGTGCTATGCCCTTGCGTTCATCCTCCTTTTCGGAATCGGAGGGCTCACCGGATTGTTCCTCGGTGCTCTGGCTACCGATGTTCATCTTCACGACACCTACTTCGTGGTGGCGCACTTTCACTATGTGATGTTTGGCGGAACGCTCGTCGCCTTCCTGGGCGGCCTCCACTACTGGTGGCCGAAAATGACGGGCAAAATGTACAACGATACGCTCGGCCGTTTGGGAGCGCTTTTAATATTCCTCGGTCTCAATCTGACATTCTTCCCCCAATTCGTGTTGGGTAGCCGGGGGATGCCGCGTCGCTACTTCGACTACTCCAGCCTGCTCGATCGCCATCCCGAATTTGCAGGCCTCAATCTCATGTCCACCGCAGGGGCCTATCTGACGGCCATTGGGCTGATCGTGGCGGCCATCTGTCTGCTGGGTTCTTTATGGTGGGGTAAGAAGGCACCGCCCAATCCCTGGGGTTCTGCATCCCTGGAGTGGCGATGCCCCTCGCCACCCCCCAAAGAGAACTTCCTCACTCCTCCCGTCATAACGCCAGCTTTCGACCCGTACGACCTCGATCAGGTCGTTTACGATCCGGAAACACAGGGCTATCTGGTGCGGCAGGCCGCGGTCACATAAGCCAAAAGAGGACTCGCGTTTAAAATAGTAGTGTTAGGCTTGCGACTATTGAGCAATTACATTCTTTTGACCATTCGTTTTCCATTTTGCGGCGATGACAATGGCAACACACTCCGTGGATGTACCGCAACAACATCAGCAAGCAGAGGAACACGATCACCATGCGGGTGACCATCCCCCGTACCTGGCCCATCATTTCGACTCCATGCCCCAGCAGTTTGCGGCCGGCAAACTGGGGATGTGGATCTTTCTGGTGACGGAAATCCTCTTTTTTGGCGGACTCTTTTGCGCCTATGCCGTCTATCGCGCGAATCATCCGGAAGTTTTTGTTTACGCCCATCACTTTCTGGATAAAAACCTCGGCGCGCTGAACACGGTAATCCTCATTTTCAGCAGTTTCACGATGGCATGGGCGGTGCGCGCCGCACAACTGGGACAGCAACAGACATTACGGCTGTGCCTGATCATAACGCTCCTCTGCGCCGGCGCGTTCCTCGGTGTTAAATATGTGGAATATCGCCAGAAATGGGAGCATGGTCTCCTCTGGGCAGGCTGGTATCATCCCCACGTCAGCAATGCAGAGCACCACGGGGATGCTGCTCCGAAACCCTCACCCCCGGCAACCGCGCCCACTGCTGGACAAGCCACAACATCAGAACAAACACCTGAGCCCACCACGGCGGCAACGGCGGGTGAACACTCCGAATACCCCGGTGAACCCCGTCTGGCCGGTGTCTTCTTCAGCATCTATTTCTGCATGACGGGTCTTCACGCCCTCCACGTCATCGGAGGGATGATCGCCATCACCTGGCTTCTTGTTCGGGCATTTCAAGGAGTGTTCGGGCCGGAATACTACGGGCCGGTGGACTACGTCGGCCTTTACTGGCACCTTGTGGACATGATTTGGATTTATCTGTTTCCGCTGCTGTATTTGATTCATTGAGATCCCAGCGAGACTTCCGATCAGCGAAACAACTTCGGAATTGAGAGGCTTTGCAAAAGGAATGACTATGGCGTCGCAGCAGGCAGACCAGGCACATCATGCGGGAGGGCATGTGGTACCAGGATACGTCCTGGTGGCCGTGTTCATTGCGCTTCTTGTACTTACGGCACTCACCGTAGCGGCGACCTGGATCGACCTGGGATCGGGAAACCTCTTTGTGGCGATTGGAATAGCCACGGTGAAAGCCGCTCTGGTCGCCCTGTTTTTCATGCATTTGCGGTACGATCACCCGTTCTACGGGCTTGTATTTACCGTGGCTCTGCTGTTCCTGGCACTTTTCCTGGGCTTGACGCTGGTTGATGTCCGGCAAACATTTCCCGAGGTGCAGGCCGTTCTCCAAAACCCCGTGTGATCTTCACAGACGGTGCGCCGTCTGAGGAAGCGTTTGGGCGTTCCGTCGGCGCGACGCACTTCATCTTTCATCATCCGTGATCACTTTCCGAAATATGGGGATGCAGGATCACCGCGTCTTCCCGTCGGCGAGTCAACAATCGGTTGCCAATTTTCTAGATTTTTTAAAACGACCGCGGTTATAATGAATGCGCGGTGGAAGGTACCGGGGCGACAAATGACCGGTATCGCAGGGCTTGTCTTTTCGGGACTTGTCAGACAAAACGGGAGGGTGCCATGGTGGACATTCGAGAACCCCGGATTCGGGCGGCGGCTGAGCGGGAAATGGCCAAATGGTCGGCAGCCCAGCAGATTGCGGAACGGGTGATTCGCTTCGATCAAGCGCACGCGGGTCAAAGAAAAATCGGGCCGTTCATCACCATTTCTCGTCAGGCCGGTTGCGGGGCAGAGGAAATCGCCCAGCGAGTGGGTGAAAAACTTCAGTGGGATGTCATTGACAAAAACGTGCTTGACACGATTGCCCAAAGGTTCTGCCTGGAACGCAGCCAGTTGGAATCGATCGACGAATCGCCGGGGAACTGGGTGCGCGACACGCTGGGACAGTGGCTGGATCCCCATGTTATCTCCAGCGACAAGTTCCTCGCCTGCCTTCAACGCGTGGTTTGGGCCGCCGCCCGAAAGGGACAGGTGATCTTTGTGGGCAGGGGAATCTGCTTCCTCTTGCCGGACAAGGCCGGACTGGCCGTGCGGATTGTGGCCTCTGAAAAATATCGCGTGGCGAGAATTCAAAAGGAGAAGGGACTCAGCGAAGCCGAAGCCCGCCGTTTCATCCAGGAACTCGAAGCGGCTCGGCGACAATTCGTTCAGCAGTTCTTCCATAAGGATGTCAGCGATCCTCAATGGTACGACCTCGTTCTCAATGTGGAGCGCTGGGGCGTGGAGACAACGGCGGATCTAATCGTGGCAGCCTGGAAGGCTCGCGAGGCCTCACTTTTGGCCCAACAGCAGACCTAGCCGGGAGATGCGTCACGAAAGAACGCGGTAGGGAAAGTCGTCATGGGCACGCGGCAAACGACAATCGCGGAGCTGGTGTCTGCCTCTTGCAAGTTGGAAAAATCCCGGTAAGATAGGGTCGAACTGGTCGGGGGCCCCGTGAATCGTGACAGGGTATTGAGAGGAAGGTTTTCGGCGGGTTTCCTTCATCCAGGAGTCTGAAGAAGCGAGCAGCGGCAATGACTCAACCCGATAACGTACAATTGGGGGAATTTCGTCACATCGACGTTTATGAAGTGGACGATGTGACGGTTGTTCATTTCAAGGAAAGCCGAATCACCGACGACCTGGGGATTCAGGAACTGGGGCAGGAGCTGTTCTCGCTGGTCGATCAGGGGAACCGGACGAAGCTGCTTCTCAATTTCGCCAATGTGCAGTTTCTTTCCAGTGGCGCTCTGGGAAAATTGCGAGCTTTAGAGAATCGGGTGTCCAAACGGGGTGGCGTTGTGAAGCTCTGCTCGATCAATCCGAATATTTACGAAGTTTTCAAGATTACCCGATTTGACACAATCTTCCAGATTTTTAAGACGGAAGCTGACGCCCTGGCCAGTTTTTGAGGTCTCTTTTGTCGGGTAGTCGGCTCGTCGGTCTTGTCTTGTGGTTCGATCGAAAATTGATCTTGGCCGACTTCTGAAAAATTGCTAAAAAAGCAATTGATCACGGACAAGGACGTCCCCTTACATGGTTTTCTCGTCAGGATGACAGTGGATCGTCCGGCGGCAGGGCAAGCCGGATATTCCGTTTTGCAGTCTGAGCGCGGTGAGAGTTCTGGAAGGGCAGGCAGGCTGTTGCGGCGCGTCGGCAGGCGGTAAGGTTGGAAACGGCGATTTGCCGTAAGAATCGTTTCCCCTGAGTCCCCAGAAGATAAGCCGACGGCGAGTGCCAGGCCGTGTTGCGTCTGTTGTCCGCGCGAACATTCAGACTGTTTTGAAATTGTTTTCCAGAACCGAACGCCCGAAAGCCCCGTAATGACACCACGAAACTTTGACAACCACCACCCCAGGCTTGTCACAGCAAACGGGGTGAAGCCGTCCAGTACGATGTGACATCGTTCTGTGGACGCCAAACCAAGGAAAGGAGGACGTCATGTTAGTGCTGACCCGCCGAGAAAACGAACGGATTGTACTTCCCACCGTGCACACGTCTATTCGGGTGGTGCGGATTTCGGGATCCACCGTGAGGTTGGGAATTGATGCGCCGCCGGAGGTGCCTGTGCTCCGCGAAGAATTGCTGGAGACGTTCCAGCAAGAGATGAGCGCCACCCCGCAGACTTCCGCTCAGGCTCCCCCTTTGCGAACCGCCGGATCTCAACGTGGTGATTCCTCAACCAGTGAGTCCCAGCTCAAGGCACGGGATGCGTACGAGAAAATCCTGGATTGCGTGGTCGTGGCCCTGGAGTATGCAGACGCCCAATTGACCCAGGGCAACGTTGAACTGGCCCGTCAAACGATTCAGAAGGCTCTGTTCCACCTTCATGAAACTCGGCAAGCGGTGGCCGCTGGAAAGGTGGATTGTTCCGTGCAGAGCACTCCCGCACAGCAGGAGCGGCTGGCGCTGGTTGTTCAGAACGTCAAGAAAAGCCGGCGTCCCATCGCGGCTGTGCTGGAACGCGCGGGATTCAAAGTGAAAATTGTACCCAATGGGTGCCAGGCCCTGGATTATCTAGCGAAGCATGCGCGTCCCGATCTGATCATCTTCGACTTTGATCAGCCTCTCCCCACCCGAAAAACACCGTGTGACACCGCACGCACGCTGCGTGAGATCCGGGATAATCCAGAATTGCGGGGTGTCAAAGTGATCGCCCTCGGATCGCGAAGTCCCGCTGAATTGCAGGTGACCATCGGTCCGCACGGTGTGGACCAGTGGATCCAGACGGATCACCAGGCGGAAACACTCATCCGCGAGCTGAAATTGTTGTGAAGGAGGCGTCAAGAAGCGGGATCACTCGTGCATCAGCGTTTTGACTTTACCGTGGACACGACGTGGATAACCCGGGATGGCACCCGGCTGACAGGACGCCTCTGGGAACCAGCCGAGTCTCCGCCCCGCGCCCGCATTTTCGGATTGCACGGGATCCTTGAGCACTGCGGTAGGTATGAGTGGTTCGCCCGCCAGTTGACGGGCCACGGGTACAGTTTGGAAATGATTGATCTGCGGGGCCACGGACGGTCGGGAGGTCCAAGGGTCAGCGTCCGCGATTTCGATCAGTATTTCGAAGACCTGGACGACGTCAGTGAGCAACTCCGCGAGGCCGGCCGGGTGCCGGACTTTCTTTTCGGACACAGCATGGGGGCCGGACTGATCATCCTGTGGTGTGCCACCCGGCGCCCTTGTGTCAGCGGCGTCATTCTCAGTGCCCCACCTGTTGTCATTGCTGTTCGAATACCGCGGTGGTTAGTCGGGCTGGGACGATTTTTGGTGAAGGCTTTTCCAAACATTCGCCTCGTTCAATTGAAAACGGCGAGGCGGTTCGGTCAGCATGCGGTATCGCGGGATCCAGCGATTCTCAAAGCCCTTCGCGAAGACCCTCTCGTTTATCGGGGGCGTTTCCCGCTTCGGACCGGCCTGGAACTCATCGCTCTCCAGGAAAAACTGCAGCAGGCCGCGGCCGAGTTCGAAACGCCTTTCCTCCTGTTGCAAGGCACGGGCGACAAACTCTCTTCCGCAAAAGGTGCTCAACTCTTTTACGAACGCGCAGCCGCCACCGACAAGACATTGCGGCTGTATGAGGGGCTTTATCACGAAGTCCTCAGTGAACCGGAGAAAGATCAGGTGATCATGGACGTGCTCCGGTGGTTGGAGACGCACTCGATCGAACGGCCGCCGGAGCGCAACCAGTCGCCCTGACAGCCGCGGCGACCGCCGTCACTGTCCATAATCAGGCGGATGAACCGCGTCGCTCTGCCGGGAACTTCCAAGGAGTTGCCTTTCAAGTGCTCTCCTTCTGCCGGCAATACGGCCTGCTCGCTTCGTCGTGCACGAGAGTCATGTCCCCCTGTCAGAGTGCCCCGGAGAAACGCGCTCGCTAAGGTCCGTCATGAAAATTGAAATATCCGTCTCACTGGCAACGTCAGGCCCGAAGAGCGCCCCGGCCTGGCTGGTTTCTGTCAGATCTCGGCACACTACCTCACTACCTCACAGCACAAACAGGCATCTCTGCCATCCCGGATGACGCGAGAAACGTCGTTCTCTGGATCTTGCGTGGCAATTCGCGGGGACATCGCCACAGCGGGTCGAAAAGTCGGAACTTTCGGAGACCCCTCAAAGCCGTGGGGACCGGACAAACACGCAGCAGCGACATGCATCAGTAGCGCACCACCAACTGGCAGGGGTGGAATAAGAGGATCTCGGATCGCATCATTAGCTTTGAATGGGGAGTGCGAGTGTTGGTGGCGGAACCAGGGGACATCTTGCGAAAGCCCAACCGGCTGGAAAGAATAGCAGGACGATAACCACCGACACGCTCACAACGTCATCTCCCGCTTTCTCCGAGTTGCGGGTTTGTCCGAAAAGCTATCTCACCCTGAAATGGTTTGTGGGTCCTGTCAAAACGTCGGCATAGGAGCCGACGCTCCCATGTGGTCCGTACGTGGTTTTCAAGTGGAGGTTGTTGCGATGAAACGTATTGTCGCTTTGTTCGTCGCTCTGGGATTGTTGGTGGCTGTCGTGGGTTGTCCAAAACCCGCCACCGAAACGCAAAAAGGCCAGACGCCTGCTGCCACGACAACACAGAAGGCCGCTCCGAGCGAGGCTCAACCCGCCGGTGAACAACAGCCCGCTGAGCCGCAGGCAGGTACTGAACAGAAGGGGCCTGAGCTCCCGGCTCCTACGGCCCCCGGCGAAGTGACGATGCCGCCTGCCCCTGAGCAGCCGGCCGCCCAACCGGCTGAACAGCAGCCGGCCGAACAGCCTGCCGCTCAACCGGCCGAACAAAAACCAGCCGAGCAGCCTGCGGCCCAACCCGCTGAGCAGAAACCAGCCGAACAACCGGCAGCTCAGCCTGCTGAACAGAAGCCCGCGGAGCAACCCGCCCCCGCAGAACAAAAACCGGCGGAACAGCCTGCTCCAGCCGAGCAGAAGCCGGCTGAACAGCCCGCCCAGCAGTGAGGCAGGGTTTGGCCCCTTTAACAACCATTCCCTTTTGATCCGACAGGTTTTCCTGTCCAGAGTTCATGGGAAACTCAGCGCGAGCTCCTTATGGGGCTCGCGTTCTTTTTTGGTTTGCGTTGCAGCTTGAGAAAAAGTCGCCGGTTCTCGCGATGAAGGCGCCAAATTGGCGGCCCACGGAACTCGGCCGATAGTTTCCGCGATATAATGGCATCATGAGGTGTGATAAAAGGTGGAAAGCCAAGTAACCCAAGTTTACTGATAGAGATTCCCTGTTCATGCCAACACTTCGGACCATTACACTCGGATGCAAGGTCAACCAGTACGAGACGGAATACCTCCGGCAGGGTTTCCTGCACCTCGGATATCGAGATGCGGGGCAGGATGACCCTGTGGATCTGGTGATTTTCAACACCTGCACGGTCACCCATCAGGCAGACGCCGAGTGCAGAAAGATCCTCCGCAGGCTTGCCCGGGAACATCCCGAAGCCGAAATCATCGTGATGGGCTGCTTTGCGGCAAAAGCGGCGGACGAAATTGCGGCCATGCCCGGTGTCTCGGAAGTGCTCACCGACAAGCGGCAGATGCGGGATTGTCTCGCCCGACGGGGTCTCGTGGATGTCCCCACGGGAATTTCGTTCTTTGCCCGCCGGCACCGCGCATACGTCAAGGTCCAGGACGGGTGTGTTTTGCCGTGCACGTACTGCATCATTCCCCAGGTCCGGCCGGGATTGTGGAGCCGCCCTGTGGAAGACATCCTCCTCGAGGTCCGCCAACTGGTGGAGAACGGTTATCGGGAAGTGGTTCTGACAGGCGTCCACCTGGGGCTATTTGGCCGTGGACCGGGCGACGACCGACATGTGGATCTGGCCGAACTGGTTTCTCGGCTCCTCGGCGTGGATCATCGCTTTCGCATCCGTCTCTCCAGCCTGGAAGTCAATGAAGTGAGCGATCGGCTTCTGGAATTGATGGCGGAGAATCCCGACCGAATCTGCCCCCACCTCCATATCCCCCTGCAGAGTGGATCCCCAAAAATCCTCAGGCGGATGCGTCGCCGAGCAGATGTTGAGTACTACCTGCGCCGCTGCGAACGGGTGAAGCAGGCCCTCCGTGATCCGGCCATCACGACGGATATTATGGTGGGTTTCCCTGGGGAAACGGACGCCGATTTTGAAGAGACCTGCCAGGTTGTGGAAACGGTCGGATTTGCAAAGATTCACATTTTCCGTTTCAGTCCGAGGGAGGGGACCCCTGCCGCCGAGTATCCCGATCAGGTTCCCGAACATGTCAAAAAAGAAAGATCGACCCGTCTGGATCGCCTTGCGCAGCAAGTGCGACGGCGCTACATCGGGGAACTCATTGGGACTCGCCTGCAGGTCCTTTGGGAAGACCTCGTGACCGATCCGGCTGGCCGAGCACAGTTCGTACTGGGCATGTCCGACCGATACATCCCTGTTCGGGTACCTGCGAATATGGGCGAATTGGGCGAATTGGGAACTGTTGGCGTGGACGGATTCGATGGCGAATTTCTCACAGCGCGTGCGCAGGATGCTCCACCAGCTCTATCGCTCCTGAATGCCACGGCGGATCAACTGTAGCCCCGCCATTTTGGGGAGCGGTGTTGAAATAATTCGGCCAAGACGCCATCATAAGGGGAGTGATCATCCGTCCTGGTTTGTGCACCTTCCGGCACACGTAACGGACCGGGGCGTATGAGTCAATGCGAATATGATCGCATGCGGGTTCTGGCTGCTGCGTCCCGGCCGAGCCCGTGAGGGTTTCCCACCCAAAAATATCGCGGAAATCCGTGAACGCTAACCGCTCCACACGGTCTTTCCGCCGGATAGAAGTTTCCCTCCTGAGACGAGGATACGGCAATGGCTGTGCGAAAGTCGAGCAGCACTGGGGACCAATCTGTGCGGGATGAAACGACGGCGACCGCGGTGGAAACGTCTCCGGCATCCACCGCACGACGCAAGCGAATTCTGCTGGTTGACGACGACCCGGAGATCGTGGAATCGATGCGGGTGGCTTTGGAGGCGATGGGATACGAGGTCCTGATTGCGAGGGATGGAAACCAAGGGCTGGCCCTGGCAGACGCCGAAAATCCGGACCTTGTCATCCTCGACATGATGATGCCCAAACGGAGCGGCTTCCTGGTCCTTGAGCGTCTCCGTCAGACGCGGAAGGTCCCCGTCCGCGTCATCATGATCACCGCCAACGAAGGAAGTCGGCACAAGGCCTACGCGGAAATGCTGGGCGTGGACGATTACATTCGCAAACCATTCGCCATGGATCGGCTGCTGGACAGCGTCCGGCGGCTGCTGGAAAGCTGACCCCGGAAAGTCGGCGAAAAGGTTCAGACAAATTTGCGTCGTGCGCGGCGCCGCTCTTCGGACTCCGGGGCGAGCTCCGAGATCATAGCTCGGAAGTACGCCTCAGAGGCGAATGCCGCGGGCAGCCGCCAGATGAATGATCGCTCTTTTGAAGTACTGAAATTTGTACTTAGGTTTTCTCTTCGCCCACAGATACGCCGACTGGAGGATTTCTGGAGGCAAACGCCCGGCTTTCACCAATCCGACCACGTACGCGATGAAGCCTTCCTCTTCCGGCGTCGCCGTGTGGAGCGAGGCTTTCAGTACTTCGGGATTCAACCACTCGGGAGTATCGGCCCAGCACGTTCGCTGAAACACCCACCCACCCAAGAGAGAAGTGGCAAACGTCCTGAGAGCTGTGCGGCGATCCATTATTGGCGTCCTGCTGGAAGTATCTTCACGCATTAACCCGAACGTCAAAGCTCTTCCACGCGGGGCGATACTACCGTGAGCCGACCGCTCCGGCAAGGTCAAAAATCTCGCCAATTGTCCCTCTGCGCTGCGTATCTCTACTCGTGTTTCTCGCGATTTCCCGCGATGCGCCGAAAACTTCGGGTAATCAATGGGCAAATTACGCTGAATCGGTTTCCGCGGGCAGGACAAGCGTGGCCCTCCGTTTGCGTGTACGGTCCGATTTCGAAGGGATGTCCTTCTCACGTCGGCCTCCCGAGGGACATTCTTACCAGGTCGGGTCGCCCGTTTGGAAAACTTGTGTTATCAACCAGCCTCCGACCGCCTGGTTCAGTTGCTGGATAAGGGGTTGGGGGCAATTCATGAATTGCCCCTGCCACACAATGAGCCTTTGACTTT
>NICF_comb_assmDRAFT_10001815_pt1 | contig 16666 bp, 10 predicted proteins | sample NewIslPassag4_SG_FD_11279 | JGI IMG/M metagenome (IMG submission 11279) | reverse complement strand
CCTGAGCACCGGAGCGGAACGCGCGCCGCGGCGCGCGGGTTCGTCGTGGCGGCGGCGCTCCTGCTGGCCGTCACGGGTTGTCAGACGACTACGTTGGACCCCTCGGCCTCCAGCTTCAAGCCCGACGACTCGCTGCGCGTCCGCTACCTGCCGCCCGTCGGCAGCGGTCAGCCCAAGGGCGACTTCATGGAGCACCAGGAGGTCGAGGTCCTGGTCTTCGAGCTCGCCTGCGCCCAGACCGGCCAGGCCTGCGAGCCGCTCCAGGAGAAGCTCAGCACGAGAGACGGCGGCGACGCACTCACGCGCTCGGGCGACACCTACACGCTGCGGTGGCCGGTGCTCGACCCCTCGGTCGCCGAGCAGGTGCGCGTCGAGATCCGCATGACCTCCGACGACGACGCCCCGCTGTGCAGCCGCGGCGAGCCCGAGTGCCTCGGCTACCTCGACGTCAGGGTCGTCCAGAAGGGCGGCAAGGGCCACGGCGGCGGCAGCAGCAAGGGCCTGATCACCGTCCCCTCCGGCGGCACCTTCGAGGTCAGGTTCAAGGTCCTCTCCCCCACCTCCCCCGAGCAGCTCGCGGTGCTCTCCGGCCAGGGCGCCCTCGACCTCGACGCCGGCAGCTGCCCGGCCAACGAGCTTAGCCTGCCGAGCCAGGGCCTGCAGGCCGTGGGCGCGGGGCTCCAGGCGGTGGGCGCGGGCCTGCAGGCCGTCGGCGCCGGGCTGCAGGCCGTCGGCGCGGGCACGGGCGGGCTCTTCGTGGTGGAGGAGGAGGCCGGCGACATCGGGCGCGTGGGACTCGACGCGTACGCCGCCCCGCTCCTCTTCACCGGCCTGCCGAAGCGCGACGTCCTGCTGATCGTCCTCGACGACTTCGGCGACGCCAAGCAGCCGACCGACTACCTCCTGCCCCCCAGCCTCGCGTTCGGCGACCTCGGGGACCTCGAGAACGAGGACCTGCTGCACCTGGCGACCGACGGCGAGTACAGCCACGGCGGGCTCGTGTTCTTCGAGGTCGTGCAGGTGCTGCAGCGGGCGCGGGGCTTAGGCGTCTTCGGCTACGAGCCCAGGCTCGGCGGCGCCCCCTACGTCCAGTTCGGCGGGCACGCCTGGACCCCGAGGCTGCGCGTGCAGGCCGTGAACGGCCGCAGGGAGGGCACCTTCGACACCGACACGGCCGCCGCGGCCCTGGCCGACGCGCTGGCGACGGCGAAGGCGCGCGGGTTCAAGCACGTGGTCGTGAACATGAGCTTCAGCATCGTCCCCTGCGGCGTGCTGGACGACTTCGCCAGCGTCACCTCGGACCCGAACGGCGCCGTCGGCGACCTCTCCGGCATCGACGAGGGCTTCGGCTTCGAGGACTACGTCGCCGCGCTCATGGCCTACAACAGCGTCCCGAGCGCGCTGCAGGCCGAGCTCGAGCGGGCCGTGCGCAGCCCCGTCAGCGTCGTCGACGACGCGCTGCTCGCGGCGATCGGCTGCCCGCCCGCCGGCGGCACCGGGTGCGGCGACGGCCTCGACTCGATCGTCTTCGTCGCGGCCTCGGGCAACTACGGCCTCGACTTCCCGATGTTCCCGGCGGCCCTGCAGGGCGTCGTGAGCGTCGGTGCCCAGGCCGTGGGCACGGACGAGGACCCGCAGGCGCTCTTGCCCCACCCCTTCAGGGCGGGCTTCTCGAACGCGGCGGCGGTCCTGGCGCCGGGCGACGTGATCGTGATCAGGCGGCAGGGCACCGTCGGCCTCGCGCTCAAGGGCACCTCGTTCGCCGCGCCGATCGTCTCGGCCTTCAGCGCGCTCGACCTCCAGACGCCGGCGCCGCGGTGCGAGCCCGCGCTGCCCGGCGGCCCGACCGCCGACGGCGGCCGCGCCGAGCTGGCCGTAGGCGGCTTCGACCCGCTGACGGGTACGTTCGCGGGCCTGCCGGGGCTGCCGCTGCTGAAGGCCTACGCCGCCGGCGGGCCGTACGCCGTGAAGGAGCTCTGCGGCAGCCTCTAGCCGCGGGATGCTGTACGCTCGCGCATGACCCCAGCCTCCGGGGCGGGAACGGTCCCGTCGGGGACGTGCGCGAGCGCTACAGAGTGGCTGCAGAAGACACCGTGAGCGAACACCTCGCCGGGCCGGCCGAGCGGCGTCTCTCCGCTCGGCTCGGCCCGGCCGCGCTGCTCGCCGACCTCGGCGCCGGGGCCGTCGTCGCCGCGGTCGCCCTCACGATCGCCGTCTCGATGGGGACGCTCGTCTACGGGCCCACCGGCGCGGAGGGCGCGGCCCGCGGCGTCGGCCTGGGGCTCGCCAGCGCCTTCGCGCTGATGCTGACGGTGGCGCTGGCGGGGACGCTGCGCGGGGCCGTGGCCGGCGCCCAGGACGCGCCGGCGGCGGTGGTCGCGGGCGCCGTCGCCCCCGCCGCGGCGGGCGGAGCGCTGGCCGCTGCCGCCGACGGCGGCTTCGCGACCGTGGCCGTCATGTCGGGCCTCACGACCCTGGCCACGGGCCTCGTCTTCGTCGTCGTGGGCTGGCTGCGGCTGGGCGGGCTGGTGCGGTTCCTCCCCTACCCCGTGATGGGCGGGTTCCTCGCCGGCACCGGCTGGCTGCTCCTACTGGGCGGCGTGAGCGTGATGACCGACGACTACGTCGACGTCTTCACGATCGGCTCGGTGCTCGGCTCGGGCTGGTGGTACGAGGTCGCGCCGGGCCTGCTGCTCGCGCTCTGCCTCCTCGTCGTCGCGCGCCGCGCCCGCACGCCGCTGGCCTTCCCGCTCACCGTGGCCGCCGGCGTCGCCTGCTTCTACCTGGCGCTGGCGCTCACGGGGGCCGACCTCGCCTCCTGGCGCGAGGCCGGCCTCCTGCTCTCCGGCGCCGGCGGCGGCGGGATGCTGAGGCCGCTCGCGCCCTCGGAGCTCGCCCTCGCCGACTGGCAGCTCGTCGCCGCCCAGCTCCCGGCGCTCGCCACGGTGCCGGCGCTGGCCCTCGTGGCTACGCTCCTCAACGTCACGGCCGCGGAGCTCAACGAGCCCGGCAGGGTCGACCTGGACAGGCAGCTCAGGGCGGCCGGGTTCGGCAACCTCGCCGCGGGCGTGGGCGGGGGCATCGTCGGCTACCACGTCGTCTCGCTCACGGCGCTGAACCGGCGGGCGGGCCGCGGCACGAACGCCTCGGTGTTCGTCGCCGCCGTGCTGCTGCTGGCCGCGCTCCTGTTCGGCGGCAACGCCGTGGGTTACCTGCCGCGCGCCGTCGTCGGCGGCGTCGTCTCCTACCTGGGGCTCGACTTCCTCGACGAGTGGATCGCCACCGGCTGGCGGCGGATGGCCGCGGTCGAGTACGCGATCGTGGTGGCGATCCTCGTGGCGATCGCCCTGCTCGGCTTCCTGCCGGGCGTGGCGCTGGGCCTCGTGCTCACGGTGCTGCTCTTCGTCGTCAGCTACGGCCGCGTCGACCCGGTGAGGTACGCCGCGACCGGGGCCGAGATGCGGAGCCGGGTGCGGCGCTCCCAGGCGGAGCAGGCTGCGCTCGACGCCGCCGCCGACGGCCTGCTCGTCCTCCAGCTCCAGGGCTTCCTGTTCTTCGGGACGACCTCGCGCGTGCTCGAGCGCGCCGAGGCGGCGTTCCGCGAGCGCGCCGTCGACACCGTGCTGCTCGACCTCGCGCGCGTGACGGGGGTGGACGCCAGCGGCGCGATGGCCCTGCTCACGCTGGCGAGGCGCTGCGAGGCGCGGGGCAGCCGGCTCTGGCTCGCCGCGGTGCCGCCCGCCGTCGGCGCCGCGCTGTCCCGGGCCGGCGCCGGCGCGCCCCTGCGCGCCTTCCCGTCGGTCGACGCCGCGCTCGAGGAGCGTGAGGCCGGCGTCCTGGCCGCCGCCGCGACGGCGACGTCGCCCGCCTCCGCGGGTGAGGCCGAGGTCGCGCTGGCCGACCTGGTCTCCTGCACCGGGCTCGCGCCCACGGCCCTCGAGCCCTACCTCGGCCGCGTCGAGCTCGCGGCGGGCCAGCGGCTCTTCGCCCAGGGCGACGCCGCCGACGCCCTCTACCTGGTCGCGGCCGGGCGGCTCTCGACCCTGCGCACGCGCGACGGCGGCGAGCCCGAGCGGCTCGAGACGATGGGCCCCGGCCACCCCGTGGGCGAGGTCGGCCTGCTCACGGGCGAGCCCCGGGGGGCGACGGTCCGCGCCGACGAGCCGTCCGTCGTCTACCGCCTGACCTTGGACGACCTGGCGCGCCTGCGGCGCGACGACCCCCGGGCGGCGAGCGGCGTCTACGAGTGGCTGGCGCGGCGCATGGCCGGGCGCATCGGCCACCTCGTCACGACCGTCGACGCGCTGCGGCGCTGAGGGGCGCCGCGAGGCGCCGACCGGCTAGCCGGCGGCCTCGACCCGGTAGTCGGGCGACTGGTGGCGGAAGTACGTCTGGTACAGCTCGGCGTAGTGGCCGCCGCGGGCCATGAGCTGCTCGTGCGTGCCCTCCTCGATCACCTCGCCCTGGCGCAGCACCAGGATGCGGTCGGCGCTCTTGATCGTCGACAGGCGGTGGGCGATCACGACCGACGTGCGTCCCTCGAGGACGACCTCCAGCCCCTCCTGGATCTGTGCCTCGGTGAGCGGGTCCACCGACGCCGTGGCCTCGTCGAGGATCAGGATCGCCGGGTCCTGCAGCAGGACGCGCGCCATCGCGATGAGCTGACGCTGGCCCATCGAGACGCCGCGGCCGCCCTCCCCCACGTCGGTGTCGAGCCCGTTGGGCAGGGCCTCCAGCCAGTCGCCGCCGCCGATGCGCCGCGCCGCGGCCACGACCTCCTCGTCGCTGGCGCCGGGCTTGGCGTAGCGGATGTTGTCGCGCACGGTGCCGGAGAACAGGAACGGCGTCTGCTGCACGATGCCGAGCTGGCGCCGGTACGCGGCGAGGTCGAGCTCGCGGACGTCGAGCCCGTCCACCAGTATCCGCCCGCCCTGGAACTCGTAGAAGCGGGCGATCAGCTTGCCTATCGACGACTTCCCGGCCCCGGTGTGGCCGACGAGCGCCACCGTCTCGCCCGGCTCGATCACCAGGTCGAAGCCGACGAGCACCGGCTCGCGGGCGTCGTAGTGGAAGTCGACGCCCTGGAACTCGATGCGGCCCTTCAGCCTGCCAGGGTCGCGCGACCCGGTCTGCGTGACGCGGGGCTCGGCGTCGATCAGGGCGAAGACGCGCTCGCTGGCCGAGAGCCCCAGCTGGAACTGGCTCCAGAACGAGGCGATCGAGGTGAGCGGGAACCACACCAGCGCCAGCGCCTCGACGAAGAGGAACCACTGGCCCGGCGTGATCGCGCCGCCCAGGGCCCTGTCCCCGCCCGCGAACACGATCAGCGCCGTGCCGAGGCCGGACACCAGCCCCAGCACCGGGAAGATCGCCGAGAACGTCAGGCCCTGGACGAGGTTCAGGCGGTACGACTGGCGGTTCACGTCCGCGAAGCGCTCGTAGACCGCGTGCTCCTGCCTGAACGCCTTGGCGACGGCGATGCCGGTCAGCGACTCCTGCACGTTCGCGTTGACCTCGGCCAGCACGCGGCGCGACTGCTGCGTCACCCGCCTGGCGATGCGCCTGAACGCCAGCGCCACCGCCACCACGACCGGCGCGATGGCGAACGCGAGCAGCGCCAGGCGGCCGTCGATGTAGGCGAGGACGGCGTAGAGGATGCCGACCTGCAGCACCTGGCCGACCAGGTTCAGGGTCAGGGTGACCACGGTCGAGAAGTCCTGGGTGTCGGAGGTGACGCGGCTGACGATGCGGCCGGTCGAGAACTCGTCGTAGAACGACATGTCGCGCGCCATCACGGCGTCGAAGGCGTCGCGGCGGAGCCTGAGCACGACGTCGCCCACGGACCTGGCCGACAGCCACTGCCTGACGAGGTTGAGGGTCCACGACAGTACGGCGGCGCCCAGGAACATCAGGACCAGCCCGCCGGCGCGGTCCCACAGGTCGCCCGCGGCGACGCCGCCCTCGAGCCTGTCGATGGCCACCGAGACGATGATCGGCAGCGCCGCGTCCATGCCCGCCATGACGAACACGGCGAGGCCCGCCGCGAGCATCGCCCCGGCGTAGGGCCGGAAGTAGGCGACGATGCGCCTGAGGAGCTGGGAGTCGGAGTACTCGCGGTCGTAGGCCTCGGCCGCGAGGCCGTCCATGACGAAGCCCATCAGTCGTACCTCGCGAAGATCCGCCGGTAGAGGCGGTCGCGCTCCAGCAGCTCGTGGTGCGTGCCCTTGTCGACGAGCCGGCCGCCGTGCACCAGCAGCACCAGGTCGGCGTTCCTGATCTGCGACAGGCGATGCGTGATCATCAGCGTCGTGCGGCCGCCCTTCACCCTGTTGATCGCCTTCTGGATCTGGTCCTCGGTGGCGCTGTCGACGGCCGAGGTCGAGTCGTCGAGCACGAGGACGCGCGGGTCGGTGAGGAGCGCGCGGGCGATCGCGAGGCGCTGGCGCTGCCCGCCGGAGAGCGTCACGCCGCGCTCGCCGATCACCGTGTCGTAGCCGTCGGGCAGCGACACGATGAAGTCGTGCGCCTGGGCGGCCTTCGCCGCCTCGACGATCCTCTCGCGGGTGGCCAGGTCGCCCAGCCCGAAGGCGATGTTCTCGGCGATCGATCGCGAGAACAGGAACACGTCCTGCTCGATCACCGCCACCTGCGAGCGCAGCGCGTCCAGGTTCCAGTCGCGCACGTCGACGCCGTCGACGAGGATCGCGCCGGACGTCACGTCGTAGATGCGGTTCACCAGCTTCGTGATCGTGCTCTTGCCCGAGCCGGTCTGCCCCACGATGGCCACCGTCTGGCCGGGCTCGACGCGGAAGCTGACGTCGACCAGCGCCTCCCTGCCGTCCCCCTCGTAGGCGAACGAGACGTTCCTGAACTCGATCTCGCCGCGGATGCGCCCCGCGTACCGCGTCTCGCCCACGTCCATGTCGACCTCGGCGTTGATCAGCTCGAGGATCCGCTTCGCGCCCGCGAGCCCGAGCTGCACGAGCGAGAACGTGAAGCTGGAGACGCCCGCCGGGAAGCGCAGGGCGCCGACGAGGCCCATGTAGGCCACGAGCTCGCCCGTCGTGATCGCTCCCCTGCCGAGCAGCACGACGCCGTGCGCGAAGGCGCCGGCGATCGCGACGCCGATCAGGAGCTGCGGCAGGTACCGCCCCTGCACGATGCCCTGACGCACCTGGAGGTCGCGCACGGCGCGGGCCTCGCGCTCGAACTTCTCCTTCTCCTGCTGCTCCTGCACGGTCGACTTCACGACCTCGATGCCGGTGATCGTCTCGTTGAGGCCGGCGTTGAGCTGCCCGAAGCGGTAGCGGAGCTGGCCCACGACGGGGTTGAGCTGGCGGAGGTAGGAGCGCAGGGCGAACCCGAACGCGGCCACGAAGCAGAGCGGCGCCGCCAGGAGCCGCGGGTCGATCGTCGCGACGAACACGAGCGGTACGACCAGGCTCAGCGCCGACTCGGTGATCAGCGACACGCCCGGGTTCATCATCGGGTTGAGCTGGCGCACGTCGTTCGCCGCCCTGGCCATGAGGTCGCCGACGCGCTGGCGGTTGTGGAACGTCTGGCTCTTGCCGAGGAGCGCCTGGTAGAGCTCGTCGCGCGCGTCGCGCTCGAGCCTCTGCCCCAGCGTCTCGATCGCGAAGCTCTGTCCGAGGTCGAGGACCGAGCGCAGCAGTACGACGACGAGGATCAACAGCGCCGTGCGGAGGAGCGCCTCGTAGCCGCCGCCCGAGAGCACGGCGTCGAACGCCCTGCCGGTGAGCCTGGGCACCGCCGAGAAGAGGACGTTCGCCGCCACGGCGCCGACGAAGAAGAGCGCCAGCAGGTGCCAGTAGCGGAGCAGGTGCGAGACGACCCAGCGCAGCGGGGAGCGCCTGTCGTAGCGGTACGCGTCCGCTACGGCGAACTCGCCCGGACCGCTGCGGTCGATCCCCGTGGTGACGACGGCCACCCGCTACCTCCCAGGGCGCCCAGGGTATACCGGCGGCGCCGGGCGCTCCCCCGCCGGCGCCGGTACGCGGCCCCGGCAGCGCCGCCGCCCGCGGCCCGGCGCCGCCCTGGACGTCGGTCCCCGGCCGCGGCGGGCGCCCACAGGCAGCGGAGGCTAACCGTGCCAACGGACACGACCTGTCCGCTTTCGGTGTGCCCGCACCGCGTTGACATTTGTCAATCAATTTGATGAAATAAACCATCTTGCTACGGCCGCCCGCCGCGACCGGCGAGGACGGAGGCTTGGGTGCTCAAGGGCACGAACCTGGAGCACGCGCGGGTCCACAACCTGCGCACCGTGCTCGAGACCGTGAGGCTGCACGGGCCTCTCTCGCGCGCCGACGTCGCCAAGCGCTCCGGTCTCACGCCCCAGACGGTCAGCAACCTGGTCAGCGAGCTGATCGTCCGGGGCCTCGTGCGCGAGAGCGGACAGCGCCAGGGCGCCCGCGGGCGCTCCCCCACCCTGCTCTCGGTCCGGGAGGGCGGCGCGTTCGGCATCGGCATCGACCTCGACCGCGGCCACCTCACCGGGCTCCTGGTCGACCTCGCGGGCGAGGTACGCGCGCGCGTCCACGTCGAGCGCGGCTTCCCCAGCCCCGACGAGGCGATCGACCTCGTCGTCGAGGCCGTCGCGGAGCTCTCGCGAGGCGTCGACCCGCGCCGCCTGTGGGGCGTGGGGGTCGGCTTCCCCGGGCCTCTGCGCATCGTCGACGGGGCCGTCGACAACGTGATCAACCCCGAGGGCTTCCCCGGCTGGGAGAGCGTCTCGGTCAGGGCGCTGCTCTCGCGCCGCCTGTCCACGCCCGTGTTCCTCGAGAACAACGCGACCGCCGCGGCGCTGGGCGAGGGCTACCACGGCGTCGGCGCCGGGCTGTCCTCGTACTTCTACGTCTTCCTCGGCGTGGGGCTGGGCGGCGCGATCGTCGTCGGGGGGCGTGCGGTCCGCGGCTGGCAGGGCAACGCCGGCGAGCTCGGCTACCTGCCGGCGACCCCCGGCGCGCCCGGCGACCACCTGGGCAGGCGCTTCGACATGTTCAGGCTCTACGAGCGCCTCGCGGCCGCCGGCGTGAGGGCGTCGAGCTACGCCGACCTCGCCCGCCTGCTCGCGGAGGGGGAGCCGCTCGTTCTCGCCTGGCTCGACGAGGCCGCCGAGGCGCTGGCCCCCGCCCTCGTCGCCGCCGAGTACCTCCTCGACCCCGAGGCGATCGTCATCGGCGGCGCCTGGGAGGGGCCGCTCGTGGACGCGCTCGTCTCCCGCCTGGAGAGCGGCCTGCCCGCGCTGCGCTCGCCGCTGATCCCCACGCGGGCCCCGCTACTCACCGCCGCGCTGGGCGCCGACGCCGTGGCGCGCGGCGTGGCCACGCTCCCCCTGCGGGAGCTCCTCGCCCCGTTCCCCACCTCCACGGAGGGCGCCGCTTGGACCGCGCCCACCCCTACGAGCACCCCCTGGTGGCGGTCAGGTGACCGCCGGGAAGGACGTGTGAGATGGGCAGGAGACTACTGGCGGCTGCGCTGACGGCGCTCGCGGGCGCGGCCCTGGCCCAACCGGTGACGATCACCTGGTTCGTGGGCCTCGGCGCCGGCGCCCAACCGGAGCAGAAGGCCGCGCAGGACGCGATCGTCGAGAGGTTCAACGCCTCGCGCGACGACATCCGGCTCGAGATCGTCTACGTCACCAACGAGGTCTCCGTCGCCACGCTCTCGACCCTGATCGCCACCGGCCAGGCGCCCGACATCGTCGGGCCCGTCGGCGGCGCGGGCTCGGCCGCGTTCGCCGGGAACTTCCTCGACCTCCAGCCGCTGATCGAGGAGGACGGCTACGACCTGAGCCAGTTCCCCGAGGCGGCGGTCGAGAACCAGCGCACCGACGACGGGCTCATCGGCATCCCGTTCGCGAGCTTCCCGGCGTTCCTCTACTACCGCCCCGCCCTGTTCGACGAGGCCGGCCTCGAGTACCCTCCGGCAGAGGTCGGCGCGCCGTACGTCCTCGACGGGCAGGAGGTGCCCTGGGACATCGACACGCTCACCGAGGTGGCGAAACGCCTCACCGTCGACGCCAACGGTTACGACGCGACCGAGCCCGAGTTCGACCCCGCGCGGACGGTGCAGTGGGGCTTCGTGAACCAGTGGGCCGGCGCCGGGGTGGCGCGGCAGAACGTGACCCTCTTCGGGCCCGGCACGATGGTCGACGAGGAGGGCAACGCCCGGATGCCCGACACTGGCGCGAGGGCTGGCGCTGGTACTACGACGCGATCTGGACGCACCACTTCATGCCCTCGGCCGACGAGGACGCCTCCGACCTCCTCGCGGCGGGCAACCCGTTCGAGTCGGGCAGGGTGGCGATGGCACAGTCGCACCTCTGGTACACCTGCTGCCTCACCGGGACCGAGTGGGACATCGCCGCGCTGCCGTCGTACCAGGGCACCGTGACCGCCCGGCTCCACGCCGACACCTTCCGCATCCTCAAGCAGACCCGGCACCCGCGCGAGGCGTTCGAGGTGCTGAAGTACCTCACCGGCGAGGCGTCGCTGGAGCTGCTGGCCGTCTACGGCGGCATGCCCACCCGCCCCGGCGACCAGGACGCGTTCTTCGCCGCGCTCGACGAGCGCTTCCCGCAGGGCGTCGACTGGGAGGTCGCCAAGGCGCACGTGGCCTACGCCGACGTGCCCAGCCACGAGTCGGTGATGCCGAACCACAACAAGGCGAACGACCGCCTCGACCAGTTCAAGTCGCTGCTCGACAGCCAGCCTGGCCTCGACGTCGACGCNGAGATCGACAGGCTGATCGCGGACCTGCAGGCGATCTTCGACGAGGTCCGCTAGCCTCGCCGCGTACGCGGCCGGCCGCGCCACGCACCGGGCGCGGCCGGCCGCCGAGGAAGGAGGACGACCGTGAGCACTCGTGCGGCGCCGCGAGGGGCGAGGCTCACGCCCCTGGCGCGCGAGCAGCGCCTCTGGGGCTGGGTCTTCCTCTCGCCGTGGCTGGTCGGGTTCGCGGCGTTCACCGCCCTGCCGATCCTGGCGTCACTCGTCTTCTCGTTCACCGACTTCAGGCTCACCGACCCCGAGGCGGTCTCGTTCGTCGGCCTCGACAACTTCCGCCGGCTGACCGTCGACCCGCTGGTGAGGGTGTCGCTGGGCGTGACCCTCAGGTTCGCCCTGATCTCGCTGCCGATCGCCGTCGTGCTGCCGGTGGCGCTGGCCGCCCTGCTCGACAGCAGGTGGCTGGTCGGCAAGCCGCTCTTCCGGACGCTCTTCTACATGCCCTACGTCGTGCCCGTCGTCTCGGCGATCTACATCTGGCAGGGCGTCCTCAACACCCAGTCGGGGTGGCTGAACAGGCTGCTCAGGCTCGTGGGGCTGCCGGGGCCGAACTGGCTCGACGACGTCAGGTGGATCTACCCCGCACTGGTGATCATCGGGCTGTGGGGCCTCGGCAACGCGTTCCTGATCACGCTGGCCGGCATGCAGGCCGTGCCCACCGCCTACTACGAGGCCGCGCGCGTCGACGGCGCGGGGCCCCTCGCGCGCTTCCGGCACGTCACGCTGCCGCTGATCTCGCCGGTGATCTTCTACAACCTCGTGCTCTCGCTGATCGGGCTGATGCGGTACTTCGAGGTGCCCTTCATCCTCTCGAACGGCACCGGCAGGCCGGGCAGCTCGACGATGTTCTTCAACATCCACTTCTACAAGACCAGCTTCGTGTTCTTCGACATGGGCTACGGCTCGGCCCTGGCCTGGCTGATGTTCGCGGTCACGATGGTCCTCACCGGGCTGCTCTTCTGGAGCGCCCGCCACTGGGTCTTCTACGCCGGCGGGGAGCGCGGCTGATGGCCGCCGTCGGCAGCGCGCGGGCCTACCCCACCGTGGGGTCCTCGTACGCGAACACGGCGCCCCACTACCGCCGGTCGCTGCGACGGATGGGCCTCACGGCCACGGTGACGCTGTTCGCCACGATGCTGCTCACCGTCTACCTGATGCCCTTCGGCTACATGGTCGTCACGTCGTTCAAGGACCGCGACCAGATCGTCGCCAGCGCCACCGGCCCGGTCCTGCCCGTCGAGCCGAGGACGGTCGACGTGGGCGGCAGGCAGGTGCCCGTCTACCGGGTGCCGCTGGACGGCGAGGTGAGGGAGCTCGCTCTCGTGCGCCCCGGCCGGCGCGAGAGCGTGTTCGTCGACCCCGCCGACCCCGCGGGGGCCGAGGTCACGTGGGAGGGCGCCTGGCGCACCCTGAAGCCCGCCTACGTGTTCGCTCCGCGGACCGGCAACTTCGCCGAGGTCTGGCGCGGCATCGACTTCCCGCGCCTGCTCTTCAACACCGCGTTCATCGCGTTCACCGGGATGGTCGGCACGGTCGTCTCGTGCGTGATGGTCGCTTACGCCTTCGCGCGCTTCCCCCTGCCCTTCAAGGGCGCCCTCTTCCTGGTGCTCATCGCCACGATCGTCCTGCCCAAGCAGGTCCTGCTCGTGCCCACCTACGCCTTCTTCCACGCGATCGGCTGGACCGGCACCTGGCTGCCGCTGATCGTCCCGCACTTCTTCGCCAACGCCTACAACGTGTTCCTGCTGAGGCAGTACTTCATGCAGCTCCCCCGCGAGCTCGACGAGGCGGCGATGATCGACGGCGCCGGGCCGCTCCGGGTCCTCACGTCGGTCGTGGTGCCGCAGTCGTACCCGGTGATCGCCGCCGTGGCGCTGTTCCACGTGGTCTTCGCCTGGAACGACTACTTCGAGCCCCTCCTCTACACGCTCGGCAGGCCCGAGCTACAGCCGCTGTCCGTCGGCATCCAGCAGTACAACTTCATCTACTCGCAGCAGCCGCACCTGCTCCAGGCCACGGCGCTGCTGGGCATGATCGTGCCCGTGGCGCTGTTCCTCCTCACGCAGCGTTCGTTCATGCGCGGCATCGTCATCACGGGCGTGGAGAAGTGAGCGTGGCCGACGACCCGCACGCGGCCGACGCTCCGGCGGGCGGACGCGCCCGCGGGGCCGTCGCTCCCGCGGCCGGCCGGCGGCCCGCCTGGACCGCCGCGCCCGCCCCCGGAGAGCCGTTCGTCCTCGGCGTGAACTACTGGCCCCGCCGCAAGGCGATGTGGTGGTGGCGGGGCTTCGACGACGCGGAGGTCGACGAGGAGCTGGCGCTCGTGGCCTCGCTGGGGCTCGAGCTGGTGAGGGTCTTCCTGCTGTGGGACGACTTCCAGCCGGCCCCGGACACGGTCTCGCGGGAGCGCCTGGCCGAGCTCGAGAGGCTGTGCGACCTGGCCGAGCGTCACGGCCTCGGCCTGGCCGTCACGTTCTTCACCGGCCACATGAGCGGGCCCAACTGGGCGCCGCGCTGGTCGCTGCTGCCGCCCGGGCAGGGGGCGCGGCCGGGCCTGCGGCCGCCGGTCGTGGTGATGAGCGGGGGCGAGCCCGTCGACGCCGGCTACCGCGACCCCTACCAGGACCCCATGATGCGCCGCGCCGAGGAGCTCCTGGTGACCGAGGTCGTGACGGCGCTGCGCGACCACCCGGCGCCGCGCCTGTGGAGCCTCGGCAACGAGCCGGACCTGTTCGCCTGGCCGGCCAGCGCCGCGGCCGGGCGCGCCTGGGTGCGCGACATCGCGGCCCTGATCCGGCGCCTCGACCCGTCGCGCCCCGTCACCTGCGGGCTCCACGTGGCGAGCCTCGTCGAGGACAACGGGCTGCGAGTCCACGACGTCTTCGCCGCGTGCGACGTCGCCGTGATGCACGCCTACCCGATGTACGTGCCGTGGGCGCGCACCCCCCTCGACCCCGACCTCGTGCCGTTCGCCTGCGCCCTGACCGCCGCGCTCTCCGGCAAGCCCGTGCTGGCCGAGGAGTGGGGCGGCTGCACGGCGCCCCCCGGCGAGCCGTCGCAGACCTGGCGCTGGACCGCGCTCGCGGGCGAGCGCGAGCAGTTCATGGCCTCCGAGGAGGACCTCGCCGTCTACGTGGCGCAGGTCCTGCCGCGCCTCGTCGCCGCGGGCGCCACCGGAGCACTCCTGTGGTGCTTCGCCGACTACGACGAGTCCCTGCACGGCACGCCGCCGCTGACGGCCTTCAGGCACGAGCGGCACTTCGGCCTCGTGCGGCCCGACGGCACCCTGAAGCCGCACGCCGAGGCCGTCAGGGCGTTCGCGGCCACGTCGCCCCGCGTGAGGCGGGTGGACTGGACCGGCCTGCTGGACGTGACGCCCGACGAGTACTACCGCGCGCCGGCGGAGCACGCCGTGCGCCTCTACGAGAGGTACCTGCGCCGCGGGGCCTGAGCCTCGCCTCGGGACGCCCGGCGCGAGAGGAGGGGACGTGCGCGACGACATGAGCTTCGCCTGGGGCGCGGGCAGCTCGGCCTTCCAGGTCGAGGGCGCCCCCGAGGCGGACGGCCGCTCGCCTTCGATCTGGGACGTCTTCTGCGCCAGGCCGGGGGCGATCGACGACGGCTCGGACGCCCGCGTCGCCTGCGACGGCTACCGCCGCTGGCAGGAGGACGTCGACCTGGCGGCGTCCCTGGGCCTCGACGCCTACCGCTTCTCCGTCGCCTGGCCGCGGGTGGTGCCCGGCGGGCGCGGCGCGGTGAACCAGGCGGGGCTCGACCACTACGAGCGGTTCGTCGACGGCCTGCTGGCGCGTGGCCTGAGGCCGTTCCTGACCCTCTACCACTGGGACCTGCCCCAGGCGCTCCAGGAGGGCGGCGGCTGGACGGCGCGCGACACCGCCTACGCCTTCGCCGACTACGCGGAGGCCGTCGCCTCCCGCCTCGGCGACAGGGTCGAGGCCTACGCCACGCTGAACGAGCCGTGGTGCAGCGCGTTCCTGGCGCACGAGCTGGGCGAGCACGCCCCCGGCGAGCGCAGCCGCGAGCGGGCCCAGGCGGCGGTCCACCACCTGCTGCTGGGCCACGGCCTGGCCCTGGAGCGCCTGCGGGCGAGCGCGCCCGGCTCGCGGCACGGGATCGTCCTCAACCTCACGCCCGCCTACCCGGCCGACCCCGGCGACCCGGCGCACGTCGAGGCGGCGAGGCGGCACGACGTGGCCAACCACCAGGTCTTCCTCCAGCCGCTCCTCAGGGGCTCGTACCCCGAGGAGGCCGCGGCGCAGCCGGGCTCGGCGGCCACGCACGCGCGCGCCGGCGACCTCGAAGCGATCTCCGCGCCGCTCGACTACATCGGCGTCAACTACTACACCCGCACCCTCGTCAGGCCCGCGCCCGACTCCCCGTGGCCGCACGTGGAGAGCGTGCCGGCGGAGGGCAGGCCGCACACCGACATGGGCTGGGAGGTCTACCCGCAGGGCCTCGAGGACGTCCTGCTGCGCGTGTGGCGCGAGTCGGGCCTGCCGGTCTACGTGACCGAGAACGGCGCGGGCCTGGCCGAGCCCACCTCGGTCGGCGGCACCCTCGACGACCGCAGGCGCTGGGAGTACATCGCCGCCCACCTCGAGGCGATGGAGCGGGCGCGGCGGCAGGGCGCCGACGTCAGGGGCTACTTCGCCTGGAGCCTCCTCGACAACTTCGAGTGGGCGCGCGGCTACACCCGCCGCTTCGGCCTCGTGCACGTCGACTTCGCGACGCAGCGGCGCACGCCCAAGCTTAGCGCCCGCCTCTACGCCGCGCACGTCGCGGATGCGAAGAGACTCTCCGCGGCGCCCCGGGAAGCGCGCTAGTATCTGAGCCCAGTCACGAGCCAGCTCGCCGGGCCCCGGGAGCCGGAAGGTCCATCGGCGGGGCCGTGTGTCAGAACGCGGTCAGGCTCCCGGAGGTACGTTCCATGCGCATGCTGCGCGCATCCCTAGCGACCGTCCTGTTGGCCGGCGCCGCCCTCGCGAGCGCCCAGGGCCTGCCGCGCGACGTCAGGCTCAACATCGTCCGAGCCGTCGTCCAGGTGATCCCCTACGACGTCGACACCGGCGACCTCGTCGGCTGGTCCGGCTCCGGGACGATCATCAGCCCCAGCGGCTACGTGCTGACGAACTACCACGTGGTCGGGGACCTCAGGGTGCGCCGCAACTACGAGTGGCACGTCATCGGCGTGACCGACCCCAGCTTCACGGACCAGCCGCCCGAGTTCACGTTCTGGGCCAGGTACGTGGCCGGCGACCCGACGCACGACCTCGCGGTGCTGAAGATCGTCGAGTGGATCGACGAGACGCCCGTGGAGCCCTCGTTCCGCTTCCCCTACGTGCTGGTGGGCGACTCGAACCAGCTCATCCCCGGCGACAGCATCACGATCGTCGGCTACCCGGGCATCTCCGGCTCGACGATCACCTTCACCGCCGGCCTGATGTCGGGCTGGCTGGGCGAGGACTTCGAGTCGGGCGGCAAGCAGTGGATCAAGACCGACGGGAAGATCGCCCACGGCAACTCCGGCGGCGGCGCCTTCGACGAGAACGGCTACCTGATCGGCGTGCCCACCGCGGGCCGGACGATCCAGTACGAGGAGCTCGACGTCGAGGAGCAGGCCTACGTGAGGCCGATAAGCCTGGCCTGGGCCCTGCTCGGGCCACACGTGCCCGACGTCGCCCGCGCCCCCTTGGGCGACGCCAGGGCGGGCCCCGCGACGCCCGCGCAGCCCGCCGTGCCCGCGCAGCCCGCCACGCCCGCGCCGGCGACGGCCGTGACCCCGCCGGCGCAGGGTCCCGCCTGCGACTTCTGCGTCGTCGGCCCCGTGCCCTTCGGGG
>NICF_comb_assmDRAFT_10001812_pt1 | contig 16673 bp, 12 predicted proteins | sample NewIslPassag4_SG_FD_11279 | JGI IMG/M metagenome (IMG submission 11279) | reverse complement strand
TGAGGCCAAATCTGTCAAAGGCAATTTTGTCCCACAATTAGTGCCATTGTGTGCTAACCCCCGAATTGCTACGAAAGCCCCTTGAAAAGTGGTACAATGGAGGGCGGCGGACGTAAGGCTTGCCAGGCCCGAAACGCTTGTGCGGATCATAACGAAAAGTTGGGGAAAGAAAACGTGTCGGGCGAGTTAGGTGAGGGCGGCAGAAAACAAGCCAACCGTCTGGATATTCCGGGGAACGGAGGGTGATCGTTATGAGGCTCATCACCGTGCGGAATTGGGGAATTTGGCTTGGTCTCGTCCTGGCCATTTTGGGCTGGTCTGTCATCGGATGTAGCCGGGGTGGGGATAATTCCACCGCGAGTTCCAGCTCGGGTCCACCCGTGGTCGCTCCGCCTCCGGCTCCCACGCCGCCTCCAAGTCCTTCCAACCAGGAGGCCAAGGAAGAAAAAAAGGAGGAGCTGCCTGAGGATGTCGGCCAGTGGACTCTCGACGATTTCAAAAAGGCCCGACAGAAACAGGACAAGCGACTCTTTGAGGCGATCGATCGGTTGGTGGCCGATGCCGCATCCGGCCAGCGTGAAGCACAAGCCGTGGAGATTTTGAAGGCTCTGATGGAAAAACCACCGGCCGCGAAACCTGCCTCGGCTGGACCCTATGGCTCTGGTGCTCCCTACGGTTCTGGCGCGCCTTACGGTTCCGGAGCGCCGTATGGTTCTGGTGGCCCTTATCCTCCCCCTGAAGAAGGGTACGGCAGTGGTTCGCCCATGGCTGGTCCGCCCCCAGGAATGGGGCCACCTGGAGGTGCCGCGGCCAATCCCAGCTTCGAAACTGATGTGCTGAAAGCGGCAGCTACCGCTCTCGTCAAGCTGGGTAGTTCCGCCGCCGTCGGCGTGATCAAAGATCTCCTGGATGCCAAGCTGGAAGTGGTGGACGATCGCGTGGGTGTTGAAACCACTCTCCGCGAAGTGGCCCAGAATCTTTCCAAACCGGTTTATGAAGACCTTGTGATCGAAGTCCTCACGCAACCCCCCCGCCTTCCCAAGCAAGCACCGGGTAGCGCACCCGGGGGATATCCTGGCGGATACGGTCCTCCTGCAGGCTACCCGGGGGCTTCGGGGCCACCTCCCGAATATTCGTCCAGCTACGGTTCTCCCGGCAGCCCGCCTTCCTATGAAAGCCCAGAGGGGTACTCATCGAGTTATCCACCAGAAGGATATCCGGGCTATCCGGGATCGGGGGGACCAGGCGCTCCGCAGCGGAAAATGACGGGAGATGAAATCCAGCGACTGCTGTTCGACCTCGTGAAGGATGTCATGACGGAAAAGATTCGGTTGGCGCTGGCAGCGCATGTCCTGAGTCCCAATGCTCGACCGACCGATCGTCAGGTCATGATGCCGGTCCTCACGCGGCCTGTGCCGGAAAACCTTCCCGTTCTCTTGGTGTTCCTGCAGAAAGGCAGCCCCCAGGATCCAACCGTGACCTGGATTGTGGATGCGCTCACGGAACTTAACGCGGCCGTGTTTGCAGCGGTGATCGGTGCGGAAGACCCGCAGGGTCTGGAAGACCTGGCACGGCTTGCGCAGCAGGTTCCCGGAGCAAGACCGATGGGAGCCCCGCCTGGCACACCGGTCGGTTATCCGGGCCCCGGCTATCCGGGCTATCCAGGGTCGGGGGCTCCGCCGGGCTATACTTCCGGTCCTCCGGAAGGATACCCAGGTTATCCGCCGTCTTCGCCAGAAGAACCGTCAGGTGCCGCACCGCCCGGCTATGGCTATCCGCCCGGTTATCCAGGGGCCGCTCCCGGTCAACCTGGGGGTATGCGGGGACCGGCTCAGCCCGTGCCGAAGCTGGTCAGCCAGGAACGGCGTTTAATGGTGAAAGGGCTGCCACGCGAGATCGCGTTGAAACTGGCCCCCAAACTCTGGACGCCCGACGCGGTCGCCCTCATCGAAGCACGTTTGCGGCAGGTCAATTCGCTTAAAGAAAGTGCCCGGGATATTTGTCTGGCGGCCACGTTCCCGATGAGTTCCATTCGGCTGAGGCTCAGCGGAATACTGAAGAGCAAGTTGGAAGAGGGGCCGGAACCTCTGGCGGCGCTCGGCTTGGGGAATAATCTGTTCATTGATCCGGGCATGGTCGTTGTGGTGAAGAGCCTTCCCCGGGAAGAACCGCCGCAACCGAATCTGAATCGTCCCGTCAGGCCCCCGCTTCGGCGACCGGGCATCCGTCCCGGATACCGCCCTGGACCCGGGTACGGAACAGGTTATCCCGGAGGACCAGGAGGATCGGGGCCTGGCGAGGAATATGGGACTGGGGCGATGGCCCCCGGTCAGCCAGGCGCTACCAACGTCGCAGCCCTCTCTGCAAAGGTTCGCTGGATGCTGATGGCTGAAAACGTGGGACGCTCCGTGTGTCGGGAACTGAAACAGGCGGCCGACCGTCTCGCCACTGTTGATCCGGGCGCTCTGGAATCGGTCAGTCAGAAGCGCCCGCCTGAGTTCCAGGAAACACACCCCAACTGTGCCGTGGTCGCCGAATACCACCTCGATTGGCCAAACTCCCAGCTCAGGCAGGAACTGCCCGGCGTCCAATTCGATCCCATGCGCGTCCACTACATCCGATTGGAGGGTCGCAGCACGCTGGCTGCTGTTTCCGGGTTCTACCGACGGAAGATCCAGAATATCACCCAGCGGGCGATCTCTGATGGGGTGTGGTTGGACGACGTGAGAACGCTTACCGATGGCAAGCCCCGTCGGCAGTCGATTGACGTCTTTGTGACCCACGACGCGGGAGATGTGACCCCGAGCGAGGAAATCGACCTTGTGGTGGAGTTGCTTTCGGTGGAGATTCTAGCGCAGGACGTCGCCGCCTCCGTCCCGCCTGCGGAAACGCTTCGCTGAACAGGCGCATTCCTCGAGGCTGTGGGATGGGACGCCACCCAGTGACGTGACCCTCGATTTCCCGCCCACGATCACGGTACATTGAGAATGGGCGCTGTTCCGGATTGTGAGGCGTCCGAATGGGCAAGTGTCTCGATACTGTCCTTGTAGTCGAAAGAGGTCCCGCCCATGATCCGACGTTGCCGCCAAAGCAGGAAGGGTTGACAGTTACACGAGAAAGGGTGCTCAGTGAATCGAGAGTCCGCAACTGCTGGAGACGATCGTCACCCTGTTCGCCGTATAGCTGCCGTCAATGACTTCGAGGTTTTCTGCCGAGAGTTACGGAGGCGATCTCGGCTGGCCCTGGATACGGAGTTTGTGGCCGAGGACAGCTATCAACCCAACCTGTGCCTGATCCAGATTGCCTTCGATGATGAGCTGGTGGTGATCGATCCCTTCCCCCTCGGGTCGGTGCGACGCTTCTGGGAAACCATAATTGAGGGAAACGTCGAGGTCGTTGTCCACGCCGGCCGGGTGGATCTTCAATTCTGCTACAACGCCGTCGGGCAGTTTCCTTCCCGCGTTTTCGATGTGCAGATCGCCGCCGGATTGATCGGTCTGGAATATCCCGCCGGACTTGCCAACATTCTGCAGAAATACCTCGGGATTTCGGTAACCAAGCACGAAACGCGGACCGACTGGCGACGGAGGCCACTCAGTGACAAGCAGATCGAGTATGCCCTCAACGACGTTCGATACCTGCTCCCTTTGAGAGATCATCTGGAGCGCGAACTCGTCCGGCTCCATCGCCTGGAATGGTTGAGCGAGGAAGTGCAGCGCCAGCAGCAAATGGCCATCCAAGCGGAAGGGGAAGAGCGATGGCGGCGGCTGACGGGGTATGGTGGAGTGNCCCGCCGAGAACTGGCCATTCTGCGCGAGCTGTGGCACTGGCGGGAACGGGAAGCCGCCAGACGAAACGTCCCCCCACGTCGCGTTTTACGGGACGATCTTCTGGTGGAACTGGCGCGGCGGGCATCCAGTGACCCCAAACGAATCCTCGCCATTCGCGGGATGTCGCACCATTCCATTCGACACCTCGTCCCCATGATCTCTGCGTGCATCCGAGAAGCCCTTGCCCTGCCGCCAGAAAAATGGCCGCAACTTCCCAACCGGCCTGGAGTTCAGCAGTCCCCTGTCGTTGGACAGTTTCTCTACAGCGCCCTCGCGAGCCTGTGTCTGAAAAAACAAATTGCGGTCGGTCTCGTGGGCGGGACCAATGATTTGCGGGACTGGCTGGCTTATCAGCTCTCCGGCAACACGGACGATCCCCCGCCCATCCTGGCCCAGGGATGGCGACGCGAGGTGATCGGCGATACCCTGCAAATGCTGGTTGCAGGACGCGCTGCTTTGCGCATTGCCGACCCCACGGCGGACAACCCCCTGGAACTCATTTTTCTCGCACAGACAGACGCTGAATCCCGCGAGACTGTGGACAGGCAATCGGAGGGCCAGTTCCCTCAGGGCCCTGAGGACGTGACTGCCAGTTCCCAAGAAGAATCCTGCGAGACGCCCCCCTGAGCAGGTGTCGGCGAAAGGCTGACTCATTCCCGATTTTTTCGCCGCTATAAAGGGCAGACTCCCAGGATGGCTTGCGCAGGATTGAAGTCCAGCCCGGCGGAACGGCTTGCCAGCTCCGCCATTCAACGTCGAGATCATCCATCTTTTGCCGTGGGCAGAAGCGGCGTGGCCCGCTGAGTCACTCCGGGAGTAAGTTGCTCGTCAGGTCTGGATTGCCACGCCGGATCGTCCAGTTCGTGGACGTGCTTCATTCCCGTTTGAAGGTCGGGGACGTTCATGCATGGCCCCTGCGGCATCGCAGAATGGGGATGAGCGAAGGCGAAAGACGCTCGATGCCTCCCATGCTCCGAAGGCCCTTCGGTGCTTGCGGCTTATTGAGAGGCTTCGACCAGCCGGACTTCGCCTGNCTGCCATTCTCCCTCGGCCGCCAGAGGTGCCGGAACGAATCTCTTGTCCACGAATGGTTCCAGAAGACGCCGGTGCTCGACGGGGAGGCGCGTGGGCCAGAGCTGTTCTTTGGGCAGCGGCGAACCGAAAAGAATCTGGTAAGCGCGCGGATGACGTTCCTGGAGGGTGGTGGCGTCCAAACACAAAAGCACAGCAGGCCGGTTTTGCACGCTGGGGTACTCCCGCACCTCGCCGACCAGTTCAAATCCCAAAAATTTTTCATAAAAGAGTGCATGCCGGGGATGGACGGCAATGAAGACTTCGTCGAGGTGTTCTGTAAATCGGGCGTATTGGGCGAGCAAGCGAACAAGCTCAATGAAATGGGACAGACCGGTTTTCCCGATTTCCTCACCCGCCAGGCACGTCACCTCGCCGAAGACACGGCGTTCCTTGCGGTGCGCGGCGATCGCCTCAGGATACACCGCTTCCGCAGGAATCCCCAGAATTCCATCGCGCACGAGAGACATCGTTAAAATGACGCGCGGTCCTTCGCAGGCGATAAACAGGTCGGTGGTGGGCAGCAGGTGATACGGAGTCACGCGGAGCATGTACTTGTTCGGGGCAATGAGTCCTGCACGAACGTAGGAGTGATAAACGAGTCGCAGGGCTGCAATCCAGTCTTCGATTGTCGATGCAGGACGGTATGTGACCATAGCATCTCACCATTGGTCGAGCGATGTCGACTCTCCAGGCTGCGGAAAAGACGACCAGATTAGTTCCCCAAGATAAGCCGCCGTCAGTCCGGTCGTTCGTCTCAGAAGAGCCAGCGACCTGCAGCATTGCTCCGCTCTTGAGGCAGGAGCCACCGAGGTGCCGGAACGAGGAACGCAACCGTCTTTCCGACGGACTCTATGACAAGCCTAGGTCACGGGACGACGGTGTCAAACTAAAAACGCGGTGAATTGTCTTTGGGGTAACCGCCAGGACAATTTTCACTGCGAGCCAGGCACGGCGATGCTCGAGGAGCCGCCCACTGGGGACTCTCCAGCGGTATCAGCCTGGGACAACCCGGCGGACTGCCAATTTGGCACCAATCTGGCCCCCGGCGTGCCAGGACACGCACCCGCTCGTGTTCCCGGTCCGTCTCTAATTTGCGTTTAATCCGTCACTTGTGCCAACAGAAGGGCCTTGGCATACAGATTGCATAGGAAGGACGCGACAGTTCTTCCATCGCGACGCACCCCGGGGCGGGAGAATAACGTTGAAGACGGTATTGATACCACCTCGAGGAGGGGACACGTCAGGTGCCCGCGGCAGGTCGCATTGGCCTGTCCCCACATCGATGGAATCGGGGGAGCGAGTTTTCCCTCTTGCTGGTTTTACGTGGTACGACAAACCGCCCCGACCAATCGGGCATGTCCGGGAAACAATTGGCATTCTGTGAGCAAAGGAGGATCTTCCAGTGGCGAAAAACCTTGTTTTCGACCAGTCGGCACGACAGGCGTTAGCAGCGGGTGTTACCAAATTGGCGATGGCCGTGAAGGCCACTCTTGGTCCGAGAGGTCGCAATGCCGTCCTGGACAAAGGATGGGGTTCACCCAAGGTCACCAAGGACGGCGTGACCGTGGCTGAGGACATCGATCTGGAAGACCCCAATGAAAATCTGGCCTGCCGATTAGTTCGCGAGGCAGCGTCCAAGACCAATGACGTCGCCGGCGATGGCACGACCACCGCGACGGTCCTGGCGGAAGCCATCTTCAAGGAAGGCCTGAAAATGATCGCGGCCGGTGCCGACCCCATGGCGCTCAGCCGGGGGATTCACAAGGCCGTGGATGCCGTGGTTGAGGCCATCAAAAAGATGGCCCAGCCGGTTGACGAAAAAAACCGCAAAGAAATCGCCCAGATTGCGACCATTGCGGCCAACAACGATCCGTCGATCGGCGCAGTGCTGGCCGACGCTTTCATGAAAGTCGGCAAGAATGGCGCTATCACGGTGGAGGAAGGAAAGCAGGCCGAGACCACCGTGGAATTCATCGAAGGGATGCAATTCGACCGCGGTTTCCTCTCGCCGCACTTTGTGACCAATCAGGAGGAGCAAACCTGCGAACTGGAGAAGTGCTACATCCTGGTTCACGAGGACAAGATTTCCAACGCGCGATCGCTGGTGCCGCTCCTCGAGGCCGTGGCCAAGACGAATCGGCCGCTCCTCATCATCGCTGAAGATGTGGAAGGAGAGGCTCTGGCGACGCTGGTCGTCAACAAGCTCCGCGGTATCCTCAGCGTGTGTGCGGTCAAGGCTCCCGCCTATGGCGAGCGCCGCAAGGCCATGCTCGGTGATATCGCCATCCTTACCGGCGGCAAGGCGATCTTTAAGGACCTCGGGATCAATCTCGAATCGGTGAAGCTGAGTGATCTCGGGCAGGCCAAGAAAGTGATCGTCACGGCGGATGACACGACGATCATCGGTGGTGCGGGTAGCAAGGAGGAAATCGAAGGTCGGTGCGAGCAGATCAAGAAAGAACTGCAAACGACGACCAGCGATTACGACCGCGAAAAGCTCCAGGAGCGACTGGCCAAACTGTCCGGTGGCGTGGCCCAGATCTTCGTCGGTGCGGCCACTGAGACCGAGATGAAAGAGCGGAAATACCTCATTGAAGATGCCAAGGCCGCAACCCAGGCGGCCCTGGAAGAGGGAATCGTGCCGGGTGGCGGCGTGGCCCTTCTGAGGGCGGCGAAGGCGCTGGAGAAACTCGAACTGACCGGCGACGAAGCCCTCGGCGCAAAGATTGTTGAAGCCGCTCTGGAAGTTCCCCTGCGAACCATTGCCGAGAATGCTGGTCAGGATGGGGCGGTCGTCGTGGCGCAGGTTCGCAAAATGAAGAAAAACGAGGGCTACGACGCCGAAAAAGACCAGTATTGTGACATGTTCGAGGCAGGTATCATCGACCCGGCAAAGGTGGTTCGGGTGGCGATTCAGAACGCGGCCAGTGTGGCGAGCCTCCTCCTGACCACCTCCTGCCTCGTCACCGAGATCCCCAAGAAGGAGACCGACAAGAAGCCGGGTCACCACGACGAGGATTTTGACTACTGAGCAACCCGGCGGCCAAGAGGCCGTGCGGATCAATATATATTGCGTCTCGGGTCGCGGCAGAAGCGCGGCCCTGTACGGAGAAGACAGCCTTCGGCAACCGTTGCCGAAGTTTGGTCCGGCCCGACGATGCGGCCGAGATGGGGAAGACAGTGGCAGCAGAGCACCAGCGACAGGTTGCCCTGTCTTCCGTAGGTTCATGATAGGTGCGTGTGAAAACAGGAATAAACGGAGTCAGGTTGTTTTCAGGAAAAAGGGTGTGCGACGATGAGCGAAATCAAGTTGCGGCCGTTGGATGATCGGATTGTTGTGGAACCTCTGGAAGCGGAAGAGACGACCCCGGGCGGTATCGTCCTGCCCGATACAGCGAAAGAGAAACCGCAACGTGGACGGGTGCTGGCGGTGGGGCCAGGCCGCCTGCTCGACAACGGCAAACGCACAGAGATGTCTGTCTCTGTGGGTGATGAGGTGATCTTCGGAAAGTACGCAGGGACGGACATCGAAATCGAAGGAAAAGAAATCAAGATTCTCCGCGAGTCCGACGTGTTGGCGAAGATCGTGAAGTGATTCTGGTTGGGAATCAATCGGGAGGTCCTGCAAATATAAGGAGCCCCAGACGTGGCAAAGCAACTGTTGTTTCAGGATCAGGCCCGCGCGAAGCTGCTGCGCGGCGTTGATAAGCTGGCTGATCTGGTTGCGGTGACTCTCGGTCCCGCCGGCCATAACGTGATCCTCTCCAAGTCCTACGGTGGGCCGCAGGTGACCAAAGACGGTGTCACCGTGGCAAAAGAAGTCGAACTGGAAGATCGTTTCGAGAATATGGGCGCGAAACTCGTCAAAGAGGTCGCGTCCAAGACATCGGATGTGGCCGGCGACGGAACCACCACCGCGACTGTGCTGGCCCGGGCGATTTACAAAGAGGGCCTGCGGAACGTCATTGCCGGGAGTAATCCGACGGCCATCCGTCGTGGAATCGACCGCGCTGTCGAAGCCGCGGTTTCTCACCTCATCACGATCGCCAAGAAAGTCGAAAGTAAGAACGACCTGGCCAACGTTGGTGCGATCAGTGCCAACAACGACCGGAAGATCGGTGAACTGCTTGCCGAAGCGATGGAAAAGGTCGGCAAGGACGGTGTGATCACTGTCGAGGAAGGCAAGACCGCCGAGACGACCTACAAAGTCGTGGAAGGCATGCAGTTCGATAAAGGGTACATCTCGCCGTACTTCATCAACCGAGTACCCGAGATGGACTGCTATTTTGAGGATGCGTACATCCTCATCCATGAAAAGAAGATCAGCAATCTCAGGGAATTGATCCCGCTTCTGGAAAAGGTCGCTCACACGGGCAAGCCGCTCTTGATCATTGCCGAGGACGTGGAGGGCGAAGCCCTCACCGCGCTGGTGGTCAACAAGCTCCGCGGCGTCCTCCAGGTGTGTGCCGTGAAGGCACCGGGATTCGGCGATCGTCGCAAGGCCATGCTGGGTGACATCGCCATCCTCACCGGTGGGACGCTGATCAGTGAAGACCTCGGCATGAAGCTCGAAAATGTCGAGCTGACACATCTTGGCCGAGCGAAAAAGATCACCGTGGACCGCGACAAGACCACGATTGTGGAAGGTGCNGGCAAGCCCGCCGACATCAAGGCCCGGTGCGATCAACTCCGGCACCTCATCGAAACCACCGACAGCGACTATGATCGCGAGAAATACCAGGAGCGGCTGGCCAAGCTGTCTGGTGGCGTCGCGGTCATTCAGGTCGGTGGTGCCACGGAAGCCGAAATGAAGCAAACCAAGGCCCGGGTGGAAGACGCACTCCACGCGGTGCGGGCGGCCGCCGAGGAAGGTATCGTGCCGGGTGGGGGTGTGGCGCTCCTCCGCTGCCGTGAAGCAGTGGAAAAAGCACGGGCCAACGCTCGCGGTGACGAAAAGATCGGCGTGGACATCGTCTATCGGGCACTTTCCAAGCCACTTGAGCAAATCGCCGAGAACGCCGGTCTGGACGGCTCGGTGGTGGTCCAGGAGGTCCTGGAAAAGGACACCAATGTCGGTTTCGATGCCCTGTCCAAGAAGTACGTGGACATGTTCAAGGCCGGGATTATCGACCCCACCAAGGTCGTTCGTTGCGCCCTGGAGAACGCCGCGAGTATCGCAGGATTGATGCTCATGACGGAAGTCCTTGTGACGGACGTGCCCAAGGACGAAGAGGAAGAGGTGCCGGTGGAAGGCGTGGTTCGCTGATGAAGCGACGTTGCCCGGCCTGAGGGTCCGAAAGCGAAAATGTGGAATTGGGCCACCTCCGGTATGGGGGTGGCCCATGTTCCCTGTTATGAGCATGTTCACCGAAATCGCGAGGCATCTCCTCGACGGTGTGAGCATCCACAGGGAGTGCAGCAATCCTGTGATATAATAGCGCGAGTTAGGACATCCCCGGGTACGTCTGACCGTTGGGGAACACGTTGACGTAATCACGAAGTGGCGCGGAATCGGGGGATCGTCTCTTTGTGTTCCCGCTGATCAGCCTGAGCCATGGCCACGATGTCGGAAAAACGCGATTATTACGAGATCCTTGGTGTCTCGCGGAACGCTACGGACAAGGAAATTGCCGATGCCTACCGGAAGCTCGCCCTGAAATACCACCCCGACCGAAATCCCGGCGACCCTGACGCCGTGGAAAAATTCAAAGAGGCCTCGGAGGCCTTCGAGGTGCTCAGCAATCCGGAAAAGCGGGCGATCTATGATCGGTATGGGCATGCGGGTTTGTCCGGGGCCTACCAGCCGCGAGAATTTCACGATGTCAGCGAAATTTTCGATCTGTTCAGCAGCTTTTTCGGCGACGATCTATTCGGAGACATTTTCGGAGGCTTTGGGCGGGTCGTCGCGCAGTTCGCAAAGGGGAGGACATTCTGTGTGAGGTGACGCTCGACCTGTGGGAAGTAGCCCATGGGGCGACAAAGACAGTCTCCATCGAGCGGCACGCCGTCTGCTCGCGATGTCAGGGTTCAGGTGCTCGGCCGGGAACCCGACCAGAAGTCTGTCGGTATTGCGGAGGTCGCGGGCGGGTAAGTCAGTCGGCTGGTTTCATCACCATACAGACAGACTGCCCGGCGTGTCAGGGCGCGGGTCAGACGATTCGCGATCCCTGCCCAGAATGCCGCGGACGGGGGGTGGTCCGGGAGACTGTCACCCGGGAAGTTCGTATTCCGCCCGGGGTCGATGAAAACACGCGGTTGAGACTGGCGGGCGAAGGGGAAATCAGCCTCACCGGCGGTCCCCGGGGTGATTGCTACTGTGTGGTGAGGATCAAGGAACATCCCATCTTCCGGCGTGAAGGGGCAAACCTTGTTTGCCGGGTTCCCATCAGTTACAGCCAGGCCGTGCTCGGAGCTACCGTTGAGATTCCCACTCTGGAAGGGCATGACACGCTGACCATTCCCCCAGGGACCCAAAGCGGGGCTGTATTTGTGCTCTCTGGACGAGGACTGCCCACCCGGTCCAGACGTCGTGGGGATCTCATTGTGGAGGTGTACATCGAGGTACCGAAGAAAATCAGCCCCCAGTACGAACGCCTCATCCGCGAGTTGGCGGAATTGGAACACACCGAGGTCTTACCGGAGAGAAAAAGCTTTTTTGCGAAAATAAAGGAATACCTTGGCGGCCGCTCGTAGCGCTGGCACGGCAATTGCATCCTCGGTCATCAGGTGAGCCTTTGGGTGTCAGATTGGCTTTCGGATATCCGACACCGCAGAGGAGTTACCGCCATGACCACCAGTCGCACACAGGAAGAGCGAGAACGTCAAGAGGTTCAGGCGGCCCAGACAGTCACGCAAAATACCGCTGAAGCGGAAGGGCCGTCGCCAGAAAACGAAAATCAATCAGAGGTGATTCAGAGGGAAAACATGAGTAATTCCGCGGACAAGCAGTCCGATATCAGCGCGAATGGTTCGGCCGCCGATCAGGAACAGGTCACGGCCGAGGAAACCGTGCTGACGGCGGAAGAGTATGAAAAACAGATCGCAGCGCTGAAACAGGAGGTAGAGGACTTCCGCAACCGCGCGATGCGCTGGCAGGCGGAGCTGGAGAACTATCAGAAACGGATCGCGCGGCAACTTGCGGAGGAACGCAAGTACGCGGCCATTGAACTTATCCGCGATCTGCTGCCGGTGTATGATAACCTCCAGCGTGCCGCGCAATCAGCAGAGCAAAACCATGACGTCGGCCAGCTCCTGCAGGGTATTCGCATGATCCTCAAGCAATGGGAGGACGTGCTGGCCAAGCACCAGTGCCGAAAGATCGAGGCGCTTCACCAACCCTTTGATCCCAACCTCCACCATGCCATCTCCAGGCAAGCCACGGGAGATGTGCCGCCCAATACCGTCCTCTATGTTGCCCAGGAGGGGTTCGTGCTCCATGACCGCGTGGTCCGGCCAAGCCAGGTGGTTGTTTCAATGGCCCTTCCCGCTTCTGGAGGAGAAGGTGCCAGTGAGCCGGTGGAGCCGGGTACTGCTGAGGAGCCGTCGAACAATCACCCACCTGCGTGATCTCATTCGCGGTGGCCCTCGACCGTCGGATAGCAGCTATTGGTTCGTCCGCGTCTCAGGCCGGCTTGGCCGAAGGAAGATAAAAAATCCAGTACCAGCATTTTCAGGCGTATACGGGTTGCTGTAAAAGCACACAGTTTGGAACGTTGGTCTTGTGGTGGGGAAGGAGTTGACGATGCCAACCTACGAATACGTGTGTGACGCGTGTGAGCACACCTTTGAAGAGTTTCAATCGATCACCGCCGAACCGCTGCGGAAATGCCCCGCATGCGGCAAAAATAAGCTTCGCCGAGTGATCGGACCCGGGGGTGCAATCCTCTTCAAAGGATCGGGTTTCTACTGCACCGATTACAGAAGTGAATCGTACAAAAAGGCGGCTTCCCGCGATAACGGCAACGGTTCTTCGGAGTCAGGGTCCAGTAAATCCTCTTCAGGCAAAGGAAGTACAAAGAGTGGAGAGTGAGGGAATTCACTCCCGCCACTGAAGAGGTTCCAGCGGACAACGGGGAGCTCGCATCGCGCACCAGACCGCCGCACAAGAAGCGGCGGTTTTTGTTGCGCCCGGATTGTTGATGTTCTTCGGGTTTCACGACTCCCCGCAATTTGAAAACTGGGCATACACGCGTTTCCTCAGTGGTTTCAATCTCATTCCGTAGGATGAACGACGGACCAAAACGATCCGTGTTCCAACACCGGAGTTCGACATTGCACCGATTGCAAGACTACTCGCACCGGCAGGAGGTTGCCGGTCGGAAGAAAGCAAAATCCAACGGGCGNCGCTGCGATTCTCACGGGCACAACCGCCCGTCGCTTGTGTCCTCTTCGATAACGGCCAAGCAACGTTTAAAATAGAGGNCAGCTCCACATNGGAGGGGGATGTTNCCTCACTGGGTGTGGCCGATGTAGGGGAACAGGAGATCGCGAAGTATGCGTCACCANACCTCCCGGCGGTGCTTTTTGAGTNCGGCAGCATTTGTTGCTGCCATGGGTGCGGCTGTCAGCCGTGAAGAGCAAATCCTTCTGGCTGCCCAGCAAGGTGCGCCATCTGAAGAAAAGACAACAGCCAGCGAGATCGCCCTTCAGATGCCCCATGGCAAAGTTCGCGACATCTCGATAAGCCGACTGGTTATCGGCGGCAATCTTATCGGGGGCTTCGCTCACAGTCGGGACCTCGTTTACATTTCGCGGCTTTTGAAAGCATACAACACCGAAGAGAAAGTGTTCGAGACACTCGCCCTGGCCGAGGCCCACGGAATCAACACGATCCAGTGCAACCCCACCTGCCTGCCGCTTGTGGAAAAGTACAACCGGGAACGCGGGGGAAAACTTCAGGCGATTGTCTGTATCACCCCCGATGCCAACAAAGACGCGGTTCGTCGGGAGATCGAAGAGGTTCTCAGCCGCGGGGCAACGATGCTCTACACGCATGGCGGCCGCAGCGAACCTCCTGTCATGGCCGGCCGATTAGATGTGCTGGCCAACACGGTGGAATGCATCAAGGAGGCCGGGGGTCCCGCCGGCATCGGAAGCCATTCCCTGACCGTCACCATGGAGTGCGAGAAAAACGGGATCGGCGCGGACTTTTACGTCAAGACGCTCCACAGCGACCAGTACTGGTCCGCGACTCCCAAAGAACTGCGAGAAGATTTCTGCTGGCACAAACCGCGGCGGAACGAGCCGTTTGCCTTTAACGACAATATGTGGTGTCTCAATCCCGAAGAGACAATCGAGTTTATGAAGACGGTCTCCAAGCCGTGGTTTGCCTTCAAGGTACTCGCAGCAGGGGCCATTCGTCCCCGGCAGGGATTTCCGTACGCCCTCCGCAATGGTGCGGACTTTCTCATCGTCGGGATGTTCGATTTTCAAATTGCGGAAGACGTGGCCATCTTCCTCGATTCGTATCGCAAGCTGGGGAAACGCGAGCGCCCGTGGTGCGCGTAAAAATCCCCTGACCTGGACAGGGCATCTCCTCCGCGAGTTAGCCACCGACGCGGTCGACAGGGACACTCGCGCACCGTCGCTGGAGCCCGTGTAGCAGCGCTTGCCTAGCCGGACGTGCCGGAATCGCTCGGCGTTGAGGCGCCCTCGGATGGTGTTTCCGGTGTAGGCTCAGACTGAGAGGCCGCTGCCTCTCCGCTCGTGGCAGGTTCCGACTCGGGCGTAGACGCCGCTGTTTCGGCCGGGGCCGCCGGAGGCGGGGAAGTCTCTCCACCGGTGGTTTCCGCGCCGGATTCTTTCTTCCTTGGCATTCCCAGCGTAAACAGCGCGAAGACCACCAAAGCCATAATGGCTGGCCAGAGCCAGATATCCCGCCATCCCAGACGATTCACCGCCAGGTAGTCTCCCTTCGTTATGTAGACCGACTTCCCTGCCACGGCAGCCTGAACATGACCGAAGGAGGAAGCGGGCACAAGGGGCATCACGGCCTTGAGTGCCTCGAACAGCTTTCGCCGATCTTCCTGTTTTTGCCCTTGCGGAACATTGTTGAGAGCCTGTTGGATCTCATCCGACGTGATAATTCCGTCTTTGTTTTGGTCAAAATCCTGCGCCAGTTCGTTCCAGGAGGGAAGCGTGACGCCCTCAGGAATGATCCGCGCGGTCATCAAGGTGCTCACTTTAGCGGGATAGGCGTCGTTCGTTCGGCCGGCGAGGTTGGCCCCGATGAGCCAGGCCACTCCCAGCATGAGGAAAGCAATGAAGCTTTGCCCACTGGCACGCAATTCCCGCGGAGCCTTGGTATCAACGAAGATATAGGAACCGACATACACAAAGACGTAGCAAAAACCATGGACGAGGATTCCCAAGAGGACCAGCGGATACACCTCGGAGGCAAACAGAAGGTAGCGCAGGGCCCAGACGGCCATTCCCAGGGCCAGTACTTTGTGCAGGCCCAACTGGGCGATAAAGATCGGCATGATGGCCATCGCTACGATTTCGCAGACCTGGCCCATGGTCATCAAGGCGGTGGGCGCCGGCGCCCCGATCTGCGTCAGGTAGAGGTTGGCGCTGACGAAGTAATACACAGCCGGAATGCCGATCAAAAACGCGCACAGAGTAAACAGGAGGAATTCCGGATCCTTTAGAAGTTTGACTGCGCCCAGACCAAGCAGATCCGCGATTCCCGCCTCCTTGGCCTGGGGCGGAGTATGGGGAAGGGTCAGGACATACGCGGCCAGAAGGATTTCCACAGCCCCGCCGAGATAAAAGAAAGCAGGGCTCCGCTCGCCGATGAACAGCCCCACAATCCAGCCGGAGATGATCCACCCGATTGTCCCGAACATGGCAATTCGGGGAAAAGTGGCTGGATCGTCCAGGTTACGAAACGTGAGTGAATTCGCCAGCGCCAGCGTGGGCATGAAGGCGAGCGTGTTTACAAGTAGAAAGATGAAAAACAGCCAAAAACTGGTTTGCACGCCCGTCAGAATGAGGCAGATTCCGCCAATAAGATGCAGCACCGCGAGGATCTTTTCGGTGTCAAAGAGGCGGTCCGCCACAAAGCCCACAAAAAGGGGTGACACGATGGCGGCGATCGCCGTGGTGGAAAACACCCACCCCATCTCCGATCCCGTGAATCCCCGCACCGAAGGGCCGAACGTGCCGATGGGCACCATCCAGCAGGCCCACACGAAAAACTGGAAGAACATCAGAATGCACAGTCGAATCCGCAGAAGCAGTTTTTCATTCAACATCGGCGCAACCCTCGCATGCATAGGGAACCGGTGCCACAGCCGTGTTTTTTAACGGGACAAGCTTATGAGTCGAGGGAAATTCTAATCGGCAACTCTGTGGTTGTGCAACCAGGGGAGGCACTGAGTCATCCCCACTTTTCCCAAAACCCATGAGGCGTCCCGAGGACAAAGCCAAACGGACCTGACAAGCAGGTCCCTCCGCAAAAAAAGGAGGGGCACGCCTGTCGTGCCCGCCGAAACGCAAGACATGATTCAGCGCTGGAAAGCGGACCTGACGAGCACGTGCCGCCGAAAGCGGACCTGACAAGCAGGTCCCTCCGCAAAAAAACGGAGGGGCACGCTTGTCGTGCCCGCGACAACGTGTCGTGCCCGAGAAAACTCTCTGCGATCCAATCTGCGGGCACACTGAGCGAAGGTCAAACATTTACGCAATTGACGACAGAAACTATTTCCGTATAATCGGCAATAAGCCTTTTGGTCACATTTTCCAGGATTGCACATTGGTGTAGCGAAA
>NICF_comb_assmDRAFT_10001809_pt1 | contig 16681 bp, 10 predicted proteins | sample NewIslPassag4_SG_FD_11279 | JGI IMG/M metagenome (IMG submission 11279) | reverse complement strand
CGCCACCAGCGCCACCGCCGTCTTGCCCGAGCCCACGTCGCCCTGCAGCAGCCGGTTCATCGGCTCGGGCGCGCCCATGTCCCGGGCGATCTCCTCGATCACCCGGCGCTGCGCCGCGGTGGGCGTGAAGGGCAAGAAGGAGAGCGCGCGCGCAAGCCGCTCCGGGGAGGTGTCGAAGGCGTGGCCCGGCTCCACGCGCACGCCCCTCGCCTTGAGCGCCAGCCCCACCGAGAGCAGGAAGAGCTCCTCGTAGGCCAGGCGCCGGTGCCAGGGCGAAAGCCCCGCGCCGAGCGCCTCCACGTCGGCTCCCGTCGGCGGGAAATGCACGCATTGCAGGGTCTCGTGGATGGAAGGAAGGCCGCGCTCGCGCCGCAGGGCCTCCGGGAGGATCTCCGGCAGCTCGTGGAGGTGGCGCTGCAGCGCGTGTTCCACCATGGCGCGGATCCGCCCCTGGCCCACCTCGTCCATGCCGCGGTAGACCGGGACGATACGCCCCGCCGAAAGCCGCGCGTCGTCGAGGTCGTCCGCCTCCTCCAGCTCGGGGTGGACGATCTGCCGGCTCCCGCCGAAGCGCTTCACCTCGCCCCAGACGAAGAAGGCCTTGCCCGGCTGGAATCGCCGCAGCAGCGCCGGCCAGGTGTGGAAGAAGGTCAGCGCCAGCCGCCCGGTGCCGTCCTCGATCAGCACCCGGAAGATCTTTCGCCGCGTCTTGCGGACGAAGACCTCCTGCGTCTCCACCACCCGGCCGAAGGTCAGGACCTGTTCGCCGGGCAGGAGGTCGCGGATGCGGCGAATGGCGCGGCGGTCCTGGTAGGCGCGGGGCAGGTCGAAGAGGAGGTGGGCGACGCTGGCGAGCCCCTTCTTCGCCAGCGCCTCCGCGGTGCGGGGGCCGACGCCGGGCAACGTGGTCAAGGGAACGCGGGCGAGGGCGGAGGCGTAGGCGGGGACCACGATGCGGGCCGGCGCCGGCAACTCTCTCGCCAGCGGGCGCGCCGGCTCGGGGCCGGGCCGCGAGCGCCCGACGGGCTCCCGCGGATCCTGCACCTCGAGTTTCAAGGCCTCCGGCCCCGCGGGCGCCGACTCCTCGCCTCCAACGGCTCCCTCGCCCACGAAGGCGGCCAAATCCGCGGGAAGCGGCGCGAGCGCGTCGACCGCGGAAAGCACGTCCCGCAGCCGGCTCGCCTTCTGCTCGGGCGGCGTCCGGTCGAAGAGCCGGGCCGCCTCGATCAGCTTCTCGAACGATCCGCGCGGATGGCCGGCGGCCTCCGCCTCGCCGGCGATCGCCTCGCAGAGGGCCGCCAGTCCGCGGAGGTGAGCGGCCCTCTCCCCCCCTCCACGGCAGGCGAAGCGAAGGGGGGGATGGAGCTTTCGCTCGAGAAGCTCGGCGAGACTCACGACTCGTCCGGCGTCTCCTCGTCGGGCTCCACGAACGCGATCTCGAGGATCTCGAAGGTCCGCTCGCCCCCCGGCGTGCGCACCGTCACCTCGTCGCCTTCCTTGCGGCCGATAAGCGCCCGCGCGAGCGGACTGGTCACCGAGAGCAGCCCCTGCTTGAGGTCGGCCTCCAGCTCCCCGACGATGCGGTACTTGACCGTCTTGTCGGTGTCGACGTCGAGCAGGGTGACGGTGGCCCCGAAGACGACCTTGTCGCCGCCGAGCTTGGACACGTCGATGACCTCGGCGCGCGCCAGCCAGTCCTCGACCTGCTGGATTCGCCCCTCGATGTGCCCCTGCTTCTCCTTGGCGAACTTGTACTCGGCGTTCTCGGAGAGGTCGCCGTGGGCTCGCGCCTCCTCGATCTCGCGGATGATCGATGGCCGCTCCACCGTCTTGAGCCGCTTGAGCTCCTCCATGAGCTTGCGGTGGCCGGTGCGGGTCATCGGAATCTTGTCGGACATGGCCTCACCAAAAAAGGGCGGGCGGTCGCCTTCCCCGTCGAAGCGGCCGCCCGGTCTCATTCAGGATTGCATCCCCGACCGAGCGGAGTCAACCGGTCCGCTTCTCGCCGCTGGACCGGTAGATCTCCTGGATCGGGAAGAGATCCACCTCGCCGTGCAGCGTCTCCTCCAACGAGGTCACCGCCGCGCGCGCGCCGGCGATGGTGGTGAAGTACGGGATGCCGCGGTTCAGCGTCTCCCTGCGAATGGAATAGCTGTCCTGCAGCTCCTTCTTCCCCGCGGTGGTGTTGATGACGAGGTGGATGGCCCCGTCGAGGATCTTGTCGACCACGTGGGGCCGGCCCTCCGCCACCTTGAGCACCACGTCGGTGGGGATCCCCCGCTCGTAGAGGTACTGGGCGGTCCCCCGGGTGGCGACGAGCTGGAAGCCGAGGGCGACCAGCCTCCGGGCCAGCTCGGTCGCGGCGGGCTTGTCCTCGTCGCGAACCGAGATGAAGCAGCGCCCGGAGCGCGGCAGGGCGTTGCCGGACGCGACCTGGCTCTTCCAGAAGGCCCGGGCGAAGCTGCGGTCGATGCCCATCACCTCGCCCGTGCTCTTCATCTCGGGACCGAGGATCGGGTCGACTCCCGGGAGCCGGCGGAACGGGAAGACCGACTCCTTGACCGCGAAGCCGTGGAGTGCCAGGCGCTCGGGGAGCTCCGGGGAGAGGCGCCGCCCCACCATCGCCCCCGCCGCCAGCTTGGCCAGCGGCACGCCGGTCGCCTTGGCGACGAAGGGGACGGTGCGCGAGGCGCGCGGGTTGACCTCCAGCACGTAGATGCGGTCGCCCTGCACGGCGAACTGCGCGTTGAGCAGGCCCACCACGCCGAGCTCCCGGGCGATGGCCGCGGTCTGCGCCTCGATCTTGCGCACGATGTCCTCGTGCAGCGAATGCGGCGGCAGCGAGCAGGCCGAATCGCCGGAGTGCACGCCCGCCTCCTCGATGTGCTCGAGCACCCCGCCGATCACCACGCGCTCGCCGTCGCAGACGATGTCGATGTCCACCTCGTGCGCTTCCCGCAGAAAACGGTCCACGAGCACGGGCCGCTCCTCGGAGGCGCGGACGGCCTGGGACAGGTACTCGCGCAGCTGCGCCTCGTCGTGGCAGATCTCCATGGCGCGCCCGCCGAGTACGTAGGAGGGCCGAACGATCACCGGGAAGCCGATCTCGCGCGCCACCGCCAGCGCCTCCTCGGTCGAGCGCGCGATGCCGTGCTCGGGCTGCAGGAGGCCGAGCTTGCGCACCACCCCGGTGAAGCGCTCCCGGTCCTCGGCGCGGTCGATGGCGTCCACCGGCGTGCCGAGGATGGGGATCTCCGCCTCCGCCAGCGCCGCGGCGAGCTTGAGCGGCGTCTGTCCGCCGAACTGCACCACCACGCCGACGGGCTTCTCCACCCGCGCGATCTCCAGCACGTCCTCCAGGGTGAGCGGCTCGAAGTAGAGGCGGTCCGACGTGTCGAAGTCGGTGGAGACGGTCTCGGGGTTGCAGTTGACCATGATGGTCTCGTACCCCGCCTCCTTGAGCGCCCAGCTCGCGTGCACGCAGCAGTAGTCGAACTCGATGCCCTGGCCGATGCGGTTCGGACCGCCGCCGAGGATCATCACCTTGCGGCGGTTGGAAGGACGCGCGTCGCAGACGTCGGTGCCGTAGGTCGAGTAGAAGTAGGCCACGTCCCCATCGGCCGCCGCCGCGTAGGCGCGGATGCGCCGGAAGGCGGCGTGCACGCCGAGGTCGCGACGGAGCCGGCGCACCTCCTGCTCGGTCGTCCCGGTCAGGAATGCGAGGCGCCGGTCGGAAAATCCCTGGGCTTTGTAGCGGCGCAGCGACTCGGCGTCGCCGAGGCCGTCGCGCGCGATCCGGCGCTCCTCCTCCACGATGGCCGCGATCTCGCCGAGGAAGAAGGGGTCGATCGCCGTCGCCTCGTGGACTTCGGCGATCTCCAGGCCGGCGCGGAAGGCCTCCGCGATCCAGTAGATTCGCTCGGCGGTCGGCAGCTTGATCTCGGCCCGGATCCGCTCGATGTCCGCGTCCGTGTAGGGCTCCAGGGGCCGCTTGCCCAGCGGCGACTCCAGCCCGTGGCTACCCGTCTCCAGGGAGCGCAGGGCCTTCAGCAGCGACTCGCGGAAGGTCTTGCCGACGGCCATCGCCTCCCCCACGCTCTTCATCTGCGTGGTCAGGATCGGGTCGGTGGTGGGGAATTTCTCGAAGGCAAAGCGCGGGACCTTGGTGACGATGTAGTCCACCGCGGGCTCCCGGGTTGCGGGAGCACCAGGGAGGACCTCCTTCTCGATCTCCTCCAGCGTGTAGCCGAGCGCCAGCAGCGCGGAGAACTTGGCGATCGGATAGCCGGTGGCCTTCGAGGCGAGCGCCGACGAGCGGGAGACGCGCGGGTTGAGTTCGATGACCAGCGTGCGGCCGGTCTTCGGATCCATGGCGAACTGGATGTTGCACCCGCCGCTGTCGACGCCGATCTCGCGGATGATCTTCTCGCTGGCCTCGCGCAGCCGCGCCAGCTCCTCGTCCGTGAGGGTGAGCGTCGGCGCGATGGTGATCGAGTCGCCGGTGTGGATGCCCATCGGGTCCACGTTCTCGATGAAGCAGACCACGACGATCCGGTCGGTGCGGTCCCGAACGACCTCGACCTCGATCTCCTTCCACCCCAGCACGCTCTCGTCGATGAGCACGCTGCCCACCGGCGAGGCGGCCAGGGCCATCTTCACCTTCTCGACGAACTCGACCTTGTTGTAGGCGATCGATCCGCCGGTCCCGCCGAGGGTGTAGGAGGGACGGAGGATGGCGGGGAAGCCCGTGTGCTCGACGATGGCCAGGGCTTCCTCCAGGTTGTGGGCGACTCCGTTTCTCGGCACCTCGAGACCGATGCGGACCATCGCCTCGTTGAAGAGCTTGCGATCCTCGGCCTTGCGAATGGAATCGAGCTTGACCCCGATGAGCTCGCAGCCGTACTTGTCGAGAATGCCCCGTTCTGCCAGCTCCTTCGCCAGGTTGAGGCCGGTCTGTCCCCCCAGCGAGGCGAGCATGGCGTCGGGCCTTTCCTTGGCCAGGATCCGTTCGGCCGTCTCCACCGTGATGGGCTCGATGTAGGTGGCGTCGGCCATCTCCGGATCCGTCATGATGGTCGCAGGGTTGGAATTCAGCAGGACGACGCGCACACCGACCTGCTTGAGGGCCTTGCAGGCCTGCGTACCCGCGTAGTCGAACTCACAGGCCTGTCCGATGACGATCGGACCCGACCCGACGACGAAAACGCTTCGAATGTCATTGCGCCGCGGCATCGATCCTCCAGCCGCCGCGAGGGCACGGCCGGCCCCCGCAGGCGGCCGGCGCCTATCTAACAGAAGGTTCCCCTTCGCGCACGGGGGGGACCCAAAGATTTTTCATTCGAGCGCGCGGACGAAGGTTTCGAGCCGGTCCAGGCCTTTCTCCAGCTCGGCGAGCGAGGTCGCGAACGAGAGCCGGACGAATCCCTCGGCGCCGAAGGCCGAGCCGGGAACCATCGCGACCAGATACTCCTCGAGGAGAAGCTCGCAGAAGCGAGCGCTGCTTCCCCGCAGTGGCTCACCGCGGAAGCTCCGGGCGAGGAGCGGGCGCACGTCGAAGAAGGCGTAGAAGGCGCCGCCGATCTCCGGGCAGCTCACCCCGGGGATCTCCGCGAGGCGGCGCTGGACGAAGCGGCGGCGCTCGTCGAAGGCCCGGCGCATGACGGCCACCGACTCGAGCCCGCCCCGCAGGGCGGCGATGGCGGCCTTCTGCGTGATCGAGGTGGGGTTGGAGGTGGACTGGTCCTGCAGCCGCTGCATGGCGGCGATCGCCTCGCGAGGACCGAGCGCCCACCCGATCCGCCAGCCGGTCATGGAGAAGCTCTTCGACAGTCCGTTGACCACCACCGTCCGGTCGCGCAGGTCCGGCGCGACGTCGAGGATGTTGGCGAAGGGCTCGTCCGTGTAGACGAGGTGCTCGTAGATGTCGTCCGAGACGACAGCCACCTGCGGATGGCGGCGGAGGACCTCCGCGATCTCCTCGAGAGCGCGACGCGGATAGACGGCACCGGTGGGGTTGGAAGGGCTGTTGAGCACGAGCAGGCGCGTCCTCGCCGTGATGCGCGCCTCGATCTCGCTCGCCCGCACCACGAATCCGTCCTCGGCGCGGCAGGGGACGAAGACCGCCGTGCCGCCTGCGAGCCGGACCATGTCCGGGTAGCTCACCCAGTACGGCGCCGGAATGAGGACCTCGTCGCCCTCGTCCACCAGGACCTGGATCGCGTTGTAGAGCGCGTGCTTCGCGCCGACGCAGGCGACGATCTCGGTCGCGGGGTCGTAGACCTGGTTGTTTTCCCGCCGGTGCTTCTCCGCGATCGCCTGGCGCAGCTCCGGCGTGCCGGCGGTGGCCGTGTACCGCGTGAACCCCGACTCGATCGCCTCGATCGCAGCCTTCCGGACGTGCTCCGGGGTCGGAAAATCGGGCTCGCCCGCCGAGAGGGAGACCACATCCCGGCCGGCAGCCCGCATCGCCTGGGCCCGGGCGGTGATGGCGAGCGTGGGAGAAGGCTGTACCGACTGCGCACGGCGGCTGAGCTTCACGAGCATCACCTCAGGTCTGGTCGTCCTTGCGGCCGAATTTCCGCGCGAGCGCCCGCTGGACGTTCGGGGGGACGAGGCCGTCCACGGGCCCGCCCAGCGACGCGATCTCGCGCACCAGCTGGGACGAGATGAAGAAGTAGTCCTCCCCCGTCATCATGAAGACCGTCTCGCACGGGGGGTAGAGCTTGTGATTCATGTTGGCGAGCTGAAACTCGAACTCGAAGTCCGAGACGGCGCGCAGACCGCGAAGGATGGTGGTGACGTTGCGCTTGCGCGCGTAGTCGACGAGCAGTCCCTCGAAGGCGTCGACCTCCACCCGGGGATCGTTTCCGATCGCCTCCTGCAGCATCTCGATCCGCTCCTCGACCGAGAAGAGCGGCGTCTTTTTCGAGTTGTAGGCGATGGCCACGATCAGCCCGTCGAAGACCCGCAGGCCCCGCTGGATGATCGAGAGGTGGCCGTTGGTCATGGGGTCGAAGGACCCCGGGTAAATGGCCAGTCGCTTCATGGCGCGTCCTCGCTTCGCGCTTCGAAAAACGTCACCGCGGTCTTCCCGTAGCGCCGTCGATCCCGCTGCCGAAGGCTGCCGTAGACCTCCCGGGCCGACCAGCTCGCCTCGTGCTCGGCTACCACGAGTGCGCCCTCAGGGAGGCCAGCCTGGCCCAGGGCCTGCAGCGCCGCTTCCGGACCGACCTCGTACGGGGGATCGAGAAAGACGAGTTCGCAATCGAGCCGACCCGCCCCGTGCAGGTGCGAAACGACGTCCGCCGCGACGATGCGGACCCGGTCGGCCCAGCCGAGCCTCCGGGCGTTCGCCTCGATGGTGCGGATCGCGGTCCGGTCCCGCTCGACGAAGGTGACGTGCCCGGCCCCGCGCGAGAGCGCCTCGAAGCCCATCGCGCCGATCCCCGCGTAGAGGTCAAGGACCCGCTCGCCGTGGAAGAACTGGCCCGCGATGTCGAAGATCGACTGGCGCACGCGGTCGCGGGTGGGCCGGATGGCCCGCCCCGGGGGTACAACCAGCTTCCGTCCCCTCGCCTCGCCCGCGATGATCCGCACCTCGCCCATGTCGCCCACGCAGAACCTCGATCGACGACTCCGCGGAGCTATCCTTCCCGACACGGGCGGTCAAGCCGGATGGTGGACGGCCTGCCCCGACCCCGTTATGCAGAGGTGGACGATGCGCGCATCCATTCCCCTTGTCGTCGCCCTGGCGTTCTCCTTCGCCCTCGCCTGCTCCCGGCCTGGCTCCGGTCCGCAACGCGATCCCTCCCCCGCCTCCCGCGCGGCCAAGCCGGAGATCGTGATCCCGCCCGAGGAGGAGCCGGTCGAAGCGCCGGGCGTGGTCCCCGTCGGCTTCCCCTACCAGCCGATGGAGGGCGATCGGATCCGCCAGAGCCGCTCCTTCTGGGCCCGCGACGCCCAGCACTACGAGGTGGCGATCGATAGCGAGCTGGCGCCCGAGGCGGTGGCGGAGTACTGGGAGGCCGAGCTCGGCAAGCACGGCGTGAAGGTGAGCCGGAAGCAGACCGAAGCTCCCCACTTCCTCCTCTTCATCCTGGAAGGCGAGGACGACAAGGGCGTCTACAGCCGCGTCAGCGTCCTGAAGAACCGGGCGACGGGCGCGGAGGAGGCCCAGGTGCCGACCAAGGTCAGCGTCTTCGTGGGCAAGCGCTGATCCCGCACGCGCTTTGCGGCCTGTGCATCGTATGAGATAGAGGTTCCAACGCCGTGCCGACCACCGCACCCGACGACCTGCGCGTCCTCCTCGAGAAGCTGCCGGAGCGGTTCCAGCGCATGCTCGAAGCCGTCCCGCACGAGGACCTCATCGAGATCGTGATGGACCTGGGGCGCGTCCCCCAGGCGCGCTTCCCCGGCCGCGTGATGGATCTGGGGACCGAGGTCGTCCGCCAGGACGACATCGACGACGTGGTGGGGAAGCTGGGCCCCTTCACCGGCGACAACCGCGCCGGGATCGAGCGCACCCTCCATCGCATCTCCGCCATCCGCAACCGCCAGGGCCGGATCATCGGCCTCACCCTGCGCGTGGGACGGGCCATCTTCGGCACCATCGAGCCGATCCGAGACCTGGTGGAGAGCGGCCGCAACATCCTGCTCCTCGGTCCGCCCGGCGTGGGAAAGACGACCAAGCTGCGCGAGGTCGCCCGCGTCCTCGCCGACGACGCCGGCAAGCGGGTGATGGTGGTCGATACCTCCAACGAGATCGGCGGCGACGGCGACATCCCCCACCCCGGCATCGGCTCGGCCCGGCGCATGCAGGTGCCCAACCCCGACCGCCAGCACGCGGTGATGATCGAGGCGGTGGAGAACCACATGCCCGAGGTCATCATCGTCGACGAGATCGGCACCGAGGCGGAGGCGGCGGCGGCGCGGACCATCGCCGAGCGCGGCGTCCAGCTCGTGGCCACGGCGCACGGCAACAGCCTCGAGAACCTGGTGATGAACCCGGTTCTCTCCGACCTCGTGGGCGGCGTGCACACCGTCACCCTGGGCGACGAGGAGGCGCGCCGGCGCGGCACGCCCAAGACGATCAACGAACGGCGCGCGCCCCCGACCTTCGACATCGTGGTCGAGCTCCTCGGACGTGACGAGCTCCTCGTCCACCCGGACACCGCCGAGGCCGTCGACCGCCTCCTCGCCGGCAAGCCGGTCGGTGGCGAGCGCCGCACCATCGGGCCGGACGGCGAGCTGCAGCGCGAGCCCCTGGAGGAGCCCGAGCTCCCGGAACCTGCCGAGGCCTTCCGTCCCCGGCTGGGCCCCACCCGCGTCTGCCCCTACGCGGTCAGCCCCGTGCTGCTGGAGCGCGTGATCCGCGAGCTACGGCTCGAAGCGGTGGTGGTCGAACGACTGGAGCAGGCGGATGTGGTCATCGCCCTGCGCTCCCGCGCCGACGACCCGCGCCTGCGCCGCGTGGCCGATCGCCGCAACCTCCGCGTCTTCACGGTGAAGCGAAACGGCTCCTCCCCCATTCGCCGCGCGCTGCAGGACGCCTTCTACATCGCCGAGGGCATGGACGAGGACGAGCTGCGCGAAGCGGTGCAAGAGACCGAGCACGCCATCCAGCGCGTCCTCACCGAGGGCATCCCCGTCGCCCTCTCCCCGCAGCGACCCGCGGTGCGGCGAATCCAGCACCGCATGGTCGCCCGCCACCACCTCTCCGCCGAGAGCGTCGGCAAGGAGCCCCAGCGCCACCTCGTCATCCATCCCTGAGCCGCGCCCAAGCCTGCGGCCGCCGGTTCCGACGACAGGCTCCTGGCGGCACCGCCTCCGGGCGACGACGACTGGTGCGCCCAGGGATCACGGGTCGCCCGGATCTCGTCGAAGGCGGACAGCTGGACGAGCCTGGGTGGCTATTCGCCGCAGTGCGCCGGCGTCTCGATCTGCAACGTCACGTGCTCGAGGCCGAAACGGGCGGCGAGCGTCTTCCGCAGATCGCGCAGGATCGCGTCGCTGCGGCCGAGCTCGGCGGACTCGACCACGACGTGAGCAGAGAGGGCGTGCATGCCGGAGGAGATGGTCCACACGTGCAGATCGTGGACGCGGCAGACGCCCTCGGTGCGCTCCATGGCGTGGAGGATGTCGGCGAGGTCGAGGTGGGAGGGCACCGCCTCCAGGAGGACGTCGACCGCCTCGCGCACCAGGCGGGCGGCGCCCCACACGATCACCGCGGCGATGGCGATGGAGACGATCGCGTCGGCGTAGACCCAGCCGGTCAGCCAGATCACCAGGCCGGCCACCACCACGCCCACCGAGGAGAGGGCATCGCCCAGCACGTGGAGGTAGGCGCCGCGCACGTTGAGGGAGCTGTGGCTCCGCTCGCGAAGCAAGGCGATGCCCACCCCGTTGGCGAGGAGGCCGATGGCAGCCACGCCCAGCATGGTGCCGACGTGGATCTCCTCCGGCGAGCGGAGCCGCCCGATCCCTTCCCAGAAGATCACTGCCGCCAGCGCGAGGAGCGCGGCGCCGTTGGCCAGGGCCGCGAGGATCTCGGCGCGGTAGTAGCCGTAGGTCCGCCGAAGGTCCGCCGGGCGGGAAGCGAAGGAAAGGGCCAGGATCGAGAGGAGCAGCGAGGACGAGTCGGTGAGCATGTGCCCGGCGTCCGCCTGGAGGGCCAGCGAGCCGGAGATCCCGCCGCCCACCGCCTCGAGGACCATGATCGAGGCCGTGACCGCGAGGGTCCACAGCAGGGAGCGCTTCTCCCGGGCGCGCTCCCGCGGAGGCAAGCGCGAGGCCGTCGCCGCGTCGATGCCGTGCGAGTGAGCGTGCGCGCGGTCGTGCGCGCGAGTGTCGTGGGATCGACCGTGTGCAGGATCGGTCTCTCGGCTCGCCGCCACGACATCCCCCTCTCCACCCCAGGATGCGCACCCGATGGCGGAGGCGAGCCCCGCCCCGACNCTCGACTTGCGCTCGGCGCCGGACGCGGGTTCGTATAGCGTGGCGCCGGTCCTGCTCCCATGCTCGTTCGCCAACTCTTCCTCCGCCTCCTATTTAGCCTCGTTCTCCTGGCTCCGCTGCCCTCTTTCGCCGTGGCGCCGGGGCATCGATGGAAAACCGTGGAGTCCCCGCATTTCGTCCTCCACTTTCACGAGGGGCTGCACTCCCTCGCACAGCGGGCACTCCGGGCGCTGGAGGAGGCGCACGAGCGGCTGGTTCCCTTCTTCGGCGAGGGCCCCCGGCAGAAAACCCAGGTCGTCCTCACCGACCACACCGACCGCGCCAACGGCTCGGCCACCGCCTTCGGCCGACCCCAGATCGTCCTGCACGCCGCGCCTCCCGACGACCTCTCCATTCTCGGCGACTTCGACGACTGGCTCTTCCTCCTGGTCGCCCACGAGTATGCCCACGTCCTTCACATGGGCACCACCGGCGGGGCCACCAACTGGCTCTCCCGCCTGCTGGGCGATCTCTTCACCACCAACGCGATCCAGCCCCGGATCTTCGTGGAGGGATTGGCCACCTACCACGAGTCGCTCTTCTCCGCGGCGGGCCGGATGCGCTCCTCGCTGGCGGACATGTACCTGAGGGCGGATTTTCTGGAGGACCGCGTCCTCACCCTCGGGCAACTCACGGGCGGTCCGCTTCGCTGGCCGCGGGGCACCGCGTGGTACCTTTACGGCGGGAGCTTCCTCGCGTACGTGGCCGAGACCTTCGGAGACGAGGCCCTGCGCACCTACGGGCAGTCGTACGGCTCGAGCCTCCTGCCCTACCTGCTCGATCCACACTGGAAGCGGAGCACCGACCGCTCCCTCGCCTCGCTGTGGAAGGAGTGGGTGGAGGTGGCGCGGCTGCGCTACCGGGCCCAGGCGCAGGCCATCGCCCTGCAAGGCCCCGTAACGGAGCCGATCTGGACGTCGACCTTCGGCGCGAGGACCGGCTCGCCCCGCTTCTCCGCGGACGGGACCACGCTTCTCTACCTGGAGGCCTCCGAGGATCGCCGTCCGCATCTTCGGGCGCGGCGGCTCTCCGACGGCGCCGACCGCGCGCTCTGCGAGATCCCCGCCGAGGGGAGTCTCGCTCCTCTTCCCGACGGCCGCGTCCTCGTGGCCCGGCCGGAGCGCTACCGCACCCACCGGCTGTACGGCGACCTCTTCTTCGCCGACGGGAGGGGCGAGAAGCGGCGCACGCGGGGACTGCGCGCCTGGGAGGCGGATGCCTCTCGCGACGGGAGCTTCGCCGTCTTCGTTCGGCGCGAGCGCGGCCGCTCCACCCTGATGCGCCTGGACCTCCTCGATGCGGACGCGGAACCGGTGGCGATCTACGAACCGCCCGACGAGCGGCAGATCTTCACCCCGCGCATCTCCCCGGACGGCCGCCTCGTCGCCTTCTCGCAGCAGCGCGCGGGAGTCGGCCGCGACCTCTACGTCCTCTCGCTCGAGACGGGCGGGCCACCGCGTCGCCTCACCGACGACGAGGCGCTGGACCTGCAACCGACGTGGTTTCCCGACGGAAAGCGCCTGCTCTTCTCCAGCGATCGCACCGGCGTGTTCAACCTCTACGAGATCGGGCTCGACGGCTCGGGCCTGGTCCGCCGCACCAACGTGCTCACCGGCGCCTTCCAGCCCGACATCTCCCCGGACGGCCGCTGGGTGGCCTGGACGACCTATTCCTCTCGTGGCTTCGACGTGGCGCTCGCGCCGCTGGAGAGCCTCGGCCTCTACCCGGTGGAGACCTACGTCTCCACCCGCCCCTCCACGCCCGAACGCCTCGACGGCGAGCTCTACCCGGTCAGCGAATACCGGCCCTTGCGCTACCTCGCCCCCTACGCGTGGACGCCCTATCTCTCGCTGGCCTCGGATGCGGCGGTGGGCATCGCCGCCTGGGGCCAGGATCCGGTCGGCATCCACTCGTGGCAGATCTCGGCGGGGCTCGGCCTGGAATCGCGCCTGCCGCAGGCGGGAATCGCCTACTCCTTCGGAAACTGGCGCCTACGGCCCTCGCTGGGCGTCGCCAGCGCCGAGCGGCGCGTCGGCACGGTGGACGATCTCTTCGAGCGGGTGAGCACGGTATCCGCCACTCTCGCCTACCCGCTGGCCACTCTGCGAACTTCCCAGACCTTCTGGGCCGGCTACCAGGCCAGCCTCTTTCACGGAATCCACCGGCCGGGGTTCGCGCAGCTTCCCGTCCGCGGCGTGGCCGCGGAGGTGCGCGGCGGCTGGGACCTGGGCTCGTACGACCGACCGGAGGAGGCGATCTCCCCAGAGGCGGGCTACTCGCTTTCGCTCGCCTGGCGGCTGGGCTCGCGCGCGCTCGGGGGCGACTTCGAGTACCGCATCCTCACCGCGCAGACCGGCGCCTACCTCCGCATGCCCTGGGCGCGCCACCACGTCCTGGCCCTGCTCGCCTCCGCGGGGACGAGCGGCGGCGAGATCGGTGAGCGCGGTATCTTCTCCCTCGGCGGTCCCCCGCACGGCAGCTCGGCCATCGACACGCTGCTCCGCCTGGGTGTGCTCGGCGAGTCGCTCTTGCGCGGCTACCCGCAGCGCTCCTTCGTCGGCAGCGAATTCCTCCTCGGCTCGATCGAGTACCGCTTCCCCCTCTTCTGGCTCGATGCCGCGCCGGGCTGGCTTCCCCTCTATCTCGGCAAGACCTCGGCCACGATCTTCGCCGACGCCGGAAACGCCTTCGACCGCTGGCCGCCCGATCGCCTCTACCCCTCGGCAGGCGCCGAGCTCCGCCTCGCCTACCACCTCGGCTGGGGGGCGCTCGACGGCGCCCTCCGGCTCGGCGCGGCCTGGGGATTCGACCGCGCGGCGGGCGGCGGCCCGAAGATCTACTTCGGTCTGGGCGCCTACTTCTGAGCCTTCTCCGCCGCGCGCAGAAGCGCGAGGACCTCGGCGCGCAGCGTCTCGTCGGCCTGGTCGGGCGGGAAGAAGAAAAGCCANGGGCCGTGGGTGGTGATGTCGCGCCCCATCTCCTCCCACGCCGCCTCGCCCGCCTTGAGCACCGTGGCGCGAAAGTCCGCCAGGCAGGCGCTGGCCTGCTCGGGCGTGTCGAAGCGCGAGACGTTGACGAAGCCTCCGCGGAAATGGAGGCGGAAACGGAACCGCGCCTCCGGACAACCCGGGAACTCGCGCAGACTCCGCAGCCTTTCGGCCCGCGGTTCGAGCCCGGCCTCGCCGAGGTCGCGCACCATCCGCGCCACCGGAGGCGGCGTCTCCACCTCCGCCTCGGGGGCGGGCGGCCGGCTGCAGGCCGCGCATGCGAGCACGAGGATCCACCACCAACGCATCGCGCGTGCCCCCTTACCACGAAACCCCCGAAGACGAGAGGCCTTTTCCACAGGTGAAAACTCCGTCGCCGGTTGCTCGGCCGGCCGCCGCTCTGCTAGCGCCAGGGACATGCGAGAAGCTCGAGACCTCGCCCAGCTCCGCGTGGAGGCCGAGGACATCGCACGCCGCGCTGGCCAGCCGCTGACCACCGCGCACGCCCTGCTCGCCATCTTCACCGTGGCCTGCCCGGCTCGCACGCTCCTTCTGGAGCGCGGCGTGGACGAGATGCGCGTGCTGGCCGCGATTCGCGCCGCGCCGGACGAACCGGCCGAGCTTCTCGAGGATCTATACGCGCGCGCCCACGAGATCGCGGCCGGGCTGGGGGTGGAGGCCGACACCCTGCATCTGCTCATCGCCATCAGCCGCAGCCCGGAGACGCTCGCCCACGCGCTGCTCGTCGCCTGCGCGGTTCCGCTCTCCTCGCTGCGCAACACCATCCTCTCCTGGTACACCAGCGGCCGCATCCCGCGGCAATACCTGCAGAAGGAGGAGCCGCGCGAGCCCGCGGTGGCCGACCCGCGCCCGCGCGCGCGCAAGGAGAGCCGCGCGGTGGTCGCATCGGCGCCCGAGCCCCCGCCTCCCCTCCCCGCCTCGGAAGAGCCGGCCGCGCGCAGCTACTCGCGCTTCACGCCACCTCCACCGCCGGAGCCAGCGCCCCCGCCGGTGGAGGACGCGCCGAGGGCCGACGAACCGTGGGCACCGCCCTTCGACCCGCTCGCCTTCCCCAACCTCTCCGCCCTCGGCCGCAATCTCTCGGAGCTCGCCGCGCGCGGGCAGTTCGATCCGCTGATCGGCCGGGAACGAGAGGTGGAGGCCGCGGTCGACATCCTCGGCAAGCGCCGCGGGAACAACCCGGTCCTCGTGGGACCACCCGGCGTGGGCAAGACCGCGATCGTCGAAGGCATCGCCCAGCGCCTGGTGGAGATGCGCAGCGACCGCGTGATCATCGAACTCGAGATCTCGCAGCTCGTGGCGGGGACGTCGCTGCGCGGCGCCTTCGCCGAGCGCCTGGAGGCGATCAAGGACGAGGTCCGCAAGGCGGGCGGCCGCGTCGTCCTCTTCATCGACGAGATCCACACCATCGTGGGCGCGGGCGCCTCGGGCGACGGTCCGCAGGACGCGGCCAACGGTCTGAAGGCGGCGCTGGCGCGCGGCGAGCTCCCGGTGATCGGCGCCACCACCCAGGAGGAGTACCGCAAGTTCATCGAGGCCGACCCGGCGCTGGAGCGCCGGTTCACGCCGGTGGTGGTGGAGGAGCCCTCCGTCGACGAGGCGGTGCAGATCCTCGCGGGCCTGGCGCCGCGCTACGCGGCACACCACGGCGTGATCTACGCGGAGGAGGCGCTGCGCGCCGCCGTCATGCTCACCGCGCGCCACGTCCACGACCGCCACCTCCCCGACAAGGCGGTGCAGGCGATCGATCTGGCCGGCTCGCGCGCGGCGCGTCGGAAGAAGCGGGCGGTCGGCATGGAGGAGATCGCCGAGGTGGTGGCGGAGATGGCGCGCCTGCCCCGCTCCCACGTGCTGCAGGACGACGGCGAGAGACTGCTTCGGCTCGAGGAATCCCTCTCCGGCCGCATCGTCGGCCATCGCGAGGTGATCTCCGCCATCGCGCGCAGCCTGCGCCGCAACTTCGCGGGCCTGGGGACGCGGCGTCCCATGGGCTCGTTCCTCTTCCTCGGTCCCTCGGGCGTGGGCAAGACCGAGCTGGCCAAGGCGTTGGCCGAGGTCCTCTTCGCCTCCGAGAAGGCCCTCGTCCGCTTCGACATGAGCGAGTTCGCCGAGGCCCACACCATCTCCCGGCTGATCGGCGCCCCGCCCGGCTACGTGGGTTTCGGCGAGGGCGGCCAGCTCACCGAGGCGGTCCGGCGCCGCCCCGCCTGCGTGGTCCTCCTCGACGAGATCGAGAAGGCCCACCGTGACGTGTGGATGCTGCTCCTCCAGGTCCTCGACGAGGGCCGCCTCACCGACGCCTCCGGGCGCACGGTGGATTTCACCCAGTGCATCGTGATCCTCACCTCGAATCTCGGTGCCGAGGCCTTCTCGGGAAGCGGGGTGCCGGTGGGATTCGGCCGAGAGGCGACGGCGCCCTCGGCGGACCGCGCGTTGGAGATCGCCCGGCGCCAGATCCCGGCCGAGCTCTGGAACCGCATCGACGAGCGCTTCCTCTTCCCGCCCCTCGGAGAGGCGGAGCTGCGCGCGATCGCCCGCCATCACCTCGCCCGGCTCGCGCGGCGCCTGGAATCGGAGCGCCGCATCCTGGTCCACTTCGGCGAGGACGTGGTCCTGCACGTCCTGACGGGCGCCGAACGCGATCCGCGGCTGGGCGCGCGTCCGGTTAGGCGCGCCATCGA
>NICF_comb_assmDRAFT_10001808_pt1 | contig 16695 bp, 12 predicted proteins | sample NewIslPassag4_SG_FD_11279 | JGI IMG/M metagenome (IMG submission 11279) | reverse complement strand
TCTCGTCGAGCCAGTCGACGATCCCCGCGGCGACGCCGGCGAAGTCGTGGCGGCCGAAGGCGCGAGCCGCCTCGGCGTAGAGCCGGAGCAAGAGCGCGTTGTCGTAGAGCATCTGCTCGAAGTGCGGCACCGCCCACCGCTCGTCCACGGCGTAGCGGTGAAAGCCGCCGCCGAGCTGGTCGCGGACCCCGCCTCGGGCCATGGCGTCGAGGCTGATCTCCACCGCTTCGCGCGCCCGCGCGGAAAGGCCCTCGTCGACGCCGAGCGGCATGGCGGCGATGCGAAGCAAGAAGGAAAGCTCCAGCGGATGCGGAAATTTGGGAGCGCCGAAGAAGCCGCCGTGGACCGCGTCGAGGGCCGAGAGGATCTTCTCCGCCGCCTCGAAGAGCTCTGTCGCCGCCGGCGCGCTCTCGCCCTCGCCGAGCCCCGCGGCCACGTATGCCGAAAGCCCGCGGGCGATCTCGTCCGCCATCCTCTCGATCTCGTCGCGGCGATGGTTCCAGGCGTCCGTCACGGCCGCGAGGACGCGCCGAAAGCTCGGTAGTCCATGGGCGTCGCGCGGCGGGAAATACGTGCCACCGAAAAAGGGGCGACCATCCGGTGTGAGAAAGACCGAGAGCGGCCACCCGCCCGGCCGGCCGAGTAGCTGCACCACGCCCTGGTAGAGCTCGTCCACGTCGGGTCGCTCCTCGCGATCCACCTTGACGGAGACGAAATCGCGGTTGAGCGCCTGTGCGATCTCCTCCTCGGAGAACGCGTCTTTCTGCATCACGTGGCACCAGTGGCAGGCCGAGTAGCCGACGGAGAGAAAGATCGGCCGATCCTCGCGGCGCGCCTTCTCGAAGGCCTCCTCGCCCCACGGAAACCAATCCACGGGATCGCGGCTGTGCTGGAGCAGATAAGGCGAGGTCGCGCTCGCCAGGCGATTGCGTCGGGGCTCGGCCATCGGATCTTTCTCCGCGCGAAGGAGGTCCCGATCCCGATGGTCGTGGTGGAGGGGCGAATGCGCAAGGGCTCCCCGTCGAGCTCACCCGGAGACGGCGGGAACGCCGTGCAGCGGCCGCGCCGCGCGCACACCGCGCACGATCGCCTCCGCCACCAGTTCGATCGCCGCCTCGCCGAGTTCGGCGAGTACGAGATCGTCGGCGCGAGCCGCCTCGCGCGAGGCGATGGAGGCGGCGAAGACGATGTCTCCGTCGAAGGGCGAGTTGTGCGGATGGATGGCGCGCGCCATCCCGCCCTGGGCCATGCGCGCCAGATGGCAGAGCTGGTTGCGGTCGAAGGGCGCGTCCGTACACACCAGGGCGAGCGTGGTGTTCTCGCCCGGCCCGGGGCCCACCGGCTCCCGCGTGGGCGCATCGGCGACCGGCGACTCCCACCCTTCCGGTCCGCGGGCAACCGCGATCGGTCGACCGGTACGAGGGTCGCGGATGTCGCCGAGCGCGTTCACCGCGACCAGCACGCCGACGCCGTATCGCCCCACCCGCGCGAAGGTCGAGCCGATCCCTCCCTTCCACGCGCCGGCGTAGCCCAGCCGCTTGGCCACGGTGCAACCCGTGCCCGCACCCACGTTGCCCTCCTCCACCGGATCGGCGCTGGCACGCTCGCAGGCGAGCCGCCCCATGGCAGCGTCGGGCCGCGCATCGCGTCCGATCCCCAGGTCGTACAGCACCGCCGTGGGCACGGTGGGGATGCGCGCCGTCGTGGTTCGAAAACCGATCCCCCGCTCTTCGAGGTAGGCCATGCAACCGGAGGCGGCGTCCATGCCGAAGGCCGAACCTCCGGTGAAGAGAAAGGCGTGGACCTCGTTGACCCGGCCCCCGGGCCGAAGCGAATCGGCCTGCCGCGTGGAGGCAAAACCGCCGCCGATGTCCACGCCACCCAGGGCGGGTGCATCGAAGAGGACGACGGTGCAACCAGTGCCGCCTTCCAGATCCGTGGCGTGCCCGACCCGGAGCCCTCCGAGAGATGTGAGCGTGCTCATGTCTCCTCCCCGCCCGCGCGTCCGCGTCGCAGCTTGAGCAGGACCAGAACCAACGCGAACCCCACGAGAACGATCCACGCCACCGTGCTGTAAGCGCGGAAGAATCGCTCCAGCCGCTCCAGGTTGGCTCCGACCAGGTAGCCGACGGCGAGAAGAAGGCCGTTCCAGAGCGAGGCCGAAAGCGCGCCGAGGATCATCACCCGGCGAAACGCGATCCCGCCCATGCCGGCCGCCACGAAGAAGAGCCCCCGGATCGCGGGGATGAAGCGGTTGAAGAGGATCAGCAGATCACCCTTGCGCTTCCAGTTCTCCTCGATCCGCTGCAGCCGCTCGAGCGAGAGCCACCGGAGGATCCAGCGGGGCGCGACGCCGCTGCGGGTCCAGTCCCGGAGCCGAAGCCCGATCAGGTAATCGAGCGCGGAGCCCACGACGCTTCCCGCCATGACCGCCCCGAAGACCGCGGGGATCGGGAGCGCGCCGACCACCGAGTAGTAGGCGCCAAAGAGCGTGACGGTATCTCCCGGGAAGGGCGGGAAGACGTATTCGACCATGGAAGCGCCAAAGAGGATCCAGAGCGCGTGCGGCCCCGTCCGCCACACGATCTGGTCGAGTAGCTCCTCGATGCTCAAGCGCAGATCCCCCCGTGTATCGGGTCGGAGAGGTGGAAGCGGCATCGCGTGCGCCGACAAGCCATCTCGACGTTGCACTTGGCGCGCAACCCGCCGTGCTTAACCTTCCCGTGCTCGGTGCCGACCCTCATGCGTTGGAGGCCCCCATGGTCGAGCGAAAAGTCCTTGCGGTGGACGACGACCCCGCGGCGCTCGAAGCCATCGTCGCTCTCTTGAAAAAAGACGGATACGAGGTCCACACGGCTGCCAGCGCGGAGGCGGCGAAGGAGCTTCTGGCCCGATTCGACTACTCTCTGATCATCACCGATCTGGTCCTCCCCGGCCAAAGCGGAATCGAGCTGGTTCGCCATGCCGCCGCGCATCAACCCCAGGCGATCTCGATCGTGGTGACCGGCCACGCCACCCTGCGCAGCGCCATCGATGCCCTCAAGGCCGGAGCCTGGGACTACCTGACCAAGCCGCTCGATCCCGAACACCTTCGCGACCTGGCGGCCCGGGCCATCGAGACGAAGACCAAGAGCCTCGCCGTCGATCGGCTCGACCGGTCGCTGGCCGAGCTCGATGGCATGGTCACCCGCAATCCGGCGATGCGTGCGGTTTTCGACAAGGTGCTCCTCGCCGCCCAGACCGAGAGCGTCGTCCTCTTGCAGGGCGAGAGCGGTACCGGCAAGGAGCTCTGCGCCCGGTCCATCCACGCGCGCTCGCGCCGGGCCACGAAGGGATTCGTCGTCTTCCCTGCCGGGGCCTCGCCGCCCGAGCGAGCGCTGGAGGAGCTCTTCGGAGTCGAGGACGAGCGAGGGGCGAGGCCGGGCAAAGTCGCCCTCGCCCGGGGAGGAACCCTCCTCCTGGAGGAGATCGACGCCCTCGACGCGCGCGCCCAGACCGCTCTCCTCACCCTCCTCGAACGCGGAACCTACCGCCCCGTGCATGGCGCCGAGGAAAGGGTCGCCGACGTACGACTTCTCGCCTCCACCCACCGCAACCTCGCCGAACTCGTNCGCGACGGCCGCTTCCGTGAGGACCTCTATTACCGCATCAGCATCTTCCCCATCGAGATCCCGCCGCTTCGCGAGCGCCGCGAGGACGTTCCGGTCCTGGTCGATCGCTTCCTCGGCACCTTCGCAGCGCGCTACGCGAGGCCGCGACCGACGCTCCCGCCCGAGACGCTGGAGCGTCTGTTGCGCTACGACTGGCCGGGCAACGTCCGCGAGTTGCAAAACGTGATCGAGCACGCAGTCATCCTCTGCACCGACGGCGTACTCTCGCCGTCGCTCCTTCCCCGCATGCTGCAAGACGAGCCCGCACCCGCGGAATCGATCCAGATCCCCATCGGCACGCGGATGAAGGAGATCGAGCGCGCGGTGATCGCCCGGACCCTGGACGCCTTCCACTGGAACAAGAACAAGACGGCCCAGATCCTCGGGATCAGCCGCCGCTCGCTGTACAACAAACTCGACCGCTACCGGATCACGCGGGAGAAAAGCCGAGAGGCGCCGCGGCCACGCGAGGGAGAGGGCGCTGCGGGCGCATCGCTCGCCGAAGGGAAACGCTGATCTCAGGCGAGCGGGTCGTCCAAATCGAACGTCCACCCCGTCGGCCGCCTGAGGAGACGGTGGATGTTGGCCCGCTCCCAGGCGATCGCCCGCTCGTAGTCGGGATAGGCCCGCTCCGCCGCTCGAAACTCCGGGGTGTGCACGATCGTCTTTCCGTCGACCTCGCGCGGCGGAAAGGCTTGGTGCAGCATCTCGTGGAAGACGACGTAGCGGACGAAGAAGAGCGGCACGTCCGGCCGATCCAGCGCGGGATGCACGCGGATCACCCGGGAATCGTGGAGGTAGACCCCCATCCGGATGCTTCGCGTCCGGCGCCGCGGACCGCTCCTCCCCCAGCCGATGCGCGCCTCGATCCGCGAACCGAAGAACTCGCGGTTCAGTTCGTCGAAGATGAGCTGGAGGTCGAAGAAGAGGCCGCGCGGCTCGAGCCCGGCGGCGTGGCGCTCCGCGCGGATGCGCCGAATCTGGTCCGCGTGGGCCCGCACGTAGGCGTCGAGCGTCCGGCCGGCCTCCTTGTTGCCCCGGACGTAGCGCGCCAGCGCCTGCACCACCTCGCGCGGCGCCTCGAGAAAGATGCGATGCGCCCGCAGGCGCAGAAGCCCGCGGTCCCGCCGGAACGAGACCATGGTGGAGGTGTTGTCGGTGATGGTGAGGTGGACGTCCTCGTCCAAGAGCCCGACCAGCGCGTCGGCGAGGTCGCGGGCCCGGGCGCGGTGAAGTCGCCGCTCCTCCTCGGCCGACCTCGCGGACGCGATCCCGGACGCGGTCCGCTTCCGCGCCGCGGGCTTTCTACTGCCTCCTGCCATGGGGACCGATGCTAGAGAAGTCCCCGGGCAGGGGCAAGGCGGCCACGACCAGGCGCCAGGCCGCCGGTGCAGAGAGCGAGCCGCCCCCAGGCGCCTGTCGCAGCAACGCGATCGGCTGCGGCGACGGAGCCGGGGCGGTCCGCCGCCGCGCGCAGCCGGTGACGGCAACCGGCTCCTGGGAGCCTGTCGGCGCCGAGGAGGCCGGCTCCTCCAACAGGCTCCTCGCGTTCAGAGCCCGATGCGGGTCAGCGAGTACCAGTAGCGGATCCGCTCCAGCAACTCGATCCGCGTGTTGAGCTCGGTATCCACGTCGCGCATGGCCGCGTCCGCCTCCAGGTAGGCCTGATAGCGCTCCTGCCTTTCCGCGGGTTCCGCGTTCTCCCAGGCCTCGCGCGCCGCCTGCAGCGCGGCGTGCGCGGGAAGCCATTCGTTCTCGTAATACTCCTTCGCCGCCCGGACGGCCCGCATGCCGAAGGAGAGGTGCGGATACCTCGGATTGGCGAAGGTTCGGTAGGTTACACCCGAGTAGGGGCTCTGGAACTCGAGGTAGTGCTCCGGATTGCCCGGATCGACCCAGGACGGAAGTTCGAAATCCTCGGCCGAACCCTTCAGGACCACGTTGAAGTAGTCGCGGAACTCCGTGCGCGCATCGTCGCCCGAGGTGAGGAAGAGCAGGCCGATGAGCATCGCCACCTCCCGCGTCTCGAAGGAGAAGGGCGGGGCGATGGTCGGCCGCGAGTCGGGCGGCGGCTCGGTCGAGCCGAAGCTCTCGAGGTCCACGAGAGGCCGTGGCACCACGCGGATCTCGCCCGTATCGGTGAATTCGAGCGCGCCTCCATAACGCTCCACCTCCCCGAGCGCGACTGCACCGAGGAGTGCCAGGATCTCCTCCTCGAACACCTTGTTGAAACCGATCACGAAGAGCCGCGGATCGCCGACCTCTTGCAGAAAGAGCGCCTCGTTCCAGGTCAACGCCAGCATCGCATCGATCCGCTCCCAGTAGGTGCCGAATGTCTCGACTTGATACTCGTAGTCATTGTTGTACATCACCCACTGAGGACGACCGACCCCGAGCGGGACCTCAAGCCGCGTCGCGTCTGGACGGCAATCTTGTTCGGGATTCTCGGTGGCGCGATAGACGCCGTCGGCATGCTCGCAGTAGAGGCCTGCAGCGGGCATCTGGAGGATCCGCGCGATCTGGTTGAGCGTCTTGACCGAGGCGATCTGCAGGTCGCGAACGAGGTCGAGCCCGTACTCCGCGTAGATGGCGTTGAAGAAGTAGTAGTACTGGAACGCCTGCGTCCCCCGCATCAGCCCCATCAGGTTGCGGGCGAAGTGTCCCCTGGGATGCCAGTTGGTTCGACCGCGGCGGAATCCATGGACGAAGTAGTAGTTTTCGTAGTCGGCGATCGTCGCGTCCACGATCTCCTCCAGGCTGGCTCCCTCGTCCCACGGATGACAGTCCAGCGTCTCCTGGCTGAACTCGTCGATGCAGAAACGGTAGGGAACCTCGACGGGAGTGTCGTCGCAGTTGGCGGCGCAGCCGTCCATGGTGAGCTGAGGCAGTCCCTCCCGAGCCCGCGTCAGCGCCCAGCGGGCTTTTCTGAGCTGAAGCTCGTGGTAGGGTACGAATTTCCGCCGCAGGAGGTTCTCCTCGCCGCCGAAGGCCTGCGGCAAGTTGCGGTAGTGGGTGAAGTACGCGGTCGTGCCGGCCTCGAAGGGGAGGTACTGGTTGACGTCCGCCTCGAAGACCTCGACCAGGTTTCCGTAGCCGAAGGCGATCGCCGCGCGATCGTACTTGCCGAGCCCGGCGAAGTCCGAGTTGAACTTGGCGCCGTAGTCCATGATCGAGGCCTGCTTGAGTTCCGAAGCACGCAGGCACTCGAGCGTCGTGGGAATGGGAAGGCCGATCTCCTGCGCCCGCTCGATGCAGCGATCGAGGCGAGCCCGAACCTCCTGCGAGGCCTGCATGCGCGCCGCCAGCGGATCCTCGGGCAGGCGCAGGTAGTCCCAGAATTCGTCGAAGTAATTCAGGGCATCCATGCTGGCCGCGAAGTTATGACGAAGCCCGAGGGTATGACCGACCTCGTGTAGCGCCACGCCGAGGAAGATCCGCTTGCGCAGCTCGCGGTAGATCTCGTCTCGGTCGAGGCCCCGGGCGTCGAAGTCCAGGGCCAGGCCGATGACGGCTCGGTCGGCCATCGCCAGGTCGTACATGCAGTAGTGTTGCGCCTTCAGGCGCGATACCTCCTTCCACTGCTCCAGCCGCTTCGGGGAGAGGAGGTCGAAGAAGGAAACCTCTTCCCTCGCCTTCTCGAACCGCGCCGGATCGGCCCCGTGGGCGAGCTCCGGCCTGAGCAAGGCGAGCGTGCCCGGGTCGAGAAGATGCCGGTCGACCCCGAGCGCCTTCAGCCGCTCCAGACGCGCCTCGCGAGCCTTGGGCGAAACGGTCGCCGCGATTCGCTCCAGCGCCTGCCCCCGGTAGGGAGCCATGCGCCGGTCGAGTTCCGCGAAGAAGTTCTCCGACGGCCTTCGATCGCGCTCCTCCGCGCGCCGACGCGCGCTGGCGATCACCGCCTCTCGAAGCTGGCGCCCGTAGAGGAAGTCATTTGGCGAAAGCCGGCCCGAGAGCAGAAGGACGACATCGGTCGCGTCCGCCGCGCTCCGGTCCACGGCCGCTCCGTAGACGTAGGCGGCCGCGCTCACGATCTCTCCCGTGTCCGGATCGGCGTACGAGGGGCCGTAACCCAACAGGCCGGCGGTCGTCGGCTTTTCGACCCAGTAGAGGAAGTTGTACCGCAGGTCTCCGTTTTTCTGCCATTCAAATCCCAGATGGTGTTGCAACGCGGCACAAAGGTTCCGGATGTTGTGCCGGTTCAGACGATCCATGCCGCCGATGACCCGGTCCGCGATCTTCTTCGCCTGCGGATTTCGAGACACGTAGTCGCGCAGATTGTCCGGCGAGCAGGCATTTCTTCGGATCTCGAAAACCCGCTCGACCTCCTCGATCGGCCTTCCCTGGACCGTGGCCACCACCTCCCGCAGAATCGCATCCCACTGCCGGCCGACCTCCTCGGCCGCATCGTAGAGATCTTCGGGGAAGTCGGCGTTGAGGTAGTAGACGATCGGGCGGACCGTACGCTGATGGAAGGGGATGGGATTTCCCTCCTCGTCGACGCTCCGTTCCCAGATGTGGTGGCGATTGATGAGGTAGCGCCGTCCGGCCTCCACCTGCCCCCGCTCTCGATCGTAGAGGATCTTGTTGGTGCGGAAGTAGCCGAATCTCCGGAAGTAGGGCTGCCGAATCGGCTCGCAGTCGTCCTCCGTGTAGTCGTAGAACGAATAAAAGGGATGACGGCGTAGAGCTTCGATCGTTTCGGGCGTGCAGGCGACGTAGGAGACGCGGATGCATCGCGCACCGCCGTCTGGCGTTCGCTGGACGTCCGAGCAGATCCGGATTCCCCGATCGAGCCGGTCGTCGTCGTCCAGCTGACCGTCGCCGTTGAGGTCGACGGGCGCCAGCATGCCCTTGTAGTCGAGGTAGTTGAGGGGCTCGTACGCAGCCACGCGCTCCTCGTCGACGCGGGCGAAGGAGGTCCGCACGCGAACCACCACCGGGCCGCACCCCGCCACGAAGGAGGCGTTGTCACCGTAGTACAAGAAGGGGTTGTCAGCGAAGTAGCGAACGCATGCCTCCGCCGGGACGTAGGCATCGAAGGCATTGACGATGGAGATATAATCCGGGCCAACCTCCGCGGCGTCGGGATCGCTTTCCTCGTGCGGTTGAATCCAGTGGTTGGCGCCGCTCATGTGGATCCGGGTGATGTAGTTGTCGAAGGTGTACTCCCCCATCGTTCGGCTGCTGCTCCAGTCCACCCGGATGTATCGCCGCTCGTACCAGGGACGGTCGGTGGTGTTCTCCACGATGACGTTGGACTGCTCTCCGGTGGCGGGGTTGTACTCCCGGACGATGTCGAAATGGGAGAGGATGGGCCAGGCGGCCACCGCCCGGTACCCCGGAGCACCGGGGCTCGGTCCGTTCGCCCCCGGGACGACCTCCGAGATGTCGTAGGCGATGAGGAATTTCTCCTGGATCTCCCAGCGAACCTTCGCCAGGGAGCTACCCAGCCCCTCGAAGGCGAAGAACGCCTCGTAGGGTACGTCCACGAAGGTCTGACGCATGTACCAGGTGCCGGCGAACATCGCCTTGTCGTAGTAGTTGGGCTGCACCCGGTTGACGTCTTCCATTCCCGCCGCACAGGCCGCGCCCAGAAAAAGCGCGACGATCGGCGCGAGCGAGTGGCGTCTAGGCATGATCTGCCCTCCTCTCTCAGGGGTTTCAGAGCGAATAGACGGCATCCACGTAAAAGGTCGTGAAATTGTTGGCCGGGTTTCCGTCGTAGAAGGGATTCCTCCAGGTGCGGTTGTCTCGGGAAAGGAGCGGCTGAAAGGTTGCCGCCCCGAGGGAAAGCGAGAGGTTCTCGGTGAGCGAATAGGAGACATCCAGAAGCGTTCGGGTCATGTCCAGGGTGCGGTTGTCCGTGCGCGCGTTCGGCGAGGTGAACTCGTCCACCGGTGCCGCCACGCGCCATCCCCCCGTCCACGCCATGTCGAGTGCAATGCCCAGTCGGGGTAGCGCCTGGTAGGCCAGCAAGATTCCACCGGTCGCCGACCACGCGAGGACGTATCGCCCGCCCAGGCAGACGTCCTGCCCGCTCCGGCAGTGCACGGCTCGAAGACCGTCCTCGAAGACGACCTCCCCTTCCCGAACCTCGTTGCGGTAGCGATAGAAGTGACGGGTGGCCGCGGCCGTCCCCATCACCATGAACTTCCCGCTCGTCCACGTCGCGCGCAGGGCCGCGGTCGTCGCCGTGATCTTGTGGGTGTTCCAGGAGGTCCGCGAGATCGGCAGGGTCGTCTCCAATCGGGCGCCGAGCCGGAGCCCGGTCGACTCGTGCACGTAAAGGGAGTTGGTCGAAAGCGAAATGGCAGTGTCTCCCCAGTCGAGACGGCGTCCGGAGACATTGTTGGGCTGTGTGTACTCCCACTGGAACCACTGGCGGAGCGCGAGGTTCGGCTGGAAGGGGAGGTCGTCCAAGTTGTAAATGGGCGTGACGTTCAGCGCGGAATAGACCAGCGGGTCGTCGGAGAAATCGCTCGCGATGAAAGTCCCCGTTCCCACGCCTGTCTCGAATACGATTCGCGCACGAAGGGGGGAAACTTCGTCTGCCTCCGCGGTGGAGAGTTCCGCCATTCCCGGCGACTCCGCGAACGCGGCGGAGGCGATGCCGAAAGCCACGAGAACGGCGACACCGTGCATGCGAGCGCGCATCGACCTGCTCCGCTGTAGCGGTTGTGCTTTCAGGGTCGCGCGTCGACCTGCCTGGTGCAATGTTTTCGGGTGTTCGTTTCGCCGAACAGGACGAACGGATGCGTTCGCATCCGCGGACTCGCCGGCTTATGTATCGGATATTTCAGTCGATCTCCGAGCGAAGGAGACGCTGGATACGCTCCTGCTCCACGCGGTAGCGGGTCGTCTTCTCCTGGGTCACGATCGCCGCGCCCGGCGCTCCACCCTTCGGCTTGCGCACGTACTTGACGCGCGTGCTCTGGATCTCGGCGACTGCCTCGTCGCGAAGCCGGGAAAAATGCGTCGCGAGTGCGCAGGCGTCGAGAAAGGTCTGCTCGTCCGGGGCCTGGCCGCGCTCCAGAGGGATGACGACGTGCGCTCCCGGAACGCCGCGCGCATGCAGCCAGACGTCGTTTCCCCGCGCGGTGCGGAAGGTGAGCACGTCGTTGTCCCGCGCGCTGCGGCCGACCCAGATCGTTCGCCCCGTGGCCGAACGAAAGCTGCGGTAAGGGCGTCGGATCCCCTCCTCCTGGCTCGGGCGCACCGGCCCCCCGCGCGAGCTGCGCCGCGCCTCGTCCAGGATCTCCTCCACCTCGGCGCGCGTCTGCGCCTCCCGGAGGCGCGCTTCCAGGCCCTCGACTCGAGCCAGAACCTCGCCCAGCTCCTCGCGACGTTTCTCGATGCGCTCCGTCGCCGCAAGCATCCGGCGGTACTGCTTGAAATAGCGCTCGAGATTCTCCTGCGGCGAAAGCTCCGGGCGCAGCGGGATCCGCACCGTGCGCGTCCCTTCCTCCGTGTACTCGGTGGTCTCCACCCAGGAGCTCCCCCTTTCGATCCGACGGACGAGCGGCTTGAGCAGTTCGCCGAACCGCCGGAGCTCGTCGGCGCTCTGAGCCCTCGCCGCCTCCCCTTCGAGCTTGACGAGCGCGCTCTCGGCGCGCTTTCGCGCCTGTGCAAGGAGGCGTGTCGCCTCTCGCTTCGCCTCGCGCAGCTCCCGTTCCCGGGCGATCGGCGCGTAATGCGCCTCGATGGCACGGGAGACGGAGAAGGGCTCGGTCTCCCTCGGCGAAAATCGCGGGGGCCGCTCCTTTCCCGCGGGAGGAGGCGGAGCCTCGTAGACCTCGCCCGCGCGCAGGATGCGCGTGGTCGAGCTGGAGGGGACCGCCAAGCCGAGGATTCGATCGTCGGAACCGAGCAGAAGGAGATTGCCGTGCCGGCCCGTGAGCTCGGCGACGAGAGCCCGCGGTCCCTCTGGCGTCTCGAATTCGAGCCGTACCACGCGATCGCCGGGGACGGCCTCCAGTGAGACGAGGCGCGCCGGATCGAGGTGCGCGCGCAGCAGCCCCTGAAAGGCGTGGGGATTCTGGGGGGAACGGGGGCGCTCCGAGGCGAGGTGGATGCGCGTCTCGTCGGGGATGGCCGAGATCAGAAGGAGGTGGCTTTCGCCCTGCGCGAAGACGTCCAGGATCACGAGCCGCGGCTCGGGAACCCAGATCTTCTGCAGGCGTCCTCCGACGAGGAAGGTCAGCTCGCCGACGACGAGCGCGATCTCGGTCGATGTCAGGGACACGGGCGACGACCCTTCCGCGCACCGCCGGGCATCGCCCGGCGCGCAAAAAATCGGGCTGCGCGGTGACGGCCCGTCACTCCACTAGCAAAAGCACGGGTGCCCTGCCAGCGCGAGGGCCGTCGCCCCAAAAAACTTCGCTCAGCTGGATGAAGGCAAAAGACCGTTCGCCTGCACGGAGGCTCCGCTCTCCGAGGCAACGGACGCGCTGGCCTCCGACGCCCCCTCCACGTCGGAGCTGGGCATCGAGCTCGCCGGCTCCGTCGACAGCGACGAGGTCGGAGCGCCGGTGGAAACCGCCGCGGCGGACGACTGGCTCGCGGCCTTCCGCGCCGTCCTCCGCGTGGAGGCCGCCCTCTTGGTGGCGGTCTTCGCGGCCGTGGCCTTCGCCGCCGTCTTCTTCGCCGCGGTCGTCCTCGACGTCGCCTTCTTCGCGGTCTTTCGCGCCGCGGTCTTCTTCGCCGCCGTCCTCGCGCCCGCCCTCTTGGCGGTCGCCGTTCTCGCAGCGCTCTTCGTCGCCGAAGTCCTCGACGCCATCTTCTTTGCAGCCGTCTTCGCCGCGGTCGTCCTCGACGTCGCCTTCTTCGCCGCAGCCGTCTTCCGCGCCGCGGTCTTCTTGGCTGCCGTCTTCTTCGCCGCGCTCTTCTTCGCCGTGGCCGTTCTCGACGACTTCGCCGCCGTCTTTCGCGCCGCGGGAGTTGTCGACGTCTTCGCTGCCGCCTTCCGCGCCACGGCCTTCTTCGCGGTCGCCCTCTTCGCAGTCGTCGACTTCTTCGCGGCGGTCGCCCGCGACGTCGTCTTCTTTGCGGCCGTCTTCGCCGCCGCCTTCCTCGTCGTCGTCTTCTTCGCGGCCGACGTCTTCTTCGCCGCGGTCTTGCGCGCGACGGTCTTCGTCGCGCTCGTCTTCTTCGCAGCCGAAGACCGGGTCGCGCGCGCAGGGGAGGCCTTTACCGTCCTCGCCTTCGACCCAGCGGCCTTCTTCGCCCCCGCCGTCTTACGAGACGACGTCGAGCTTGCACTCGTCGCTTTCATACATCCTCCCCAATCGCCTACCACGAGGTTGACAAACGGTATCGGAGCCCTCTCGGAAGTGTCAAGAATCCTCCAGCGCCCCCCGTACAACGGAACACCATGCCATCAACGCGCGTGACGGTCCAGTAAACGTCCGACATCCGGCGCGGCCTGGCGCACGTTTCGCTCTGCCTGATTTCGAATCTTTTCGTACGCGCCTCGCGCGGCTTTCGACTTCAACTGTTGCACGCGGCGATCGGTGACGGAAAGGAGTGCGCGCGAAACGCGATCCGCCTCGGTGGAGAAGAGCTCTTCGTACGACTGCTCGGGACGCTTCGTCGCGAGCACGCTCGCCAGGCTCGCGGCGAATTCGGGGAAGAGCTGGCGTAGAGCACCGACGGGAAAATCCGCGCGCAGGCCTTGCGCGATCCGGAAGGCCGTCTTCACCGCGAGGCCAGCCACCCCGCGCTGCGCCTCGACGCGCTCCTCGACGAGTCGGGCGGCGTCGCGAAGGAATGCATCGAGGTCGATCCGGGTAAAGACGTCGGGCAGCTTCGGCTCGCCAGTCGGGGTCGTTTGCCGCATCTCGCAAAGAAGCTGGTGGTCGACATGCCGGGCGGCAAGCGCGAATGCGCGGCGAAAAGCACGCTCGCAACGGCTCGATCGGGTCGAGGGAACGGCGTGGCTGGCGCATGGGTCGAGGCTATGGCAGATTTCGCCGCCCGGAGGTCTTCATGCTGACCGAGACGCTCTTCAGACTCTTCACCAGCGTGGGCGCGGAGTGGGTGATGTGGCTGCTCATCGCCCTCTCCATCGCCTCGGTCGCGGTGATCGTGGAGAGGCTCCTCTACTTCCGCCGCAACAGCTCGCCCGAAGTACTCGAGCTTCTGCCGCTGCTGTCGGCGGGCAAATGGGACGAGGCGCGCAAGTCGCTGGACGGCATGCGCGGTCTGGAGGCCGAGGTGCTGCGCGAGGCGCTGGATGCCACCCCCCGGGGTGCGGCGAGCGTCGAGGACACGGTGGCCGGCGCCATCGCGCGCCGGCGCACGACGTTCGAGCGCTTCCTCCCTTTCCTCGGCACGCTGGGATCGAACGCGCCTTTCGTCGGCCTCTTCGGAACGGTGATCGGCATCATCGAGGCCTTCGCCAGCCTCGCCCGGGAGGGCCAGGCGAACCAGTCCACGGCCGCGGTGGTCATGGCGGGCATCTCGGAGGCGCTCGTCGCCACGGCGGTGGGCATCTTCGTGGCCATTCCCGCCGTGGTCGCTTTCAACCTCTACTCCCGCTGGCTCAAGACCATCACGTCCAGGGCGGCGGTCGCCGGCGGAGCCGTGGTCGCGCATCTGCGGCGGGAGGCCTGAGCCATGTCCCGTAAGCTCTTCGAGCAGGAGGAGGAGGCGTTGATCGCGGGGATCAACGTCACCCCCCTCGTGGACGTGGTTCTCGTCCTGCTCATCATCTTCATGGTCACCGCCTCCTTCATCGTGCGCGAGACGATCGAGGTCCAGCTACCACGCGCGGCCTCGGGCGGTGAAACGGTGGGGACCACGGTCAACCTGGTACTCGACGAGCGCGGCGTGCTCTACCTCGACGGGAAGGAAGCGACCCTGGAGGAGGCTCGCCGGGCGGTGCGGGAGCTGGCGCGCCAGGGCGACGACGCCCGCGCGATCATCAGCGCCGACAAGCGCCTCGCCCACGGACGGGTGGTCGAGATCATCGACCTGGTCAAGTCCGAGGGTCTTTCCCGCTTCGCCATCAACATCGAGAAGGATTCCACCGCCTCGCCCGGACCGTGAGCGGCAACGGGAAATCGCAGCGGCGGCACTGGATCGCCGCTCTGCTCGTCTCCCTTTCGGTGCACGCAGGCCTCGGCGTCATGGCTGCGTCCGCGCCGGAGCGGCCGCGACCGGTACCTCAGGTTCCGGTGGAGTTCGAAGTGGTGGAGGTAAAGCCGCCCGAGCCGGAACCCGAGCCCGAACCGGAGCCGGAACCCGAGCCGCCCCCGCCTCCTTCGCCGCCACCGAAGCGCCTGGCGCGATCCGAGCCTCCGCCGCGTCCAAAGCCACCGCGGGAGGCGCCGCCTCCGCCGAACGAGGAGCCGCCGCCCGAGACGGAGCCGGAGCAGCGCCCGCCGCCGATCCGCATCGGGGTCTCGCTCTCCTCCACCACGGAGGCGGGAGACATGGCGGTGGCCACCGGCAACACGCTCTACGGCAAGACCGACGAGGTGGCGCAGGCGCCGGAAGACGTCCGGCCCTACGCACCGACGCAGACGGAGAAGGCTCCCTTCGTACCGGAATCCCGGCTCTCGCGGCCTCCTCTGCCGCGGCGCGGCTCCTGCCCCTCCTCCCCCGACGATTACACCGAGGCGGCGAGACGCGAGGGGATCGAAGGGACGGTGGTCCTGCGCGTGATGATCGACGAGAACGGCCAGCCCGGCGAAATCCGGGTGGTCAAGGGACTGGGATATGGTCTGGACGAGGTCGCGATCCGCCTGATGCGGAACTGCCCCTTCGAGCCAGGCCTCGGCCCCGACGGAACGCCTGTCCGGACGGAGATCCGGTATCACTTTCGGTTCCGCCTGGATGACTGGTAGAGCTCCCCTCCTGGCAGCGCTGGCCCTGGTCCTCCTATTCGACCCCCCGGCCCTGGGGCAGACGGTGACCCGTCTTCCCGAGGTCCTCGAGGCCGCGGAGGCCGTCTATCCGCCCGAGGCGCGCGAGCTCGGGCTCGAGGCCGAGGTCTTGCTGGAGATCGACATCTCCGAGCAGGGGGAAGTCCTCGACGTGCGGGTGGTGCAGCCCGCCGGGCATGGCTTCGACGAGGCGGCGGTGGTGGCCCTGAGGCGCTACCGATTTCGCCCAGCAGAGGTCGACGGCGCTCCCGCGGCCGTCACCATCGAGTTCCGCTACCGCTTCGAGCTGCGCCAGGAAACCCCGCCTCCGCCGGCGGAAGGCGTGCTCCGCGGCCGCGTGGTCGACCGCGAGAGCCGTCAGCCCGTGGTCGGCGCCCTGGTCGACGCGGGAGAGGCGGGCGTGGCCGAAACCGATGCAGACGGCCGCTTCGAGATCGCCGACCTGCCCGCGGGAAGGATCCGGGTGGTGGTCGTCGCGTCGGACTACGAGCGGTTCGAAACGGAGGAGCTCGTCGCGGAGGGACAGGCCACCGACGTGGTCTACTACCTCGAGCCGCTGCCGCGCTCCCCCTACGAGAGCGTGGTCCGCGGAAGGCGCCCGAAGAAGGAGGTCTCCACCGTGGCGATCTCGCAGGGCGAGATCACGCGCATTCCCGGGACCCACGGCGACACGGTGAGGGTGGTGCAGAACCTGCCCGGCGTGGCGCGGATCCCCTACGGCGCGGGCGCGATCATCGTTCGCGGTGGCGAAGCCCACGACACGCGCGCCTACGTCGACGGCCAGTACGTCCCGCTGATCTTCCATTTCGGCGCGCTGAGCAGCGTCTACGCCAGCGAGCTCATCCAGGAGGTGGAATTCGAGGCCGGCAACTTCGGCGCGCGCTACGGGCGCGCGACCGGCGGCCGGGTGGAGATCGTCACCCGCGACCCGGGCGAGGAACTCCGCCTGGTCGCCGACGCAGACCTCTATGACGCCACCGGCCTGATGGAGACGCGCGTCTCGGACGACCTGGCGGTGGCGCTGGCGGCGCGCCGCTCCTACGTGGACGCGGTGCTCAACGCGGCCACGCAGCTCGTACCCGCGGCGTTCGAGGGGATGGGCTTCTCCGTGGCGCCCCGCTTCTGGGACTACCAGGCGAAGATCGCCTACCGGCCCTCGG
>NICF_comb_assmDRAFT_10001806_pt1 | contig 16697 bp, 13 predicted proteins | sample NewIslPassag4_SG_FD_11279 | JGI IMG/M metagenome (IMG submission 11279) | reverse complement strand
TTCTCACGTCGTTATGCGCACTTCTCACGTCTTCACGCCTCTTCTCACGTCGTTATGCGCACTTCTCACGTCTTCACACCTCTTCTCACGTCGTTATGATTCCCTCTCACGTCTTCACACCTCTTCTCACGTCGTTATGCGCACTTCTCACGTCGTTATGCGCACTTCTCACGTCTTCACGCCTCTTCTCACGTCGTTATGATTCCCTCTCACGTCTTCACGCCTCTTCTCACGTCTTCACGCCTCTTCTCACGTCGTTATGCGCACTTCTCACGTCTTCACACCTCTTCTCACGTCGTTATGCGCACTTCTCACGTCTTCACACCTCTTCTCACGTCGTTATGCGCACTTCTCACGTCTTCACGCCTATTCTCACGTCTTCACACCCACTTCTCACGTCGTTACGATTCCCACTCAAGCCTTTGCACATATTCTCAGGTCGTTATGTGTCCCACCCACGCCTTCAAACCCTTTCTCAATTCCAAAAAAAGGGGATTTCTCCAGAGTAACTATAACCTGGATTGGAATCTCCTTGTCATTACTAGGGAAAGCATAAATAACCATTCACAGCCATTCATCATCGGTTCAGATTTCACCCAGATCATGAAAATCCCGCCAAGTATCATAATAATGGTGCCAATGAAAAGCCATGGATAACGATATTTTTTTATTAACCAAATACCAATAATGACAAAAATGATATGAAGGATAATGGGCATGATGGAAAAACCAGAGGTAGCAACACTTTCATAGGTTAACTGACCATATTTCCAGGTGGCTTTTAGTTCCAAACCAATAATGGAAGAAAAAAATTCATATCCAATAAATCCTAGCGTCAATAACCAGGCCAAACCTTTCCACAGCATCTTTTTCTGCTTAATCCAACCAGTTCTGATACCTATCTCCAGTGCAAAAAGAAAAAGGGTAGGCGTCCACAATGCATGCATCAGATAACGCAAAAAACTTAATAATTCAAGAATACGCCCTTCTCCAATCCATTTCCCAAAAACAATCGTTAAATTATCATATACAAGCCCTAATAAAACCAAAATAAGGACATTGCCATAGCTTCGAAGACCTTCCCTTTTTATATAAGGAAGTTGACTCACCAACATCAAAAAATACAGAAAAGCAATCGTTATGTAAAAAACAGTCATCATATCTATTCCTCCTTGAAGCTAGTTTTTACCTATTAGAGAAGGAAAAAACGTATAGAAACCATTTTTTCAACCAATCACCTTGATCGATCAATGCGGAAGTCTCCCATTCGAAGGACAAAAAAAGCATCTAGCATATTCCATCATTATTCTCCCTGTTTAAAAGCCTCTTGATTGAAAGATTGTTTTTTGCTAAAGCTTTATGTATAAATGTCTGATGACTTTTATATAGGGAAATATAGTATCATGAAAAAAGTTCTTTTTAGGAGGTTTCAGACTATGGAAGAAAAGTCTCTCACCCCAGAACAGAAAAAAGAAATTTTGACTGTTTTAAAATCACGGTTTGATAAAAATATGAAACGGCATCAAGGACTAGAATGGGAAAACATTTTAATAAAACTTGAAAATAAACCGGATAAACTACGGTCTTTATATGAAATGGAAAAAACTGGTGGAGAACCGGATGTCATTGGTTATGACGAAAAGATGGGAGAATATATTTTCGTAGATTGTTCTCCTGAAAGTCCAAAGGGGAGACGCAGTGTTTGCTATGACCGGAAAGCCCTTGAAGAACGAAAAAATCATAAACCCCAAACCAGTGCCATGGATATGGCCATGGAAATGGGAATAGAAATTTTAACGGAAGAAGAGTATCGAAAGCTGCAAGAGTTGGGAGAATTTGATTTAAAAACATCCAGTTGGATAAAAACTCCGGAACGGATCCGTAAACTCGGTGGAGCCCTTTTCTGTGACCGCCGTTATGATACAGTGTTCACCTATCACAACGGGGCTGACTCCTATTATTCTTCCAGAGGATTTCGAGGAATGTTGAAAGTGTAAAGCAGGAAACGAACTGAGTCGTTCCTTTCTTCGGTCAACCTGAACACAACGCTAGAAATGTAAAGCGGGAAACGAACCCGCTTTCTTTTATTCCATTTCTTCCCCAACTTTAATAGAGCCACCTTTTGAGAAAATCCCCCCTTAAAAACGAAAAAAATTTTCCTGAATTCTTCATTTTTTTAGGACTTTTTCACTAAATTTCGAGAACGGGAATAGATACTCTTCAAATTTGTGTAGAGAAAAGTTCGTTTCGGAAAATTTTTTCAACGAAAAGAAAAAGATTTTCCAACCTTAACCCCTTGATATTATGCATTTTTTTTAACTTTGTTACCACTTTCATAATATACGTTGAAAATTTTTTTCATAAATAATAATAAATGAAGAAAATTATTTACACGAATAACCAGTTATGTTATATTACACTTGAAAACGGATTCAAAAATAACCATCTGGAGTTGAATCAAAAATGGACTTAGAAAAATTTAGAGGTATCTTCCCCGCTTTCTATGCTTGCTATGATGACAACGGGGAAATATCCGAAGAAAGAACGAAGTTGTTTGCTGAATATTTGTATGAAAAGGGTGTGAAAGGTTTATACGTCGCAGGAAGCTCCGGCGAATGTATCTACCAAACTATTGAAGAAAGAAAAGCAACATTAAAATATGTGGCAGAAACGTTAAGAGGAAAATTAACATTGATTGCCCACGTCGGTGCCCCTTCAACAAGGGATAGTCAGATCTTGGCAAAATATGCGGAGGAATTAGGGTATGATGCTTTATCAGCCATCCCCCCTATTTATTTCAAATTGCCTGACCGATCTGTAAGCAACTATTGGAATCAAATTATGGAAGTTACCGATTTGCCGTTTATCATATACAACATTCCCCAAACAACCGGCTATCAATTGCCCTTAAATCTTTTAGAAAAACTACTGCAAAACAAAAAAATGATCGGAATCAAGAGCTCATCAATGCCTGTTCTAGATATTGAAAGATTCAAACGCATTGGTGGTGAAGACTTTATTGTTTTTAACGGTTCCGATGAACAATATATTTCCGGAAGATTGATAGGTGCTGATGGAGGAATTGGCGGAACCTATGGTGTTATGCCAGAATTGTTCCTAAAAGCTGAGGAATTTGTGACAAATGGCAAATTTAAAGAAGCACAACAACTTCAACATGAAATTAATGATATCATCTTTGCCCTTTGTTCCCTTCAAGGTCATATGTACGCAGTCATTAAAGAAATCTTGAAACTTAACGGAATGAATATTGGTAGCGTACGTGGGCCTTTGGAACCGGTAACTGAACAAGATATGGAAAAAATCCGTAGGATCCATGAGCAAATCAACCAAACTATCGCAAAATACAGGTGATTGTATGAAAAGAAGAATTGTTTGTTTCGGAGACTCCAATACTTGGGGTTACAACTCAGTGAACCAAGAAAGGTTTCCGGAAGGTGTAAGATGGACCAGTTTACTCCAGGAAATGCTTGGTGACGAATTCCAAGTCGTTGAAGAAGGATTGTCAGGTCGTACAAGTGTAGTGGATGATCCATTATTTGAAGGGTTAAATGGTTTCTCCTATATCACGCCTTGCTTGAAAAGCCATTCACCCCTTGAACTTGTCATCATCATGTTAGGAACAAATGACACAAAGGAAAGATTCAATTTAACCGCCTACAATATTGCCCAGGGGATTACCCGTCTGGCACAAAAAGCTAAGGAATCCCCCGTCTCCTATAATGGAACAAGTCCTAAGGTTTTGGTCATTGCACCACCACCGATTGGGAGCGAATACATCACAACAGACATTGGACCTGCTATGGGTAAAGGCTGTGACCAGAAGTCTAGGGATCTNCCAAANTACTTGGAAAAATTATTGAAAGACCAAGGAATTGAGTTTCTTAATACAGCAGGAAAAGTCAGCATGAATGAGATTGATTACATGCATCTCGACGAAAATGGCCATAGGGAATTATCAAAGCTTGTCTTTGATAAAATAAATCAAATTTTATAGGAGGAATGTCCCTTGTTTAAAAGAAAATATCTCTCGATTTTCTTGACTGTTCTTTTAGGTCTTTCACTTCTTTCAGCCTGTTCAGATAAAGGCTCCAATGAAGGAAAAGATTCTGGTGCAGACTCTGGTAAGAAAAAGGTTGAAATTTCAGTATGGCTAACACCGCAATGGAAAGGTGTATTGGACCCTACTGAAGAAGGTGCCGATTACGACAGCTTCTTCAAATACGCTGCAGATAGATTTGAGAAAGAGTACACGGAATATGATGTAAAAGTAAATGTTGAAGTTATCGCTGGAGATCAACGGGATGAATTGCTTAACGTTAACTTAAACGGCGGTACTCCTCCAGATGTTTTCTATGAAAGCGTATTCGCCATGGGAGATTATGTCCATCGTGGAGCCCTCGTACCCCTCGATGACATTATCGACGATGCGGCAAGAGCCGATATTGAAGCAAACTATTGGGATAACGTAACTTTTGGTGATAGTGTATATTTCTATCCTTTCTCCCACATGCCTGGAACATTGGTCTATAATGCCGATATGTTCAGAGATGCCGGTCTCGAACAATACATCGGGGGAGAAAATGAAATTAAAACTTGGACTCTAGAAGAATATGAAACGATTCTTGCTAAGTTGAAATCTGATCTTCCGAAAAACAAATATACTAACGCCTATCCAATGGCACTATTTGCCTTAAATAACCAAGGGGATACCTGGAACCTAGCTTATTTAAGAATGTTTGGTAACAAATTCTTTGATGATGAAGGAAACATCATACTCAATGATGAAAACGGCGTCAAAGCTGCCCAATGGTTAAAAAATATTTATGATAAAGGATACACCAACCCTGGTGCAGAATCTGTATCTTCCAACGATGCGAATGCCATGTTCCAAAACCAACAATTGGCCATCAGCTTTACCAACTCCGTATTATTCAATAATTTAAAAGCTGACATGGCTAACGGAAATGTCAAACAATTTGATGCCCGTCTCGCCAATATCCCTTCTGCAAGCGGAGATCCTTTAACCTTCACCTATGTCACTGGTGCCGCTGTCTTCAATACAGGGGATGAAACAAGAATTAAAGTTGCAAAAGACTTTGTAAAATTCGTATGCTCTGATCCTGAGCTGGTTAAATCCTCCAAAAACGGGATTCCTGTAAGAGCTTCTGTTGTTGAACAATATAAGGATTCTAATCCGTTGTTTGAAGCTTACGATCAAAATGCAAAATATATGTTCAACTTCACAGGTAATGTACCTGGATACAGTGAACTCAGACAAGTACTATATCCTGAATTGCAAGCTCTCTATATTGGCGAAAAAAAACCTGAAGAAGCAATCAAGAGCTATCAAGAAAAGGGAAATTCTATAATCCAAAACGCAAAAGCAGATTCAGTCATCTATAAAAAATAGTTCCTTTTAAAATGTGAAATATACGTAAGCCACGAAATTGTGGCTTACGTATATTTTGGAAGGGAAAGAGGTTCATGAAATCAAAAAAGTATAAGTACAGTGAGAGTTTAACCGGGTATTTGTTTATTGCTCCTCAAATGATTCTATTCCTAGTTTTCCTCGTTTATCCAATCATCGAGGGAATAAGGCTTAGTTTATACAAAATCACCTATAATAGTGAAACTTTCATCGGGTTGCAAAACTATATAAGGCTCTTTAAAGATGAAGTATTTGTTAAGTCTGCGATAAATACCGTTATTTTCGTCATTTTTATCGTCCTCTTAACAGTTGTCTTCGCCTTATTCGTATCCGCAAGTATTTATGATAAAAACGCCAAATATGTAGCGTTCATTCGGGGTAGCTACTACATCCCCGTTATGGTCTCCATGGTCGTTATGAGTATGGTTTGGAGTTTCTTACTAAACCCTGCAAATGGACTTATCCCCTATTTAGGTAGAGAAATGGGATTTTCGACGATTAATCTATTAGGAAATCCAAAAACCGTACTTCCTGTCATCATCTTTATAACCTTCGCTACCAACGTTGGGCAAGCCATTATCCTCTATCTAGCAGCCATGATCGGCGTTCCGAAAGACTTAATGGAAGCTGCAGAAGTTGACGGGGCAAGCAGAAAGCAAGTAATCTTTAAAATTTTAATTCCTATGGTCAGACCTACGACCATTTATATCATGATTGTAAATATCATTGCTGTATTGAAGATTTTCGTCGTCATCCAATTGTTGACTGGCGGTGGACCGAACAACGCTTCCAATACACTCATGTTCTACCTATATAACAATGCCTTTAAATATAATCAGCTCGGAATTGCCTCAGCTGTCGGTGTCATCATGTTCTTGATTACCTTGCTTCTTTCTGTCCCTCAGTTAAGAGCAATGTTAAAGAAGGATTAGAGGTGTAGAAAATGGCAAAACAAAAAAATAAAATTAAAAGAGAACCTTTTGATATAATCTCAAACTTCTTTGTATTGTTATTTGCGATCTTGAGCTTATTTCCGCTCTACTGGCTAGTAACAAGTTCATTTAAAAACAGTGCAGACGTCGTAAAAATGCCACCGGATTGGTTCCCAAAAACCTTTTCCTTCAGCAATTACGTTGAGGTGTTTAACAACCAACCCGCTTTACGCTGGGCTTTTAATAGCTTGACGGTCGCCCTTGTTTCGACCTTTGCACTCATTATTGTCAGTTCACTGGCAGCCTATGCTTTTTCCAAGCTTCATTTCAAAGGAAAAAACATTATTTTCATCATCTTTGTTTCAAGCTTAATGATTCCGAAAGAAGTTATGATCGTGCCTTTATTCCGTCTCATCCAACAATTCGGTTGGGTTAATGACTTGAACGGTATGATTTGGCCCAACGTTGCAACTGCCTTCGGGGTGTTCCTCCTGAAAGGATTCTTTGACACAATTCCTGACTCCATGAGGGAAGCCGCTCGGATAGACGGTGCCGGAGAGTTCCGCACCTTCTTCCAAATTATGTTGCCGGTTGTAAAACCAGGCATTGGGGCCCTCTTCATTTTAAACTTCGTACAGGTTTGGAACGACTACCTCTGGCAATTGGTTGTCGGTCAAGAGACAAACTCAAAAACATTGATGGTCGGTATTGCAACATTGATGCAAGACTTGAATCCGAACTTTGCCTATAAAATGGCTGGAGCTACCGTGGCAGCCATTCCGATGCTCATTATCTTCCTAGCATTCCAACAATATTTCACAAGGGGAATTACCATTGGTGCGGTAAAAGAATGATAACCCTTTATGGATGAAAGGATTTCAAGCATCGATTATAATAGGTTTCTTGATGTTTATAATCTTACAACCTGGAGATGTAAAGTAATGAAAGCAAATAAAAAAATATTAGATGATCTAAAAGGTAAACTGATTGTTTCCTGCCAGGCTTTGCCGGAGGAACCTTTGCACGATCCATATATTATGGGAAAGATGGCTTATGCTGCGATGCTTGGCGGTGCAAAAGGAATTCGTGCAAATTCTGTCGAAGATATAAGAGAGATTAAAAAGCATGTTTCTTTGCCAATCATTGGAATTATTAAAGCAAAATACGATAACTCGGATGTATTCATCACCCCAACTTTAAAGGAAATCGACCTATTGTATAAAGAAGGGGTCGATATTATCGCGATTGATGCAACAAAAAGAGTTCGTCCCGATGGTACGACTATAGAAGAAATTTTTCCCGTCATCAGGGAAAAATACAAAGATCAATTATTTATGGCTGACTGTTCCACCTACGAAGAAGGACTTAAAGCTTATGAACTTGGGTTTGATTGTGTCGGAACAACATTGGCAGGATATACGGAATATACAAAAGACCGGAGCATCCCCGATTTCGAATTGGTTGAAAAATTCGTCAAAAATTTGCCGGTACCGATTATTGCTGAAGGCGGAATTTGGTGTCCGGATCAGCTAAAGAAAGTATTTGAAATCGGTGTCCATTCGGCGGTTGTAGGTACTGCCATTACCCGGCCAATGGAAATTACAAAACGTTTTGTGGACAGCATCGCTTTAAACATCCAGCAAGGAAGGTGAGACCCATGAGAATTTTTGCAGCCGATATTGGTGGAACTTCCATAAAAACCTGTATATCCGATAAAGAAGGAAACATATCCGACTTTCAGGAACATCCAACTGATGCAAAACTCGGTGGTCCCTTCCTTATGGAGAAATTAATTCAAATTATCACCACCTATGAACCGATTGATGCAATTGCCATTAGTACTGCCGGTCAAGTGGACAGTGAAGAAGGAAGAATCATTTTCGCCAATGAAAATATCCCGAACTACACTGGGACGAGAATCAAAGACCTATTAGAAGGACGCTTTCATGTTCCTGTGAAAGTGGAAAATGACGTAAATGCCGCTGCCCTTGGAGAGAAACATTTTGGTGCAGGGAGAAACTACAACAATTTCCTTTGTCTCACCTATGGAACCGGAATTGGCGGAGCAATTATTTTAGATTCCAAGCTATATAAAGGTTATAATGGTATTGCAGGTGAATTTGGTCACATCATTCTTTATCCTCACGGGGTAAAATGCAATTGTGGGAAGAATGGCTGCTATGAGCGTTATGCGTCAGTAACGGCTCTAATAAATGAAGCCGAAAAGGTGGATCCTACTTGCACAAATGGACGAATTCTTTTTGAGAAGATTCAATCTGGAGATCATCAGCTTGAAGAAGTATTACACCGTTGGGTTGAGGATCTTGTAACAGGACTTACATCCTTAATCCATATTTTTAATCCTGAAGCCATTATATTAGGCGGTGGGATTATGGAACAGAAATCTTTAACCGAATTCATTTCCAAGAAAGTAAAAGACTATATCATGGAAAGTTTCTCAATGGTAAAAATATTACCGGCAGAGTTGGGGAATAAAGCTGGCTTGCTCGGTGCAATTTCCCTTTTGTAAACAAAGGACTAGGTCTCCCAAGGAAGTGGTGCTATTGAATACTGACATTTTCATATTAATAAGGTCCAAATATAATACCTTTACGAATGCCGAAAAAAAGGTTGCAGACTATATTTTGCAAAACACGAATCAAGTGATCTATATGTCTATCACAGATTTGGCAGATGCCTGCGATGTCGGTGAATCCAGTGTTTTCCGTTTTTGTAAAAGCTTAAACATGAAAGGGTATCAAGAGTTTAAGATTGCTCTAGCCCATAGCATTACGCCAAATGAAGAAACTCCTCCGCAACTAGCGGGGGAAATCACCTTAAAAGATTCCATAGAAGAACTTTCTACAAAGATCTTGAACACTACGATCACCGCATTAAACGAAACCTATAATCTAATTGCCAAAGAGGACATTGATAAAACCGTGGACTTGCTCGTCAAAGCAAATCGAATTCACTTTTTTGGCGTCGGTTCATCATTGATGACAGCTTTAGAAGCTAAAAATAAATTTATGAGGATCACCAACAAAACCGAATGTGCTATTGATTCGCATTTGCAAATTATGTCAGCAGCATTAATGACAGAAAATGACGTAGGCATTTTTATATCCTATTCTGGATCAACGAAAGACACCATTCAAGTGGCAAAAGCAGCAAAAAGCCGAGGGGCAAAATCGATTGTTATCACTAGATTTGCCAAGTCCCCATTAACGAATTATGCTGATATCACTTTACTATGTGGAGCCAACGAAGGTCCTCTACAAGGCGGCAGCTTAACAGCAAAAATTTCGCAACTTTATTTATTGGACATTCTTTATGCAGAATACTTTAAAAGAACTTCTAAAGAATCCATACCGAACCGGGAAAGTACAGCCAAAGCGGTTATCGAAAAACTGCTCTAACCTACAAAGGTATAATCCAATTGGTCTGATGGTTCAAAGGATGATTACGATAAAAATGAAAAGTCCGCTAGTCTTTAGCGGACTTTCGTTTGTGTTTTTACCCAAATCCACCCTCGCAAAGTTTGGAAAATCACCACCTGGTAGTTATGGGTATTATGTTTAATTTCCGTGCGGGAATAGCGATTAACCCGGATATTGGCTTCATCCATCATGCTACTATAGATGTTCCGTTCCTTTCCGATGATTTCCCTTTGGGCTATACATTTTCCATAGCTCTTTCCTTATCCCTACTCAAATTTGTAAACCCACACTTTTTCCTTCGTTGGTACATACCAAACTTTTTACCACCGGCAATTTTAATAACCTATCATATGGTTTTTATATAAGCGTCGTATAAATAGGAAATCCATCGATAGGAATCTTTCGTACGTAGAGTATTTAAAAGCCCTTGGATGATTACGACGTTCAATTGGGGATTTTCAAGATTTTCCATCAATAATTTGAATGTTTCAGCTATGAGAGNATCCTCTTTTGACTTTTGGATTCCTTCTTTTAATATAGCAATCAATTGTTCCTTTCTAATGGACAACTCTCTTCTTTCTCTTTTAACAAAAGAATCCGGTGAAATAAAAGGGATTTTTGCATATTCCGCAATAAGAGTAGTCTTTTCAATAATTGAATCGCACAATAGGTTAATATCAACCGGATAATGATCTTGAAAAAATAAATCCATATAACTTTTTACAAATCCATTAACAGAGAACAATAAATCATCATACTTAAAAGGTTGGATATCCGGAAACTGTTTTTTTAAAAGATTGAATAACAGTTGATTAATAGATTGGGAGTAAAATTGAACCCGTTCAACATATTCCTTTTTTACCGTAAAAACCGGTTCTTTCATGAAGATTTTGGCAAAATGAACATGTTGTTTCAATTGGGAGAATAGTTCATGTAAAAATCGATATAACTGATTGCCATTTACTTCCTTACTGACCGACTGTTCAATGCGGGTAATAAAGCTGGACATAAAATGGTCAATCAAGCTCAATATTAATTCATCTTTTGATTTAAAATACAAATAAAAAGCTCCCTTGGAAATACCGCATCGTTCAGTTATTTGCTGAACTGAAGTTGTTTCAATCCCATTTTCCGCAAACAGATCGATCGCCTTTTCCATAATCAGGGACTTTTTATCCATCTCAAATCACCACGCATTTTGTTTGACATCTGACTAATCAGTCATTATTATAGATAATTGTAAAAATACAGTCAATTAAGAGGTAGGTGTTTCCGTGAAAGGTCTGGTTAATTTTGTAATCAAAAATAAACTGGCAGTTTGGCTATTAACCTTGATTGTTGTTTTTTCAGGTATATATACAAGTACCCGGATGAAAATGGAATCCATTCCGGACGTCTCTATTCCCTACTTAATTGTTATGACCGTCTATCCCGGGGCAACACCGGAACAGGTGATGAATGAAGTATCCATCCCTATTGAAAAAGCGGTGGAAATGCTAGAAGATGTAAAAGCCGTTTATTCCAGTTCGTCCTCGAGTGTTAGCCAGATTCAGATTGAATATGATTACGGAGTGGATATGGACGAAAAGAAACGGCAACTTCAATCTGCGCTAGATTCTGTCACCTTTCCATCCAAAGTTAACGAACCATCCATCATGTCCATTAGTTTAAATATGATGCCGGTCATCGTTCTTTCTGTGAGCAGTACGTCTGAAGATATTGTCGAACTAACTTCTACTGTTGAAGATGTACTTTTGCCAAAGATTGAAAAGCTTGATGGAGTTGCCTCAACAAGTATCACCGGACAACATATTGAAGAAGTTGAGTTAACTTTTGATAAAGAGAAGCTAGAAGCTTTAGGTCTAGAAGAAGATACTGTCAAACAAATGGTTCAGGCTAGCGATATGGCCCTTTCTCTCGGTCTTTATGAATTTACCAACCGGGAAGAGGCTGTTGCCATAGATGGGGATATTAAAACCGTCGATGAGCTGAAGGAATTGTTGATCCCCATCACTCCAACAGAGGAAAACCCTGTTCCTTTTGTTAAGTTAGGAGATATTGCAAAAATTGAAACGTTAGGCAAAGTGAAGTCCATTTCCCGAACCAATGGGGAAGATTCAATATCTATCCAAATTATTAAAGGACAACAGGCGAATACCGTTGAAGTGGTCAATGCCGTAAAAAAATTAATTAAAGAAGAGGAAGCAAGAATTGAAGGTTTACATATCGATGTCTCCCTTGACCAAGGTGAACCCATTGAAGAGTCCATAAATTCCATGGTTGAAAAGGCGCTCTTTGGAGGACTCATTGCGGTTCTTGTCATCTTGCTCTTCCTCAGGGATTTGAAATCCACTTTCATATCGATTCTTTCCATTCCTGTTTCGATTTTGATTGCCATTTTGCTTCTGAAATGGCTGGATATGACGTTCAATATTATGACCCTCGGAGCGATGACGGTTGCCATCGGTCGGGTCATCGATGACTCGATTGTTGTAGTGGAAAATATTTACCGAAGACTCCATTTAAAAAATGAACCACTCCGGGGACGGGCTTTAATTCGAGAGGCAACCATTGAGATGTTTCGACCGATCCTCTCATCGACGGTCGTAACAGTGGCTGTATTTGCACCGCTTATGTTCGTTGGAGGAATGGTAGGCGAACTGTTCTTGCCCTTTGCTGCCACCATTACCTTTGCCCTCGGTGCTTCCTTGATCGTTGCCATTACCATCGTCCCATCCCTATCCCATTCGCTTTTCAAAAAACAACTTTACGGAGAAAAAACGGAAAAGAAACATCGGGATTTGGGCTGGCTTGCTAAATGGTATAAAGGATTTCTGGAAAAAGTTTTAAGCCATAAAATCATAGCATCCATTGTTTCAGTAGTATTGCTCGCCGGTTCATTAGGTCTAATTCCCTTTATCGGGTTCAGCTTCCTAGGGTCTTCCGAAGAAAAGGTCATGTATATTACCTATACGCCTAAAGCAGGGGAATTAAGAGAAGAAATTGAAGAAAATGTGGCGGAAGTGGAAAGTGAACTGATGAAGCGGAATGATATTGATACCCTTCAATTATCCATTAACGACTCTACTTCTCTTGACTTTTCATCCTTAATTTCCGGAGGGCGAAACGGTGCTCTGCTATATTTGATTTTCGATCCGGATACGGAAAACTTCCCGAACGTAAAGAAGGAAATTGAGGAATACTTGGCTAATATTGGTCACCCAGGAGAATGGAAAACACAAAATTTCAGCTCAATGGGGCTAAATTCTAATGAAGTAAGTTATACCCTCTATAGCGAAGATTTAAATGATTTACTTGCCAGTGTCAAACAAGTGGAAGAAGCATTGAGGGATGTCAAGAATTTGGAAGATGTTAAATCAGATGCGGAAGATCCATATATAGAAAATGTATTGAAAGTCTCACAGCAGCATCTCTTGCAATATGGGCTTACCACTGCCCAAATCGTGATGGCTCTTTCCGATCCCGGTACAAAGGAAGTATTAACGACGATTGAAAAAGATGGGGACGAAATTGAAGTTGTGATCCAGCAGGAATCAAAAGTTGTGCCAAAATCGATGGAGGAATTGCTGAATACGGAAATTGCGTCTCCTCTTGGTATGTCCATTCCATTGTCGGAATTGGTTACTGTAGAAGAAGGGACAACGCTAAACACGCTAACCCGTTCCCAAGGTCAGTACTATGCAACAGTTACCGGAACCATCGTTGGAAAGGACGTATCGAAAGCAACCTCAGAAGCGGATAAAAAAATTGATGAATTGAAATTGCCCAAAGGGGTAACCATCGGCATCTCAGGTGTTGCCGCAGATATGAAAGAAACCTTTACCCAATTGGGAGTCGCCATGATTGCGGCAGTATTAATTGTCTATTTCGTTCTCGTTGTAACCTTTGGAGAAGGCTTGGCACCTTTTGCCATTTTATTCTCGCTGCCTTTTACCGTCATCGGTGCCTTATTGGGGCTGTTTATCACCGATCATACGATATCCGTCCAAGTTATGATGGGATTGTTGATGTTGATTGGGATTGTGGTTACCAATGCCATTGTGCTTGTTGATCGGATCATCCGGATGGAACGGAAAGGCCTTCCAATGCGGGAAGCTATTCTAGAAGCAGGTGCAACCCGTCTCCGCCCGATTTTAATGACCGCGATTGCAACCATGGGTGCCATGGTGCCTATGGCCCTTGGATTTGGGGGAGGAAGTAGCCTAATGTCATCAGACCTTGCCATCACGGTTATTGGAGGACTCCTCAGTTCTACCCTTTTAACCCTTGTGGTGGTCCCAATTGTATATGAAGTATTATCGAAATTGCTGAAGAAAAATCGCCTGGAAATTGAGGAAGATTAATAATAGAATGTATAAAGCATCCGGCAGTCGCTATCATCACGATCGTGCCGGATGCCTTTTTTTTTAAATCCTTTCTTTTTTATATATTCATAGTTATAGCATTTTTGGGTTCGGAAATTCCTTGTAAGATTCATGAAATCGGATCAGATTTTTGCATAGCTACATAAGAAAAGGGTATCTAATCAAAAACGATTAGGTACCCTTAATTCGATAGGCAGAAAAATATACCCAATTATTATATCTGTTAATGGGTTTAAATATGGACTTTACGTCTGTTAAGGATTAACAGAACAGCTCCACCTATCATGACAATGAGTCCTCCTGCAAACAGATTGTAATCACCGGTGGCAGTGGCAGGAAGTTTTTTGCCATCAGTATTGTTATCGTTATTACCTTTGTTTGCATTATTGTCGTTATTTGTGTTGTTGCCAGTGTTGCCGCTATTGGCATTATCTCCTTTACCAATTTTGTCATTATCTTTCACATCAGTGTTTCCTGCAATTTCAAAAACACCATAAGAACTAAAATGGGTTACTTCTGCCACAACGAGACCTTTTTCTTTATCAATGAAAGTGGGTGTTAAGATTTCTTTTTTCTCGCCAGAATCGTCAATATAAACTACTTTGACATTGTTCCAATCTTTTACCAAGAATGGATTTACATAAAAGGTTAATGTAATTGGATAATCCTCAAAATTCTTAATTTGTGTACCGTCACTGGCTATTAGGGTAAATTCAATGACAGAACTCAATGAACCATCAACATCATATTTTGGTACTGCTTGGAATGTTACGCTTGGATAGGCTTCCAGCAAAGCCAACGGAATAGTGGATATCACTTCTAAATCTTTAATAACCACTTTAGTATTTTTATTTTGAGTCAATACTTGTTTTACTTGATCCTGAACAAAGGTTAAACTAAGAACTTTTTGTTCTGGTGATCTTTCCGTATAATCTAAAACGATTTCATTCGTGTTCTTATCGATTTCCTTATCAAATAGACTTGCATAAACATTATAAACTACATCTGTTACAGTTTCATCTTCCTCGTAAACTTCCATTTCAATGACACCATATGCATCTAATTCAGAAACATGGAATGTCACGGTTCCCATTTCCTGGTCATAGGAAGTCGGTACGATATATTCATCTTTATCATAGTTAAATACAAGCAAGTTATCCCAATTTTTCACAAGTGATGAATTGACATTAATCGATATTTCAATGTCTTCATCAAAATTGGTTATCAACTCTTCAACACTATCGCTTGGTGAAAAATCGATCCTTGGGGATAAATAACCTCCTATTTCATCCGGAAAAATGGCAATTGATTTTCCTGTTTGATCCAATAAACTTTCAAGTGGAATCGTTAAAGATACATTTCCATCTTTAATAATAACATCTACATTTCCGTATTTTTCATATGCATTGTTAACAAAATACTCGCCAAAATAAATGTACATAGCCTTCGCATCCCGTGCATAGGACGGTTTTTCNGTATAGTCAAGTATAATCTTATTGTCATCATAATTTAGATCATTATCGAGAATAGCTGTTGCGTAATATACTTTTTCTGTAACTGTATAGACATCCTCATAAACANGNGTTTCATCTTCGCTTCCATAAATATCATAGACAANTAGATCCGATTCCTCAGAAAATTGAGCTCCTTCTTCCAAGTCAAAAGACNCNGCAAAGACGGANACTGAAAATAGCAAATTAAAAATCAATATAAATGCAGTAATGCCACTTATCATTGATCTGTATTTNTTCACTATTCCATGACCTCCTATTATTATGAAAATATGGTATATTTTTCCACCTAATATAAAATATACTAAANTAGTCAAACTATTTCTANATTAATCTACAATTTCTCCTAACTTTTTACAANNATCTACAAATNNCTCTGTTTTGTTCCTCTCAAAAANGATCTGTGCTTGTTCTTCATAATTAAGTTGTTTTAGNGANANAAAGGTCAAAGCGTTGATCCATTGATNANAAGAATCGTTTTGGGTATCGGGCAAATATNCATCATATATTCGAAGNACTTCTTNNTAATCTCCCAAAANAAANGANGCATAACTGCCATAATATTTTATTTCATTTGTAATTCTAAAATCTTTACTATTAAAAGCCTCTCCCAAATTACGTTTTTTAAATTCCGTTTCCCAATGCTCCATCTCTTTAAAAACATCTGTAATCGATTGGGCTACATTTTTTGCAATCAGAGGATTACTCTTTAAAAATTCATCTATTTTTTCAGCTTTCAATTTCAAACTATTTTTATAAAGAGTTTTATTATAACGGTCCATTGTAATCGCCGTATCAAAATAATCGGCAGCTTTTTCCCAATCTCCCAATCTCAAATAAATAATGGCAGCTGTATTTAAAATGGAGGGATTTTTCGGCTCTAGCAAGACCAATTGGTGGGCAAGGTTCTCTACTTCTTTAGAAAGATGGTCAATATTTTGATTCTCCCATACATATAAATAGGTATCTGCCAATTCAGA
>NICF_comb_assmDRAFT_10001803_pt1 | contig 16718 bp, 14 predicted proteins | sample NewIslPassag4_SG_FD_11279 | JGI IMG/M metagenome (IMG submission 11279) | reverse complement strand
TTTTTCACAATATTTTGCAACATTTTTTCTTGTTGCCAACATTTGTTGACAATTTTTTCACAAAGTGTATTTAACACTCTAATTAATAAGTTCCCACCGTTCTTCAAAAGGACGATCGGCGCAACAAATAGGAATAAATATCTAAAAAAACTCTTTTTTTCTTTAAAATAAGTAAAAATACCTATTAATCTATAGTAAATTATACCGATATAACTCTTGTATCTTTAAATGCTTATTGTTGATGCGTTTTTTTCAATTTTGTCGTTATTCCAAAAGAATATTTTCGGAATATTTGAGGAACTAAATCTAGATTGGAGGATCAACATGTCTATTAAAACGAAATTATTTACTAGTTTCAGTGCCATTATTCTTATTCTATTGGGTTTATCTGTATTCTCAGTGATCCAAATCCATAAGATTAATGAAGATTACACTTATCTCATTGAAGATCGGGTCTATAAAGTAGTGGAAGGCGGAAAAATCCAAAATGGCTCTTCCTTGCAAGGGTTATATTTGCGCTCTTATGTGTTGCGCAAAAGCGAGTCAGATCTTGAAAAGCTCTATGAAAGAAGGGAAGAAGTCTCTAAAATAATCGAGAAAATCGAACCTTTATTTAAAACAAAAGAAAAGCAAGAGCAAATTCAAATCGTTAAAGAACAACAAAAACTATATAATACTTATGCGGATAAGATTATTGATTATGTAAAACAAGATCAAATGGATAAAGCCGAAATCATGTTATTTACCTATGCGGTTCCTGCCAACGAAGCCATACAAAATGCCATTAATAACCTGGTTGATTTTCAAACAAAACAAATGAACTCGACCAAAGCAGCCTCCGCAGCTAGCGCAGCCAAGAGTAAAGCATTGCTCATTGGCATTGCAGCTACGTCGGCGGTTATATCGATCTTGCTTGCTATTTATATCATCAGAAATATTACCGTTCCACTGAAACGATTAACAAAAGCTACCCAAGTGATGGCATCCGGGGATCTACGTGAAGAGGATATCCTCGTAAACACGAAAGATGAAATCTTTGATTTAGCTCAAGCCTTCAATACAATGAAACATAATTTGGCGAACCTAATCGGCAATGTTTCTCAAAATGTTTCCCAGACTACAGCAGCTGCTGAGCAATTAGCCGCAAGCACTGATGAAATAACGATGGCTTCCCAAGAGGTTGCTCATTCTGTTGAAACTCTTGCAGCCAATGGGGAAAAAGCTGCCCAAACCGGTAAAGAATGTGCCTATGCGACAGATGACACCGCTAAAGGAGTTAACCGGATTGCCGAATCTGCCCAATTGCTCAATGAACAAGCATTGCATAGCCAGCAAATAGCAGAAGAAGGAGAAAAAACTCTGCAAACGGTTGAAAATCAAATGATGGTTATCCAAAAATCCTCCTACGAAACAAAGGAAAAAATTAAACAATTAAGCAAACAATCTGCCGAAATTGAAAACATTACAAAAGTGATTACCACCATTACGGAACAAACGAACCTGCTTGCCTTAAATGCAGCTATTGAAGCAGCCCGGGCCGGAGAACACGGAAAAGGCTTTGCGGTTGTTGCTGGAGAAGTGCGGAAACTGGCGGAGGAATCCAAAAACTCTGCCCAAAAAATTGTTGGCTTAACTACCCAAATTCAGGATGGTACGAAAGAAGTGGAAGAAGCCGTCAATATTACAGTTCAAAATGTTGATCATGGGGTTTCCTTCGTACAGGATGCCCAAAGCTCCTTCCATAATATCGTTTCTGCCATTACCGAGATGTCCTCGCAAATTCAGGAGATATCCGCTTCTGCAGAGGAAATTTCCGCAGGTACTGAAGAAGTGGCTGCCTCTGTATCGGAAATGGCCAATTTGGCAAATCTTGCATCGGAGCAATCGAACAAGGTTTACGCTTCCGTTGAAGAACAGACGGCAAGCCTCAATGAAATTAACGAAGTTGCCAAATCTTTAAGCGAAGGGGCAAAAAGCCTTCAAGAAGAGATCAATCAATTTAAAGTCTGATCTTTGATTTAACCCCCAAAAAAAGGCTAGGAAAAGCAATAATAAAGCTTTCCCTAGCCTTTTCGTTATTTTTCATTTTCCGCTTCCTTATCAAATATTGGGATAAGTCCACTCCAAACCCTTCCCGCTTTGAACCTGATTAGCCGCCACGTTAAAGATTGCAATTCATATATAAACCTTGTCCACCTGACAGAAAATTACATTTCCTTTAATGATTCATAGATCTTAAGCGTATAATTTGAAATGGCCTCATCATAATCCGGATATGGAAAACCAAAAGCTTCAGCCACTGATTTGGAGTATTTCCTGAATAACTGATGACAAGTAAATAAAGCCCTCCACATGGAAGCATAGCTGCTGTCATCATAAGTTGAAAGCAACATTTCCCAATCTTCTTTAGGCAAGTATTGATTAATAGACTTGTAGTTTTTGCCTAAGCTAAAATCAAAGCCTTTCTCCCTTCCGATTTTCCAGGACATCATTCTTAATAAATTCGGTCTTACATGGATATTCAGATGGTCAATAGCATAAAGAATTTCCCTTCTCACCAAACCCTTTACTATATAGGTAGAAACCCACCAATACTCGTTGCAGCAATCATCAAATTCCCTTGCTGTTGGTTTTTTGATCCAATATTTTCGGTCGGTAGGGAACACTTCCTCTTTGACAAGTCCGTCTTTATCAAGCAGAACTTCCACCAAACCGTCACTTTTCTTAAAATATTCATCCACTTCAGCTACTGGAATAAGGGTTAAATCGATTCGGTTGCCATCCGTAAAAAGCATAAGATAAGAAAACCAATTCCCAAGCTCCGGTGGGAAAAGCTCCATATCTTCCGGCTTTTGCATAATTAGCCTCTCCCCAAATATATCAAGCCACCCATCACTTGCTTTGAAGGAATCCAAATCGGTGACAAAATAGGAAATATCATAATCCTGGAAAGAATCCTTTGAAATGTTTTTATTCGTCCGCGACCCTTCAAGCGTAACAAGCCGTACTCTCTCATCCTCCCTGGCGAAATCTAAAATCAAATCCATCATTTGTTGTTCGGATCTCATGGATATCCCTCCAATCCTATCTGAGAGGTGTTACAGTTTTTTGCTTCAAATCATGAAAAAATTTTATCTCCTTTTTATCCAACTAATGTTTATTTAGATATATAGGAAAAAATCCTATTCATTGCAATTTTTCAGGAAGTACAGTGGTTAACCTATTAATTTTTGCCGATGTTTATTTTTTTCTCAAAGTAAATTGACTCCTGATCTCTCCCTGTTTCCACATATCCGCATTTTCGATAGAAATGATTGGTACGTTCATTCCAAATGGGAGTATCCAACCTTATAATCTCTACTTCACTATATAAATTCTCAATTTCTTCCATAAGTTTACGGCCATATCCTTGCCTGAAAAATTTTGGAGAAAGAAAAATCCTGCCAACATAAAGACTCGGTCCATCAACGAAGAGGATGGCTCCACCAATAATTTCTGATTCATTCTTAAAAATGAACAAATGATTTCCTATAAACATTTGTCTATGCCACTCATAGGAGTCATATCCAGGAGGGCCATCAGAGACCTTAGCCCCGAAATGTATATCGGTGGCAAAAGCAGCCTTTGAAATATCTGTCAAATCATTTATTTCTTCCTCTCGGGCTTTTCTCAATATCATATACTCACAAACTCTCCCTCATAATCTAAGTCAATTTGTACAGAATAGGAAAAGATCATGATCATCTCCAACAATCTCATATATCAAATCTCCATTTTTGGAAGGCGAAACATTATTAAAATCAACCACTTTTCCTTCAAATCCATTGATGTTACTTTTTAAACTTAATAATTATGCGAATAAAAATCTAGAATAGGGACGCCTTTATCTATTAAGTAGTTGCCTATTGCCATTTCGATGTCCTTCCTAGTTTTCCCACTTGGAATATTTATAAGCGGAAAAACTAATACAAAAGATTCATCCCATTCCATGTTTAAATGATGAATAATGATTCCAGATGTGTTATATCTCCATCTATCCTTTCCCTTCTTAACATCATATACTTCTGAGGATTCAGGAATATCAAAATTAATATCTTTACTTATAGCTACTACAACTAAATATTTTTGCTTTGTAAATTTCATCCAAACAATGTCTTTCTTATCTTTGAGTTCTTTATATTCTGGTATTCTCTCATAACATATGTTTTTTGGGTCAAAAGGAGGATTTAGTTGGAGAAAAGGACATTTTATCTGTTTCATTTTCTGGGATTTTAATAATTCATTTACTAGCGCTATAATCCTTTCAATAGAAACAGGATTTAACTTTGCTTGTTCCTCAGCTTTTATAAATCTGAGGTTATTTCTGTTGTAATGAACGGAGCTTTTTTTTCCCCTAGGAGTTCCAGCATAGGTTTTAAAATACTTTTCATAATCATTCATCTTTTATCCCCACTATGATTTACATTAGATTTATTGAATTTATGATTAATCCAACTAAATGTTATACCTATTATGCTACTAGTCTTTTTATAAATATTATAAATATCATTTTTACCCCAATATCATCAACTTAAACGACCCTTTTGACGTTTGACTATTCTAATCCTGGGACAATTTTATAATTCACACACTTCTCCCTTCCTTTTGAACTTGCTCCTCTTCCTTTTAATTTGTTGGTATACACTTCAAGTATAAAAGGAAGATCGTAGACCGTATGTTTATTTTTTTGAACTTTTTCAGAACCCCAACATCTAGTATGGAGTCCCTGTAGTAATAGAAGAAAGCGGAACTAATTTAATTCAGTTCCGCTTTCTTATGCTAACCTTTTTCATATTTTATACATAGGATAAAATTTCATCAGGGATTTGTTGAAGTGGAAGTTTTTTATCTACAAGCCCAGCTTCAAATACAGCCCTAGGCATTCCGTAAACAACACAAGTCTCCTCCGACTCCGCTATAACGGTTCCACCCATCTTTTTAATTTCCCGACAGCCCCGCAAACCGTCATTTCCCATACCGGTTAAAATTACGGCAAGGATTTTATCCTTTGCATCTTCATAAACAGATAATAATGTAACATCAATAGAGGGCTTGAACAATGTTTCGACATGGGATGTGAGCCTTTGATTTGCAACATATTTTCCATTGGCATTTTTTTGTAGTCCTGTTTGTATCCCTGCTGGTGCGACATAAACGGTACCTGCTTCCAAAATTTCCCCATGTTCTACTTCCTTGACCCTTACATTGCAAAGGCGATTAAAACGGTCAGCTAAAGCTTTTGTAAAACCACGGGGCATATGCTGGACAACCACAACAGGAACGGGCATTGATTTTGGAAATTTAGTAATAATCGTTTGTAATGCAGTAGGTCCCCCTGTGGAACTGCCAATGACAATCAAATCCTTTGGAGATTTTTTCTGGACAATCGGAACCTCTGATTTCCGAATAGGTTCCGATTCGACCTGTGGAGGAACAGACATTCTCTCTTCTTCTTTTAAAATCTTTGGCAATTTCGCATTTAGCGCTACTTGAAGTCTTTTATAAAAGTCCTCTACTTCTTTCTCGTTATTTTCCTTTAACAGTTCGCTTTTTACGACAAAGTCAACAGCACCTAGTTCAAAGGCTTCCAGTGTAGAAGCTGCCCCGCTACTAAGCATGACAACAGGGAGCGGCATTTCTGCCATTAAGATTTTCAATGCATCCAAACCATTTAGCTCGGGCATCTCAATATCCAAAGTTACAATATCAGGTTTTAGCCGTTTTACTTTTTCAATGGCGTCAATTCCGTTTCTAGCTCTTCCAGCGACATAAAACTGTGAAGAGGCTTCAATGATGTCACATATGATTTTTCTCATGAATGCAGAATCGTCTACGACCAGTACGCCATATTTTTTCATTTTCATTACCCCCCCATTGCTAAAAAAGTTGAAAGCATGGAGAGGAACTACCAAACCATGATTCAACTTCCCTATAATTCTTGTTAAGCATAAAATGGACGCCCTTTTGAAATCATCGCTCAAAGGTAAGCTTTTAAGATTAGTGAGTTAATTTTCTCTATATAATCCATTTATTTCCCTCAAAAATTGATTGAGGCAAATCTTTTCTTATCTTTATCATATCAAAGCTAATGATTAAGAAACAATGAAGAAACGGTTAAAAATCCCCCATTTACCAGAACCCATGAAACGATCGGTTTTTCCTTTGTATTTTTAAATAGTCATTCATTGCATGTATGCTCTATAAAACCCGTTAGGATTTGGATTATGAAAATTCACTCTTGTTCTCCAATGATTTCTTCAGGATTCCGCCTTTCAAATTCATTGAGAACATTCCGGACATCCTCGGTGGATTTCGTGTCATTCAATAAAGTCCTTAATTCACTGGCTCCCCTGAATCCTTTAATATAAATCTTAAAGAAGCGTTGCAAAGGTTTAAAAGCTCTAGTTTCCAATTGAACTGAATATTGGTCATGAAGATCCAGATGGTAACGCAATAAATCAAGGAATTCCCTCCTTGTATGCTCCCTTTCTTCCACTTCAAAGGCAAAGGGATTTTTAAAAATGCCGCGACCAATCATTATGCCATCCACTTCATATTCCTCAAAAAGCTTCATTCCCATTTTCCGATCCAGAATATCTCCATTTATCGTTAATTTGGTATTGGGCGCAATTTCATCCCGGAGCTTTTTGATTTCAGGTATTAATTCCCAATGGGCAGGGACTTTGCTCATTTCTTTCCTTGTCCGTAAATGAATAGAAAGGTTGGCTATATCCTGTTTCAATATATGGGAAAGCCAATCCCTCCATTCGTCCACTCGAGTATATCCGAGCCTTGTCTTAACGCTAACCGGTAATCCCCCGGCCTTTGCCGCCTGAATGATTGCCGTTGCCAACCCCGGACGTTTAATTAATCCAGCCCCTTGCCCGTTTTCAGCGACATTGGGTACCGGACAGCCCATATTGATATCAATACCGCTAAAACCTAGTTCGGCCATTCCTATGGACATTTCCCGGAACTTCTCAGGCTTGTCTCCCCAAATATGGGCTACTATCGGTTGCTCATCCTCCGTGAAGGCCAGTCTTCCTCTTACACTCTTCCGACCTTCCGGATGACAATAGCTTTCCGTATTGGTAAATTCCGTAAAAAATACATCCGGTCTGGCCGCTTTTGCCACCACATGACGGAACACGACATCTGTTACATCTTCCATTGGAGCCAGAACAAAAAACGGTTTCGGAAGCTCTTCCCAAAAATTATTTTTCATTTTCCCTGTCAACCCTCTCAATAAACGTAAAGTTTGTTCCTAAAGATGTATTCTGAATAAAGTTATTTTAATTTAACGGTAAACGTTGACCTTTTTATTCTAAAGGGTGATCACTTTTCAAGCAAATATCAGGGGAATAATTCATCAACTATTTTTCCCACCGAGAGTCGTTTATCATCCATTTTGAAAGCCAAGCCAAAGTCTCTAACCTATGCATGGGAAAGAGTTGGGAACATCAAACGTTGTTCCGAAAAAATATCAAAAAGTTTTCCTTTTACGAATAATGTTGTATTTTTCTCCTTTTTTATCATGCTTAGAAATCCTTCCCCTTCATCTGGAACAAATCCTAAAGTGACACGTTTGATCGTATTACCGAAGGCTTTGATGATTTCATCCAGTTGTATTTTTTCTTCGGAAAAAACGCCGTGGATAAAAAGTTCGGAACCATTTACCTCACTAATGACATATGCCTTTAAACTTTTCTCATAATATACATTTGTCTGCATAAATTTCGTAACATAAAACATGATTAAACCAATATTATCAATTAGCTCAAAGTTTCCCAAAGGTTTCTTCTGTTTTAGGATCCTTTCCAAGGCATGCCAATCCTTTTTATTGTTCATCGGAACCCTTGAAATGGTCATTTCATTCGGATTGTCCACCGACTTATAATATTGAAATTCTCTGACCATCTTAAAACCAAACTTCGGATAAAAGTCCAAAACCGAATCATTGGCGAACAAATATATTCCTTCCACTCCGGAAAAATCTTTGTCGATTTCCAGCATCAGTTTTCGGATAAAACCTTGATTGCGGTAGCCTTCCTTTGTCATAACCGTTCCAAGTTGAATGAAAACCTTCTTTTCCTTATCCAAAAGGAAGCTTGTCCGATTCACTGACACATTGGCAATCACTTCACCATGATGAACCATCGAATAGGGAATATAGGAGTCTGTCCAATAACCATTTTGGTACCAGTCTTCAAAGGAAATCCCAAAGGTCATTTTTGCTAGCTGATTGAAACTATGACGAAGGGCTTCGTTATCCTGGTAATTCTTTATCACTTTTACCATTGTATTCTCCTGGGAATGTTTTTTTCGAAAAATTCCATGTGCTTTCTATTATGATGGATTTTCTCTTCTTCGCAAAGTATTGATTTTATAAGTGGAAATCTTTACAAGCCTCTGGTCTGGAAAAAGCTGATACTTTTTAGCTTTCAAAGAAAACCCATCCATTGAAAAGTCATTCAATTGGATGGGTTTGAAGGATCCTTCTTCTTTTTTGTATTCTCGACATTTCCATTCAATATTTTTTTCCCAATTCTTTCTTGGCTAAATCCGTGTACTTTCTGATAAAATCTGTTTTTCCTTCAGTATAACCATCTCGATTATACTCAAACCGTTTCCATAGGGAAAGTTTCAACTGTTCATATTCCTTGGCAATTTCCGGGTATTTCAACAAATAATCGCGAAAATACAGTTCGTCATGATCCCCTACATAGCGCAAATGGAGATGAAATACTTCTTCGGCAAAGCCTTCTTCCGTATATCCTTTATTGAGCGAAATCCGCTTCATTTCCTGGGACATTTTCCTATAGCCGTTTTTTTCAAAAATAAGTGCATATTCGACCAATGAACTTCCCATTGGTATTTCAATAAGGATGTCAACAATTGGTTTTGCCCAGATACTATCAATCGCCGTACTCCCGATATGACTTATTCGTTTGAATGGCAAGTTGGATAAAAGGTTTTCGGTTTTACTTTTTTCCTTTTCAAATTGTTCCCGCCAATGGTTTTGATGTTCCGTTAAATGAATCGGAAATAACTGCCATAATTCTTCCAACGTCATATCCTCTAATTTTTTTCTTCCCACACCCTTCCCCTCCAAGGATTCATTTATTAAGTGTGCCAACTATCCTTATTCCGAAAAAAAGCAGAATCAACTTTCTTCCTTATTTATATTTATCTTAAATGCCGAATGCCTTCTTCTAATATTTCCATTTGCAAAATCGTTTGTTCATCGGTAATGGTTTTTTCCTTACCATTGATAATCGCTTCATATAAATCATCATATACCCTACCATAATCCCCTTTGACGGAAGGCACCTTTTCTTCATGATATATGCCTTTTTCATCAATATATGTTAGTACCCCGTAATGTTCCGGTGTATCCAAACCAAAATCATTATGGCTAGGCATAAAGAACAATTTTAAATGCTCCTCTTGACGATCCTTTGTTTGCTTAATAAAGCACCCTGTTTTTCCATACATAACAAAACTCGGTCGTTCTTTTACTCGAAAATAACTGGATTTTACAGAAACCTTTAATGTTCCATAATATAAGTCCAAATCAAAGTAATCATTCATTCTTCCTGGACCTAATAATTGTCTGACATCGTAATGAATTTGATCCGGTTTTCCGAAATAGCTGATGACTTGGTCGACCGTATGACAGGCATGGGTATATAAAAAGGATGCAAAGGGGTTAAAACTATGGGTCGAATTTGGTACTTCCGGGCGATAATAGTCAAAGTGCATTTCCAGTTCCAATAATTCCCCCAGTTTTCCTTCTTCAATAACCTTTTGAACCGTTAAAAAGTCGCTATCAAAGCGTCTGTTCTGATAAGCTTGTACAATTAGACCCTTTTCTTTGGCCATTTGAAAGATTTCCTTGGCCTCTTTGCTACTTGTCATAAACGGTTTTTCCACTAAACAATGTTTACCATGTTCAAGTACCATCTTAGCATATTCAAAATGGCTGTCCACCAACGTGCAGACAACAATGAGTTGAATCTCTGGATCCTGCAGAAGTTCATCCAAATTCGATGTATAGTGAACTCCTGGAATCCGTGGCCATTTTTCGTTTTTCGGATTTCTCTGGTAAATTGTCTTAACCCTTATATTCTCTCTTTGCAAAACGAAAGGAAGATGATAGCGATTTGTACTTTTTCCATTCCCGATATAACCGATTGTTAGCATAGGAAACCTCCTCGATTACTATGTATACCTCTTCTATTATTTTCACCCACTAGGTAGACAAAAGCCACCCTATTACAGGTGGCTTTTAAGAAAAACTGATATTCATAAAACAAACCAAGAACCTTATCTCTTTTTCCTAATTAAGTAATGGTGAAAGACCAATTACATAATTCCGATCAAGTGGAAAACGACTCCAATTGCAAACAATCCGAGGATGATGACAATCGGAGAAACTTTCTTTTTGAGCAACCACATGCAAAGAAGGGTCAAGAGCAAGGGAGCAAGTCCCGGAATGAGTGAATCTAGGTTATCTTGCAAAGTTGTAATTTTTGTATCGCTTAATGCAAGACCGGCTGCAAATTGTTCAAAAGCAGTTTTAATACCTTCTGTTCCTGCAGGCAAGTTTGCCCAGTCAATGAAGGCACCTTCACTTAATTTTACGGAAGATACAATTGGTGTAAAGGTAATGGATACCCAACGGTTAACAAGGGAACCTAGTATAAACATCCCAAGTATGGAAGCACCTTTTGTTACATCTTGAAGGATCCCTCCGGATAAGTCTTCCGTAATTTTTGAACCGGCTTTGTAACCAAATTCTTGAGTATACCACATGAATCCCATACGGAGAAGGTTCCAAAATACAAAGTAAATAATCGGACCTAAAATGTTACCGGTAAGAGCAAGGGAGGCGGCCAATGCACCGAGAATCGGCTTTAATGTAAACCAGAAAACAGGGTCACCGATACCGGCAAGAGGTCCCATCATCCCGACTTTAACCCCTTGGATCGCAACATCATCAACAGGAGCACCGTTTGCCCGTTCTTCTTCAAGGGCTAGCGTAACACCTAGAATTGGTGAAGCGATATAAGGATGGGTATTGAAGAATTCCAAGTGACGTTGCAAAGCTGCTTTACGATCTTCTTCTGTTTTATATAGCTTTTTGATGGCGGGAATCATTGCATATACCCAACCACCGTTTTGCATCCGTTCATAGTTCCAAGAACCTTGGATAAAAGTGGAACGCCACCAGATGGCAATCCGATCTTTTTTAGATAATCTGATTTCTTGTGCCATTGTTGTTAGCCTCCTCTATTAGTAATTGTCGATTATATCGCCAACAGGGTCGCCAGTGTTGCTGCCGCCAGTACCTGAACCACCCATTTTGGAAAGGGCAATATAGATGAGTGCAAGGGATAATCCGATGGCACCAAGACCCATAAGTGTAATATCAGAAATCGTTGCTAAAACAAATCCGATAGCGAAGAACGGCCATACTTCTTTGGTTGCCATCATGTTGATAACCATCGCATAACCTACAGCAACGACCATTCCACCGCCAATAGCAAGACCATCTGTCAACCAAACCGGCATTCCTTCAAGGGCTGTACGTACAGGACCTGCATCGACCATCAAAATCAAACCTGCTGGGATAGCAATACGCAATCCCTGTAAACAGATAGCAATCCATTGCCAAAGTTCAATTTTTCTGAAGTTTCCTTCCTTGGCAGCTCCGTCCATAATATGAACGATACCGGTTGCAATCGTACGAACAAAAATGGTTAACAACAAGCCAGCAATGGCAAGCGGTACTGCAATGGCAATTGAAGATGCTACACCAGCTTCACCTTGTCCACTTAATACTAAAATAATTGCAGAAGCTACAGAGGCAAGTGCAGCGTCCGGTGCTACCGCAGCACCAATATTTGCCCAACCTAGGGCGATCAATTGTAAGGTACCACCCAAAATTAAGCAAGGAACCAATTGACCTGTGACCAAACCAATTAATGTACAGGCGATAATTGGTTGATGGAAGTGGAATTCATCCAATATCCCTTCAACCCCAGCCAAAAATGCTACTACCAGCACTAAAATTATTTGAATGACATTCAAATCCATGATGAATCCTCCTTTATCCTTATATCATTAGGATCTTTTGTCCAAAAGTTCTTGCGCTTTCTTGAGAATTTGGTCCATGTTTTCCGGTGAATCGGAAGGAACTTTTCGGACATCAAATTTTAGGCCAAGTTCTTTCAAACGTTTGAATGTATTAACATCCTCTTGATTGAAGGCCAATGTTTTATTCGGTTGAACTTTACCAGGAGAGTGAGCCATTGAGCCAACGTTAATCGTTTCCAATGGAACGCCACCTTCAACAGCTTTCAATAGATCCTGAGGATTTTCGAAGAGCAGTAATACCCGTTCACCGCCGAAATGTTTATCGTCCTTTGCAAGCTCAACCATTTTCCAAATCGGAACAACGTGGGCTTTAACACCAGGAGGTGCAGCTTGTTGAATGAGCTTCTTCCGCAATTCATCTTTTGCAACTGTATCAGAAACTACAATAATGCGAGTCGGGTTTGTAATTTTGCCCCAAGTCGTTGCAACTTGACCATGAAGCAAACGAGAATCGATCCGGGCAAGTACATATGTAAATTTACCCGGCTTACCGACATTGGCAACTTGTGGTGCATTTGTTTTTACAGGAGCTTTTGGCTCAAGCTCTTCAGGTTTAACTTTGATGCCTTCTTTTGCCGTATTCAGAATGTGGCTGGCAATTTCGTAAGCGGTATTCATGGATAGACGGGATGCGTAGGCTTCAATGAGCATTGGCAAGTTTAGGCCGGAAACAATGGCCCATTTGCCCCCGTGTTCTTCAATCAGGCTGCTTGCTTGGTTGAAGGGAGTACCACCCCATAGATCCACTAAGAATAAGACTTCATCTTGATTGTCGAAAGTTGCGATTGCTTCTTTCATCTTTGCCTTGATATCATTTGGCCCTTCACTGGGCATTAATGTGACAGCCTTAACATTATCTTGGTTACCAAATATCATAGAACCAGATTGCAAGATACCTTCGGCAAAGTCACCATGACTAGCAAGGATAATCCCTACCATATGCTTGTACCTCCTTTAGTGTAGTTGAGAAAGATTGAAATGCATCAATCTACAACCGTATACTTACAAAAGATTAAAGCAAGAAGAAATCTCATGATCATCACTTCACAACAGATAAAACGCATCCAATTGCTACATCCAGAAACGGTCCTCTTTCTACTTTCCAAAGCGCTAGGCGTCTGGCACCGGTTTCATCGGTTTGTAAAAGTATTGATTGGTCTTAATTTAAATTAGACCATTTCGCGGAGAATTGCAGACAATTTTTGCACAACTCGTTAAGTCCCGTTTCCCACCCTATCCGATCCTAAAAGATCATTGAACTCCAGTGCGATGGAGAGGTGTAATGTTACACACCAAACATCAATGTTGAAAGATGAAGTCTTGCATTTCTTAGTATGTTTACATTCAGTGATATTAACCAACAAAATGTCTAGGAAATTTGCAGTTGTTGGAAAAAAATCGCTTAGCTTCCGTGTTATTCAGCCATAAGAATGAATCATGCTTCCCCTATAAAAGCAAGGGGCAGACATTTGAGCACGTATTCACAAGCGGTTTCAAAAATCTTTTCAAACTACATGCAACCCAAGATTTAAAACCTTCGGAAAATATTTTCAACACATGATTTTGGGTTGCTGATTTCACCATCATTTCCATTGGTTTTATGATAGGAAAAAAGATTTATTATTGCTTCTTAAAAAGGTTTTTCAAGCCTCTTTTGAGAACATCAAAGAAGCTTAATGATCGGACAATACGATCTGGTTCGACGTATTCACGTACAACCCGTAGAACCTTTTTCGGATCTTTTGATGAAAAAGTAAAAGTTCCGTTTTTCTTCGTTTTAATCGCGTAACGGGGAATCCATTTTCCTTTAAATAGGATTGAAACAATCACAAAGTCAACTTCATCCCATGGAATTTGAATAAACTTCCTGGCATCCCGCGAATTATAAAATTCAAAACCTCTGTCTCCAATCATGATTTTCCCATACTCTGGAAGTCCAAGATGGGAGGTGGCGTCAATTACCAAATCGACTTTTGTATTAATTGATTGGACCATTTGACCTACTCCATTTCTTTAAATTCATAATCCTTTGGAGTTTATCCAACTTAAGATAGGGTTTACAACTTTTCGTAGAAAGAGTGGTTTGGATGAGTCTAGTGATTTTTCATCATGCAAACCATCAAAGCTAGCACTAGAGTTTCCACTCAAAATGCCAACTTAATGGTTGATCTCCTTCTTTCAAAGAATGCTTTTTTATTATACATAACATAAAAACGCAAGTAAACAATTTTCTCCATAAAATGTGATTTTTTGTTATAATATATCAGGAAAATGTTATTTTTTGTTGTTTTACCTTTTTTATTGTAAAAAAATGAAATCTAAGAACCTAGTTTGTAAAAATATTGTAAAATTAGATTGGAATGTACTTATTAAGTCCGTTGGAGGTAAAGACTTGAAGCAAACAAAGAGACAAAGATTAATTTTGGAAATGATTCGTGTAAAAGGTGAAGTAAGCTCAAAAGAGTTAGCAAAGGAATTGGGCGTTTCCGTAATGACCATCAGCAGGGATTTAAATGAATTGGCAAAGGGTGGAGAAATCAAACTGATTTATGGTGGTGCCACTTATAATGAAGATCATATTTTTGAAACACCCATGTCGGTCAAAGAGTTGGAATATATTAAAGAAAAAAAAGCTATAGGAAAATACTGCAAATCCATCTTGTCTTCCCATAGTTCCATATTCATTGGTCCAGGAACGACTACCCTTGCTGTTGCTAGAGAAATTTTTGGAATCAAAAAATGCACCTTTTTCACCAACTCATTGCTAGTTTTGAATTCGCTTTCAAAAAACGATAATACCACTCTCCATGCTGTTCCGGGTACCTATAGGGATCTTTCAAAAGGTTTTTTAGGTACTCAAACAAATGATTACATTCAAAACTTTAATTTCGATTATTGCGTTTTAGGCACTGAAGGCATCTGTCCTACCTTCGGAGTGACTCTTTTGGATAATGATGATGCTTATACTAGCAGAGCGATTCTTAGACAATCGAAATGCAAGATTTTAGTGGCAGATAGCAGTAAGTTTGGAAAGAGTTTCACATATAAAACGGGTGATGTTGCGGATTTTGATTATATTATTACCGATGAAAACATAGACCAGAACATTTTCCAAGAAATCAGCAAATCGGCAACAATTATCGCAGTTCCGGTTGACGATTAACTTTTTCGATGGTTCAATGGAAGGAAAGGATAAAGTGCTGGAAATATTTTCCTGTACTTTATCCTTTTCCTTCATATTCTTTTCAACAATTTTTTAGGAGGATTCCACTCAAATGAAAGTTTTTTGTAAACATGTTGATCCCCCTCACCCCGATCACCCGAACAAAAAAATTTTTTTATCAGATGAAACGATCTCCGAACGTCGGCAAAAAATATTGCACTTAATGCAAGAAACGAATTTGAGTTCTATCGTCGTATATGCCGATAAAGAGCATGGAAGCAATTTCGAATATTTAACCGGATTCATTCCCCGTTTTGAGGAAGGATTGCAAATTTTAAATCAAGACGGTACAAGTACCCTTGTTTTAGGAAATGAAAATTTTAATAAAGTACGATTCTCCCGGGTGGAAAGCGAGGGTATTCACTGCCCCTTGTTTTCTTTACCAAACCAGCCCATGGGCGACTTCCGTCCATTAGCGGATTATTTGCGTCAGGCCAATATCGATTCATCCAAAAAAGTTGGTGTCGTTGGTTGGAAATTATTATCCAATGATTTTTATGATTTCCATCAAAATTTTGACCTTCCCGCTTTTATAATTGATGCTTTAGCTGAGGTTGTGGGTAAGGAAAAAATCGTAAACGCAACCCAAATTTATATACATCCGGCTCGGGGAGCAAGAATAACAAACAATGCAAACGAAATTGCCTTTTATGAATACGGGGCTTCTCTTTCATCTGATTCTGTTTTAGAGGCTTTTAACGCATTAAAGGTCGGAGTGAAAGAAACGGAAGTGGGGAATTTATTAAACCGAAATGGCCAATATCATACTGTCGTACCGATCTGTGCCTTTGGCGAACGTTTCAAAAAGGCAAATCTTTATCCGACGGAAAATGTTCTTAAAAACGGAGATAAGGTCGCTTTAACGGTGGCTTATAAAGGAGGACTTTCCAGCCGTTCCGGTTATGCTGTAACCAACTTGGAAGAACTGGAGAAAATTGATCCGGGTTATTTTGACGAGGTAGTTATCCCTTACTTTAAAGCATATAACTGGTGGCTGGAAAACCTTTCTATTGGAATAAAGGGTGGCGATTTCTATGATCAGTTTGCTGAATATTATCCTCAAGATACCTACGGTTGGGAGTTATGCCCAGGACATTTTGTGGCCGATGAAGAATGGCTCAGCTCCCCTTTTTATAAAGGTTCCGATGCCTTGATTCAAAGCGGGAGTATTTTCCAGGTGGATTTTATTCCAAATCAAAAAGGACATCATGGTGTTTCTGCCGAAAGTACCATTGCTTTGGCAGATGAAGTTCTTCGTCAAGAAATACAAGTTTATTACCCCGAATTATGGAAACGC
>NICF_comb_assmDRAFT_10001788_pt1 | contig 16798 bp, 15 predicted proteins | sample NewIslPassag4_SG_FD_11279 | JGI IMG/M metagenome (IMG submission 11279) | reverse complement strand
GAGCTCAGGTTCCGCCGCCGGCCTATCCCCCACCGGGCGGCGCCGGCCAGCCGCACGGCGGCCCCGCCCAGCCGCACAGTGGCCCCGCCCAGCCGCACGGTTACCAGCCGCCCATGCCCCCGCCGCCGGGGGCCTACGGGCAGCCCATGCCTCCCGCACCGGGACCGCACCCGGCGGCGCCCGCGCAGCTCCGGCCGGTGCGCGGACTGAGAACGGCCGCCGTCGTCATGCTGGCCATCGACGCCGTGGTGTGCCTGATCGCGTCGATCATCGACGTGGAGCGCGCCGCGCTCATCCAGCGGATCATCGACGACGAGCCTGTCGAGATCGAGGAGATCAAGGCCAGTGACGCGCTCTATGCGGCCTCGGGCCTGCTGGAGCTCGCCGTCTATTTCGTCACGGCCGTCATGTTCCTGATCTGGCTCTACCGGGCCCGGATCAACGCGGAGCTGCTGAGCCCGTGGCCGCACCGGCGGAGCAGACCGTGGGTGATCTGGGGATGGATCGTCCCGATCATCAGCCTCTGGTTCCCCAAGCAGATCGTCGATGACATCTGGGCGTCGTCCCAGCCCGGTGTCCTGGCGCGGTCCCGGGATCTCGCCTCGGCACCCCGATCCGGCCTGATCTGGGCATGGTGGCTGGCGTGGGTGTTCAGCCTGTGGATCGGGCAGGTGTCGGCCCGGCTGTTCCGGAAGGCCGACGAGCTCCCCGAGCTCAAGCAGGCGGCGCAGATGGACATCTTCCTCAACTTCGCGACCATCGTCGCGGCGATCCTCGCCATCGCGGTCGTGCTGTCGATCACCCGGCACCAGGAGAACCACCGCCTGACCGCGATGTCACCGTGGCAGCCGCACCCTCCGATGTGACCCCGCTGCCCGGCCGTGCCGGGCGCGGCGGGTTCGCGGCCGCCTGCCGGCGCGGACGCCACCCGCGATAGACCACCGCGCCTTCCCGCACCGCCCCCGCGCCCTCCCACGCCGGCCGGGGACGGCCCGCCGTACGGGCACACCCCGCGGCGGCGAGCGGCGCGCCACGCATCACGCCAGGCCGGTTCCCCGCGCCGGCCCCGCCGGTCCGGTACGGCATCGCCCGCGACGGCACGCCGTACCCACCGACGGCCTGGGCACGATCGGGCGGCCGGGTCCCCCGGACACCGGAGCGCGGACCGCCGCCCGGGCACGCCCCGGTCGCCACTCGATCAGGCCAAAGGCACCCGGGCCCTGGCCGAGCCGGCCGAGCTCCCGCCATCACGGCAGGTCGGGCTGCCAGATGACGCGCTCGGGGTAGACGTGCGCGATCGGGGAGAGCCGGTATCTGCTGCCCTCGGTGGCGTCCGCGTCGAACACCCAGCCGACCCCTTGGTACGCGAACGGGGTGGCCTGCCGGGCCGCGGTGCACCGCTCGGGGTCCGTCACCACCGTCTGGCCCGGCGCCACGGTGAGCACGTCCGTTTCCCGCATCCCGGGGCACGGATTCCACGAGTCGGCCCGCACGTACTCCAAGCGCGCCTTGACCTTCGACGGCGCCTCCCCGCGATTCTCGATCTTGAGTGCGAAGAGGATCCGGTCCGCGTCCACCCGGGCGCAGACCCGCCAGAGGACCTCGTCCGGTCCGTCATAGGGGGCACTGCACCGGCTGTCCCCGCCGAGGGTCCCCTTCTCCAGGCCGGCGGGTGCCGCGGACGACATCCGGGTGATCGGTGTGGCCGGCACGGAGGAGGATCCGGACGCGCGAGGATCCTGCGGCCGCTCACCCACCACGATGGCCGCTCCCACCGTGGCGGCGAGGGCGACCATCGCGCCGCCGACGGCGAAGGTGCGCCGCGTCAGCCATCCATGCAGGCGCCGCCACCGCGGCGTCGCTCCGTGGCCGGCCGCGGGAACCGCTCCGTCCGCGGGCGGGGCGGGAGCGCGGTCCGCCGCCCGGCCGGTGTCTCCGTCCGGGTACGGCACGGCCGCTGCGGGGGCGGTGGCGGCCTGTGGTGCGGCGCCGGTCTGGGGTGCGGCGGCGCCGTTCATGGAAGTTTCGAGATACTCGGCCGCCCGTGCTCTCCAGCGCTGATGCGGCTCAAGCCGCTCGCGCGCCCGGTCCACCCGCTCGGCGAGCCGGATGAGCCGTTCGGCGTCGGCGCCCGGTAACCGCAGCGCTTCGGCGATCTTCTCGGCCAAGCCGGCGCCGGGCAGGGCGATCCGGCTCGACCAGATCTGCTTACGCCCGCTGAGCCAGCGGGAGATCCGGGACTCATCAGCGGATACCCCCAGATCGCGCAGCCGCTTGACGAGCACCTTCGCCGGTAGGCCCGCCCGATCGACGACGGCCCGGAACTCGCCGGACCACTCATCCAGCGCCGTGCCGAGATCGTCGGCCAGCTTCTCGAAGCCCACCTCCGCGTCGTGCATTGGGTCGGCTCCCCCTCGCCCCGTCGTACCGCAGCCCGATCTACGCAGGTCACTGCACCGGACCCGGAATTCGCGCCACGCCGAACCCGCGGCGGCCGCTGTGGCGGCGAACACCGCGGTGGCCTGTGGCGAACCTTCACCGCCAAAGCTAGATCAAATCACTGGGGAGATTGAGCATGATCAGAAAAGTCGCCTTACCGATCGCACCTCGGCCGCGAAGCCCAGGCCCTGGGACGCCACGTCAGACGAGCGACGCCGACCTCTCCCGGCTCTGGATCCGCAGCGGCCCGGATGGCCTGATCACCCAGGTCCAGGGCCGTTGCCGCGAGGCGCCCATGCCGGCCGCGGATGGCTTGAGGATCTTCTTCTCTCCGCGCTGCACCGGCACGCAATAGGTCAACTCATTGGCTGACTAATCTATCGGTTGCCAAGTAAATGGTCATTTAGGAGGGTGATTAATGGGTCGCCGGACTTGGATACCCGGCATCCTCGTCCTCGCGTTGACCCTCTCCGGCTGCGGCATGCTCGGTTTTCAGGGCGACGTCAGCGCGCGGGACGTGTCGCAGACGGAGAGCAGGGCGGAACAGAACACCACCGAGGACCGGGAGCAGAACACCCAGGACGCGGAAGCCCAGGCTCAGCGAGACGCCTCCGCGGAGCAGGCGGGCTCGGCCACGCCCGGGGTCGCGGACACCTCCAAGGCGATCATCAAGGCGACCTTCGACGCGCCGTTCGCGCCCAACGGGAAAGTGGACGTCGCCATTCACAGCTTCAAGCGCCGCGGGAAGCTGGTGGACCTGGTCTTCTCACTGACGCCGCGCCTCCCCGAAGGGCAGGAGCACCATGAGAAGCAGCTCAGCCCGTTCGACATCCTGGGGGATCAGAGCTTCACCGTCACCTTGATCGACACCGTGAACATGAAGCGGCACGTCGTGGTCAAGGACTCCCGGGGCAAGGAGCTCAAGCCCGACGACGTGTGGACCGAGACCCACCTCGGTCAGCCGATGGTGCTCACCTACACCTTCGCGGCGCCGCCGGAGAACGTCACGAAGATGGACGTGCACATCGCGAACTGGGCGCCGTTCACCGACGTCCCGCTGGAGTCGTGATGTGGCGGGCATTCGCCGCACTGCCGCTCCTGCTGACCACCCCGAGCCCGGAGCCCTCGGTGCCGCCCTCGGCGATCCAGGAGTCGATCAGGGACCTGGCGGTCTCCGACTTCATCCGTGACCTGACGCTCACCATCGAGCCGCTGGAGGTGGAGACGCAGGTCGGCGACCGGACCACGGTGTCGATCTCGTCGGACGTGCTCTTCGCCTTCGACAAGGCCGACCTCACCGAGGTCGCCAAGCGCCGGATCGCCGAGCTCGCCAAGCGCCTGCAGAACGTGAAGGGCGTGGTGCTGGTCGAGGGGCACACCGACGCGCTCGGCTCCGCGGCGTACAACCTGCGCCTGTCCCGGCTCCGCGCCAACGCGGTCAAGGAAGAGCTGAGCAAGGCGGTCCCCGGCCTGCAGATCAAGGCCGTCGGGTACGGCGAGACCCGCCCGATCGCGCCCAACAAGACGAAGGACGGCAAGGACAACCCCGAAGGCCGGGCGAAGAACCGCCGGGTGACCATCTCCTACCGGGGTGGCTGACCGTTTCCCGGGGTAGGGCCTACTCCGCGGGCCGCCCCGGGTGCCCGGTGCTCCCGGCCGTCTCCGCCGGCCGGGAGCGGCCCGCTCACGAACGGAACCGGGAAGCCGCTCACCACCGCGATCCGTCCACGGCCCAGGCCTCCTGCCGCTGTGCTCGGGCATGGAGCGTCGCGTCACATTCCGGCGCGCCGTTCCGCCGGAGAGGCGTACCGGTCGACAACGGCAAGGAGTGCGCCATGGAGCCACGGTTGGACCTGCTGAGCACCCGGGCCGGCGGCGACCTGTTCACGATGCTGGTCTCGGCGAACAACGCGCTCGCCGCCTCGCCGCTGCCGCGGGCCACGCAGGAGCTGGTGAAGATCCGCGCCAGCCAGATCAACGGTTGCGGGTTCTGCGTCGACATGCACACCAAGGAGGCGGCGCACGCCGGGGAGAGCCCGGTGCGCCTCAACCTGATCGCGGCGTGGCGGGAGGCCACGGTGTTCACCGGCGCCGAGCGCGCCGCCCTGGAACTGGTGGAGCAGGGCACCCGGCTCGCGGACGCGGCCGGTGGCGTGACGGACGAGGCGTGGGCGGACGCCGCCGAGCACTACGACGAGGAGCAGCTCGCCGCCCTGGTGTGCCAGATCGCCCTGATCAACGCCTTCAACCGCCTGAGCGTCATCGTCAAGCGGCCCGCCGGTTCGTACCGGCCCGGCCGGTACGCGTGACCCGGCGGTCTGGCCGGTACACGTGACCCGCCGGTCTGGCCGGTACGCGTGACCCGGCGGCCCGGCCGCCGACGTTCCGGCCGGCCTCGCCCGGAAACGGGCCGGCCCTCGGCGTTTCCCGCCCTGGGCGCGGGCGGCCCGGCGGGCGGGAGCGCGGAGGGTCCCACCGCCGCGCCGCGCTCCTTGGGCGGCCGGCGAGCCGGCCCCGGCCCGCGCGCCGAGGCGGGGGATTCCTTCCGGCTTGTGAGACAAGCCATACCACGATCCGGACAGATCCGCTTGGACGAGCAGCTCCGGTGCGCCAAACTGGGGCGATGATCGACCTACCTCGTCACTGGTACAACATCCTGGCCGACCTGCCCACCCCTCCCCCGCCTCCACTGCACCCGGGCACCCTGAAGCCGGTCGGACCGGACGATCTGGCGCCACTGTTCCCGATGGAGCTCATCGCCCAAGAGGTGAGCACCGACCGGTTCATCGAGATCCCGGAGGACGTGCTCGACATCTACCGGCTCTGGCGGCCCACCCCGCTGATCCGGGCGCGGCGGCTCGAGCGCGCCCTCGGCACCCCGGCGCGGATCTACTACAAGTACGAGGGCGTCTCCCCCTCCGGCTCGCACAAGCCGAACACGGCCGTGCCGCAGGCGTACTACAACGCCAAGGAGGGGATCAAGAAGCTCACCACCGAGACCGGTGCCGGGCAGTGGGGCTCGTCGCTCGCGTTCGCGTGCGCGCAGTTCGGCCTGGAGTGCGAGATCTGGATGGTCCGCTCCTCCTACGACCAGAAGCCGTACCGGCGCACGCTCATGCGCGTGTACGGCGCGACCGTGCACGCGAGCCCGTCCCCGGTGACCGAGGCGGGCAAGAAGATCCTGGCGGAGAACCCGGACTCCCCGGGCAGCCTCGGCATCGCGATCAGTGAGGCGGTGGAGGTCGCCGCCGCCTCGCCGGACGCCCGGTACGCGCTCGGCAGCGTGCTCAACCACGTGCTGCTCCACCAGACCGTGATCGGTGAGGAGGCCCTGCGGCAGCTCGCGGAGCTCGGCGAGACCCCCGACCTGATCATCGGCTGCACCGGTGGCGGCTCCAACTTCGGCGGGCTGGTCTTCCCGTTCCTCCGGGAGAAGCTCCAGGGCAAGATCAACCCGGTGATCCGGGCGGTCGAGCCGGCCGCGTGCCCGTCGTTCACCCGCGGCACCTACGCCTACGACTTCGGGGACACCGCGGGGCTGACGCCGCTGCTCAAGATGCACACGCTCGGCCACGACTTCGTGCCCGACCCGATCCACGCCGGCGGCCTTCGGTACCACGGGATGTCGCCGCTGCTCTCCCACGTCTACGAGCTCGGCCTGTTCGAGGCGGTGACCCGGAACCAGACCGAGTGCTTCGAGGCGGGGGTGCGGTTCGCCCGCGCCGAGGGCATCATCCCGGGCCCGGAGCCGACGCACGCCATCGCCGAGACCATCGCCGAGGCGCTGCGCTGCAAGGAGACCGGCGAGGAGAAGGTGATCCTTACCGCGCTGTCCGGCCACGGCCACTTCGACCTCGGCGCCTACGACCGGTACCTCTCCGGCGAGCTGGAGGACTTCACGCTGCCGCCGGAGCGCATCGCGGAGTCCCTGGCCACCCTGCCCAAGGTCTGACCGCTCGTCCGGAGCGGTCCGCGCGCCCGGCGCCACCCCGTGCCGTACGGCACGGCCGGTGCGCGACGGCCGCGCGGCGAGGTGGGCCCGGCCTGCCCAGGTCCGCCGTGGACGGGCCGGGCCCGCCGTTCCGGCCGGGCGGGATCCGGTGCCCACGGCCGTTCGGTTCCGGGCGTACGGGACCGGGTGCCTACGGGTGCCCGGGCCGCTCCGGGCGTACGGGACGGAGTGCCCGCCTTCCCGGGGCCGGTCCGGGCGGACGGGCGGAGTCCCGCGGCTCCGCGCCCGTGATCAGTGCGGACCGGGTGCGGCTCAGGACCGGGGATGGCGAGCCGCGGGTCCGCGCCGGTGATCAGGGCACCCGCTGCCGGGAGCCGAGCCCGCTCAGCCAGGCGCACCACTCGTCGATCCCGGTGCCGTTCTTCACGCTGGTCTCGATCGTGGCCGCCGCCGGGTTGACCGCGCGGAGGTTGGCGTAGAAGGCGTCCAGGTCGAAGTCGAGGTACGGCAGCAGGTCGATCTTGTTGACGATGACGAGGTCGGCCGTGCGGAACATGATCGGATACTTGAGCGGCTTCTCCTCGCCCTCGGTGATCGAGTAGACCATCGCGCGGGCGTGCTCGCCGACGTCGAACTCCGCCGGGCAGACGAGGTTCCCGACGTTCTCGATGACGAGGAGGTCGAGCTCGTCCAGCGGCAGGGACGGCAGGGCGGAGCGCACCATGGGGGCGTCGAGGTGGCACTCGCCGCCGAAGCCCTTGCCGGTGTTGACCAGGGCGATCGCCGCGCCGAACCCCGCGAGCCGGTCCGCGTCGAGGCTGGTCTCGATGTCGCCCTCGATGATCCCGATCCGCATCCGGTCGCTCAGCCGGCGCAGCGTCTCCCGGAGCAGGGAGGTCTTGCCGGCCCCGGGGGACGACATGAGGTTCACCACGGTCACCCCGGCCGCGGCGAAGTCGGCGCGGTTCGCCGCGGCGGTCCTCTCGTTCTCGCCGAGGATCCGCTCCAGCACCTCGACGCGTTCGGCACCGGTGGCGTACCCCGAGTGGTCACCCACGTCACGGGCCGCCGCCTCACCGGGCGCGCCGACGTGGCCGTGGCCGTGCCCGTGATCGTCATGCCGGTGGAACCGTCCCATCGGTGCTCACTCCTCCGCGAGTTCCAGCGACGTGATCAGGAATTCCTCCCCCGAGACGATCTCCACCCGCTGGCTCCCGCACCCGCCGCAGAGCAGGATCGGCGCGGTGATCGTCTCGGTGTGCTCGCACTCGGTGCAGCGGATCCGCGCGGGCACGTGCTCGACGCGCAGCTCCGCCCCGTCGAGCGGGGTGTCCTGGGTGACCAGGGACCAGCAGTAGACCAGGGTGTCGGGGACGATCTGCCGCAGGTGGCCGACCTTGACGTTCACGGCGCGCACCCGCCGCTCCCCCGCGTGCTTGGTGACGACGCCGAAGATGGACTGGCAGATCGACAGTTCGTGCACGGTTCGGGCTCCCTGGGTGTCACGCCGGGTTGCGCCGACGTTACCGGTTCACGCCGTCGTCACGCCACCATCGGCCGCGTGTGCCTCTCCCGCGGTCCGGGCCCCGCCAGCCGTCCGGCCCCTCCGCCGGCCCGGCTCGCCGGGAGCCCCGCGGCCCCGGTCGCGCCACGCGCCATGCGCCCGCCCCTCCCGCGCGCCGGCTCGGGCCGCGCGGGAGGCGGCTCACGACCCGCGGCGCAGGGTCTGCGACGGTGACTCGCCCCAGCGCTTGCGGTAGAGCGCCGCGAAGTTGCTCAGGTGGGTGAACCCCCAGTGCTCCGCGATGTGCGTGACCGTCACCCCGTCGGAGGGGATCGCGTCGAGGAGCTCCTCACGGGCACGTTCCAGACGGCGGTCGCGCAGGTAGGCCATGGGGGTGGTGCCGAGCTCGGCGCGGAACCCCTGCTGGATCGCCCGGACGCTCATCTTCACGTGGCGGGCGATGTCCTTCATGGTGATCGGCTCACGGAGGTTCGCCTCGATGAAGTCGAGCGTCTCGCGCACCGCCCGCTTCATCGGCCGGGGCGCCGGGCGCACGAGCTGCTCGTGGTAGTTGGACGGCTGGACGAAGAGCAGGCTGCTCATGATCAGCTCTTCGAGCGAGCCGATGCCGTGCCCGCGCCGTAACAGCGAGCCCGGGCGGAGGATCTCGGTGCTCAGCAGCTGGATCGCCCCGTTCCACCGCACCGCGGTGTCGGTGAACAGGTCCATCTCCGGCTCGAAGACGATCGGCCGGTTCACCGTACGGCCGAGCAGCCGGGTGAGGAACCGGACCAGCGCCTCCTGCTCGATCCGCATGATGAGCTGGGGCGAGTCGTGGTCGAACCGCATGGTGAGCGCCTGCCCGGGCGAGGTGACCAGGGCGTGGGTGGAGTTCGCCTCGACCGTCCGGTCGCCGAGCCGGCACACGGCCCGGCCGTTCATCGGCATGTGGACCGCGTAGTAGGGGCCGAGCTTCGGGAACTCCACGGTCGCCGCGACGTGCAGGTCGAGGTAGAGCATGGACACGTCGCGGAGCCGTACCCCGTGGAGGCTCGCGGCGAAGCCCTCCGTGGCCGTGACGGTGAGGCGGTTGGCGGATAACGCCTTGCCGATCAGTTGCGACGCCTCGACCGGATCGTCCGTGTAGAAGATCTCGCGGCCTTCCAGCGCCCGGGGGATCCCCCGCGACCGGGCCCTGGGGCGCACCGGGTGGGACGTGCGCCTGGCGTCGATGAAACCGAACTTGGCCAATCGGGTCACGCTCAGCTCCTCCCTCCGCCCATGGGAGCCGGACGGCGACGGCCGGACCGAACGGAGAGCGGCCGGACAGGCTCCACGGTGCCACTCACTATGGCGGTTTATCTCACCACGCTCGGTGTCTTCGCCTGACCGCCAAGAGTCATTCGCAAATATGACAACGCGTGCGCCTTTGCGATAGCCAGCCCATGTAACGCGTTCCTAACCTTTGGTTACGGGCAGCCCTCATTCCTGTGAGTTTCGTATCCCTTCACCACGAGTTGAAGGGCGACCTTCCGTGGAGGTGCTTGTGGCACCTGACAGCCAGGTCATCGCCCCGAGGACCAGCGAAGCCCTGCTGGCGAAACTCAACGAGCCCCGGGTGGCCGAGGCGCTCTACGACCTGCTCGACCACCTCGACCTGCTGGCCGTCCTGGTCGAAGGCCTCGACGCGCTGGCCCGCCGCGGGGACACGATCGCCGGCAACCTCACCAAAGCCGTGGGGGAGCTACGCCTGGCGGTGTCCACGACACCCGAGGCACTGAAACCGATCGACCTTCCCAAGCTGGCGTCGAGCCTGCGCATCCTCTTCGCCGCCATCTCCGACGCCACCCCCGGCCTGGAGGCGCTGTTCAGATCCGATCTCACCGACCCCCGCGTCGTCGAGGTCGTCTCCATGGCCTCCCGTGCGCTCCGCAAGGGCGCCGAGCAGGACAAGCGTGAGCCCGTGACCTCCTGGACCGTCTTCTCGCTGCTGCGGGTGCTCAAGGACGAGGACGTCGCCCGCGGGCTCGGCTTCCTGGTCCAGGTGGCCAAGGCGCTCGGCCACGAGCTCAACCACGGCTGACCACGCGGCGGCCCGCCATCGCCGTTTCCCCCCTCATCGCCCCCGGGGCGTGGTCCGGAGATTCTTCGGGAGGAGATCCCATGTCATCAGTGCTGTGGCTCCAGGGCGGGGCATGCAGCGGGAACACCATGTCGTTCCTGAACGCCGACGAGCCGAACGTCGTCGACCTGATCACCGACTTCGGGCTGGACCTGATCTGGCACCCGTCGCTCGGGGCGGAGCTCGGCGACAACGCGCAGAAGCTGTTCTGGGACTGCGTCGAGGGCCGGCGGCCCCTCGACATCTTCGTCTTCGAGGGCACCGTGATGCGAGGCCCGAACGGCACCGGCCGCTACGACATGTTCGCGGGCCGGCCCATGAAGGACTGGGTGACCGACCTGGCGGCCGCGGCCCAGATCGTGGTCGCGATCGGCGACTGCGCGTGCTGGGGCGGCATCCCGGCGACCGAGCCGAACCCCACCGACTCCACCGGCCTGCAGTTCCACAAGCGCGAGCGCGGCGGCTTCCTCGGCCCGGACTTCCGCTCCAAGATGGGGCTGCCCGTGATCAACATCCCCGGCTGCCCGGCGCACCCCGACTGGATCACGCAGGTGATCGTGGCGCTCGCCACCGGGCGCGCCGGCGACATCGCCCTCGACGAGCTGCACCGGCCGCAGACCTTCTTCAAGACGTTCACCCAGACCGGGTGCACCCGGGTTCAGTTCTTCGAGTACAAGCAGTCCACCCCCTCCTTCGGNGAGGGAACGCGCACCGGCTGCCTCTTCTACGAGTTCGGCTGCCGCGGCCCGATGACGCACTCGCCGTGCAACCGGATCCTGTGGAACCGGCAGTCCTCCAAGACCCGCGCCGGCATGCCCTGCCTGGGCTGCACCGAGCCGGAGTTCCCCTTCTTCGACCTCGCCCCCGGCACGGTGTTCAAGACCCAGAAGGTCAGCGGCGTGATCCCGAAGGAGATCCCCGAGGGCGCCGACCACCTCACCTACATGGCGCACGCGGCCGCGGCCCAGATCGCCGCCCCGCAGTGGTCCAAGGAAGACATGTTCGTCGTCTGACGCCGGCGACGGCGCCCCGCAGTCGGCCATTAGGAAAGGACTGAGCCCTCAATGTCAGTGATGGACCTTCAGGTGAGCCCGCTCGGCCGGGTCGAGGGCGACCTCGATGTACGGGTGACGCTGGAGGACGGCGTCGTCACCTCGGCGTGGACCGAGGCCTCGATGTTCCGGGGCTTCGAGATCATCCTCCGCGGCAAGGACCCCCAGGCCGGGCTGATCGTCTGCCCGCGCATCTGCGGCATCTGCGGCGGCAGCCACCTGTACAAGTCCGCGTACGCGCTCGACGTCGCCTGGCGGACCCACCTCCCGCACAACGCCACGCTCATCCGCAACATCTGCCAGGCCTGCGAGACCCTGCAGAGCATCCCGCGGTACTTCTACGCGCTCTTCGCCCCCGACCTCACCCACAAGAACTACGCGAACTCCCCGCTCTACGACGAGGCGGTCCGGCGGTTCGCCCCCTACGTGGGCACCAGCTACGGCCCCGGCGTGGTGCTCTCCCAGAAGCCGGTCGAGGTGTACGCCATCTTCGGCGGGCAGTGGCCGCACTCGAGCTTCATGGTCCCCGGCGGGGTGATGTGCGCGCCCACCCTCGCGGACGTCACCCGCTCGATCGCGATTCTCGAGCACTGGAAGGACAACTGGCTCGAGAAGCAGTGGCTGGGCTGCTCCATCGACCGCTGGCTGGAGAACCGCACCTGGGACGACGTGCTCGCCTGGGTGGAGGAGAACGAGTCCCACTACAACAGCGACTGCGGGTTCTTCATCCGCTACGCGGTCGACATCGGCCTCGACAAGTACGGCGCGGGCGTGGGCAACTACATCGCCACCGGCACCTACTTCGAGCCGTCGCTGTACGAGAACCCGACGATCGAGGGCCGGAACGCGGCGCTCATCGCCCGGTCCGGCGTCTACGCCAACGGGCAGTGGTACGAGTTCGACCAGGCCCGGATCCGGGAGGACGTCACCCACTCCTTCTACGAGGGCACGGGAGCGCTCCACCCGTTCGAGGGCGAGACCAAGCCGATCGACCCGGAGGTCGGGCGCAAGCAGGGCAAGTACAGCTGGGCGAAGTCGCCGCGGTACGACGTGCCCGGGCTCGGCCACATCCCGCTGGAGGCGGGCCCGCTCGCCCGGCAGATGATCGCCGGCGGCCCGGACGCGGCCCCGCACCAGGACAGCGACCCGCTCTTCGTCGACATCGTGAAGTCGATCGGCCCGTCGGTGCTGGTCCGCCAGCTCGCCCGGATGCACGAGGCGGCGAAGTACTACAAGTGGGTGCGCTCCTGGCTCGACCAGCTCGACCTGCACGACAGCTTCTACACCAAGCCCACCGAGTACCCGGAGGGCAAGGGCTTCGGGGCGACCGAGGCGGCGCGCGGCGCGCTCGCCGACTGGATCGTGATCGAGAATGGCAAGATCGCGAACTACCAGGTGATCACTCCGACCGCCTGGAACATCGGGCCGCGGGACCGCGAGGAGGCCCTGGGCCCCATCGAGCGCGCCATGGTCGGCGCCCGGGTCACCGACCCGGAGGACCCGGTGGAGCTGGCCCACGTGGCCCGCAGCTTCGACTCCTGCCTGGTGTGCACGGTGCACGCCTACGACGGCAAGACCGGTCGCGAGCTGAGCAAGTTCGTGATCAACGGGATGGTCTGACGCGGCGCCCGGGCGGACGCGCGGCCTGCGCCGTCCGCCCGGCCCCGCGGCGACCCCGGCGGACGGGCGCGCATCGCCCCACCTGCCGTGGGCCGGTCATCGCGACGAGTTGGGGGTGAATCGCATGACGCGGCTCCACCGGGAGCCGGCCGAGGGCATGGAGGCGAGCGGGTGCCGGGTGCTCATCGTCGGGTGCGGCAACCTGCTCCGCGGCGACGACGGGGTGGGGCCGATCCTCATCCGGCATCTGTGGGAGCGCGGCATCCCCGATGGCGCGCAGATCGTCGACGGCGGCACCGCCGGGATGGACATCGGGTTCCGCATGCGCGGCGCCCGCAAGGTCGTGATCGTCGACGCGAGCCGGACCGGGGCCCAGCCCGGAACGATCTACCGGGTCCCCGGCCCGGCCGTCGAGCAGCTCCCTCCGCTGGAGGGCATGAACACCCACTCCTTCCGGTGGGATCACGCGCTCGCCTTCGCCCACTGGCTGCTCAAGGACGAGTACCCCGAGGACGTGACCGTGTTCCTGATCGAGGCGGAGCGCGTGGATCCGGGCGCCGAGCTCTCCCCGGCGGTACGGCGGTCGATGGAGAGGGTGATCGAGATCATCGAGGAGGAGTTCCTCGCCGAGCTGGGGCCGCCCGGCCGCCCGACGGTCGAGTTCACCGCGGACGGCTACCTGCGGATGGGCCCGGACCTCGCCGCCCGCCACTTCCCAGGCGGGTCGGCGGTGGCGGTCCGCCGGGCGGGCGAGCTGTGGCTGTACCCGCTGCGCGGGCCGCAGGCGGGCGGGCTTCCGCTGAAGCAGCGCACCCCGGCCGGTGACCGGTCCGTGCTGGTGCGGGAGGCGCTCGACGACCGGGTGCCGGTCGGCACCCGCACCGCCGTCTGGGACGGCCTGCACGGCGCCCTGCGCATCCCGCTCGACGCGGGGGCCTGATGGGGCGCGACGGCGAAGGGGGCGCGCCCCGCCGAGATCGGGAGGACCGCCGGCCGCGCCCGGCCCGGGACCCCGGTGACCTCGACCGGACCGTGGACACCGTGGTCGTGCCGGACAAGGGCCGGTGGGCCGTCGACCTCATCGTGATGTCCCGCGAGTCGGTGGTACGGCACCGCATCTCCGTCCACCCGACCAAGGAGCGCGCCGAGATCAGCGCCCGGATCATCAAGCGGACCGCCGACCGTGACCTGGGGGGCCGTTGAAGTGAGTCAGCATGTGATCGCCGGGGCCCGGACCGCGCCCGTGGTACGGCCCCAGCCGCTCGGGGCGTTCCCGCTGCCCGCGGGCCTGTTGCTCATCCCGGGCGGGGAGGAGACCGAGCCGTGCCGGAAGGAGCTGGTGGCCGGCCGGATCCCCGCGCACTGGCCGGCCGCGCTGCGCGCCCACGAGCTCGCCTTCGCCGGGGACCTCGCCGGGGCGCGGGAGGCGCTCCGCGGCGACGACCCGGTGACCCGGTACAACCGGTTCGTCATCGACCCCGAGGGTGAGGACGAGGAGCGCCTCCGCGCGGACCTCGGGGAGCCGCTCGGCGCCCTGGTCGACCTGGTCCGCTTCACCCTGGGGCGCACGGACGAGCCGCCCGCGCTCGGCGCCGCGGACGGGGAGATCGCCGCGCTCATCCTCTCCGCCCAGGCCACCCACGCGGTGAGCCGCGGCGAGCCCGGGCTCGCGCTGCGGCTGCTCGGCGACGCGGTACGGCTCGCCGAGGGCGAGTCCCCGGCGCTCGCCGGGGTGCTGCTCGGCGCGGCCGCGGACATCCGCAAGGGCGCCGAAGGGCCGAGCCCGGAGGTGGTGGCCGAGCTGCGCCGGGCGCTCGGCCTGCTCAAGGACACCGACCTGCGGGTCGGGCAGGCCGAGCTCCACCTGGCCCTCGCGCTGACCCTGCACGAGGCGGCCGGAGGCCGCCGCGACCTGCTCGTCGAGGCGGTCCGCGAGTACCGCGCGGCCCTGCGGCTGGTGACCTCCGAGGAGGCGCCGGAGGTGTGGGCGGCCGCGCACCTCAACCTCGCCACCGCCTACCTCACCATGCCCATGACCGAGGCGTCCGACCGGCTGCGGCAGGGCATCGCCGTGCAGTCGCTGCGCTCGGCGCTGAAGGTGTACCGGCCGGAGACCCACCCCCGGCAGTGGGCGAGCGCGCAGCTCAACCTCGCCAACGCCCTGGTCTACGCGCCGTCCCGCCACCGGGAGCAGAACCTGCGCGAGGCGGTCGAGCTGTACGAGGCCGTGCTCAAGGTGCGCGACGCCGGAAGCGACCCGCTGGGGCGCGCCCGGGTGCTCGCCAACCAGGGCAACGCGCTCGCGCACCTCGGCATGTTCGGCGAGGCCCGGGAGCGGCTGCACGAGGCCCGGTCCCTGTTCGCCGCGTGCGGTGACGAGGAGGCGGTCCGCACGGTCGACGGCCTCCTCGGGGAGATCGCGGCGCACACCGGCGCGGGCACGGCGGAGGGGTAGGGCCGATGGGCTTGCGCCTGCCGTACCGGAGCCCTGGACTCCCGCCACTGCCCCGGCCTCAGGGGCGACACACCGGCGAATCGGGCGAGATGCCTACCGATCCGCAGGTCACGGGCATATGGTGGGGCACTACCGAGGCGGTCGCCCGCGGCGCATGCCGCGGCCGCCGTCCCGGTGGTGCGGTCGGCACGGCCTCATGCGCGCTCGGTTGCGGCGGCTCCGGGACCGTGCCCGAGGTCCGGTACGCGGGAAGGGCCGCCACCGATCAACCGCCCGGGCGATCGGGGCGCTGAAGCCGGCCGAGCGGTACGGAGGGGAAGGCACGATGAGCACGACCGCGCAGACCACGAGCATCACCGAACTCGCCGAGCGGGTGGACGAGGCGGCGCGCCGGGTGGCCGGGCTCGACCCGGAGGCGCGGAAGGCCGCCGAGGAGCTCAAGGAGGCGGTGGAGGCCGTCCACCGCGCCGGGCTGATCACGATCGTGCGGCGCATGCGCGCCGACGAGCGGGCGCGCGAGCTGCTCTTCGAGCTCGTGGACGAGCCCGAGGTGCGCATGCTCTTCATGCTCCACGGCATCATCCGCCCGGATCCGATGACCGAGGCGTCCCGGGTGATCGACGCGATCCGGCCGATGGTGCGGTCCCACGGCGGCGACGTGGAGCTGGTCCGGGTCGAGGACGGGGTCGCGTACGTCCGGCTGAAGGGCGCCTGCACCGGCTGCTCGGCCCCTGCCGTGGCCCTGCGGGAGGGGATCGAGGAGGCGCTGATCGAGCGGGTGCCCGCGATCACCAGGGTCGAGGTGCTGCCCCCGGAGCCGTCGCCGGTGCTCATCCCGCTGAGCGCGGTGCGGTTCGGCCGGGACGATGGCTGGGTACGGGCCATACCGGTCGAGCAGGTCCCGGACGGCCGGATCACCCCCCTTCACCTGACCGCCAAGGACGGCACCGAGCAGGAGGCGATCGTGGTCCGGCTGGGCGACCGGTTCACCGCGTACGTCAACGAGTGCGCGCATCAGGCCATGCCGCTCGACGACGCGCTGCTCGACCGGGAGGCGGGCACGATCACCTGCCCCTGGCACGGGTTCAGCTTCGACGCGGAGTCCGGCGAGTGCCTGAGCATGCCCGGCGCGCAACTGGAACGGCTTCCGCTCCGCATCGACGACGGCCACGTGTGGATCAAGGTCGGCTCATGAGCGCGCCGGAGGTCATCGAAGGGGACGTGGCCGCGGGCTGGGCACCGCGCACCTGGCTCGGCGCCCCGGCGCCCGGCGGCCTCGCGCTGCCCCCGGCGGCGCCGACGATGGCCTGGCTGTACTCGCCGCGCGGGGTGTACCTCGACGACCGGCACCTGGTGGTGGCCGACTCGGGGAACCACCGGGTGCTGATCTGGCACGGCGTCCCGGAGGAGGACGAGCGGCCCGCCGACGTGGTGCTCGGCCAGCCCGACGGCACCAGCGAAGGCCCGGCCGCGGGCGGGCGCGGCCCCGAGCACGGCCTCCACCTGCCGACCGGGGTGCTGATCCACGACGGGCGGCTGATCGTCGCCGACGCCTGGCACCACCGCGTGCTCATCTGGGACGAGGTGCCGCGCCGGTCCGGCCGGCGGCCCGACCTGGTGCTCGGCCAGCCGGACCTCGGCTCGGCCGAGCCGA
>NICF_comb_assmDRAFT_10001784_pt1 | contig 16814 bp, 19 predicted proteins | sample NewIslPassag4_SG_FD_11279 | JGI IMG/M metagenome (IMG submission 11279) | reverse complement strand
CCGCCTCGACCTTGAACTCAAGAGGGTAGGGCGCATAAGTGGAAGCTCTCTTCATGGACAGTCCTTCCCGAGCAATCTAGCTCAAGCTGGAATCTGTCCACTGAAACGGGGGAACTCCAGGTCGAGCTTCGAACCACGCTGCGGTCTTGGCTTCGGTTTTCCTCGCTCCAGGACGTTGTAAACCGTTCGCCGTGCCACACCCAACTCCCGGGCAACAACGGCGATCGGAACCCCTTCTTTCACCTTGTGCTTCATCAACAAGCGGACCTCGCGTGCTATCACCGGGGGCAGGCCTCCCTCTAGCTTTGATTGGTTGCAACCCCAAGCGTACTGGGAGGCCAACTACCACCCCGACCACGAAACGAAAAGATGACAACCGAACTAGACAGAAGTGTCCAAAACCAAGCTGCCGTTTCTGTCCACTTTAGAGAAGACCGCTACATCATCGGGCGCGAAGAGGTAATGGGTCCCTCCTCAAATGCTGCGCAGGAACCATGTTCGTGGGCGGGGTTTACTTCGTTGGGGCTTCATTAGCCATTCGGTCACGCGAGTCGGTGTCCCGGTTATGACGCGGGCCCGGGCGTGACACGCACAACTGCCCCTTGAGGGGTGGCGCCGGATACCTATCACCTTCGAGTGTGAGCCGATGGTTATGGCGTACTGGGGTAGGCGCGCATGGGGCCTGGCGGGGCTTAGCTCAGGTGTCCGCCAGGCTCGTCTGCACCAATGCCCTGTTAAGGCTGGTCTGGTCGAGCTGCGTCAGCCACGCGCCGATCCTAGCCTTGATATGGTCGCGTACGCGGCGGAAGTATTCGAGGGCTTCCTCGCCGGGGCGGTGGAGTGTGGAGGGGTCATCGAAGGCCAGTTCAGGATGATGCGGGCGGTGGGGAAAACGCGGGAGCAGGCTTCGTCGGCGTGGGCGTAGACGCTGATCGTGTAGGCGACGTTCCTGAGCCTCAGGTAGTCCTTGACGCCGTTGCAGGCCTGCTTGGAGAGGTCGCGTAGCCCGCCTTCTCCATCACCCGGTTGGTGTGGGGTGGATGGAGCGAGGCTCGAGTCCGGCTCCGTAGGCGCGAAAGCGGTAGTCGGCGCGCCTGAGGATGACTTCAGCCATTTGGCTGCGGCGCTGTTGTGGGTGCAGAGGAAGAGCACCTCGGGCTCGCGCCTCACGGCTTGCTCCTCAGGCCCAAGGGGACGAGCTCGCTCTCGCTTGGGGTACGGCCTTCGGCGAGAGCACGTACGAGCTGCCGGCTCGTCGCGCCGATGGCGTCGCGCACCTCGCGCCAGCGCTCGAGGTCCTGGCCGCTGGGGTCGGGGAAGGAGACGTGCAGGCGGGTGGTCTTCGCGGGGTAGGCGGGGCAGGCCTCGTTGGCGGCGTCGCACACGGTGAGGACCAGGTCGAACCCCCAGGGGTCGGGGACGTCGTAGAGGGTCTTGGAGGCGTGGGCCGAGATGTCGATTCCCACCTCGCGCATGACCTGGATGGCTTCCGGCTTGACGCGCGTGGCCTCGGTGCCGGCCGAGTGGACCTCGGCGTCGAGGCCGGCTTCGCGCGCGTGGTGCCGAAGCCAACCCTCCGCCATCTGGCTGCGGGCGCTGTTGTGGGTGCAGAGCACCAAGATCCTCATCGGGTGGCTCCTTCGAGCTGTTCGGCCAACGCGGCGGTGGTGGCGCACGCTTCCTGGGCGGCGGCGAGCACGCCCTCGGGCGCGGGGGTTGTGGCCCTGAAGAGGCGGCCGCGCAGCCACAGCGCCACGCCGACCAGGCCGATGAGCAGCGGCACCTCCACGAGCGGTCCGATGACGGCGGCGAACGCCACGCCGGAGCCGAGGCCGAAGACGCTGACGGCCACGGCGAGGGCGAGTTCGAAGTTGTTGCTGGCGGCGGTGAACGACAGGGTGGCGGTCCGGGAGTAGTCGGCGCCTACCGCCTTGCCCATGAGGAACGACACCAGGAACATGATCACGAAGTAGAGCACCAGGGGCACGGCGATAATGAGCACGTCGAGGGGGCTGGCAAGTAGCGTGCCGCCCTGGAGGCCGAACATCATCACGATGGTGAAGAGAAGGGCTATCAGCGTGAGGGGGCTGATGCGGGGGAGGAGGACGTCGTCGAACCACGCCTGGCCCTTGCGGGGGATGAGCAGCGCGCGGGTGAGGAGCCCGGCGGCGAAGGGGACGCCCAGGTAGATGAGCACGGCGCTGGCGATCTCGCCCATGGAGATGTCGACCACGCTGCCCTGCAGGCCGAGGAGGCCCGGCAGCACGGTGATGAAGAGCCAGGCGTAGGCGCCGAAGAAGAGGATCTGGAAGACGCTGTTGAACGCCACCAGGCCGGCGGCGTAGTCGTTGTCGCCTTCGGCCAGCTCGTTCCACACCAGCACCATGGCGATGCAGCGCGCTAGGCCGATGAGGATGAGGCCCGTCATGTACTCGGGGTGGCCGCGCAGGAAGATGACGGCGAGGGCGAACATGAGCACGGGCCCGATGAGCCAGTTCTGCAGCAGGGACAGGCCCAGCAGGCGCCCGTTGCGGAACACCTGCGGCAGCTTGCCGTAGCGCACCTTGGCGAGTGGCGGGTACATCATCACGATGAGGCCGATGGCGATGGGCAGGTTGGTGGCGCCCACCGACATGCCGTCCAGGAGGCGACCGAAGCCGGGCGCCAGCGCGCCCAGCAGCACGCCCACGGCCATGGCGGCGAAGATCCACACCGTCAGGTAGCGGTCGAGGAGCGAGAGGCGCTTGATCACGCCCCCACCGCCTCCGCCGCTCCCTCAGGCGGGCGGCTGGCCGCGGGCTTAGCGGCGAGGGCGGCCTCGGTGGCGCTCGCGACGCCCTCGAGGCGTGCCGCCAGGGCGCGGAAGGCTTGCGGCTGGAGCTCGTAGTAGACCCAGCGGCCACGGCGGTCGGCCATGACGAGGCCGGCGTCGACGAGCTGCTTCATGTGGTGGCTGACGGTGGCCTGCGTGAGTCCCAAGAACGCCTCGAGATCGCAGCCGCACACGCCGTCGTCGCGGCTGCAGCAGCTCTGGATGGGGCGGGCGAGGAACTCCACGATGCGCCAGCGCGTCGGGTCGCCCAGCAGCCTGAGGAGTAGTGGGTTGGTCTCCATGGGACGATCATACACAGACGGGCGTCTAACTGTTCGATTACCATCTATGTGTCGGGCGGTGGCCTCACCCGGCCGGATGCAGTAGCGATTCGCAAGCGGCCGGGAAGGCAAGGAGCGCATATGAATAACCTGGCAAGACCCGAGCGGTGCTGTTGCGAGTGTGGGGTTGACGCCGCGAGCGAGCAGGGGGGCATGGCGCAAGAGAATGTTACGTTCGGTTCGGGGTTGGAGCCCGTTCCCGGTGGAGCGACGGAAAGTCGGGCGGCCATCGACTGTTGCGGTTGCGACTGGTGCGATGGCTGCTGACGCGTCCGGCTGGGAGGAGCTAAAGCATTCCGCCGGACAAAGTAGGTGTGTTCATTACCGGCAAGGGCGGCGTCGGAACTCGGCGCTGGCGTGCGTCACGGTGGTGACGTTGGCCGAGGGCGGCAGGTCCGTGCTGCTCGCGAGCACCGACCCCGCATTCGACTTGGGCGGTTGTGCGATGCCGCCTCTAAGGCTGTACGTCCCCCGGCAGCGTGCGACGCGGCCGAGCTCGATTCCAGCGCCCCCGTCAGGCCCACCGCACGCCAGGGACACGCGCGGGCGCTGTGCCTGGGCTCATCTTGCAAGCAGTCGGCCGGCAAACGAGTTGGCCAGCACCACGCTCACGCTGACCGCCATCGCCGCCATCGCCCACACGGGCGTGACCAAGCCCGTGATGGCCGCAAGGACACCGATGCCGTTGAAGGCGAGCGCCAGCGCGACATTCGTGGCGGTGAGGCGGTAGCTGCGCCGTGCGAGCTCGCGCGCCTCGACGAGTGTCTCCAGCCGCTCGCTCACCAGCACCACGTCGGCAGCTTCGAGCGTGATGTCGGTGCCGGAGCCGATGGCGACGCCCACGTCCGCCTGCATCAGGGCCGGTGCGTCGTTGATGCCGTCCCCTACCATCGCGACCCGCTGACCTTGTGCCTGCAACCGCCGGACCTCGGCTGCCTTGTCGCCCGGCAGGACCTCGGCCCGCACCTCCTCGATTCCCACGGCCTCGGCGACGGCCCTCGCGGACCGTTCGTTGTCGCCGGTGAGCAAGACCGGCCTCACGCCCGATCGCTGGATTCGCTCCACGACCTTGCGCGCATCGGTTTTCACGCGGTCCGCCAGGGCCAGCACGCCGGCGGGCTGACCATCGACCGCCACCAGGACGACGGTCTGCCCTTGGGCTTGTGCCTGCTCGACGAGCGCGTCGAGCGGGGCGGGGTTCACGCCTTCCTCGGTGAGGAAGCGTCGCGTGCCGACCAGGAGCCGGCGTCCCGCAATCGTGCCGTCCACCCCGCGGCCGGGTCGGGCCTCGAACGCTTCGGGCGTGGTGAGGGTGAGGCCCTTCTCGCGGGCGTTGCTAACGATCGCCTGGGCGAGCGGGTGTTCGGAATGCGCTTCGACGCTCGCCACCCACCCCAGGAGCTCGTTCGGGTCGCCGTGCAACCAACTGGTGGCGACGAGGTGGGGTTTGCCTTCGGTGAGCGTGCCGGTCTTGTCGAACACGACGGTGTCGACGTTGCGAAAGACGTGGAACGCTTCGCCGGAACGCATGATGATGCCGCGCTCGGCTGCCTCGCCGCTCGCCCGGATGATCGCCAGCGGCGTCGACATGCCCAACGCGCAGGGGTAACCCATGATGAGCGCGGTCAGGGCCGCGAAGCCGGCCCGTAACCAGTTGGGTTCGCCCGCAAGGAGCCATGCGCCGAGCGTCCAGGCGAGGAGGCCGACGAGGCTGGCGATGAGGACGACGGGGACGTAGTAGAGCAGCACCCGGTCGACCAGCCGCAGGATGCCGGGCTTCAGGGCGCGCGCCTCGGCGACGTGCCGCGCGACGGTGCGCAGGAAGCTTTCGCTGCCGACCCGCTCGACGCGCAAGGTCAGGCTGCCGGTCTGGTTGAGCGACCCGCCGATCACCTCGCTGCCAGCCAGCTTGTCCGCGTGGATCGGTTCGCCCGTCACCAGGCTCTCGTCCACCGCGGAGGCGCCGCCCAACACCGTGCCGTCCGCTGGGATGCGTTCGCCGGGGCGGACGCGCACGCGGTCCCCCACCAGGAGCTGCGCGACGGGCACGGCCTCCTCCCCGTCATCTGCGGTGAGGCGCTGGGCGGTGTCGGGCGTGAGGGCGAGGAGGCGCCGTACGGATTGGGAGGCGCGGACGTGAACGAGGACGGAGGCGTACCCGCCGATGAGATGGAATGCCAGCACGAATACCGTCGCGCCGAAGAACCCACCGGCAGGAACAGCCGGCTCGATGAGGCCCACGCCGCCGCCGAGGAGGCCACCCAGCGCCGAGGCGGTGACGAGTACGTCCTGGTTGAGGATGCCGCGCCGGAGCGACTGCCAGCCGTTGCGGACGAGGATGAAGCGAGCCGGCCCGAACGCGGTGAAGAGCGCCAGCGCACCCATCGCCAGGGCGAGAAAGAGAGCGGGGCCGCCGAGCATTGCGGCGGTCATCACGAGACTAGCCGCCACCAACAGGCCGATCGAGAGACCAGCCTTGTGGCGCGCCACCGCCAGGTCGTGCTCCTCCTCGGCGAACGTTTCGGCCTGGTCCGGCTCGCGGACGGTGTAGCCGATGTCTTCGAGCGTCCCGGTGATGACGTCCGGCGTTACGTGCGCCGGGTCGTACTCGACCAGCGCCTCCTCGTGGGCTATGGAGACCTCAACCGAGCGCACGCCCACGAGCCGGCCGACGGCGCGGCGGATGGAGTCGGTGCAGAGGGAGCAGTGCATCCCCCCGACCTTGAGTTGCAGCTTCTCCGGCTCACCACCCAGCGTGCCACGCCCGAAGGGCGCCGCACCACCCTCGACGGCTGCTGTGGGCGTGCTCATGCGGCCCCTACTCCTCGTTGCTCTCGAAGCCGGCTAGATCTAGCTTCGCTCGGACCTGCTCCGCAGTGGTCTTCTCCGGATCAAAGGTCACGTGGACCTCTTGTGTTTCCCGACTCGCCTGCATCTCCTGGACGCCAGAGATGCGCCGGAGGGCGTTGCCGATCCGTTGCTCGCAGCCTTCACAGTGGATCGGGGTTTGCTCGCGGATTGTGAACCGAGCCGTTCGCGTCATCGTGCGTGCTCCTCTCGAAGGTCATGGCCGGCGTTCTCAGCCAGCGCCTCTTCGCCTAGAGCAACGCTACGCCTTCCAGTCGACTGGAAGGTCAAGTGCGTGCCGACGAAGAGGAGTTCGGGGTCGCAAGTGAAGGCGTGACGCTAGTGAGGGGAGCGCTATGGGGCCGGCGTTCGTTCGCGTTTCGGCGCGGCCGTCAAGTAGGAGGCTGCCCCGGTGGAGCGCTTCGTTCTGTAATGCTCAATGATGCCGCACACGCAGTCGTCGCTGCTCGTCGTGCCGTCCGCTTCGCCACGCAGGAACAGGAACTCCGCGCGCAGCTCGTTCAGGGCCCGCAGTTGCTCGTCGATGGCGGCCAGCTTCACGTCGAGCAGCACCCGCACGTGCTCGCACGGTTCTTGGCCGTCGTCGCGCATGCCTAGCACGCTGCCGATCTCTTCCAGCGACAAGCCGATCGCTCGCCCCTTGAGGATGAACTGCAGGCGCTCCAGGTCCCCGTCGCCGTAGATCCGGTAGCCCGCCTCCGTGCGGGGCGGCGAAGGCAACAGCCCACGCGTCTCGTAGTAGCGGATCGTCTTCGGATTAATGCCGACCTTGGCGGCGAACTCACCTATCTGCATCTGCGCCTCCCTACCCATAACCAACATTGCAGTGAACTGGAAACTATGGCGCCGTTCGCTCCGCATCTGAAATGTGTCACTAACAATGATCCTCGCTTCTCACTTTCTGGTGTCCTCTACGCGCCTGAAAGGCGTCAGGTCTTGTGCTGGACCACGGCGCCGTCGGCAACATTGTGCCTGCACGAACCGTCTCAACCGACTCCACGCAACGGAGGGACCGCCGAATCGACGGCCCCTCCGTTGGGCTTCGGTGGCAGAAGGGATGTGCCGTTATCCGGTGGCCTTCAGGTCGGTGCGTCGCAGCAGCATGGCGTTGATGGCGACGACGATGGTGGAGGCGCTCATGAGCACGGCGCCTACCGCCGGCGAGAGCAGGATGCCGATGCCGGCCAGCACCCCAGCGGCGAGGGGGATGGCGACGGCGTTGTAGCCGGTCGCCCACGCCAGGTTCTGCATCATCTTGCGGTAGGTGGCGCGCGAGAGCTTGAGGGCGGCAAGCACGTCGAGCGGGTCGTTCTCGATGAGCACCAGGTCGGCTGATTCGATGGCGACGTTGGTGCCGGCGCCGATGGCGATGCCCAGGTCGGCCTCCAGCAGGGCGGGGGCGTCGTTGATGCCGTCGCCCACGAAGGCGGTGCGCGCGCTCTTCTGCAGCTCACGCACCTTCTCCGCCTTCTCGCCCGGCAACACGCGGGCGTAGTAGCGCTCGATGCCGAGCTCGGCGGCGACGGTTCGCGCCACGGCCTCGGCGTCGCCGGTGATCATCACGGGCTCGACCCCGGCGGCCTTGAGGGCGCGGATGGTGTCCTTCGCCCGCTGGCGCACGCGGTCGGCGAGGCCGAACACGGCGAGGGCGGTCTGCTCGTTCATGAGGACGATGGCGCTCTCGCCGCGCGCCTCCGCCTCCGCCAGGGCGCCCTTGAGCGCCTCGGGGAACGCCAGCCCCTGCTCCTCTACCCACTCGGGGCGGCCCACGCTGTAAGTGGTGCTGTCCACGCGCGCCTTTACGCCCTTGCCGGCCACGACCTCGAACTCCTCGGACGTGGGCAGGCTCAGGCCGCGCGCCTGCGCCTCCTCGACGATGGCCTGCGCCAGGGGATGTTCGCTGCGCGTCTCGAGCGCGGCGGTGACGGCTAGCGCGTCGCGTTCGTCCATGCCGTGGACGTGCGCGGCGTTGACGCCGAACCTGCCTTCGGTGAGGGTGCCGGTCTTGTCGAAGGCGACGATGCCGATGTCGTGGGCGCGCTCGAACGCCTCGCGGTTGCGCACCAGGATGCCGTTGGCGGCGCTCATGGCGGTGGCGTTGACGGTCACGAGCGGGATGGCGAGGCCGAGGGCGTGGGGGCAAGAGATGACCAGCACCGTGACGGTGCGGGCGATGGCCTGCTGCAGGTCGCCGGAGGCGGCCAGCCACGCCACGAAGGTGATGACGCCCGCGGCCACGGCGATGTAGAAGAGCCAGCCGGCGGCGCGGTCGGCGAGGTTCTGGAACCGGCTGCGCGACGCCTGCGCCTCCTCGACGAGGCGCTGGATCTGCGACAGGGTGGTCTCGCCGCCCGTGCGGGTGACCTCGACGGTGAGGGCGCCCTCACCGTTGACGGCGCCGGCCACGACCTCGGAGCCTTCCTCCTTGGGCACGGGCCGCGATTCGCCCGTTAGGAACGCCTCGTTGACGCTGCTGCGGCCCTCGATCACGAGCCCGTCGGCGGGGAGCTGCTCGCCCGGGCGCACCAGGATGCGGTCGCCGTGGCGCAGCTCGGACACGGGCACGTCCTCGATGGCGCCGTTCACGATGCGGTGGGCGGTATGGGGGATTAGCGAGGCGAGGTTCTCGAGCGCCCTGGAGGCGCCCTGCACGCTGGCCATCTCTATCCAGTGGCCCAGCAGCATGATGGCGATGAGGGTGGAGAGCTCCCAGAAGAACGGCATGCCGGGCACGCCCAGCGCCACCGCCATGCTGTAGACGTAGGCGACGGTGATGGCGAGGCTGATCAGCGTCATCATGCCCGGCTGCCTGGCGGCGAGCTCGTGGCGGGCGCCCTGCAGGAACACCAGGCCGCCGTAGAGGTACAGCACCGTGCCGAGGATCGGGTTGACCCACTCGGAGCCGGGGAAGCTTACCGCCTGGTAGCCGAACCAGGCCTGGAACTGCTCGCTGAAGTAGAGGATGGGCAGCGTCAGCACGAGCGCGACCCAGAAGCGGTCGCGGAACATCTCCGGCGAGTGGCCGGCGTGCTTGTCGTGCCCGCCGTGGTCGGCGTGAGCGTCGTGCCCGGCGTGGTCGCCGTGGCCAGCGTGATGACTGTGGGCGAGCTGGGCGTCGTGCTCGGCGCGGTGGACGTGCGGCTCGCTCTCGATGGCCTCGGTCCAGGGGTCCTTGGTGCTCGTGGCCGAGCCGTGGTGGTCGTGGTGGTCGTGGTCGTTCACTTGGCCTCCTCGCGGGCGATGTCTGGGGTAAGGGCGGCGGGCGCGAGCGGGCGCGCTTGCGGCCTGAGGAAGTCGTCGGTGAGGCCGAGGGTCTCGTCGGTGAGGCGCATCGACTCGTCGGCGTCGGCGGTGGCGGTGAGGGCGCGCAGCGCGTCGATGGTTTCGGGCACCACGATGGCCTGGTTGTCGACCTGGTAGCTGTAGTAGAGCTCGTTTCCCTCGACGGTGAGGACGTCCTCCCAGAGGGCGACCTCCCACATGTCGCCGCGCGGGCGGTGGAGGTCGCGCATCAGCTCGATGGTGCTGTTGAGCGCGACGATGCCGTCGCCCATGCGCATGAGCGCGATGCGCGGCGCGGCCCTGAAGGCGTCCAGCACCTCGTCCCTGCTCGCTTCGCGGGTGAGCTCGGCGATCCAGAAGTGGCCGTGGCCCTGGGTGTGCGCCGCCTTGGCGGCGATGGTGACCACGTCGAGCGCGGGCATGACGGTGCGCGCGTCGGGCCCCTGGTGGCTGGGGATGACGCGTTCGGGCACGACGGTGTTCATGATGCCGGAGTGGTCTGACTCCCAGGGGTCGGTGGCGCGGCGCACCAGCACCCCGCGCGCCTTCTTGAGCAGGCCGGCGGCGTGCAGGGCGCCCAGGGTGCGGACGGTGCTGGTGGTGTTGCAGGAGACGACGCGGGTGAAGTCGCGGCCGACGGCGCTGGCGTAGTTGGCTTGCGCCACGAACGAGTGGCCCGTCACGTCGTGCTTCTCGCCGCCCTGCAGAGCTGCCTTCACGCCCGCCCGCCGGTAGAGTTCGAGGTTGCTGGCGCCGACGCCCTTGGGGGTGCAGTCGGCGACCACGTCCACGCGCTCCAGGAGCGCGCCCAGCTCGCCCGCCACGGGGATGCCGGCGGCGCGCATGGCCTTCGCGCCTTCAGGCGTGGAGGCGTAGACGGGGACGTCCTGGAGGGCGGCGGTCTGGAGGCGGTAGTCGGCGACCACGTCGGCGACTCCCACGAGCTCCATGTCGGGCTGCAGGCGCACCGCGTCGGCGATGCGCTTGCCGATCACGCCGTAGCCGTTCACCGCCACGCGCGTTCTTGTCTGGGTCGTCATGTTGTCGTCCTTTCCGGGCTCGCGCCCTGGCCGGGAGTCAGGCGAGCGCCTGGCTGATCGCCGTCAGCAGCTCCTCCTTGCGGTCGTAGGAGGGGCGCAGGAACACGAGCGTCAGCGTGGTCCAGTCCTGCACGGCGGCGATCTCCTGCCCGCCGTCCTCGAGCTTGAGGTGGGGGTAGGCGCCGTACTCGACGAACATGCCGAAGCGCGCGGCGGTCTGCTCGAGCCGCTCGAGCTTCGCGTCGTCGAAGCGCACCACGTAGGGGAGCTGGAAGGCGGGTTTGCCGCAGCTCCCGCCCAGGCCCAGCATGGGCAGGCCGGCGAGCTGCGGGAGATCGTGCTTGCCGGCGCTGCGCTTGAGGAAGGCGTGGCGGTCGCGCACGAGCTCGCGGGAGCCCTTGAAGCTGCCCACGAGCTGGCCGAGCGTCTGCGGTGCGGTTTGCATGGTGTCTCCTTCGGGGCTTGGGTCCGTCACGGCGTCACGCGGCGGCCAGCCGCGGCTCCGGTGCGCCCGGGTGGGCGGCGCTGGTGATGGGGGGCGTGAAGTTGCGCAGGCGCAGGGCGTTGGTTAGCACGAAGACGCTGGAGAGGCCCATGGCGGCGGCGGCCAGGATGGGGCTGAGGAGGATGCCGAAGGCCGGGTAGAGCGCGCCGGCGGCGACGGGGATGAGCACGGTGTTGTAGAAGAACGCCCAGAAGAGGTTCTGCTTGATGTTGGTGATGGCCTTGCGGGAGAGGGCGAGGGCGTTGGTGATGCCGCGCAGGTCGCCGGCCATCAGCACCACGTCGGCGGATTCGATGGCGATGTCGGTGCCGGTGCCGATGGCGAGGCCCACGTCGGCCTGCGCCAGCGCGGGCGCGTCGTTGATGCCGTCGCCCACGAACGCCACCTTGCCGCCCTGCGCCTGCAGGCGCTTCACGGCCTCCACCTTGCCGTCGGGCAGGACTTCGGCGAGCACCTCGTCGATGCCCAGGCGGCGGGCGATGGCGCGGGCGGTGCGCTCGTTGTCGCCGGTGATCATCACCACGCGCAGGCCGAGCGCGTGCAGCGACTCGATGGCCTGGGGGGTGGAGTCCTTGATGGGGTCGGCGACGGCGATGACGGCGGCGAGCCGGCCGTCGACGGCGGCGTACAGGGGCGTCTTGCCCTCGTCGGCCAGGCGCCCGGCTTCGCTGGCGAACGCCGTCACGTCGACGCCCAGGCGCCGCATGTAGCGGTCGGCGCCCACCTGCACGAGGCGGCCGTTCACGCGGCCCTCCACGCCGTAGCCCGGCACCGCCTCGAACGCGTCGGCGCCGCCTAGGGCGGCGCCCTGCGCCTTGGCGGCGTCCACGATCGCCTGGGCGACCGGGTGCTCGGACGCCTGCTCCACGCTGGCGGTCAAGGCCAGTACCTCGAGGCGGTCGAAGCCCGGCAGGGTGACGAGGTCGGTGAGCTCGGGCTTGCCCTTGGTGAGGGTGCCGGTCTTGTCGAGGGCGACCTGCTTGGCCTCCTGCAGCGTCTGCAGGGCGGCGCCGTTGCGGAAGAGGATGCCCAGCTCGGCGGCCTTGCCGGTGCCGACCATGATGCTGGTGGGGGTCGCGAGGCCCATGGCGCAGGGGCAGGCGATGATCAGCACCGCCACCGTGTTCACCAGCGCGAAGGTGAGGGCCGGCTCGGGGCCGAACAGCATCCACACCCCGAAGGTGATGAGGGCGATGACGATGACTATGGGCACGAAGACGCTGACGACCTTGTCGGCCAGCGCCTGGATGGGCAGCTTGGAGCCCTGGGCGTCCTCGACCATCCTGATGATCTGCGCCAGCACGGTGTCGGCGCCGACCTTGGTGGCCTCGAAGGTGAAGGCGCCGGTGGTGTTCACGGTGCCGCCCACCACCTCGTCGCCCTCGCCCTTGCGCGCCGGGATCGGTTCGCCGGTGATCATCGACTCGTCCACGAACGAGCCGCCCGTCAGCACGCGCCCGTCGACGGGGATCCGCTCGCCGGGGCGCACCAGCACGGCGTCGCCGGGCACGACCTGGTCGATGGGCAGGGTGAGCTCCTCGCCGGCGCGCACCACGCGCGCCGTCTTCGCCTGCAGGCCCAGCAGCTTCTTGATGGCCTCGCTGGTGCGGCCCTTGGCGATGGCCTCGAGGTACCTGCCCAGCAGGATGAGGGTGATGATCGCCGCCGACGCCTCGTAGTAGACGTGCGCCGTGCCCGCCGGCAGCAGGCGCGGCACGAAGGTGGCGACCACCGAGTAGCCGTAGGCGGCGCTGGTGCCGAGCATCACCAGGCTGTTCATGTCGGGGCTGCCGCGGCGCAGGCTGTTCCAGCCGGGGCGGTAGAAGCGCCGGCCCGGCCCGAACTGCACCACGCTGGCGAGCACGAACGAGACGAGGTTGATCGCCTGGGCCGGCACCAGCGCCAGCAGCCGCGCCTCCAGCGCCGGCACCAGCATGGGCAGCATCACGAACACCACCAGCGGCAGCGTGAGGGCGCCAGCGAGGACGACGTCGCGCCGCAGGGCGCGCACCTCCGCCTCACGCGCCTGGCGCTCCCGGTCGACGCGCTCGCCGCTCGCGGCCGCCTCGCGCGCCTCGTAGCCGGCCGCGGTCACCGCCGCGATCAGGTCGGCGGGGGTCAGCAGCCCGGGGAGGTAGGTGACGCTGGCGCGCTCGGTGGCCAGGTTGACGCTAGCGTCGACGACGCCGTCGAGGCGTTTGAGGCTACGCTCGACGCGCGCCGTGCAGCTCGCGCAGGTCATGCCGCTCACCGCCAGGCTGGTGCGTTCGGTCACCGGGTCGTAGCCGGCCCGCGCGACCGCCTCGAGCAGGGCGGGCACGCCCGTCTGCTGGGCGTCGAAGCGCACGCTGGCGCGCTCGGTGGCCAGGTTGACGGTGGCTTCGCTCACGCCCGCCACCTTGGTCAGGGCCCGCTCGACGCGCGCGGTGCAGCTCGCGCACGTCATGCCGCGGATCCCCAGGCTTACGCTTTCCATGACTTCTCCTGTTCACTATGCGAGCCGGGCGACGCTTTCACGTCGCCCGGCGCTCAGGTGCGGTACTTGAGGGCTTCCATCAGTTCCGTGACGATGTGCTCGGTGTCGCCGCGCTGGCTGGCGGTGGCGACGTGGTCGCGGATGTGCGACCTGAGCACGGCGTCGCTGACGCGCGCCAGCGCCCCCTGCACGGCCTTGACCTGCTTGAGGATGTCGACGCAGTAGACGTCCGGGTCCGCGAGCATGCGCAGGATGCCGTCCAGGTGGCCGCGGGCGCTCTTCAGGCGGAGCTGAACATCTTCGCGCGTGGCGGGGTCGAGGTGCAGGTGCTCCGCGGTGGTGGTCGCCTCGGCGCCGCCCGCGGCTGCCGAGCTCACGTGGCGGGCCGCGCGCTGTAGCCTTCCTCCTCGACCGCGCGGATGAGCGCCTGGACGTCGGCGTCGCCCTCGACCCGCGCCGAGCCGGCGCTCAGGTCGACGGCGGCGCTGGTGACGCCGGGGACGCCCTCGAGTGCGTTCTTGACGGACGCCTGGCAGTGCGCGCAGGTCATGCCTTCGATGATGAGCTTGTTCATCTTAGCCTCCTAGGCTTTACCCCACCCCAGGGGGGGTGGCATGTGGTTAGTATAGCAGTGCGAATGTCATGGAAGGATGTAGTCGAGCATGCGAACGCAAGGTTCACGACGTAAACGCGCTGGTCGGTGGTGGCTCATCGGCCTCCTGGTCGCGGCGGGAGTGGTGGCCAACGTCATCGTGTGGTTCAGGCCGTTCGGCTGGCCGCCGGCGCGCGTGCGCTACGAGTACCCGACCTACTCAGCGGCGCAAGTGGCGGCGGGAGAGGCGCTATACCGCGTCACCTGCAGCGCGTGCCATGGCCCAGCCGGCGAGGGCGACGCGGCGGCGGAGGTGCCGGCTTTGGACGGGAGCATGCACGCGTGGCACCATGCCGACAGCTTGTTCGCGCGCTACATCCGCGAGGGCGGCGTGTACATGCCGGCGGTGGCGCCCGAGTGGAGCGACGAGCAGGTGACGGCGGTACTGGCCTACGTCAAGCAGTGGTGGGAACCGCGCCAGCGCGCCTATCAGCACGAGGTGTCGGAAGCGAACCCAGCCACTCCTTGAGTTCTAGGGTCACTGACTCGGTCTCGGCATTGCGCCTAACCTCCAGGGGCCGCCACCTCCCAGGCGGGGCCACGCTGCCGCGCACTGACTCGGTCTCGGCATTGCGCCTAACCTCCAGGAGCGGACATCGGAGGTGCCCCGTGAAGGACCGGCCGTACGCGACCCTAGGGCTCGCCGTCGCTATTCACTTCCTGATCATGTGGACCCTTACTTACGTGGGCGTGGCGGCGTTCGAACACATTCACCTCAACTTGAACCGCTTCTACATGGCCGTGGTGATGGTGGCGCCCATGATCGTCGTCATGCTCGTCGCGATGCGGCACATTCAAGAACAAGCGCCTCAACGCGGTGCTTTATACCGTTAGCACGTTGGTGTTCCTGGGTGCGTTCACCGCTATCCGAACGCAGGCGTTCGTGGGCGACGCGCAGCTCTCCCTGTCGATGATCCCGCACCACTCCATAGCCATCAAGAACTGCGAGCAGGCCACGCTGCGAGACCCGGAGACCGTTCAGCTTTGCGAGGAGATCATCCGCGCGCAACGTGAGGAGATCGCCCAGATGGAGGGCATCCTGGAGCGGCTATCTCGCTAGCGCGCTGAACGACTGCCCTCCATCTGGCGCCGACGGTTGAGAACAGCAACCTGATCCGGCAATAGCAAGCGACCGCTCTCTCTGCTGCTTATCGCACTGCTAGTAGTTTCCGAAGAGGCGCACGCCGCCGGCGTCGAAGGCGACGACCTGGAACGGCGCGCTCTTGACGCCGTTCATCCCGGGCGAGCCGGCGGGCATGCCGGGCAGCGCGATGCCGGTCACGGCGGGGCGTTCGCTCAGCAGCCGCTCGATGGCCTCCAGGGGCACGTGGCCTTCCACGGCGTAGCCGTCGACCTCGGTGGTGTGGCAGCTCCAGGTGGTGGGCGGCACGCCGAGGGCCAGCTTGGCGCCGGCGGTGTCCTCGGTGTCGATCACCGTCACCTCCATCCCGCGCTCGCGCAGGATCTCGATGTAGTCGCCGCAGCAGCCGCACCAGGGGGACTTGGTGACGGTCACCTGCAGGCCCGCCAGCGGGACCGCGGCGTGGGCGGGTTGGCCGCGCAGCAGCGCGGTGGCGGTCACCGCCAGCGCTAGCAGCGGGGTCAGTGTCAGTAGCCATCTCTTCACGTTGGTGCACCTAGCCTTCCTCGTCGCGGGCGGCCTGCGCCGCTCCCGCGCGTTAGCAACCGAGAAGCAACCTCTTCTGCGCGCGGCATCTCAGCCCCGCCGTCCGGGCGGCGGCACCGCGGCGGTAACGCCGGCCGCCGACTCCACCGCGCTTGGCGACTGCCGGTCGGGCTGGGCGCCGGGGGCGGTGCTGATGTCGTGGCGGGAGAAGTCGGGGAAGAGCGCGCGCAGGAGGCCAAGCGCCAGCAGCACCAGGGCGACGGTGCCAAGAAGCATCCATAGTCCGTGGGGTGCCATGTGCGTCAGCGGCGCGCTCATGTCGTCCACGGTAGCGGCCGGTTGTTTCGGTCGCTTAAGCGTCGTGTAAGGTCCGCGTAAAGTCGCGTTGGGCGGATTGGTGTCCCGGAAAAGGGTATTAGTTTGGTGGTCATGAGCCGCATCCTGGTGGTGGAGGACGACGCTGACGCCGCGCAGGTGGTGAGCGCCTACCTGACGCGCGAGGGTTACGCCGTCGAGGTGGCGCACGACGGCGCCGCCGGCCTGCAAGCGGCGCTTACGGCGCCGCCGGCCCTGGTGGTGCTCGACTGGATGCTGCCGGGCGTGGCCGGCCCCGAGTTCCTCACCGCGCTCAGGCGCGCACAGCGCACGCCCGTCATCATGCTGACGGCCAGGAGCGAGGAGAGCGACCGCATCGTGGGGCTGGAGCTGGGCGCGGACGACTACGTGGTGAAGCCGTTCAGCCCGCGCGAGCTGGTGGCGCGCGTGCGCGCGGTGCTGAGGCGCAGCCAGGCGCGCGAGGTGGCGGAGGCGGACGAGGCGGTGGAGCATCGCGGCCTGCGCGTCGATCCGCTGCAGCGCCAGGCGAGCTTCGCGGGGCGCGAGGTGGAGCTGACCACGCTGGAGTTCGACCTGCTGTTCGCGCTGGCGCGCGCGCCGGGGCGGGTGTTCAGCCGCAACGACCTCATCGAGCGCGTGTGGGGCCCCGACTTCACCGGCGTCGACCGCGTGGTTGACGTGCACGTTTCAAACCTGCGCCAGAAGCTCGCCAGCGTGGGCGCGGACGCCCTGCTGGTGACCGTGCGCGGCGTCGGCTACAAGGTGGCATGACTAGCCCGATGACCCGGCCGCCCCGCTCGAGCCTCTACTGGCGCCTGCTGCCCTCCTACCTGGTGGTGGTGGTGGTGGCGCTGGGCACGATGTTCCTGGCGGGG
>NICF_comb_assmDRAFT_10001777_pt1 | contig 16832 bp, 20 predicted proteins | sample NewIslPassag4_SG_FD_11279 | JGI IMG/M metagenome (IMG submission 11279) | reverse complement strand
ATCCGAAACCTGGGGACGGCCTCTTGTGCTGTCGAAGAAGGATTTCCAACGCATGTGCCAGACGATCGGCATCCGGGCGGACTACATTTGGGAAAAGAATGGCCCGGGCCGGCGTAGCGAACTGCAACAGGATACAACGGCCCTGGTGGCCGCCCGGCGTGTTTGGGGCAGCGTTTGGAATGCCCTGGAGCGAGAACGCCTGCGCAACATTGCCCAAGGCGAAATTCTGAAAATGCAAAGTGTTCGCGCGCAACAAAGAGAGAGAGAAAAAGATACTTGATTCTGATGCTGTTTCTGTTTTATTGTCATATACAGATACTGCTTTTGCTGATATAATAGGCTTTAAAGCGTCAGATTTTTATTTGATTATCTTGTCAGATTAAGGAGCGTGATTCGACAAGGTTCGATGGAAGAATATTGGTTCCTTTTGGCGATGTTTCGTGTTAATATTCTTTAAAAGGATGGTGCCATGAATGAGAATTTCGGTCGACATTGGATTCGGTTTTACGAAAGCTGTCAGCGATCGAGAGAAAATGGTGTCGTTCCCTTCCGTGGTGGCCCGCAGGATCGCCACTACGACAGGCGGCGCGCTCGGCTACGGCCAGGATGATTACCTGGTGACGATCAACGGACAGGATTACTATGTCGGCGATGCCGGCATGATCGCTGGCGGCAATCGCACCTGGGAAGACCAGGTGGCTCAAAACCAAAACCTCAACATCCTCGTTCTGACGGCCATTCACGTTCTTCTGGAAGATGACGCGAAGGTGGACCTGGCTGTCGGTCTGCCGATGAGCTTTTATGTGAACCAGCGCAAATCCATCCGCGATGCACTTCTGCAGCTGAAAGCCGATGTGACCATCGGCGGCGCCAAGAAGCATATCGAAATTGGTAGCGTGTTCGTTTTCCCGCAAAGCGCCGGCGTTTATTATCACGCGCTTCACAATATTGATGGTTCCATCAAGAACCAGAACCTTTTCAATCGACAGGTTGGCGTGATCGATCCTGGCTATCGGACCGTCGACATCCTCTACATGGCCCGCGGCCGCAAAGGGCTTCTGCCGCGTGAAGATTTGTCTGGGTCCGAAGAACTCGGTATGAACGAAGCGCACAAAATCGTCCGGATCCGGACCTCGCAGCTTGTCGGCGGGGAAGCAGACCTTCTGGAAGTCGAGAAGTCGATCCTGTGGTTCAACTGCGAATTCGATTACAAAGGCCGCACGTACAACATTCGGGACATCCGCGATGAAACGTACAGGGAGCATTCCGCGAAGATTGTCGCCTGGGTGAAACAGCGCTGGGGCGACGAAATCAACAATCTTCATGCCATCATTCTCGGAGGCGGCGGCGGCGAAGCGCTGTTTCCCTACATGAAAGAATCGCTGCCGACGCTCATGAAGGTGGACAAGCCCGAATATGCCAATGCCTTTGGTTATTTGGCCGCACAGGCGTTGGCCATGCAAGCGTCGGGTGAAGCGGCGGCCGCGAAGGAATGATGCCCTATGGGACAACACCGTATCGGCGTCAGAGTGAGCCTTTCGCCGGCCGCCGAAAGGCGGTTTCTCCAAGCATGCAAAGTCCAAGGCGGCCAAACCCGCTTTGTGGAAGAAGCGATCGAATTTTACGTGAAGCAGCTGGACCTCATGGAGAAATTGGACGAGATCAGCCAGAAGATTTCCCGAATTGAAGCGGCAATCAGCGGTTCCAACTTTTCTGCAGGCCCAGCTGCTTCGCAAAGCCCGCAAGAACAACTCCAGGATCAGACCGAGAAGAACATCATGGATCCCGTCCAGTTTGAAGCGGCTGTCAGTACGCTGCGCTCCTTCACGGGAGGGGATGATTTTTGAAAAAAAGCACCTTTTTTCGCATCATGACGGTCGTCATCATTTTGGCTTTCGATTTTCTTGTGATCCCGGTTATCCTTCTAACCCCTCGCATGTTGCTGCGGTATAGTCCGGATCAATATTTGACGGAGTTTAAAAAATTTTCTCCCATTGAAGCCATCAGCAGCATTTTCCGGGATCCAATGCTGCTTAAAGGCTTTCTCTCTATGCAGCCGCTTTTTATTCTTGCCATTGTCCTTCTGTATTGGAGATATTCAAAAAAAAAAGGTAAGGCTGTCGAAGGCATCGGTGGGCCGGAAGCAGCCGGCCACGGCCAGTTTGGCACCAGCCGCTGGCAGACAAAGAAGGAAACCGACCAGTCGGCGATGATCTGGAAATTTCGTCGAGACGTTCCCCAGGGAGGAACCGTGCTAGGAGTGGATCTCGACCGTGGCATTGCATGGGTCGACCCGAACGATGTGAACACGTTGATCATCGGTACGAGCCGTTCCGGAAAAACGAAGCATTTGGTGATTCCTTCCGTCTGGATGATGGCTCACACCGGCGAATCGATGCTGATCACAGACCCCAAAGGCGAGATATTTAGGTATACCGCCCCTTTCCTCCAAAAAAAGGGGTACAAGATCAAAGTGTTGGATTTCAGGTCGCCCGGATGGGGGAATTTCTGGAATCCGATGGAGCCGGTCATCCAAGCGGTTGAGAATGGTGATTTATCGACGGCAGCAAAACACGCCTGGAGCATTGCCAATATGTTCGTCTACCAGCGGCCCGGATCGGACAGGGGAGAGCCGATTTGGCGGGATGGTTCCGAATCCATCATTGCTTCGTTGATTTTGGCCGTGGCCATGGAAGCGCCCCGCCGCGAGATGAAACACATCTACAGCGTCTACAAAATGTTGGCCGAGCTGGGGCAGACGAAGAAGATTCTCATTGGTGGTTCCCTTTCCGAATTCGTTCCGCTTACGGACTTTTTCCAAAGACTGCCGTTAGATCATCCCGCCAGGGACGCCTATGCCACGGCTGCACTTGCGCCCGATCGTACTAGGGGCAGCTTTTTCACGAATGTCACCAGCTTGCTTCGGCTTTTCTCCGATCCATCTATCCGCTATTTGACATGCAAGCAGGATCATGCCCTTGACGATGTCGGACTTGAAAAAACGGCGGTGTTCCTCATCATTCCGGATGAGGATAAGACCCGCCATCCTCTTGCTGCCCTATATATCGACCAAACATACCAGGCATTGATCGATCGAGCGATGAAATGCGACGATCGACTGCCCGTTAGGGTCAACTTTTTGCTTGATGAGTTTGGCAATATGCCGCAGCTTAAAGATTTTGATGCCAAAATTACCGCATCGCTCGGCCGCGGCATTCGATGGAATCTTATTGTTCAGGATTTTGCTCAAATGGACCGCGTTTATGGCGAGAATGCTTCCAGAACAATTCGCGGCAACTGTCATACTTTGATCTATTTACTTACCACGGATGTGGATACAGCGGTTCAAATCTCAAAACGCCTGGGCAGGTACACCATTAGGAGCGAATCGAGCTCCTACAACGTTGGGAAACACCAGGTTAACCACGGGGGAAGTATCGGTTATACCGGTCGGGATCTTTTGACGCCCGATGAGATTCTTCGATGGCCGAAAGACCGGTCGCTGGTAATCCGTGCCCGGCAGCATCCGGCCAATTTGCCGCTTCCGCCGTTGAATCAGCTTCCGGCCGATGCGGATCTTCTTCCGATCACGGAAGAGCCTGCAAGGCAAATCAAGGATGTAGAAGCTTTCGTTCCGGACTTGTCCGGTTCGAATGCGCATAATGAGAACATGAAGGAGGAAGATGCCGATCTTTTCATGTCGGAAGTCGATTAATTTTTTTTCGGTTCAGCTTGTCGGATTTCACCGTCGCTAATCATTGAAATTTGAGCATGGAGGAGTTTTTATGCCGAAGATTTTCACCGGTCTGAACGAATTGGCCAACCAGATCAACACGTGGCTGTATGGCATCATCCCTGCAACCACAATGCTCGTTTTCGCTTACCATGCCTGGATGAAGCAGCTGTCCGAAGACGAGCCTGGGGAACTTGCCAGGCGGAACAAAGCCATGAAACGGAGCATCATCTACGGCGTGCTGGCTCTGTCTGCCAATGGCATCTGGACATTTTTCAGAGCCGCTTTGGTCGGGTGACATCCATTGTTTTCTAGAATTTTCACGGAATGGATCGAGGAATTTACTCGATCTTTGATCGATTCGGCCATCAGTTTATTTCTTTCACTTCTTAATGGCATCAATGCGATCACTGTTGTCGTCCTGGATCTGCCGATTGTCAACAAGGCAATCGTCTACTGCCAAGGCGTTGCCTTTTCCATCGTTGCCGTCAAGTTTGGATACGAAGTTTGGTACAACCACATATTACGGCAAGACGGCGATCCGGATGCCGACCTCAGAGGGGTATTAATTGACTTTGCCAAAGCCATTGGTATGATCGGGGCGGTGCCCTGGATTACGAAACAAGTCTACGTTTTGGGCACGGCTTTTGCTTCCGACATTGCCAATCTCGACGGCGCGGGGAACCCTCTTTCTCAAACGTCCTCTTTAGTGACGCTTCTTACTAACATCATGGTCTCGGCAACCACCGGTCTACTGATCATCGCAGTCGCCGTTTTGGCCGCTCTTATCATCTTTTTGATAGTCTTGATCCAGGCATTTATACGTGCGGCCGAGCTGGCCATGGTGGCCGTCGCCGGCACACTGATGGCCCTCGGTCTGACCAATTCTTCCAGCCAGATGTTCCAGACCTGGTGGCGCGAACTTTTGAGCCTTTCTCTAGCACAGGCGACGCAGATTTTGCTCCTTAAAATCGCGTTCGTAACACTGACGATCGGAACACCGAACCCTTTGCTTAATCTCATGTTTTTCACGGGATTCATGTGGGTGACATACAAATCCCCATCCGTCCTAAAGCAGTTTATTTATTCGTCCGGCGTCGGAAGCGCCGTCGGCGGAGCAGCTCGATCCATTGGCTCGATGGCACTCATGAGAAGGATGATGAGGTAAGATGGACAATTCGTCCTTTGAACAGGATGTCGAGCTTAAAATCTATTTCATTCCCAAAAATGTGAAGGAACGCTTCGAAATTTTTGAGGGCTTTGGCATGCGGGAAATGGGCATCACGCTGATTTTCGGCCTGATCGGCCTATCAATTGGCCTGATTTTGATGCTGTTTACTCAATCAAAAATCCCGCTGCTTCTCGTCGTTCCGGCCACCGCATTCGGTGTTCTCATTTCCCGGCCGAACCCGCGAACCGGAATGAGCGCCCTTACTCTAATCAAAGATTCTCGGCATTATAATTCCAGGCAAAAGAAATATTTCTATCGTTTCGGCAGCGGCCGCTGAAACGGGGGAGGGGATGCTTTTGCTGAAAATGCTGAAAAATTCCTCAAAGAAAAGCACGCCGCAGGCCAAAAGCAGCAACAACGCTTCTGTCCAGGAGTGGATGCCCGTTTCGGACGTTCACAACAACCTCATCTATCGCAAGGATCGTCATGTTGTTGCCGTTGTCCGTGTGCATCCGATAAACATTCGTCTGCTGTCAACGAAAGAGACGATCAGAAAGATCGTCCGACTGGAAGAAGCCTTGAACGGCATCGACTATCCGTACCAGATTCTCTCCATCGCGCGGCCCGTTGACCTGGATTCATACATCGTGAAGCTGGATCGCATGCGGTCCGAGACAGATGACATCATCAAGAAAAAACTGCTGTCTCTTTATTCCAGGCAGGCGGCCGCCACCGTTACGAGCGGGGAAGCTCTTGAAAGGCACTTCTACATCCTTATTCCTCAACCATTGGGCAAGAATCCCCATTTGGACGAAGAACTTGTCAAGCATCGAGCCATTCAGCTTTCATCAAACCTCAGCATGGCGGATCTTGCCAGTACCGTTTGCACGGACCAGGAACTGCGTTCGCTGCTTTTCATCTTCAACAATCCGTCCGTTGCAGCATATGAAAAAGCGCCGCAGAGAAACTACTCGCTTCCGCCTGTTTTTCTTGCCGAGGAGGGGTGAGGTATTATTATGGCTCAAAAAACAAAGCAGCCACATCAGAAAGCCTTTACCGGTCTTCTGGATGTCATTTCCCCGGTGGCCATTGAATTTCAAACGAAAACCATCCTCAACGGCGATGTGTTCCAACGGGCCATTGTCGTGACTGCTTTTCCGGAGAGAGTGGCTCCTGCGTGGCTTTCCAGGATTGCAACCCTTCCCGGCGTCGTGATGTCCATTCATGCCACTCCGACGGATCCCTATGATTTAATTGAATCCATTAAAGTTTCTATGGGCGAGCTGGGTGCGACCGTCGAAAATACGGCCAACAAGTTCAAGCAAGAACAGGCTTCCAGAAGGCTGCAGAGCGCCAGGCATCTTTTGAGAAAAATCGATGATGAATCCCAAGGCGTTTTCCTGGTCACGATCGTGCTTCTTGTCACCGCGAACGACAAGGACGAGCTTGATTCCAGGTGCAAACGAGTTCAGTCCGTTCTTGCTGCGGCCGGCATGCGCGGCCGCGTGGTTTCGTATCGCCATGAATATGCGTTCAAGGCAGCCGGCCCATATGGATTCCTTGATCCCAAAATCTCCGAGATTGGCGCCAGGAACATGCCGGTTGAAACGATCGCTGCCGCCTTTCCGTTTGTTTACAGCGGCATTAATGACGGAGACGGCGTTCTGCTTGGCACCGACAAAGACGGCGGCATTCTTCTTGTGGATCTTTGGACGCGCGACGGCAGCCGCACCAATTCCAACATCACCGTCATCGGGCGTCCCGGCGTCGGGAAATCGACGGTCATCAAAAAAATCCTGTTGTGCGAATATGCTAGGGGCACGATCATCATCATCATCGATCCTGAACGCGAATACAAGGAACTTTGCCTGAACGTCGGCGGCGACTGGATCAATTGCGGCGGCGGTGTTGGACGCATCAATCCGTTCCAAATCCGCGATGTTCCGCTTGATGATGATAACGAAGATGATCCCCTTTTCGACAAAAATCAAACATCCATGGGCCCCCTTGCTTTGCACTTCAGTTTCCTCCGGATGTTTTTCAAACTGTACTTCGGGAAAGAAGTGTCGAAGCAGGAGATGAATTACCTGGAGCTTGCCATGGAGGAAATGTACCAGCAAAAGGGGATTACCTGGCAAACGGATCCTACGCAGCTCAAAAATGAGGACTATCCCATCATGGAAGACCTTTACAGGCTGCTGGAGGAAAAAAAGAACCTGGAGCCCACGAATCCGGTATGGGAAAAACTCATGCTTCTTGTTCGGCCGGCGGCTGTCGGCGCCGACAGCGCCCTTTGGAATGGACCGACCAGTATCGAAGCAAAATCGGACTTCATCGTTCTCGATACCCACAATCTCATCGAAAGTGATGATGAGATTCAGAGGGCCCAGTATTTCAACATTCTTAGCTGGAGCTGGAACAAAATTTCCCAGGATCGATCCAAACGTGCCATCCTGGCCGGTGACGAGTTTTACTTGAACGTCGACCCGGATTATCCTGAAGCCCTCAAATTCGCCCGCAACACGTCAAAGCGGATCCGGAAATACGAAGGGGCTTTGATGGTCATTACGCAGAACATGAACGATTTCATGGATCCAGCTGTACGACGTTTTGGCCAATCTTTGCTGGACAACCCGGCGTACAAGATCATCATGGGGCAGGGAGAAAACGAAGTCCAGGCATTGAGAGAGCTGATGGATCTCAGCGAAAAGGAAGTGGAAACCCTCCTTACCGGCAATCGCGGCGAAGCGTTGTTCATTGCCGGCAACAAAAGGGTACATGCAAAATTTGAGGTTTCTCCGGAAGAACTGGCCATGTTTGGCAGCGGGGGCGGTCGTTGATGTGGGGTGCGGTGCTCAAAATCGCATCCAGTTTCGTCAAGAAGGACAAGCTGGTTTACGGCATCATTGCCGTGCCCTTGGCCTTTCTTTTTCTCCTGGTGTTTTTGGGCAGCGCTGGCACCGTGATAAAGCATGTACCCCTTGCAGAACCCGACCAATATCGCTATTACGTGGATGCGGCCGAGATGATCAAGGCGGAGACGGGCATCGACGTCGATTGGCAGCAGATCATCGCCATCGACGCCGTACTGCTGGAACAGGATTTCTCCAAATCTAGCCTGGAAAGAGCCTTGTCCTACAAGTGGTATTTCGTTCGCCAGGAAACCGTGGAAGTCGAGTGTCCTGCAGATGAAAAGGGCGGAGAAGAAGGGGGAGAGCCGGAGAAAAAATGCTACGAGACTCATTACTATGGACGGCCGTTCGATGAAGTGCTTTCCTTGCTCGTGTCGGACGGGATCATCCGGCCAGAGCAGATCCCGGACATCTACGATTATCTCCAATTCAAGATTTCTTTGGATTATACCGATGACACGGGCGAACTTTTTCTTTCGATCCAGACCAACTTCCAGGCTACTGAGCGATTTTTTGCATGGCCGCTTTCATCCACAACGGTCAGGATCACTTCACCGTTCGGAATGCGTCTTCATCCTGTCACCGGCGTGTATTCGGGCCATTTGGGTATTGACATAGCCGCAGAGATCGGTACGCCCGTTTTTGCCATCGAGGAAGGCGTGGTCATTTTTTCCGGCTACACAACGAATGGAGGGAACGCCATCCATATTCAGCACGCGAACGGCGTCGTTTCCAAATATCTTCATCTGGACTCTTTCCTGGTTCGTCCCGGCCGAATGGTTTCCAAAAAAGAACGTATCGGCTCCACCGGAAACACGGGCCGCTCAACGGGCCCGCATCTTCATTTTCAGATTGAGGTTAACGGGAAGCCTGTCAATCCGATCAGTTTCTATTAATTCTTTTTTTCGACCATGGATTGCATGAAGGAGAGTAGGCTTTTCCTTTGCTCCGGCTTCATCTTGTGAAACATTTCCAGAAGTTTTTGTTCTTCTTTCGTGAATTCTGCAGTTCCGATGTGGGCTTCCAACGGCAATATGTCCACGAGCGCCACATTTAAGGCTTTTGCGATTTTCTCCAGTGTATCATATTGCGGGCTGCGCTTGTTGTTTTCGATTTCCGAGATGGTCGATTGAGTGCAGCCCGATATTTCCGCCAAATATTCAGAAGTCCACCCGCGTTCCCTTCGCAACGCCCTGATTTTCGATCCCAATGACATCTTTTTCTACACCCTCTTTTTTTTCTGGGGAACATTTTAACATTGATTCAAAGTTAGCGAAAAGCATGTAGAGGATATCATTTTATTCCATCTTCTTTTAAGGGATATTCTTGTTATTTTCTTTTCTATATCATATAATGTCTATGACCAAAATTCGTAATATTTCAATCCTTTTCACTTTCGTTCGAGGTGTTCTGCTTGATAGGCTTCATCGGTTCTGAGCGATCCAGCTCGGTGCTTTCCAGGATCAGGGATTCCGTGGTTTCGGCGAAAGTGGGGAACTTCGATGGTCAGACATTCCTCGCGCTTTGCCAACAATTTTCTTCGCTTAATATCCAAATTCTTTTTTTGGATGTCGGCTGCTCTGACGACGACGCCATTTTCAAGGGCGTCCGGATTATTCGCGTCCATCGGGACAGCACCCGGATCGTCGCCATTACCAGCGGCCGGCAGCCGGGCGACCCCCTCATGTCGTCGCTGGTCAGTCTCGGCGTCTACGACATCCTCAATCTGGACGATTTTTCCGGCTCTGACGAGCTCTCCGAGGAACTGAACAACATTATGCTTCGCCAGCCGAAGTATTCCAATGCGGCCCGATGGCATTTTTCCATAGACGAATCCTCGTTCACGAAAGAGGAAACTAGGCGGGTCCAAAACCAGCACCAGCATCACCATCCGGTTCCGCCGATCCTCGACGACCTTCTTGTTGAACCGCCGCCGCCGCGGCCTGCGCAAGTCATCGAGCGGCTGATCGGCACGGCTACAATCGCCGTTGCCGGTGTTACCAGGCGCACCGGCGCCACGCATCTTTCTATTTCGTTGTCATCTTTCCTGTCCAGCAGAAACCTTGACGTTGCTTGCCTGGAGATGAACGACCATCCGGTTTTCAGGTTTATCGCGGAATCCGATCCCGCCAAAATCAACAAGGGCTTTCGCAGGGGAGCAGACTTTTACCCTATGGTTGACGATTCTCTGATGGATTCTGTTTTCTCGTACCGTTATCAGGTTGTTGTTCTGGATCTCGGAGAAGTTGTTCAAAGCCGACTTTCCGAAATCGGACGGGCCAATGCCGTATTCCTCACGATGGGGTCGTCCGAGTGGGATTTCCAACATCTGATCCGGACCCTTGATGTGCTGCATGAATCGGGTTTTGGCCACGACTTTTGCGTGGTGGTCAATTTCGCGGATCCGGAGACGTTCCGTGAAATCGAACAATCGCTAAACAAAAAAGATCGTGAGAGATTGCGGATTCGTTTTTTCCGGAATCCTCTGTCGGCCGATCCGTTTCATGTCAGCGATGAGCTTCGGACAGTCTTTGAGGAATGTCTGCCTTTTCTTCCTAAAAGAAATAGATTCAAGTTCTTCTAAGGGAGGGCAACCATGCGTTTCCGTTTCCATATCGTCCTGGCGCTGTTGATTCTTCTGATCGGCATCGGCGGTCAGCTCGCATATGACTTTTACCTTCGGCCATACGTGTTTGCGAGAAAGGTCATCGTTGCCAAAACCGAAATTTCACATAATAAGCTGATCACGGCTGACGATATTGCATACATAAGTTTTCCCAACGAGCTTGTTCCGGATGGTTCTTTCACAAATCCGGCTGATATTGTCGGCCGTTCAGCCGTTGTTACGATAAGCCGGGGCAGCATCATCACGATGCATCTCATCGACGACGAGCTGTACCCTGGCGAAAACCAGGTGATCTTTCCGGTTCCCAAAGAGTCTATTTTTGCCGTCAACGGATCCCTCCGAAAGCGGGATCTGGTCGACATCAGCCTTTACCGGTCATTGGATTCTTCTTTTTCTGGTTCTGAAAATCCTGCATTTATGACTTACAGTCTGACCCCCCTTTTTGAAAAAGTCCCCGTCGTGTTCGCCATGACGGAGGACAACCAGAATGTGAAAGACACCGAAAAGGGGGACACGAACCAGCGTGAAACTTCCACCGGGCGCGTCGTCAATGTAGAACTGCTTCTTACGAAAGAGCAACGCAATATTCTGATTGACAAGATTTCAGAAGGTTACAAACTATGGCTATCGAGGGTGAGCCCATGAAGACCATCTTTGCTCATGGAATCGAACAACAATGGGTTCCAATTCTCCGTGAAAAATTCCGTGAAAAATTCAATGTCGTTGTAAATGTTGATAAACCTTCTGCTGAAATCGTCAACGATCAAGTTCTTTTGCTGACGAGCGAATCGTATCCGCCGGAAAACCTGCATCTGCTCAAAACTGAATACCCGGATGCGACCATTCTTTATCATTACAGGAATCCGGGCCTTCGTGGCTTTCTGCAGGTACACGCGGCCGCCGAAGCGCTGGGCATCCATTTCCTTTCGCCCAGAGCGTCGGTCGATACTTTGCTTGACCTGCTTTCAGCTCTTTTCCATGACGGCATAGACCAGTCTTCCCGCATCGTCGGGTTTTTTGGCAGCGGCGTCGGTGTAGGGGTCACCAGCGCGGCCGCCACATTTGCCGCCGCCATAGCCGCTAAGGAAAAAAATGTCATCATGCTCGGCCTGGATTTTTTCCATCCAGGCTGGTACAAACGGCCGTCCATATCGCTTGATTCCTGGCAACCCCGGCTGACCGGAAAGGTACTGCAGGTTTCCGATTTTGACGAGCTGATCGAGCACCGCGGGTTTCGGTATCTTCCCGGCAACTGCGACATTCTTTCCATCCAGCAATACCGGGAAGACGAAATCTCCTTTTTGATCGAAAGGGCATGCGAAGCTGCCGATATTGTCATCCTAGACTGTGGCAGCATCCCTGAATCGGCGGGCTGGTATGTCGGCGTCCAGAAAGCCACGATTCGCTTTTTCGTGACGCACCCGGCCCACCACTACACCATTCAGCCGATCATGGACATCCTGCGACATTTGCAGGTTTCACCCCAGGACTTCCAATTGATTGTCAACCGAAGCAACGCTGAGGGGGGATACCTTTCCAGCCGCGATATCGCCACCGAATACAAAATGCTTTTTTCGGACATCGAAATTCCTGTCGTGTCAAAGGAATTGGACGAAATCGTCCTTCCTCTAGGCAAAAAGGAGCAGCAAGCCGTTGGGCTTGCCGTCGACGGCATATTGAAAGCGTTCGGGTTTGAGAACCCTGTCGCGAAAAAGGGCGGGCTGTTCAGATGATTTTCACGTTGCGAGACAAGATCCGGTTTGAAGCCGCCGGGACGAAGAATTTTTACGAGTTTCTCGACAAAATGAAAGGCGATCTTCGGGATCGCCTCGAAGGCAGCAAAACGTACCACGAGCTCAACGATTTGGCCATCATGGGGGATCCGAAAGCCGTCTCTTTCTTCTTGAAAGAGATCGAAAAATATCTTCAAATCAACCCGTTTTCCGGGGAAATCCCACCAGTCTATCGGTCGCCGTCCGAAGCTTTCTTCCAGGAATGGAAGGGGTTTGGCCCGGCCTACCGCTGGTTCACGGATCCCCGCTATGCCGAATCTGTTGGCATGCAGATCATCGGAACCCGGATTTTTGTGAAAGAAAAGGGATTTTATTTTCCATTTGAATACCAGTTTCGCAACCTGGATCGTGTTCAGCAGCTCATCCGCGGCCTGATGTTGAATGACGAAAGGGTGGACATCAGCGAAAGCAATCCGGAAGCCGAGCTCAAAATGAATGATCCGCTTTGGCCCGGTAGATTCATCCGGTTGGCCATCTGGACGAATCCCCGCGTTTGGGACGAGTTTCCGACCATTACATGCCGCCGGCAGATCATCGAATATCTTACCCTGGAAGACCAGGCGGGGACGGGATCCATTCCTCACGAAGCCATTCCGATGCTCCGTCAATTGATCCGGACGTTCCGGAATACGGTGATCGCCGGGCCGATCGAATCCGGGAAAAGCACGTTCGCCAACACAGTCGTAGGAGAACAAATTTCTGCAGCCAAACAAAATTTGGGCGTCGTCATGATCGAAAAGCATCCGGAATCAATTATCCCTTACGTATTTCCCGGCCACCGGATCATACCGGTCCGGGCTATTGATTCCGAGCTTTTGGACGTTGGCATCAAAGCCCTTCGCATGGATGCCAACATCATCTACATGACCGAAATGCGGAACCTGGAGTGGAACTTTTTCCTGTGGGCCGGCGCCAAAGGTTTCGATGGCATCTGCGGCACCTTTCACACGGTCGACCCGGAGGACATTCCTTACCAGGCAGCTCTTTCCGTAAATACCGAGCGCCGAGGGCCCATTCATGCCTATCTCATTGAAGCTCTTCGTGCGTGCGAGCTGGTCTTCATCATGAACAGCCACGAAGACGGAAAAAAGCGTCTTGAGCGCGTGTCCGAGATTATATACGACGAGCTGGAACGAACCGTTTATTCGGTCGATCTCATGCGGTGGAACGATGATCTGAAACGCTGGCAGTATCACGATGGTGTTTCGCTAGACATGATCGCGCGGATGGAGAAAAAGAATCGGTCGGCCGCAAAGGCGTTCATGGAGGAATTGAAACGTCTTTCATCCAGCAATCCCATGAATAATCCGAGAACCGAAAGCCTGATTTCCAAACAGGTTCTGCAGGAATCGTGAGAGGGGAGTTTCTATGGAAGAAGCCATCCGGATCCTGTTCCAAATTTCATACATGGGTAGCATGGCCTGGATGATCTGGCTTCTTCTCGAAAGGTACTTCCGTCTGAGAAGGCATCGAATCAGGCATCGTTTTCGCCAGCGGATCGAGGGTAGCCATTCCAGCCGGCTTTGGATTTTTCGTCACCTGGACAAGCTGCTGTTTTTGACAGCGAAAGACTTTCAGTCTGGAATCAGCTCCTTCCGTTTCCTCATGCGATGCCTTTATTTGTTCCTGGCGACATTTTTAACGTTGCTTCTTGTCGGCGAGTATCCCACTTTCATGAGTTCAAATCCTTTTGTCGATTCGAACATCGTCGTGACGGATATTTCCTGGACGGCCATGGGCATCATTTCCCTGGTGGTTGGATTTTTGCCATACATCTTTCTCCGGTTTCGATACCATCGGAATGTTGTGAAGGCCAGCTACGACCTGGCCGATGTAATCAAAATTATGTCCAGGTATGCCCATTTTGCCATCAGTCCCGCCTTGCGGCGGACCGCCGATGACCTGCCGGCATCCAACGTTCTTCGGCGGCCGCTTTACATTCTGTCCGACTTGTTTTCGTCCTACAGCTCCCACGAGGAGCTACAAGCGGAAGCCTTGCGGTTTTCCAGTTCCATCGGCACCACTTTTGCGATGCAGTTCATCATGGATCTTCTCTCTTTCGAGAAGGACGGCATCAAAAATTTGAAAACATCATTGCTGTTCTTGAATGAAACGATGGAGCTGCAGCGGCAAGCAATTTTGAAGGTTAAAGAGCAAAACCAGGATGCCATTAGCCTGGGTCTGTGGGTGAACGCCTTTGTCATCCTTCTGGTTTCTGGTTTCGGCGTTTATTACTTGACGCCAAATGTATTTTTCAAACTTCTCTTTCAGACCAATCTCGGCTTGTATTTGCTGGTTTTCATGCTTTTCAGTTTTGTTCTCTCGTTTCTTGTCAGCCTGCTACTCTCCAGGCCGAAGCTTGATTACTAGGGGTTGATTTTCTTGCGGAGCCTGTTTTCGTTTCTTTTCATCGTCGGTTTATCCTACACGGTGGTTCTTCTTGCCACATCCAACCAGCGGATCCGGAAAACATTTCGCCGTCAACTAAGTCCTGAGCGGCTGATGGGTAAGCTGCAAAGCGAAGCGCTCCAACAGGTTTTGCGAAATGCAGGCTTGAATGTGTCGGCAAAAAGGTTCAATTTTTTCCGAATTTTCGCGTCCGCGCTTTTGTTGTTTCTGGGTTACGGATCAGCCATAGTCCGTGGTGAAGACCTTGCCATCACACCTTTGGCGATCGTTTTCCTCCTCTGGTTTTCAACCAGCCCAAACCGTTTCACTTTGGGAGGGTTGATATATTCCAGATTGAAAAAATTCCAGACAATCAAAAGAAACGGGGAGTTGATGAGCTTTTTAAAACTTTATGAAAACAACAAACGGCTGAACAATCTACGTTTTGAACATTTTCTAAAGCGTGTAGCCCCACACTTTACGCTGATCGGAAAGGAGCTGATCATTCTCTCCGAGCGCGTGACTGACGAAGGGCTTGAAGAAGGACTGAAATGGTTTTCAGCCCAATATCCGAACCACCCCTTCGTTCCCAATATCTGCACCATCATTCTTGCTACCGAGGAAAGGGAGGGGGAGGATGTCATCCAGTATCTTGACCAGGAAAGCCACACTATCGCCAGAATTTCCAATGACCTTTATATGAGCCGATGGAATACGCTTTCTTCCCTCGTCACCGTGCTGAATTCTTTCCCTAGTTTCGCAATGTTTTTTCTCATCATCATTCTTGTCGTTTACTACACCGTTCTTGTGCAATCTCAAATCCATTTCTAAGGAGGACGTTCCAATGAAAGACAAATTGATTACCTATGCGTACATTATCATCATCGTTTTTGCGCTTTTCGCTGTTTCTTGGCCTGTTTTTAGAAATGTTGTTACGACGCAAGTCAACAAGATTGACGACATATTCCGACTGTCACCATCCCGTCCATATGAAATGGAGGATGCTGTTTGAAGGACAAGCTGGTAACCATTTCCCTGTTTGTCATCGGTGCATTTCTCATTGCCGCGTTTTTATGGTCAGTGTTCACGGAAGTCATGACCAAAACGCAGGATCAGATCGTGGACAATCTGAAATACGTCGAGCACTATTGATGCCTGGGGTTGTTGTGTATGAAAGAAACATTGCTCCGTGCCCTCTATATGCCGATTCTTCTCATCATGATTTTGCAGCCGATGCTAAGTTACCTTGATTACCTTTTGGATCTTACAGTCAAGGCCAATACGAACTATTTGGTGCAGAAGGCGGCTGTAGAGGGCCGAGTAACTCCCCATCTAAGGCAGGAAGTGATCGACAATCTGAAAGCCGTTGGCTTTTCGGAAAACCAAATCTGGATCGAGTATGATCCTGTCGTCCGACATCGTGGAGAACGAATCGATGTTTCCATTACGGTTTTCCGGAACCGGATGCTGTTTCCCTATCTCTTCACATCGAAGACTCTCCCAAATTCGTACTACGCAAAAGGGAGCATCCTTTCCGAATACCTTGACTGATTTTGGTTTTCGGGAAGCAGGGGATCCAATTGGACTTTACCATCAAGCTGTCAGTCACCATCTTGATATTCCTGTTTGCCTGGCTTTTCCAGGAAGAAAATCAATCCTGGGATCTCCAGCGGACTGTACTTAAAAACGCAGCAAACGTCGCTGCACACGACGCATCGTTGCAGATCGATGATGATGCTAAAAGCAGAGGGTTCATCGTTTTTGATGAGCTTGCCGCCAGGTCTGTTTTCCGTGATTCTCTGCAGCGGAACCTTCACCTGGACGCTTCCCTGGCCCCGATTTCCGGGAGCCCAGTTCTCTCCGATGTTCGTGTGTTGCTTTTTGATCTTCTTGACGATTCCAATTCGACTTTCCCGCTTTTTTATGAGGATCATTCTTTGGGTTTTTCGCAATGGATTTTCGGCCCTGCTGTTGTGGTCGTTGTTGAGATCGATCATCCCAGGTTTATTCATAGCAGCTTTTCACATTCACCTGTCCGTGTTCCGGTGGTGGCCGAATACAAGGAGAATATGGTTTTTTAACTGCTGCCCCGCCGCCTGGCTCATCGTGCCACGGCCCTTCCGGCGCCGGCGCCATCTTCGATGGCTGACAGGGCGATGCTTTCTCGTCGGTGCTGGTTCATCCGTGGCATGGGCTGGCCAAGCGGCAA
>NICF_comb_assmDRAFT_10001774_pt1 | contig 16847 bp, 11 predicted proteins | sample NewIslPassag4_SG_FD_11279 | JGI IMG/M metagenome (IMG submission 11279) | reverse complement strand
GATGCCACGTAATCCTCAAGGTACGGTCCCAGTTTTGCCACGGCCACAGTGTCGATCAGCCCCGCTTTAGCCAGCTTCTCTTTGAGGGCCTCACCGATCGTATTCAACCAGGCCGCGGTAGCCTGCTGGACCGGTAAGCCGCTGATGCGGGAAGCCAGCAACGCCTCCACGTGGACGCGGATACTCTCCGCCGTCTTTTTGTCCACACGGCCAAGGCGAAGGGTTTTCCGCTTGCCATCGGGAGCCACAAAGAGGATTCGCCAGCCTTTGCCGTCTTTTGCCACGCTTGCCATAGGATTCTCCTTTGCGTCTTCTGATGCTACAGCCGTTATTTCACTCATTACATAGTTGTTTCAAAGCAACCAAAACGCTCCTGTAACCGTCCTATCCGTTGGAGTTTTTCGCTCCATCAGGATATTGGGCTGATTCCTTCACAAACCGCTCCACAGCCTTCGGCCAGTCCACGGGGTCAATCCTGAGTAACCGGCATGCGTCCAGCAGCAGGGCCACCGCAACATCATGGTAAGTGTCGTATAACTCAAAGAGGGACGGAAAATCTACGGTCTGTGTCGGCGCTCCCGTTGGCATGAGAACGTATCCGGGGCCGTATTCGCTCCGTTGCAGCCGGAGGGAATATCCCGCTTCCCAGAGTTTGTGGAGTAACAGCCAACCACCGACTTCCTCTTTGTGGCTAAGCAGGACCACCACTTCCTCCGCCGTTAACGCCCCGGGCTTCACGCCAAGCCGAAGTTTGCCGTTTTTCCATACCACCTTAACACCAGGGCGATTCAGCCAGTGAAGAAAGCACGGTGGGCTTTGCTGTCCTGTAGCCCGCTGATTGCTAGCCTCCGCGGTCTCTGGTGTCTTCACGTTCATGGTTGCCCCTCGTTATGACACAAACGTTGCCAGTACCCCCGTTTCTGGGGTGAAACTGCCGCGTTAAGATTCACCACCCAAAACCAGAAGGTGCGGTATCAAACCCCACAGCTTCCTGCAAACTCTGGAATGTCGGCAGATGAGAATATTCGGTTCCCAACGTCCTTACTGCCGCCTTTTGTTGGCACCACGGTCAGCTTTCAAACCAAACCTCGGCGTCCTCTTCGGCGGCTTCCATCAACTTTCGGTTGACCTCGTCGATGTCCACCACGGGACGTTGGGGCCGTCCAGATGGCCCAGAATCCGTCCCGCCACTTTCGGGGGGCATAGAATTCAAAGCGTCCTGGTGATCAACCCCGTTTTTCGGCGTGTCACCAACGTCACCGTCACCAAAACCTTGTAAAAGCCGGGTTTTGGAAGGTTTTGGTGACGTGGTGATGTGGTGATGGAGTATAAATACGCTTTTGGGTCTACCCCCCTTTTGGCCAGCGGGGAGCTCTGCCCAGCGTCCTAGGCCGGCCTTGACCAGTTTGTTTAGTGCCTGTTCAGCTTCCAGTTGCTTTCCACGGAATCGCCGAAGCCCATGCGTTAGGTCCCGCACCGTCACTTTGCCGCCATGCCTGGCAATCCACTGGACTAGCTCTTCCTGTTGGTTCCCCTCAGCTCCACGGGCCAGGATGTCATAAATCCGGGCAGTCTCGTTTTTGTGCCACTCCGTTAGGGCAATCGCCATTTCCATTGTCACGTGGTCCACAATACCGGGGTCAACCGCCTCACCGGCAGCCCAACGCACCAGGTGCAGAATCAATCCCAAGCGGAGCGGAACTTCCTCCAGTTTAGCGAGCGCGGCAGCCCAATCACCCGTGGCGTCGGCAAGGTCCTTTGCGTGAGCGTTGTAGAATTCTTCATAAACGGTCTTCGCCTTGGCGGTGAGTCTCACAATGCGTGGCCGGGGTTCACCATCGGGGCCATGGTCAAACTCGAGGCCAAGCAACCGGTCCAACACCCGTTGCACAGCGTCCTTCGCCTCTTCCGGGATACTGCTTTCCGTCCACCTTTTTGTCTGACGGGGAGGCCACGCTAAAAGAAAGCGGGCCAGAAGCCCGCTCTCACGTAAAGCCAACGTGAACGACCGTTTCAGCGTGCCGGGTTGAATACCGCCGGTAATCCACACCGCGGGGTAAGGGACGTAGACCGTCTCCCTTGTTCGGCGGTCCACTGTGTGGGGTGTTGCGTTGTAACACGACAGCCAAAAGCTTGCATCACCACCTTGGGTGTTAGCGTACCGATCAAAACTAGCGATCCATCCAGCCAGCTCGTCACGGGCCAGCAGAACGCCACGTGGGTTCGCTTGTAAGATCGGCGCGATCGCCTCCACGGTTGTATCAGACACCAGAATTCGCCGTGCTTTCGGTGGCTTAGGTTCCTCTGGTGGTTCGCTGGCGTCTTTTGCTCTCTTCCACTCAGCCAGCGTCTTTTCGTAGACCAATAAGCGTTTTTCATACTGTTCTCGCTGCGTTTCGTACTCCTTTAACCAGAGGTTTTGTCGGGCCCGCAGACACTTAAGGCCAGATTCCATCGCCGGGGTCTTCAGCGAACCGGATTCACCCACGATAGCGCTCCAGAGAATCGGTGGGGCGAGCCAATCTCGCTTGACTTCAATCCGCCGCGTTAGGCCAATAGCCGCTCCGCAAGCGGTCAAGAGGGGCAGGGCCACAAAGGATGGATCACAACCCGAACTTTCGGCCGCAGCCTTCACAAATTGACGGAGTGGGTCCGGGAGAGCATTAACAGGATAGGCTTGCCACGTGAGGATTGGAGGCGACTCGTCCTCGCTGTCAGACTCCGCATTGGGATCACTCACTGTTTCCTTGGTGGACGGAGTGATGGGTTCGGGTTCGATCACTTGGGCGATACGGAGAATGTGCTCACGAATAGCTGTGCGGGCCGCTTCGCCGCGTTTCGCCTCGGCAACCCAGTCGGCAAGGTCATATCCTTTCGGGAGTTTCTCATAATCCAGCGTTCTCAAGTGTTCCCAGCGTAGGACCTTGACTGCCCGCGCACCGGCGGCGTACGCCAGCTCGGTAACCTCACGAGCGTAGTTCTCTCCCGCGTCATCAAAATCGGGGATTATCCAAACTTCACGCCCTCGCAACGGCGTCCAGTCGGTATTCCTTGCGGCGCTGGCCCCTCCGCTCGACGTGGTGGCCACAAACCCGAGTTCAATCGCTGCCTCCGCACATTTTTCGCCTTCCACCACAAGGATAGGCACGTCCGCGTCGGCTTTCAAAAGTTTTGGCAAGCAAAAAAGGGGACGTGGCGCGGGCAACGCCTTGCATTCCCAGCCTGACGGGGTCCTAGTGACAGGGCGAATCTCTTTGCCGTCTGAGAGATCCCAACGCCCTACCACCATAACCACGTTTCCGTCAGCGTCGTGGTACGGCCACCACTGCGACTGTTTGCCAAGCCCGTAACTTCGCAACGCCTCCCTGGCGCTCGCATACACCTTGCCGTTGGTGTTCGGAAGGTCACGCAGATCCATGCCATGTCTTCTCCTGGTGCCTGGAAACAAGTCCTTCACGGTCAACGAGAGAGCAGATAACACGTCCTCGGTCGAACAGCCAGCGTGACAGTGAATGAGCACCGCGCCCTCATGGTTGTAGCCGACCGTTAGCGAAGGTTTGCGGTCGTCATGGGCGGGGCATCGAGCAAACCACCCAGAGCGCGCTCGTTTTGGCCGACAACCGCGGGCCGCCAAGGCCGTCAGAACGGCATGAATAGGATCATAATTCATCGCCCACGTCCCCCTCTTGTTCAGGACGTGGGGTTTGCCGTCCAAGCCGCGCCACATTGGCTACAAAGTCTTCTAAATCCTGCGGCCTGTAAAACGTTCGGCGCCCCAGTCTGACAACGGGAATCGGACCGCGTGGCTTGGTCAGGTTCCACAGGTGTCGGGTGCTTACGCCAAGACGATAGGCCGCTTCACGTGGGGTGAGGAGGAGACGGTCTGTCATGTTGTACACTCCTTTGCAGAAACTAAGGACCTATCTGAAAACTTCAAAATTGGTCTGGATTCCCGGAGTGCCGTTGGGTGTTCGGATAAGCTCTGAGTACAGAGCCTCAGGACAACAATATCCAACTCCATGACGCTGCTGCCTGGAGGGACACACGCGAGTGAGAAAAGAGACACCCACTCTGAAATGTGCACTGGGTGGGACTTCAAATGTGTGTTAACTGAACAATGCACCTTCAAGCACTGAGCAAATATTATACCAAATTGCAAGCAAAATGTCAATCCCTAGTTATAGGGGTATATAAGCCCCGTCCAGAGAGGAAACGTCGCGGTGGGAACCTTCCCCGTGTTCGAGTCGAAAAGAAGGTTTACATACTAGGCAGCCGATGGAATGCAACAGAAACAATTTTACGCGATTTTGGAGGTATGCGAAGTCGTTCCGCCTCGGCCAGTAAGTCTCTAGAGAGTCACGACAAGCAGGATCAGAAATACCCGAGATATTTTCAGTCGCCGCCAAACCAGATTCCGCCTCTTGCGCCTTGGTTCTGGCGTATACCTTGAGGCTTTTCTTGTATCCGCTTTCTTGTGTCCATCTGTCCGTATCTTTCTAAGTGGAGGCCTATAACGTCATCTTGGGCCGCCGCCTGGAAATACTGATCTGCTGAATCCGCGTAAGGCCGATAGGCAGTCCTACTGCGATTGCCAGGCCATTTTGCTGCCGCTGGTAGCGGGTATCGCTTAACTACTGCTCAGTCACAGGATAATTTTGGGATAGACAGACTTCAGTCTGCGTCGGGCATCTTCCGAGTTGATTTGCCAGTCCACGCCGCGCTGCCGAGCGTTGAGGTCTGCCGACCACGCCGCAATTTCCGCCTGAAGGAGACGTAGCTCGCCCAGCCGACACCCCGCCAGACACTGCCGGGTCAAACAGCCGAGCTCGCACTACGCCGTGTTCAGTCAGCTCCCATGTTTCAGCGTGTGAACGATTTCCAGCTTCTCCGCCAGCGGCGCCGCTTCCTGAGGTCAAATGCTGCGTACAACGAACCGATGTCGTGAGTGTTCAAGTTGTCACACACCAGGGTGATTCGCTCCACATCGGCATAACGCGGATCATCGAACAGGGCCCGAACCTGATGGGCCCAGTCAATGGCCGGGTTCCGCGGAGTCGGTGGCCGGGAGCGTTTCTTGCGCCGCAGCACCGACAGCGGTCCTTCCAGCACGGCCTGTTTTCGCCAGTTCTGAATCGAGCGCTCCGTCGCCTCCACAGCCGCCGCCACCCGATGATCCGGCCATCCGGGCCCGTGCTCGCCCTGGGCGCATTTCAGCTCAGCAGCGCCCTGGCCCGTTGGACCTTCCAGGCGGTGATCGACTGTCCGCCTCGGGTTCCCTTGGCAATCCGTTCCAGTTCGGCACGTTCTTCCGCAGTGAGTTTCAACACATCCTTGCGAGCCATTTCCGCCTCCCTGCGCTGATCCTCCCTCGCAACTGCCAATCAAACCAGCAAAAGCCCCCTTTTATATACGAAAATCAAGCGGTGATGGAATACTAGGCCTTTGCGGCCTCTACTAAGGAGGAATAACAACTTAGCCGCCTAATAGGACTTTGGAGTGCCGCCTGCGCGGGAATGAGAATCCTGGGCAAATTTGACCCCAAAACAAGTCTCCTTCGCATTCGGCTGAAATGTTACGGATAAATAATGGTTTCCGGAAATTCTGGTAACATAACCTGTTTGTCAGTCATAATTTAGGAACGGTTGGATCGGTCCGGCCACCAATGGGCCATTTGCCCCAGGGGCCTCCCCCAATTTCTTCCTGCCTGCTGACTCAGTCATTTTTGAATCCCGGGAAATCCTGAGATAAATAACCTATCCGGCGTTCAGATTCCAGACAGGCGGAGCTTTTCTAGACCATGGAGAATGTGCGGGAGGATGCTCTGGCTCCTGCCCGTTCAATTCGAGAAAGGTTGGGCTTTTCCTGGCGACGGAGAACCGGAGGTGGGCTTGCCGCTGGCTTTATCCGGGGCATTAGGGTCCCGGAAAAGTAGAGGGTTTCCAAGGGGTTTTATGTGGGTTTGAATGAGTAACTAACCCCCGGCTGGCGAATTCAGATTTTTTGCTAACATTTTAGCAGGATGGAGCGATCTTTTGTGTCATTCCCGCGAAGGCGGGGATCCAGAACACAAAAAGCTTTGTAACGTTTCAGCAGAATGGAGAACATTCGCCGCTGTGCTTTGCGGGACAGGCCGGTCAGGTCTCGGTTTGGCCGGGTGAGGGAAAATAGGAGGATTGGTTTCCTGCTTTACCGTTTTCCTAATCCCCTTGCCCCCGGGTAAGAAGGGACCAGGGCTAACTCCACTCGGTTGAAATGTTGCAAAAGTGACGATTTTTCGGGTATCCCAATAGAGACCGGGTTTAGTTTGGTATTGAAAGTTTAATAGTATCGCATGTTTTAACCTGCCGGCTATCTGGGGCGACTGGGTAGGTTGGGTGGATTGGTAGCTGGATGTTTTGTAAAGGAGCAAGATGGTCATGTCGGCCAGACGTCGTGGTTCTTCCGGGGCTAACTCTAAGCGGAAGCGGAGCATTCAGACGTATGAGCATCGGGACAAGGCGCCTTCCATCCTTTTATCAATAAGGGCGATGTGAAGGACAGCGAGAACGAAGACTTAGTCGCAAGGAGACATGATGAATGATGGAGAAAAAGAGTGTCTGGGGGCCCGATAACCCTCATCCGCTATCGAAGATGAAGACCGAACTGGTCTGGGAGGGCAAGTACGACGAGTACGGCAATCGGCGCCCTGTCAAGCTTCCTACCTCGCCGTTACCCCTCCAGCGCATTGAGACGATTGATCAGCCGCGAGATGCACGCAAAGCGAAGGCGCGACAAATGGGATTGCCTTTCTCCGAAGAAGAGTTCCACCAACAAGCCCACCGCGACGATTGGCGCAACATGCTCATCTGGGGCGATAACAAACTGGTGATGGCTGCCCTGCTGGAGCAGTTCCGCGGCAAGATTGACCTCATCTATATTGACCCGCCCTTCGACGTGGGCGCCGACTTCACCATGCAGGTGCAGATCGGCGAGGAAGATGACGCGGTGCAGAAGGAGCAATCCATCCTGGAAGCCGTAGCTTACCGCGACACCTGGGGCAAGGGCACCGATTCCTACCTGCACATGATGTACGAGCGCCTGACCCTCATGCGCGAGCTGCTCAGCGAAAGGGGGAGCATTTATGTGCATTGTGACTGGCATGTCGGACATTTACTTCGAGTAATTATGGATGAGGTTTTCGGGAAGGAGAGTTTCCTCAATGAGATTACCTGGTATTACTACAATAAGTTAGCAACTGGATTCAAAAGATTTGCCAGAGCACACGATAAAATACTTCTCTACGCAAAGGCTCCACATGCTCAATATACTTTTCATCTCATCGAAGAACAGCGAGAAACACCGGTCAAACAATTGAAGCGCAAATATTTTGAAGGCAAGCCTATCAATGTTCGAGGGGAAGACGGGAAAGTTGAGTATCGGGTCCGAGAAACTAGGCGCGTGGATGACGTTTGGCGAATTAGATGTTTGCAACCTGCTGACAGAACAGAGAATACGGGATTCGACACACAGAAACCAGAGGACTTAATAGCAAGGATGATAGAGGCATCCTCCAACGAAGGCGATCTGGTAGCGGATTTCTTCTGCGGCTCCGGCACCACGCTGGCGGTGGCAGAGAAGCTGGGGCGGCGCTGGATCGGGGTGGATTTGGGGCGCTACGCCATCCATGTCTCCCGCAAGCGGCTCATCCAGGTGCAGCGTGAACTGCACGCCGCGGGCAAACCCTACCGCTCCTTCGATGTCTATAATCTGGGCCGCTACGAGCGGCAGTGGTGGCAACTGGAACGGCTGAAAGGCGCTGACAGTGAGCACCGCCGCATCGTGCTGCAGTTCTACAAGGCGGCGCTGCTCGAAAACCCGCCCCACCCGCTGCTACATGGCAAGAAAGGCCCGGCCTACGTCCACGTGGATCAGATCGACAGCATCTTTTCCCACGACGAACTGCGCGCCGTGGCCGAGGCGGTGCGTCAGGTCGGCGGGCGCGAAGTCCACTGCCTGGCCTGGGAATTCGAGATGGAACTCAGCCGCAAAAAGGAGGCGCTCAAAGCCGAGACCGGCGTGGACATCCGCCTGAAATACATCCCGCGGGAGATCATGGAGCCGAACCGCACGGAGGTGCAGTTCTTCGAGGCCGGCGCGTTGGAGGCGCGGGTTGTAAAAACGAAAGAAAAGGGGCAGCGCACGCCCAAGGTGGATGTGGAACTGGTGCGTTTCAGCCCGGCCCTGGCCGAAGCGCCCGAAGAAGAACTGGCCGCCCTGCGTGAACGGGCGGTCAAGTCGCCCTTCGATTTCATTGACTTCTGGGCGGTGGACTTTGACTACTCGCCCGATAAGCCCTTTGAGCACCACTGGCAGGACTTCCGCACCCGCAAAGACCGCTCGCTGAAGACGCGCAGCGATCTGGGCTGGCAGTACGAGACACGGGGAAAACACTCGATTTGCGTCAAGGTCATAGACGTCTTCGGGGTGGATACTACCACGGTGATTGAGGTGGAGGTATAGGCCATGCCATTTGAAGTTACCGAGAAAAACGTTTCTGCCCTGGAGCCGCTCTTCAAGCCCTGGGAAGAGCCGACGATGTACCGCCGGCCCAACCCGCAGTCGGGGCAGCCGGCCATCATCGAGCCGGGGCGCCGTCCCAGCAAGGTGCCGCTGGTACGCGCCATCCGCGCCGAAGTGGATGCCTGGCGGCGCGGCGGCTATGCCGGCGTCAGCGAGACCTCCCGCACGCTGCTGCATCACTGGTTCGACAACGAGCATCTGGTCAAGAACGAAGCCGGCGACCTGATTCCCTTCCGCTATCACTGGGCACAGCGGGAAGCCATCGAGACCTTCATCTACCTCTACGAACTGCGCCGCGTGCGCAACGTGGCCGAACTGCTCTTTGAATTCGGCGATCAAAAACTGGCCGACCTGGCTTTGGGCATCCCGCCGGAGCAGGATCGCTGGGCCAGGTACTGCGCCAAGATCGCCACCGGCGCCGGCAAGACCAAGATCATGAGCCTGGCCATCGTCTGGAGTTACTTTCACAGCCTCTACGAACCGAACTCCGACCTGGCGCGGCATTTCGTCGTCATCGCGCCCAACCTGACCGTCTATGAGCGACTGAAAGACGACTTTGAAAACTGCGCTATCTTTTATGCGGACCCGCTCATCCCGGAAGAATGGCGGCCCGACTTTCAAATGCAGGTCGTGCTGCAGGACGAACCCGGCGGTACGACGACAACCGGCGCGATTTACCTGACCAACATTCACCGTCTCTACCCCAGCCGCGACAACGGCGGCCACGTATCCGGGGAAGACGTGTCCTCTATCTTCGGACCGCCAGTGGTGCGCGGCCGGGCGCTGGATACGGGGGAAAGCCTGCGCTTGCGCATTACTGCCCACCCGCGCCTGATGGTGCTCAACGACGAAGCCCACCATTTGCACGACCCCGACCTGGCCTGGAACCGCGCTATTGACGTCCTGCACGAAGAAAGCCTGCAGCGTGGACAGCACGGCCTGTGCCTGCAACTGGACTTTACGGCTACGCCCAAGCACAACGATGGCTCGCTCTTCCGTCATATCGTGGTGGACTTTCCCCTGGGCGAGGCGGTGGATGCGGGCATCGTCAAAGTGCCCGTGCTGGGCGAATCGGATGAACTCGTCGTGCGCGGTGACAACAAGACCCCGGCACACGAACGTTACGCCATGCACCTACAGCTTGGCTACCAGCGCTACGCCAGGACCTATGAAGAGTTGGGTAAAGTGCGCAAACCTGTGCTCTTTGTGATGACGGAGGACGCCCAGGCTGCCAACGAGGTGGCCAAGTATTTGGATAGCGATGCTTTCCCCTTGCTCAAAGGGCGCGTGCTCAACATTCACACCCGCCTGAAAGGCCGCATCAAGACGGTGACCCGCGGCGGTAGAACCTATAAGGAGTTCGTGGAAAACGAAACGGCGATGAAGCCTGAGGACCTGCGCGCGCTGCGCGAGATGTCGCGTGAACTGGATAGCCCCGATAGTAAATTCCGCTGCGTGGTTTCGGTGATGATGTTGCGCGAGGGCTGGGACGTGCGCAATGTGACCACCATCGTGCCCTTGCGTCCTTACTCGTCCAAATCCGGCATTCTACCGGAACAGACCCTTGGCCGCGGCCTGCGCCGCATGTTCCCCCTGGGTGAGGTGCCGGAGATGGTTACGGTGATCGAGCATCCTGCCTTCCGCAAACTCTACGAGGATGAACTGGCACAGGAAGGGCTGGATATCGCCGTCTTGCCGGTTCGGGAGGTCTTAAAACAAACCGTTACGATTTTCGTGGATCACAAGCACAAGCCGGTGGCCGATTTGGATATTGAGATTCCGCAGGTATCCGATGCGGTCGAGACGACCAGTGAATTCCAGGGACTGGCTTTTGAAGAAATACGTGCGGCATTCCAAAGCAAGTTCAAACCCTTGCCTATCGGGCACAAAAAGGAAGGGGCCATCGAATACAAAGAACGTCATCTGTTTACCGACGAAATCGTGGCCACGATGAAGCTGGATCCCGGATTGTTGAACAACGCCTGGTCTGCGCCGTCGTACTTTGCCCAGATGTTAGGCCGTGCCTGCCGCATCAGCAACCCGCACCAGGTACTGGCCCCGCTGGTGGAGCGTTTCATTGCCGAGGTGCTGTTCGAGCGTCCGGTGAACCTGTATAGCGGCGAAGTGGACCACCGAATGCGTGACATGGACGTGATGGAACACATCCGCGCCACCTTTACGCCCCTGATTTTGGAAAAGACTGTGCGTCAGAAAAAGCGTCAGCGCATCAGCCGTGGACAGCGTCTCTCAACCTGGAAACCCTACCAGGCGACCAGCACGGCCCAGCGCCCTGCTCTGCCCGCGGCGCGCACGCTGTTCAACTTGGTACCCTGCGACAATGAGTTTGAACAGGCGTTTACGGACTTCCTGGAAACGGCCCAAGATGTCGTCGCGTTCGCAAAAAATGCTGGCCCCCAGAAATTGATGGTGGATTACCTGAAGCCGGATGGTCAGCGGGCGTTCTACGTCCCCGACTTTTTCGTGCGCACAGCCAGCGGCGATCATTATCTGGTGGAATTGAAGGGCCGCCAGGATGAACTCGTGCCACTCAAAGCCAGTGCCGCGGTGGAATGGTGCAAGACCGCCTCTGGTAAAGAGGCGCGCTGGCATTACCTTTACGTGCCCTATCACCTTTTCCAGCAGGGGGCTGCCACCACCCTTGCAGAGCTGGCGCGTGCTTGCGAGCCATCTTTGAAAGCCCTGCTGAACGAGTGGAAAACAAAGCAGTTGGCATTGCCCCTGGAAGAGGCCACGGCTCAGTCGGAATCCGAAGCCCTGTTTCAGTGCATCCTGCAAGAAAGCGGTGTTGCGCAACCTCCGGCAGAAATCGCCGACCTGATGCGTCAGGCTGTGCTCCTGTTGGATCACGCGGTGCGCTCACGGCATCCGACGTATGCTCCTGCCTTCCAGCCGCTGTTGGGTCCACTGGATGAATTCGCCTTGCGCATTCTGGAAAAGTTCCTGAAGCCCGCTATCCCTGCGGATAAAGAGGCTTCAATACTTTTTTTCAATCCAGACCTAAACCATCTGCCCCAACGTGAACGGGCCCTGTTGGAGAAGAACCAGCGCAATCTGCGCGATAACCTAGTCTTTGGCCGCTCTATCCAACGTCTGGCGACGCTGCTCTTTTGTCTGGATTACGCCCGTCAAGGCGGAATGAACGCCGATGGGGTATGGAAAGCAGTCTCTGACACCTTTTCATCCCCAGCATTCAGGGAACTCTACGAGCTACTGGAGCGCGTCAATGAATTCCGGAATACACGGGTAGCCCATGTTGAGACCCCATTGAACAACGCTGACGAGGCGTGGGGTGCGATGAAGACATGGTTGCAGACGCTGGCAAGGCTCCATGAGATGGCTACCTCTTTATGAAGGCGACACGCATCCTGCATATTGACTCCAAAGTACTGGCCGAAGCCGAGGCACAGGAAGAAGCTCCCCCTTCGGAAACCACCGCCAAGGAACCGAGGGAAGAAAATGAGAAAGGGTCTGCTCCGCTCGAACCCAAGTGGACCAAAGCCAAGTACGCCGAGCAGTTGCGCGAGATGGTCAATACCGTAGGCAAAATCGGTCAGGCAGGCGAAAAAATCCAAAACGTCATCTCTGTTGGCATGCTCTCCGAGGGTTGGGACGCCAAGACGGTGACGCACATCATGGGACTTCGGGCGTTTACGTCCCAGCTTCTGTGCGAGCAGGTAGTCGGTCGCGGCTTGCGGCGCACGTCGTACGAAATCAACCCAGCAACGGGACTGTTCGAGCCGGAGTACGTGAATATCTTTGGCGTACCGTTTACCTTCCTCCCACACGAAAAAACCCCAGATACCCCCCCACCACCTCCTACACCCAAAACCCTCGTGGAGCCGGATCTCAAAAAACAAACGTTTGAAATTCAACGGCCAAACATTATCCGAATCGAACAGGTATGGATTCCTTGGCTAAAAGTGGATTGGCAGACGGTAGAGCCACTGGAATTGGACGCAGCCCAGACCATCACCATTGCTGAACTTGCGCCCACTGTCGATGGGAAACCCGACGTTACCAAAATCGAACAGATCCAGCTAGAACGGCTAGCTAGAGAATGGCGTTTGCAACGCACCATCTTCGAGACCGCAAAAGAGGTCTTTGACCAAATCCGCCCCAACTGGAAAGGCACTACAGAAATCCTGCTGGTCCAGTTGGTGAAAATCGTGGAACAGTTTATCCGCTCGGATCGCATCCGAATCAGCCCCCAACTGTTCCACCAGGAACCACTCCGACGAAGACTGGTGATTACCTAAACATGAGCCGCATCGTACAGCATATCTTTCAAGCAATCCGACAAGAAAATACGGAGCGTCTGGAACCGGTCTTCGATAGCGATCATCCTATCCGCTCAACAGGCCAGATGTGCCCCTGGTACACAGGCAGACCTGCGCCCCGACGAAAAAGTCGCATATCAACGTCTGCGTCTTTGATAGCACCTGGGAGGCCTCGGATGCTTACGTCCTGGACGAAAGCGATGCGGTAGACGCATGGGCAAAAAATGATCACCTGGGGTTTGAAATCCTCTACATCCATCGAGGGATAGTCCGGAAATACCGCCCAGACTTCCTCGTTCGACTTAAAAACGGCACCATGCTCGTGCTGGAAACCAAAGGGAGAGAAACCGACGAAGATAGAATCAAACAGAAAGCCTTAGACGAATGGATCCGGGCCGTCAATGCGCACGGCGGCTTCGGCCACTGGAAATGGGTGGTAGCCAGAACCCCCAAAGAAATCTACGACATCCTGTTACAATCCCTGCCCAAGTAACCAGCCACCCATTTACCCGAAACCACACCGCCCGCCAGTGCGTTTGTCCTCAACCCCCAACCTTACACCCCCCTTGCGAATTCTAGAGAATCGCCCCCTTTCAAGACTTCGGGCGTAAAACAAGACGACCGCTGGTAGCTACTGGATCCCAGAAAATACCCCCTTCCGAAACGAAGACTATCTGCGGATGATCAAGAGGCAGGGGAAGGCTCTATTCCACAATGGGAACTTCAAAACCATCCGCGACCCTCAGGCCGCCGAACAAAGATATTTTCGCACAGTCTTCTAGCCTTTCCGATCTTTTGGCCGGATCAGGTATTGGGGCGAGAACGCCTTATTTGGTCAGCGCCGCCACAATCGCCCCGATCACCAGGACAATAATGGCATTCACAATTCCTGTGGTAAAATCTCCAGTAGCCATCCAGCCGGCCAACGCCCCCACCGCAGCAATCCCAAACGTCCAAGTCCATACGGTCTGCTGTTTCGGAGACACAAGCCGATCTCCTCGGATTGCCCAAGGAACTTGCCAAATAGTCCTAGATTTCCCGCCTTTCTGGCTTACGGTGAAGAAACGCCTGAAAAAGCGATCTCTATTTTACTTCAATTCTTATGCCCGGTTTGCTAAAGTCTCTAATCCCCATACCTGGATAGGTGGGATAAATAGATACATCTCCCTTCGGGTCTTTTTCTATTCGGAGGCCAGGCTTACTAAAATCCTTCATGTTTGTACCGGGATAGGTGGGATAAATGGATAGATTACCATTCCTATCCTCTTCGATCCTTATCCCTGCCTGAGAAAAATCTCTGCAATTGCTTCCCGGAAGGGTAGGATAAGCAAGTAGGTTTCCGCTGGAATCACGCTCCATTTTTATGCCCGGACTGCTAAAATCCCTCATGTTGGTACCGGGATAGGTGGGATAAACCGCCATTTCTTTTTTATCCCCCTTCCAAGACAACCCAAAGCCCTCTTGGGATTCATCCGTCCCCCAACTTGTAAAAGCCGAAGGTCTTTCTTGCGTTCTCTCCCAAGATGGGTGGAGACGAGAATCTGTGGAAATGGTAGGAAATGAATACCGAGCGTGTTGAGAATGGAATGTTTTCTTTGCATAAAAAATTGCCATAGCACAACAAACGGCGATTACCCAACCAATCCAATAGGTCTCCTGCCGAGTAGAAGACATTGACCTCCCTCCTTCTCCAAAGAGCTTCTATGAATTCGACGTTTTTCCTCAGTGTTTTTCCCCAAGAGCGGAAACTTCTTGAGGCATGACCTTCGACGCGGAAAGCAGCAATCTGTACTCTTTTGCATGAAATTAATCTCAGCTTAAAGTTGTCCTGGGGGTGTCAACTGCCCCTACCGATATTCTGTATCCGTTGAGGCCAAAATTCTATCCCCATTTAGGGTGAGTCCTTCCATGCAGAAGCAAGATCCGCTTTAGCAAATTTGAAGGCGATTCCTACCCCATCGGGGACTAAAACTCAGGTCGTTTTGGAGACATATGCCGCTCTGCTTTCCGCCCTAGGAAAACTTCCCACCCAATCCAAAGGCCTGTTTCTCCCACCATTCCTTCCCTCCGTCCGGTTAGACGAACCGAGCACTTAGAAGAGCGGCGTCCCGAAGCAGCCACTTAAGTAGCTACTGGTCTTCCCAACGGAGTTCCGTGAGGGGGGGCGCCCCCCGGTAAAGGGGAGCCGCAGCCCAAAAACGGGTTTGAGTTCCTCTATCACCATCTTGTCTCGAGGTTTCCTTCCGCTCACCCTGCTTGGCCCCCTCCACGGAATGCTCTTTGATTTCCTAATGGGATGGTCTCGCATTCTTTTGCACTGCTTTAGGGCGGGTATAGGTTGGGCCTTTTCCGTGAAGTGCTTTTCGGTTTCCTACTGTTTCCAGCCCCGTTGAAAAACCGAATCCCTTGATGCGACAAGGAGTTAGGCTGTGCTTTCCAAGTTTCCCTGCAAAACGAATGGGGCATCTGCAGAACTTTAACGGGTAGATTGGCGGAGGGGACCCCTTCTGCGAAATCCAAGAGAAGATGGAACCCAAGGCCTTTCCTGAAGACCTGCTCCGGAGGGGCTAACGGGCCAGGCGCATCCTTTACCCACATATAGGCTTGGCTTTGGACCCGATCAGCCTCTTGTCTGGAGGGAATCGGGACAATCGTACTCCGGCATGATCCCGGACGGCCTGATAAGAGCCAATGGCACATTTCTATTTGCTCCTCACGGACTTGGATTGGAGAGGGGCTTTGCTCATGGAGGAAGTTTATGAGGTTTTACCATAAGCGGCGTTCTGTTGGAGGTCCATGCGAGAAGTTGGTCTTTTGCTCATGGCTTGGGCGAATCAAGCCTTTGGGGTTGGCTCATAAGCCAGGCCAAGAGGGCCTGCCCTAGGGCTTCGGTCAAGTTTTGGAAAATGCTGGCAATCTTCATGGGGAGAGGTTCGTTCTTTTGGATTTCCGAGGCAAGAGGTTCGGCCTGTTGGCCTTACGGGGGGGAGAGGCGCACTCTCTTGTGCCGGCGAGGCCGCCAAATCGGCAAGGGCAGAGCTACTCCCTGGATCGGCTATGGCGAAGTGTCCGTCTGGGCCGGAAAGGCCGGGCTAACGAATGCCGCTGGAGGTTCACCTACGGGAGCCGAGACCTTTCTACTTTCAGGAGGCAGAATTAGCCTCCTTGCACCATCCTTGATTTCTTGACGCCGCCCATTTCAGTTTTGACGCAAGCCCTTACACCGCCGGAGGTTACATCAGTGGGTTCGAGTCTAGTAGATGAGGTCTGAGTGACACGGGGAGAGGTTTGGTAACATGCGCAAGATGTGAATGGCTGGAAAACTTTGAATGAAGGTTTTGGTGACGTTTTGGTGACGGGGTGTCACCACTACAAAACCCGGTAAAAAACGGCATTTGCGCGTCGTTTTCGGGGTTTTGGTGACATGGAGACAGGACTCTGAGTTCGTGTCCACATATCAACTACCGTTTGGAACGACGTGACGTTTCGGCGTGTCACCAACGTCACCGTCACCAAAACCTCGTAAAAGTCGGGTTTTGGAAGGTTTTGGTGACGTGGTGATGTGGTGATGTGGTGAGTATAAACTTAGATGGTTTTGGTGATGTGGTGACGAGGGTCAGAGTTTGTGTCCACGTATCAACTGCCATCTGGGACGACATGACGTTGCCTAAGATACGCCCCCTCTTAACGCTTGAACCGCTACGATTCGCTACCAAGTGTGCCGGATTTTGTGCCACCAGGGTGGCCCGAGGTATCGGAACTGTTCTCTGTAGCGTCACTTACGGAATTTGGTTCGATTCCCGCCGCCTCCATCAAGTTATGTTGTAGCAATAAGTTGCGACGTGCCCAGGTTGCAGGGTGTCGGTTTCCGGAATCCTGCTGACACGCTCTTCTCGACTGTGCCATCTGCCGTCGGTGCCTGCTCTGTCACGATTCTGCCATTGGTGTGCCGCGCCTTGCGCCATCGTCTTTTCAGGGGCAGACGGCCGC